>Ga0209640_10003512_pt1 | contig 13694 bp, 14 predicted proteins | sample RifCSP10_1_FD_184018 | JGI IMG/M metagenome (GOLD analysis project Ga0209640, IMG submission 184018) | Soil microbial communities from Rifle, Colorado - Rifle CSP2_sed 10_1 (SPAdes) (version 2) | ecosystem: Environmental > Terrestrial > Deep subsurface > Rock core/Sediment | place: Rifle...
ACGCCACTCATGAAAACAACCGACCGATTCTCGTGACGCCGGTTGTTCTGCCTTACCCGGATCGTTCATTTGACGGCTGCTTGATCACGGATGTTTATGAACACATTCCCGCAGCGACGCGCCCGGAATTGTTGCGCGAGATGTTGCGGGTGACGGACGGTCTCGTGCTGGTCGCATCGCCTCAAGGCAATGAGATCGTCACCAGGTTCGACCGGATCGTATTCGACTTCATCTGGGGTAAGTACGCCGAGAGGTTCGAGCCGCTCGAGCAACACATATCATTCGGCCTGGAGCCCTTGGAGCAGACGTTGGCGTCGCTTGAAGCGCTCGGCGCAGATCGGGTGGCGGCGCTCCCGTGTAACTATGTGTATCGCTGGATTCACCAAATACTGATCTTCTTTGACCTGCAATACAGGAACGAGGATGCCGAACTGTTCGAGCCGCTCAACCGAATCTACAACGAGCGGTTGTCGGCTTTCGATTATCGAGAGCCTTGTTACCGGTATCTGATCGCGGTTGCGACCGATCGCGAGTTGGACATCGAGGCGTTTGTCAGCAACCTGAATGCGCCGCGTGAGACGCCTCAGCTTGTCGCGCAGACCGATGGGGTGCTTGTGGAGACGTTTCGCGCTGTTGAGAGCAACCTCGCCGAAAAGCTCAAATCGTGTTCGAAACAACTTCTTTCCACGCGTGAAGACGTTCAATCGGCCAGCGGCGAAATCGAACATCTCAATTCGGTAATCCGGCAGCTTCAGCGTGATAATAACTGGGCCACACAGGAGATCGAACGCCTCAACTCTGCAATCCGACAGCTTCAGCAGGGTTGGGCGCAGCCGACGCGATCAGAGGCCCAGGCTCCAGCGCGTCGTGTGCTCAAACGGGCGCGTGCGCGGCTGATGGAAAAAATAGTCCGGCCAGTGAAAAAAGCGTTGATGGGAGAAGATTGAACATGTCGCGGACGCGGAAGCCGGGGCGCGACTCTGGAGGGGCGACTTTCGAGACGGTGCGCAGGCTTGCGCTTGCGCTCCCCGGCGTCGAGGAAGGAACGTCCTAGATTTGCCCGCGCTTGCAATCCGTCATGCGCTTTTGATAGCATCCGTAGCTGGTAACACACCTCCAGCATCCAGACGGCGCGTTTCGCCTGTTGGATCACTTGAAACCCCGCGAGGTAGCAAGATGCTGGATGTCGAAATCCCCGAAGCCCTGACCTTCGACGACGTCTCCCTGGTTCCCGCGCGAAGCAACGTCCTCCCCGTCGAAGCAGACACCGCCACGAAGTTCTCGCGCAACATACCGCTGAACATTCCGATCTCGTCCGCCGCCATGGATACCGTAACCGAGTCGCACCTGGCCATCGCCATCGCGCAACAGGGCGGCATCGGCGTCGTTCACAAGAACCTCTTGATCGAAACCCAGCGCGACGAAGTCGACAAAGTAAAGCGGAGCGAGTCTGGCATGATCGTCGATCCGGTGACGATGACGCCCGACCGCCCGATCTCGCAGGCCATGGAGGTGATGGACCGGTTTCACATCTCCGGCGTTCCGATTGTCGAAGAGAACGGCCATCTGGTCGGCATCCTGACCAATCGCGACTTGAGATTCGAAACTCGATTGGATATTCCGATCGGCGAGGCGATGACCCGCGAGAACCTTATCACCGTCCCGGTCGGCACCACGCTCCATGAAGCGAAGGCCATTCTCCAGCGCCACCGCGTTGAGAAGCTGCTCGTCGTCGATGAGAACTACAAGCTGAAGGGTTTGATCACGGTCAAGGACATCCAAAAAGCGATCAAGTACCCGAGCGCCGCCAAAGACAACCTCGGCCGCCTGCGAGTCGCCGCCGCAATCGGCGCCGCGGGCGATTGCCTCGAGCGCGCTGAGGAACTTGTCCGCGCACGCGTCGACGCGCTTGTGATTGATACCGCGCACGGCCACACCGAAGGCGTGATCAGCGCGACGCGGGCGATCAAGGCTCGCTTTCCGGAGATCGACGTCGTGGCCGGTAACCTGGCAACCGCTGAATCGGCAAAGGACCTTATTTCGGCGGGCGTTGATGCCATCAAAGTCGGGATGGGCCCCGGCAGCATCTGCACTACTCGCGTCGTCAGCGGCGCGGGCGTGCCGCAGATAACGGCGATACTTGATTGCGCGCGCGCGGCACGCGGGTCGGGCGTTCCGGTGATTGCCGACGGCGGGATCAAGTACTCGGGTGACATCACCAAGGCGATCGCCGCCGGCGCGGACTCGGTGATGATCGGCTCGCTGTTCGCCGGAACCGACGAGAGTCCGGGCGAGATAATTCTCTTCCAGGGCCGTTCATTCAAGGCCTATCGCGGCATGGGATCGATCTCGGCGATGAAGGCCGGCAGCCGCGATCGCTATGGCCAAAGCGGCGCGACGCAGATGGCCAAGCTCGTTCCTGAAGGAATCGAGGGCCGAGTGCCGCACAAAGGGCCGCTCGAGGCGCTGGTGCACCAGTTGGTCGGCGGCTTGCGCGCCGGGATGGGCTACTGCGGGTGCAGGACGATCTCCGAGCTGCATCAACAAAGCCGCTTCATTCGCGTGACGTCGGCCGGACTTCGGGAGAGCCACGTGCATGACGTAATCATCACCAAGGAAGCGCCCAACTACCGGATTGAGTAGGCGGCGCCCGTCCTCGTGTCCCGAGTCGAAAACTAACTGATGGATGTCGTTGACCTGTACGGCCTTATTGCCGTTGGTCAGCGCCAGCCGTACCATTCCAGGTCTGCGTCCGAGGAGTTTTCAGCTATGTCCCGCACGGCCCGCCAGGAAAGAATTTCTCTACCAACCGTGTATTTTCTTCCTGCGCGTCGCGCTCCATTGAGTATCTCCCCGGCGGAAACCATATGGGCAGAGCGCTTCTGCTCATATCCTGCAAACCGTCTGGCTTGTCTCCCAGGCGGGATTAGTACCCACAACAAACCAACCAGGATTCAGGAGGAAAAAATGAACGCACACAAATCCAGATCGTTCTTTTCCGCAGCAATAGCCCTGATGTTCATCGCGGCAATTGTTGCGCAACCGTTGGTGTCTGCCGCCCAATCGACGACCGATCAGGACGGCACAACCAAGCAACAAGCAGCCGACTTTGAAGCCAGCTTCAAGGACGGCGAATCGCTCGACAAAGAGTCAGTCGAAGCCGACCCCTTCGCCCCCGATGACCGGGACGGGGCAACGGTCGCCTCCGGCAAGAAGATCCCGATTCCGGTTCCTCTTCCTGGCGGCCTCGATTATGTCGCCAACGGCGCGGGCACTCGCAACGCAGGCTTTGGAACGATCAGACTGCGAGGCGCTCAAAACGGCGCAACCGCGGTCAGAGCATTTCTCTACTGGGGGGAGATAATCGACGGCCCGGCGATACCGCTAACCCAGACGGTGCAATTCAGGGGAACGCTTGTGACCGGGAACCTGATCGGGGTTTCGGCTCCGCCTTGCTGGCCGGGTAGTTTCTTTGTCGCCTTCCGCGCCAGCGTAATCGCATTGATCGCACCGGGAATCAACGGCGACTATCTCGTCTCCCGCCTGCCCAGCTCGATAACCGATGGCAGAGACCCCTGGCTGCACGCGCCGGTTCCTGCGCCGCGTCCGTTGTCGGAGGGCACGAGCCTTGTGGTCATCTACTCGCATAGCAGCATCCCCGTCACCGCGCGGGTGTTCATCAACCATGGCGCGACGATGTTCTTCGGGCCTGTCACCATGAACAACCCGTTGCCTCAGCCCGTTCCGGCTTACACGACTCTGAAGCACACGCGGCTGGGCGCGGATGGTCAGGTTCTGTTCAGCACGTTCGCCTCGGCTCCAATCACCAGCGAGCTGACCTTCCTCAACGCAACACAGATCAAGGGACCGGGCTCGGGGTTCAACACCGACTCCGACTGGAACGGAAGCGACGGCGGTCCGCTCAACCAATTGTGGGATACGCAAACGAGCAGCTTTTTCTCGCCGGGACCTGTTCCCCCCGGCGCCCTGAGCTATGTGGTCAGGTATATCTCCAACGGAGACTGCATAGTCGCGGTGGCGCATGTCCTCGGGGCAAGATGAGTCCCTAATCTGTTTGAGGCGAGAGGGCGGCGGCACCCGAGCCGCCGCCCAACAACTCGACGCGTCGCGCGTGTCCTTGGCGCTTCGGTAAGGCGGGACTTACAATGCTCCGGGTGAGGGCGGCGAGTTCTCTTATGCCTACCGATGTGAAAAGAACCTGGGATGCGTGCGGCGCGGCGTTTGACCGGTTCACCTCGGCCGAAGACTCCTACTCGTACAACATCGAACGTCCTGCGATTGAGGCGTTGGCCGGCGATGTGAAGGACGCGCGCGTGCTCGATCTCGGCTGCGGGTCAGGAACCTTCGCGGTCTGGCTGGCCGAGCAAGGAGCAACGGTCGTCGGCCTGGATCTCTCACCGGTCATGATATCGCTTGCGGGTGAGAATGCGCGGAGACGCGGAGTTCAGATTGACCTCAGGGTGGGAGACATCAACCGGCGTCTCACGTTTGCCGACGCCGAGTTCGATCTTGTGTTCTCGGCGACGGCCTTGCACTACGTCGAGGACCTCGAAGGCCTGATGCGCGAGGCTGCGCGCGTCATGAAGCCCGGCGCGCGTTTCATCGCCAGCGTCTTGCACCCGATGTCCACCGCGTGGTTCGCCTTGCCGGACTCTTGCGACGACTCGGAAGCTGAACAGAGCGAATCGCGCCCGAGGTACTTCGGCGCGCCCTGCCGCGTGGTTGAGACTCCCTGGCTCGACTTTGGCGACGTGCCCTCCGAAGGCCGCAGGATCGCATGCCGTCACCACACGCTCAGCGACTACTTTCGCGCGCTGGCGAGGGCCGGACTCACCTTGACCGATTTGCGCGAGCCCTCGCCGCCACCGGAGTTCGCAATGAGGAACGCGAGACGATATGAGGAGGCAACGCATCTGCCTTTATTCTTGATCTTCAAGGCGGAAGCGATAAACTAACTCTGATCACCCTGGATCGAGCCTCATCAAGCCCCCTGTTTCAACTGAATTTTATGATCAAGAACATCTCGATTGTAGTTGGCGGAGTAATGCTCAGCTTCCTTCTCGTCGTCGCCGGCGGGTGGATCGTCATTCAATTCACGCCAATGAAATCGGTGCTGATCGAGAACGACACGGCTTGGTCTAAGCTCGGAGACCCGTTCGCGGTCCTTGGAACGACGCTGTCGATCATCAAGTTCGTTATGTGTCCGGTGATCGCGATGGCGATCGGCGGGTACGTCGGCTTTCTGGTACGCAGCCACGCATGGCAATTGGCGATGATATCCGCCATCCCATTCACCGTGGTGTTTCTGGCGGCCGGCGATTGGCGCGCTGAGGGTGTTGCTCTCGGCGGATTCTACCTCCTGATAGCGTCAGCTTTCGCGTTTGCGATCGCTCGATCCAGAAGCCGAAGGCGCGCCGCGGGCTGAACTGCTCGCAGGTTCTTTCCTGGACTTTCCCCTCACGCTGGCTTCGAGATGCCGCGTCATTGAACCTTCCGTTTACCCCGGGTTGTGGATTAGCACTCCTTAATGGAGAATCTTGGTTCTCATGAGCACCTACGCGGCAAGGTCTCGACTGCGAGAGGAGTCAAGCGAAATGGTCCGCCCCGCGAGGGCAATCGCGATCGTTATCGTCGTCTTATTGATGATTGCATGTAAGCCGCCCCAACCGCGCCGCTACGAACTCAAGGGCAAGGTCGTGAGCGTCGACAAACGAGGGAAGACCGTGACAATCGCCCACGAGGCAATCCCCGGCTACATGGAAGGGATGACGATGGCGTTCAGGCTGAAAGATGAGCGGGGACTAGACACGCTCCAGGCGGGCGACAGCGTGCAGGCGACCCTGGTGATCGAGGGTTACCGTTCGTGGCTCGAGGAACTCGTCGTCGTGCGCGAAACCGTAGACCCGGCGGGCCCGGTCAACGCAGGAGCATGGGTCGAGCCGAAACCCGGCGACGAGGTCCCGGACTTTCAGTTGCTCAACCAGGATGCGAAGCGGATTCGCATCCACCAGTATCGTGGCCGCGCGTTGCTGGTCACGTTCATTTACACGCGGTGCCCGCTGCCGGACTATTGTCCGCTGATGACGAGCTACTTCCAACGGATCGATGACGCGATCGCGAAGGACCCCGAGGGCTATCCGCGAACGCACCTGCTCAGCATCAGCGTCGATCCGGCGTTCGATACGCCGAGAGTGCTGAAGGCGTATGGCGCCGCTCACGCGGGTGAGAACGGCGAGGCGAACTTCGATCGGTGGGAATTCGCTTCGGGCACGGCCGACGACGTGAAACGAATCGCAGGTTATTTCGGGCTTCAGTACTTCCCCGACAAAGATCAGATAGTCCACTCTCTGCGGACGGCGTTGATTGCGCCTGATGGAAAGCTGGTCAAGATTTACCGGGGTAATGAGTGGACGCCGACAGAGGTGCTTGAAGAGATGAAACGGCTGGCACCAGCGAACTGAAGCTGGGAATCACTTAGGCCTGAGCCCTTCTATGAAATCCTGATCCCTGGTCCCCTGATGGCAGACCACACAAGACTGCTGGCCGCGCTCCTCGAGATCGGATACCAGCGCGTAGGTCAGACCCTTATCCGACCAGGTGATGACCTTCAATCCGTCAATCGAGTCGAAATGGAAGGTCAGCCCTCGCGACGGAATCTCCTCGCCCCCTGACGGAAGCGCCACCGAATCCGATGTCACGACCAGACTGATCGGCCGCTGCGTCATCCGATAAGCCACGTACGCCGCGTAATCGTTCTTGTAGCCGACCAGCCGCGCGCCCTCAAGGCGGTACATCTTCTCCTGGCCCGATGACTCCTGGTAGTTGGGCAGCTTCACAGGGAACAGCACCTTGTCGGCGAACCACGCCGATACAGCCTCGGGCGATTCCGTCTCGACCTCCAACGGAAGCTGGCCCCTTTGATGCCGCTGATGTGTGTCGGTCGCCATCTTTGCGAACTCAGACGGACGCCTCGCGCGGACATCGTTCCGCACGCTGACGAAGAACCACACAACCACGGCCACAACCATCGCGATCAATACGACCGGCGCGGCAAGACGGCGCGCGCCACGAAGCTGCAGCGCCCGCGAGGTCCGTCTCCCCAGCGACCGCTCGAGCTTGCTTCGGAGCTCGGGCGGCGCCGCGAAAGTCTGGGGCCCGCCCGCGACTATTTCCTCGACTCGCTCGCGGACGCTGAACGGGGCGGCGTAGAGCGGCCGAACGGCTCGCACGCTCTCAAGGAACGTGCGCTCAACGTCGATGGCTTCCCGGCACGCGGCGCACGAACCCACGTGTGACTCGAACGCGACGCGCTCGCCGCCGTGCAGCTCGTCATCCAGGTAAAAAGCGAGCCGGGCGCGGATCTCCCCGCAAGTCTTCATGATGCTTCCTTGGCCCTCATCGTACCGGCGAGCGACCACTGGGCAAGCACGGCTCGCAGCTTCTCCCGTGCTCTCCCTAGGCGCGACATCACCGTTCCGGCCGGACAGCCCAGCACGCCGGCGATCTGCTGGTAGCTGAATCCTTCGATGTCGCGCAGGACTATGACCTCGCGATAGAGCAGCGGGAGGCTCTCAATTGCAGCCCGCACCTCCTCGCGCTCGAGTTTTCTCAGATAGACCCGGTACGGATCGTCGGCAGCACCGTCGAGCCAGCGCGAGGGTGCGTCGTCGTTGTACTCAAGCTCAATGAAGCGAGGCCCGCTGCGCTGGTGTCTAAGCTGGTTCAGCCAGATGTTGCGCATGATGGCGAACAGCCAGCTCTTCAGGTTGCTGTCGGGCATCAATTGCCCGAATGCGCGGACCGCCCTCAAATAGGTCTCCTGCACGAGATCTTCGGCTTCGGTCCGGCTGCGCGTCAACGTCATCGCGAATCCATACAGCGCATCGAGGTGCTCGAGTGCAGCCTCGGTGAAGCTTACGGTGAACTTGTTGGCTTCGCTCATAGCGGGCTCAACCTCCGGGACCCGGGCAGCCCAGATTTAATGGGCGCGCCGCCCTCTATAATACGCCGAGATTTGTTCTCTCGGAGCGGGAATAAACCCACAGCTCGCGTGTTATTCCACGTGCAGTTCCCTGGTCCCCGAGACCTTGGCCGAAATCGAACACGGGATAATCTACAATCAGCGGCCTCCGATAACAAGGCGGAGCGGGCCGGTTTCCGCTACCGGAGGTCTGTTCGAGGGCCGATCTGATTCTCCCGCAGGATCGAACGCGGTGGCCGGCAATCGGCGGTCGGTGCTCGGTGGAGAGTGTTCGAGATGATCGAGTCACTCGCTATCCCCCCACCGCTCACCGACGGCCGGTTCCCGGCCATCTTCGTGCCTGTACGTAGCGGCCACCCCACCTCCGACTGACTTCGATAGAGCCGCGAAAGTGGAAGCAAGTTTGACACTCCTGAATCTTGTGCATATCCTGAAGCTCTTCAAGGCCCGGCAGCAAAGACTGACGACAATCTGTGCGATTCGAGTTGAGGTTTGCGTGGCTCTTTGAATACTGCGTAGCACGATCAGGTTCCCGCCGCGACGTCCGGGAGTGCTCCGGCATCTTTAGACCATTTCTTTCAGAGAGAGGACAAATCAATGACGAGTTCATTCCGATTGACGCTTCCGGACCTCGCGGTGTTCGCCGCGCTCTTAGCACTCCTCGCTTTGCCAGGGAAAGCTGTCGCTCAGAACAGCGTCGGCGGCCACATCGGTGTAGCCTTCCCGCTAGTTACTCATGCCGGTGGAAGAACGACGACCATCAGCGACAACTTCGTCGCCGCGTTCCCGATGGGCATCTCGATCAAACGGGAAGGCTCCAAGATGGCCTTCGACCTCGAGCTGGTCCCCGCTGTTCATAGCTCGCCGCGGAACGTCACGCTGACGGTTCATCCCGGAGTCGTTTGGGACCTCGGACACAACTGGGCGGGAGGCGTGCGAGCGGCCTTCGATGTCGATTCGGCATCGTGGGGGTTCACGCCGCTCGTTGCGCGAAGCTTCCCGATTGCCGGCCACAAGAACAACAAGTTCTTCATCGAGTTCGATCTGCCGGTGCGGTTTCAGAAGCCGGCGGGCAACAACATCACCGCGGTCACGTTCGCTATTCACTTTGGGACGGCGTTCTGAAGCTGCGTCGCTGAGAAACACAACCGGTCCCGCCAACGCGTCGGCGCGCGCCCAATGGCCAAGCGCGCTTTTCGCGGCATAAGCGGCGTACTAATCGGGCTGATCTTTGATCGGGCGAGTCAGCGGCGTATCGACTACTCCGGGCGCGATCGCGTTCACCCTGACGTTCTTCGGACCAAGCTCGGCAGCAAGCGTGCGCCCAAGCTGGACGATGCCGGCCTTGGTTGCCGCGTACACTCCCTGTCCCGGCTCGACTACCAGCGACCGGATCGATGAGAACGCGATGATGCTGCCTCCGCCGCGCTCGGACATGATGCGGCCCGCCTCGCGCAAGACGTTGAAAGTGCCTCGAAGGTTCACCGGGATGACGCGGTCGAACTCTTCAGCGGTGTAATCGTCCCAGCTTGCGAACATCGACGTTCGTTCGGGCCGCCACCCCTCGCGCGCCATCCCGCCGAGCACGCGCGCGAACTCCATCATCGTAGCCGTCCCGCTCGACGGATCGTGCCCGCCGAATACCCACGCGTCCCGGCTTGGGATAGGAGAGCAGCACGTCGTAGTTCTCGAAGTGAACGTCTTCGAGGCCGGCTGCTTTCCATTCGTCGCGCACCCATTCGGGGAGCCGGTTGTTGGCCGGGGTGGCGGCGGTGTGCGGATCGCGAGTGAGGCGGCGGAGAGCGTTTTCGATTCGCGCGGGCTGAATGGCGTCGCGCAGATTCGACTCTATTTTCAACTCGCGCGCCGCTGACGTTCGAGTGAAGCCGGTGAGAGAGTGTCGGGGGGCGGACTGCGCGGCTACGAATGGCGTGCAGTCGAGCAGTAGGGCGATTGTGGAAACCAGTGCGACGACTCGGGTTTTATTCATCGAAGGTCTTCGTTCTCCGGCGGCAACATAGCATACCGGCTCTCGAGACCGGGCGGAGTAGAAAAGACCGCACCGCTTGCGATGACCCGGACGATGGCCGAGAAGACCCGCATCGCGATGCGCATCATACGCTCGTTGGTGGGTCATTCCACGGCGTATCGTCCGGGTCGCACGTCGCCTCCCCTAAAAGCACTCCCCGGCGGGCCGCGGACATGATATATTCCGCGCGATGAGTACGATGACGCTTTCTCAAACGACGCCGCTGTTTGAGGATCAGGACGGCGCCATAAGACTGACGGGGTCGCGCATCCCGCTCGACACGGTTGTCTATGAGTTCAATCAAGAAGCAACCGCCGAGCAAATTCAAGACAGCTTCCCGTCCCTTTCGCTGCGCAGCATTATGGCGCGATCTCTTTCTATTTGGAGCATCAGGCCGCCGTGGATGACTATCTAGGCCGCCGCGCGCAAGAGGCGGCAGAGCTTCGGCGCAAGATCGAGAGTCGGCCCGAGATGGCAGCCTTTCGCGAACGCCTCCGCCATCGCCGCGCGCAGTTGATCTCAAGATGACGTTTAAGCTTGATCGCCAGCTTGAGTCGGCTCGAGCTTTGTAGGCGAAAGTGGCTCACATTATGTCAATGTCAGCGGAGAAGACCGCGATATTCATTCTGGGTCCGCCACGCTCGGGAACATCGTTCTTTGCCTCACTCCTCGCCAATCTAGGAGTGAACTTCGGGGACGAGCGACGCTTCGTAGATCCGAAGGTGCACCGACACAATCCAAAGGGTTTCTATGAGCTTGTTTGGGTGAACGAACTCAACGATGCCATCTTCTCGCGGCTTGGATTGTCGTGGGGATCTATCGAGTTTCTCACTGACGAGATAATAGATCCCCTCAAACTCCACGACGAGGTAGACAGGATCGTCGAATCTGTTAAGGGAGAATGGGGCACCACTGCGCCTGTGATCGGAATAAAGGATCCGAGAATCAGTCTGCTCTTCCCGCTATGGGAATCGGCCCTCCACAAGATGGGTTACGACGTAAGGTGTTTGATTGCCCTGCGCCATCCGCTCGGCTATCTGAGGTCGCAACAGGAACTGCACCCAAGTTCGCACGACGACCGAATGATGCTCTATTGGGTCCTGCACATTCTCGGCGCTCTTTACTTCACACGGCATCTGGATCCCTTGATCGTCGATTTCGATCGCATGGCAGCCGATCCGCGCTCGACGGTTAGAGTCGTTGCCGACTGGCTGAGTCGGAGGGACGTCGACGTGGATTCAGTAGCGGAGCAATTCGATGCCAGCTTATACCATCACGACTGCGGAGATGTTGAAGTCTCCAACAGGTTTGTGAAGCGGGTGTACGAAACGCTTAGGGGTTCGCAGAACCAGCCCAACTCGCGTCGGTGGATCGAGTCGTTTTATAAGACGTTCCATGAGTTTTGGCCGCTACTAAGATCAGTGCACGGGCAGGAGATGAGCGAAGCGTTGGGCGCGCAACGACAGGTTGAGTACGGCGTGATGGACGAGATCAAACCGGCAGATTGTGATTCGAGCGCCTTTTCCGATCGAGTTGCGGGGGCAGAGTCACGGGAGGAGTATCTGGCCGGTGAAGTCGCGACTAGAGATCGGACCATTGAGGACCTTCACAGTGAAATCGAGCAACTTCGAGCAAAAGAAGCTGACCTAAACAGCATAAGGCGCTCGTTTGGCTGGCGACTCCTAAGCCTGTATGGCCGAATAAAGTACCCTTACCTCCTGCCGTTGTACAAGATGGTCGGCAAAACCTTGCGGAGGAAGGTTGAGTCGGAGCGCCGAGGGCAGTAGCCCTCCACTCTTGGACGCGGCGCCGCGTTTTTTCAGCGCGGTACCAGCGCTCGAATCCGCAGTTGTCTTTAACGCAGCCGAATCGCCTGAACTGAAACTCGTCGCTTTTTCTCTTGCGGTCATAGATCGTCTGTGACAGCGCAATAAGCCCGCCTCGCCGCCCGAATTACGTTGACCGCGTTCGCCGCGACGGTTGAGTCGCGCATTGATTTGCGCTGTGCGGAAACCACCTCCGAGTCGTAGAAGCCGGTCAAAAAACAAGTATCCACGACAACCCGGCGGGGTGCGGGTAAACCAAGTGCCTCAGTCCAAACCCGGCGGCCTCTACGAGGCCGCACATTGTCTCCGGTTTGTAGCTGACACACTCGGGATACGCCCACTCTGTCCCGGAGTAATCGCTTTCGCCGACCAGGTAGTTGACCACGCACAGACCGTCCTGCTTAATGACGTTGCGAATTGCTGCCAGACACACCGTAATCTGATGAAGGGACGCGTGAGAAAAAATCGATTGCGCAATAACGTAGTCGAACAAGCCGAGACCCTCAAAATTAAAATCACGCGTTGCGCGGAATACAGGCTGTTTCAACTTTATCAACGAAGGCGTCAACTCAAACTCCGTTGCCTCTTCTATCAACCAAGCTTCCGGCTCAACACCACAGTAATGGCCGGGCAAGAGGTAAGGGATCAACAAGCGTCCGGCGCGGAGGGAACCGCAGCCGATATCGAGCACTCGGTGGAACTCCCGGAGCCCCAGCGTAGTGAGGAGATTGAACTGCAACGCCCCAAGTAAGTCGTATCGCTCAGGCTGACCGACCCAGGCGCGATAGTGACGATCCCCGGCTTTCAAACCACTCACGTCGTTCATCGGAAAGAGCCCTTCCACGAGTCAAGCGAACCTTGATGCGCCTAATCATGAAGCCCCCTCCGCCAGACATGCAAGTAGTTACTCAGCCGATGCTCAGTTAGAACACCTGATGCTTTGATCTGATAACTGCAGCACCTACGGCTAACGCAGATTCTTAACTTCAATTCGACAGAATGAGAGACGTAGGAGATTCAATGCGATGTTCAACCTCGCGCACGCAGTGGCGAAGGCCTGCTTCAGGAAGCAAAGGACGAGGGCGGAACGCCCTCGTCCTTTGCGACGTGTCAATCCGTGACTTCTACTTCTGATCTGTCTTGGCCATCTTCACCAAAGCCTCGAGGCGAGCCAGTCGTTCGCCAAGCTCGGCGTTTTGCTGTTCGAGCTTCGCCATTCTCGCGTCTTTTTCGGCCATCGTGCCGTTGAGTTGCTCGATGTAGATGTGGGCCTTTTCGAGTTCTTCGAGAATCCCCCGCATCTGGGCCCCAATCTCGACAACCTCCCGACCCTGTTCATCGACCTTCCTGGCTCCAAGCGCAGGTAGATGTCGATTGTTCCACATGAAGTCAGCGTGATCCTCGATGGTCTCGAGCGTATAACCCGGATCGAACACATAGTCTGCGTGGATTAGAATCCCGCGCTGGAAGATGGTTCCGTTCACGTCTAGCTTTCCAGCCGGAGCAGCCGTACCAATTCCAACATCGCCAGCGGCCGTGATGTGGATTCTGTTGAGGGCGTTCGTGCCCAGGATCAGGGGAGCTGCTACATGCGTACCAATCGCCATCCCGAGTCCTGCCGTATGTGCGACCTCAGTCCACCCACCGAGTGTTACGCCGTAGCGCGTAATCGTCCGGGCGTCGGCATGGGCACGTATGTCGCAAGAAGCTGTGTTGGCTTTTACTAAAGCAAAGGCTGCCGAACCGGTGCCATTGTTTGGATTTTCGACCTTTGCCATTGAAAGGACGTCGGCTTGCTCAAAGACATGGAGCTTCTCAGTCGGGGACGCCGTTCCGA
>Ga0209640_10003513_pt1 | contig 13694 bp, 12 predicted proteins | sample RifCSP10_1_FD_184018 | JGI IMG/M metagenome (GOLD analysis project Ga0209640, IMG submission 184018) | Soil microbial communities from Rifle, Colorado - Rifle CSP2_sed 10_1 (SPAdes) (version 2) | ecosystem: Environmental > Terrestrial > Deep subsurface > Rock core/Sediment | place: Rifle...
CTTGGTTGATTCGCAGAGTCTTTTATTTAAGCACGTGTTGTGCTGTCGCGATCAGCTCTCTGGCGGTTAGACTTTTGCCGCGCATTTGGCTTTTTCGCATTTCCGATTTCATTGCCAGCGTTGGCTTTGTCTGTTTCAAAGGCTTTCGGACTCGATCGATCGCTAATATTGCCGCGGTCTTCGGCGAGCAATTGAATGACGCTCAAGTTGCAGATCTGGCGCGCCGCTCGCTCCGCAACTTTTTTCGTGATTGCACTGAAATGGCGATCGCGTTGAAAATGTCCGATAGCGAACTGCGGGAGTTCATTCCGATGGCAGGGAAGGAGCATCTCGACGCCGCCCTGGCTAAGGGCTGCGGGGTTCTCGTTGTGAGCGCGCATTTAGGAAATTTCTTCCTAATCGGCACCCGTTTAGCCATTGAGGGCTGTGTGGTTTCAGTGCTGGTGAACCAGCCGAGCGATAGTCACTTGGCCAAGCTGATGGATAGATACCGGCTGCAAATGCGGCAAAAAACGATTCATGCGCGCCCACGCCGCGCGGCACTAGTTCAGCTCACCGAAGCGCTGCGGCGCAATGAGTTCGCTGTAATGATATCGGATGAGTACCGGCGGGGTGACGGTATCGAAGTGCCGCTATTCGGGAGAATCGTGATTGCCCGGCGCGGACCGGCGACGCTCGCTTTGCGGACGGGGGCGGCGGTCCTGCCGGCTTGTATGATTCGCCGGCCGGATGGGAGTCTCAAATTGATCATCGAGCGCGAGTTGGAGCTCGATCGCTCCGGCAAAGGCGCCGAACAGATTACCGAAAATACCACACGTCTTACCCAGTGGGTGGAACGGAAGGTACGACAATATCCCGATCAATGGAATTGGATGAATTTGCGCTGGTGGCGGACGCCAGCGCAGAGTGAGCCGGCAAGCCATGCGCCGGTCCGGCGAGCATCTTAAATAATAATCACCAGAAGGGGGACTGAGGTGAAAAGCAGCAACAAGAAGGATCTCGAAGAACTGAAAAAGAAGGTGGCGTTGGGCAACCGGATCATGTTTTACCAGGGTCTGGCCGATTACCACGGTCACGTGAGCGCGCGCATCCCTGGTACTAGAAAATTCTTTATTAAACCCGTTTTGGCGCCGCTCGGTGAGATTGCTCCGAAACATATTATTCTGGTCGACATCGACGAGTACATGGAAGTGTGCGAGCAGAATTACGCCAAGGCCGGCAACAAGCGCGCGGTTACCAAAATCGCCAATCCGCCGCGCGAGACCATGATCCACGCCGCCATCTACAACGCTAGACCCGAGATCAATTCAGTCGTGCACACGCACCAAACTATCGCCACCGCGTTTTCAGTGGCGGGTACGCCGATACTGCCGATCTACAATCAGGCCGCCGTGTTCGCTCCGGAGACGCCGATCTTTCCGAGCCCGCGGCTGATCTACACGATTCAAGATGGTAAAGAGATTTGCCAAACTTTGGCCAATCACACGGCAATGTTGCTCAAGGGTCACGGCATCGTTGTATGCGGCGATAGCTTGGAATATGCTACCGTTCACGCGATTTACTTGGAGCGGACGGCATACATCCAGTTTATCGCGAGCTGCGTCGGCAAGCCGACGATCATGCCGCAGCCCGAGATCGACTACATGAAAGAAAACATGATGTACCGATCCTACGACGCTTTTGCCTACTTCAAATCACTGTTGCCGAAGAGCGCCCGGTTGTAACACGCGATCGATTATTAAATCTGGAGGAAAGATTGATGGCTAAACGAGAAGAAAAGGTGACCCAATCCAAGCGACCCATTCAGGATTTGCGTGAATGGCTGGATCGTGTTGAGGCACTGGGCGATCTGGTGCGAGTCAAAGAAGCGGTTAGCTGTGAGGAAGAAATGAGCGCGATTGGTTACCTGGTAGCCAAGCAGAAGCCATCGCCGGCGATTCTCTTTGACAACATTAAAGGTTTCGAGAAAAGCCGTTACAAGGCTCGTTCCTTGTGGAATATTCTCGGGCCTAGCATTCCGCGTATCGCGCTTACCATGGAAGAGGCTCCGGATACGCCGACGGTCGAACTGATTCGTCGCGTTAAAGATAAACTCAAAAACCGCACGCCACCGCGCGAGGTGCCGCATTCGCAAGCCGGCTTTTATGAAAACACTCTCACCGGGGATCAGATCGATTTGACGGAGCTGCCGATCCCGCGGCACTGGCCTTTGGACGGCGGCAACTATGCCGGCACGGCAGATTGCGTCATCACCCGCGATCCGGACTCCGGTTATTTGAACGTCGGAACTTACCGTATGATGCTGCAAGGAAAGCGCGAAACCGGCCTCTATCTTTCACCGGGCAAGGACGCGCGCTTGCACATCACTCGCTCGTGGCAGCAGGGTAAGCCGGTCGAAGTAGCGGCCGCATGGGGGATCGACCCACTGTTTATGGTGGTTGGCTCTCAAACGTTCCCGAAGAATGTTTCTGAATATGAATTCCTGGGCGGCATCAAGGGCGAGCCGATCCCGGTCGTCAAAGGCAAAACAACGAATCTTTTGTTGCCGGCTAATGCTGAATTCATGGTCGAGGGCATCATCAAACCGAACTCCGTCAAAAGTGAAGGACCATTTGGCGAATTTCCCGGCTACTACGGCCGGCCCGAGGCCGGATGTCCGCTGGTCGAAATAACCGCAGTTCACTATCGTACCAACCCGATCCTCACCAACGCGTTGATGGCCGACTACCCATCAAACGAACAGAGCGGTTTTTTCTCGATTATCCGCTCGGCGCGCATCTGGGACGATCTCGAGAAGCTCGGCATCCCGGGTATACAGGGCGTTTACGCTCACCCGGCCGGTGCCGGCGGCTTTGGCATGACCGTGATTGCCCTTGAGCAACGTTACGCCGGACATGCGGCGCAGTCGCTTGCGCTCGCGGCTCAAGTTCCGGGTGGGGCGTATTACACCAAGTGGATCATCGCGGTCGATGAAGACGTTGATCCGACTGACATTGACCAGGTGATTTGGGCCATGAGCAGCCGGTGCAATCCAATCGATGACATCGATGTGCTGCGCAACACCTGGAGCACTTGGCTCGATCCGACCCAGAACCCGCCCGAGAAACGGCCCTACGGCTCCAAAGCTTTAATTAATGCCTGCAAAGAGCATCGCTACTTGCCGGTCTTCTCGAAGCGCACTGCGCTGCGCCGAGAGATGTACGACAAAGTGGCGGCAGAGTGGAAAAAGCTCGGTCTCCCTGGCCAAGTACCTTCGGTCCGCGCTTTCGAGGAAGAGAAGAAGGTCGTTTACCATGAAGTCGGCGGCTTCGAGCCGGGTAAACAACCGGGCGAAAATAAGTGAAATTTTTGTCTGCGGTGGCAGTCAAGACCTGACTGCCGCCGTAGACGTTTTTTGCGCCTTACTTTCCCGCCCTTCGTCCCAAAACCAATAACTGTCCCAGTGCCCCACGGGCGCGGCCAAGACTGGCTGAAAAAGCAAGACCCCAGCGGGCTGGTTTTTCCAGCTTACTGGGGTCTTGCTCGGATAAGTCGTACGGACCCGCTAAAAATGGATCAACTAATGGCTTCTTCGCCTCGCTCGTTAGTCCGGATCCGGATCACTTCTTCAACCGAAGAGACGAAGATTTTTCCATCGCCGATCTTTCCTGTCTGGGCCGACTCCAAAATCGCTTCGACGATCTTGGGCACCATATCGTCAGGAGCAAGTATCTCGATCTTCACTTTCGGCAAGAAATCGACCGTGTATTCGGCACCGCGGTAAAGCTCCGTGTGACCCTTTTGCCGTCCGAAACCTTTGACTTCGGTGATGGTCATTCCGGTAATGCCAGCGGCAGTGAGCCTTTGCTTCACCTCGTCAAGCTTAAACGGTTTAATGATGGCTTCGATCTTTTTCATAATGCTCCCCTTTATGAAGTATGGGGCGTAGCCGCTAGCGGAGCGGCGGCCACTGGTAGCTGATACTTAGATATCGAAATACAGAGCGAACTCCCAAGGGTGGGGCCGCAGCCGAATGGCATCGACCTCATGCTTTCTCTTGTACTCCAACCAGGTCGTGATCACGTCCTTGGTAAACACATCCCCCTTGAGCAGGAAGTCATGGTCTTTCTCCAAGGCGTCAAGTGCCTGGTCCAGTGACCCTGGCATCGACTTTACCTTGGCCGCCTCTTCGGGCTCTAGTTCGTATAGGTTCTTGTCGATCGGCTTGGGCGGCTCGGTCTTGTTTCTGATCCCGTCGATCCCCGCCATCAGCATGGCCGGAAAGGCAAAGTAGGGATTGCAGCTCGGATCGGGAGTCCTAAACTCTAGCCGCTTGGCCTTCTCGCTGGTGGAGTACATCGGGATCCTGACGCAGGCGCTGCGGTTTCTGGCGGAGTAGACTAAGTTAATCGGCGCTTCGTAGCCGGGGACCAGTCTCCGGTAAGAATTGGTCGTCGGGGCAATAAAAGCACAAAGTGCGTGGGCATGTTTAATCAGGCCGCCGATGTAGTATCTGGCCGTGTCGCTGATTAAGCCGTAACCCTTCTTGTCGTAGAACAGATTCTTCCCGCCTTTCCACAGGCTCTGGTGGCAATGCATGCCGGAGCCGTTGTCTTGAAACAGGGGCTTGGGCATGACGGTAACAACCTTGCCTCTTTTCTTGGCGGTATTCTTGACCACGTATTTATAGAGCAGGACCTTGTCGGCCATCTTGGTCATGGTGTCAAAGCGCATGTCGATCTCGGTCTGTCCGGCGGTAGCAACCTCGTGGTGGTGCACTTCGACGGTGATGCCGCATTTCTGTAGGTTGAGGACCATCTCGGATCTGAGATCCTGGTACTGGTCGCTGGGGGAGACGGGAAAATAGCCTTCTTTATATCTGATCTTGTTCCCCAAATTGGGGCCTTCTTTGCCGGAGTTCCAAAACCCTTCTTCGGAGTCGATGTGGTAGTAGCCTTCGTGGTGGTTCTGGTCAAAGCGAATACTGTCAAAGATAAAAAACTCGATCTCGGGTCCCCAGTAGCTGATATCGGCGAGACCGCTGGACTTTAAATACTTCTCGGCTTTTTGGGTGACGTATCTCGGATCGCGGCTGTAAGGCTCACGGGTGATAGCGTCCAGTACGTTACAGATAAAACTGACCGTCGAGTGTTCGCTGAACGGGTCCATCATGGCGGTGTCGGGGTCGGGGAGCAGAATCATGTCGGATTCGTTAATGCTTTGAAATCCTCTTATGCTCGATCCGTCAAATCCTAATCCTTGCTCGAATATGTCCGGGGATAATTCTGTGGCCGGAATAGAAAAGTGCTGCCACAATCCCGGTACGTCGATAAACTTCAAATCCACGATCTCTGCTTTGTTCTTCTTCGCCATCTCCAAGGCGTCTTTGACTGACATCGATTGCTCCTCTCTGCTGGTAAAGAAATTATTTAAATGAAAGGTTTGTTATCACATTCTAAATTGCCGGGCCAGCCCCTATTCGTAAGCGCGCTCATTGTGCTGGCTCAAATCCAAACCCATTCTTTCTTCGTCGTCGGCTACCCTAAGCCCCATCACCGCCTTGACGATCGAAAGCAGAATGTATGTTCCGATAAACGCCAGAGCCAAGGTCGCAACGACCGAGACAAACTGAATCCAAAGCTGCGCTGGGTTACCGTAGAACAAGCCGTCATTGCCGGCCGCGTTAATCGCCTTGGAAGCGAATAATCCAGTTGCCAGGGCTCCCCAAGTTCCACCGACGCCGTGGACGCCGACCACATCCAGAGAATCATCATAGCCGAGCTTGGGTTTTAAACTGCAAGCCATCGAGCACAGGACACCGCCGCCGATGCCGATTAGAATAGCGGGCATGGGTCCGACAAAGCCGGCGCCGGGAGTGATCGCCACGAGCCCCGCTACCGCGCCGCTCGCGGCGCCTAACACGGTAGGTTTATCTCTCAGGATCCAATCCATCGCCAGCCAGGAGAGTGCGGCTGCCGCGGCCGCGAGATGCGTGGCAACGAACGCGGATGTCGCCAGACCGTCGGCTGCCAGCGCGCTGCCGGCGTTAAAACCGAACCAGCCCACCCACAACAGTGCGGCGCCAATGACGCTAAACGGCAGGTTGTGCGGCGGCATCGCCTCCTGGCCGTAGCCGATGCGTTTGCCGAACATAATAGCCGCAACCAGTGCCGATGCGCCGGAGCTGATGTGAACGACGGTGCCGCCGGCGAAATCGAGAGCGCCCATTTCTCGCATCCAGCCTTTGACTCCCCACACCCAATGGGCGAGCGGATCATAAACGAAGGTCGCCCACAGAATGATGAATACCAAAAACGAACTGAACTTGACGCGCTCGGCAAACGCACCCGTTATCAAAGCCGGCGTGATCACCGCGAACATCATCTGAAAAACCATGAACGCGGCGTGTGGAACGGTGGCCGCGTAGTCCGTGTTTGGCTCGGCACCCACGCCCTTTAGACCAAGCCAACTTAGGTCGCCGATGATACCACCGATGTCGACGCCGAACGCCAGCGTATAGCCCCACAAGGCCCATTGAACGCTAATCACAGCCGCGATGATGAAACTGTGCATGATGGTGCCGAGCGCGTTCTTACGGCGCACCAAGCCGCCATAAAAGAGGAACAAACCGGGAACCGTCATCATTAAAACCAGCGCAGCGCAGGTTAAGATCCAGGCCGTATCACCTTTATCGATTTTTGCAGCAGCGGGTGCAGGGGCCGGTGCGGCAACGGCCGGCGCAGGTTGTGCCGTGTCTTGTGCGGGCAACAACGTCGGAGCCGAAAATGCCAGCAAGGCTACCAAAATGAGCAAGAGCACCGGCCAACTATTACGCTGTGTAATCACGACCAATCTCCTTATCTGCGTCTTTAATTGAGCAATAAAGTGAAGGAAAGACCAGTTCTGGTACAATCGAGCAACGTATATGCCACGTGCTTGGATGAGAATATCCGAGTAATAATTAAGTACTTATGAATTTCGCCGACCGTGAAGCGAGGAAACCTGATGCCTAGGATTTATGCAAACGCATAAACTTTAAGCAGCACACGATGGACGATACGGGTAGGCACAAAAAATTACGGAATGCTTACGATCTCCGCTGGCAGTGCGAAATGAATATTTTCCTCGATGAAGCCGATGTGGCTAATCTCGGCACCCGTGCGTTTGAAATACTCCGCCGCCGCAAGAACCAAGCGTTCCGGCACCGATGCCCCTGAAGTAATACCGACACGTTTTACGCCCTTGAGCCAGCTCGGATCGATCGCGTGATGATCGTCGATCAAGTAAGCGTTCTTGCCTTCTGATCTGGCAACTTTGCAAAGTTGATTTGAATTTTCACTGTTGCGGGAGCCGATGACGAGTACCAGATCGACTTCTTTGCTGAGCTGCTTCACCGCATCCTGGCGGTTTTGCGTGGCGTAGCAAATATCCTCCTTGGCCGCCGTGACCAGCTTGGGAAATCGCTCTTTCAGAATCTCGATAATCTCACGGGTATCGTCGACGCTGAGTGTGGTTTGGGTTAGCGCGACAATTTTCTCCGCGTTCGGTACCTCAACGCTGCGCGCCTCGTCGGCATTGCCGATGATCCGAATACGATCCGGTGCTTCGCCGCTCGTGCCCACAATTTCATCATGTTTCGCATGGCCGACGAGGATGATGCAGTAGTCTTGTGCAGCGAACTTACGCACTTCGCGATGAACTTTCTCGACCAATGGGCAGGTCGCATCGATGATGATCTGCAAGTTTTTTTCTTTGGCCTGCTGCCACACCGCAGGAGCCACACCGTGAGCGCTGAAAACCAACTTTGCGCCCGCGGGAACTTCGTCGACGGATTGCACGAAGCGCACGCCGCGCCTGGAAAAATCGGCAACGACATGCTGGTTATGGACGATTTCGTGAAACACGTAGATCGGCGCGCCGTGACGCGCCAGCGCGCGCTCCACGCTTTCAATTGCCATCTCGACCCCGGCACAAAAGCCACGAGGTTTTGCCAATATGACCTTTTCAACAGACATCGTGATAAAAGAAGTCTGGAGGAATCAAAGAAATGTGTCAACCAGCAGCGCGGCGGCATGACCCCAACCATCATGGGCCGATACTCACCCGACGCGATGATCGAGCAGTCCGAGAATTTTCTCAGCCGCTACCGCCGCACCGTTTAGCGGGACCGCCGGCCAGTTCAGCTCCTTATCAAAGAGCCGGGTTAAGTATGGCCGAATTTTGCCCGAAAGTAAGTCGGCTTGCGGAATGAACTCCGCCGTAGCGAGCTCGCTCAAAGCGCGAACCAAACAAGGATACTCAGCAAACTCGCCGCGCTCGGTGTACAGCAGGGGCAGCCGGTGCGCCAGTGTATCGGCGACAATTCCATAACCCGGCTTGGTGACGACCGCGTCGACGGCGCGCAGCAGATCGTCGTAGCGGCGCTGGGCGGCCGAGAGGATACGCAGATTGCCGCGGGCGAGTTCGGACGGTCCAGTGGTAACAAAAAAGATTGGCGACAATTCATTTAGTCGTTGCCAGGGTAAATGATCGAATCCCAGCCCGCCGAAACTCATCAATACAATGATGCCGGTTGGCGGTAAGCCGAAGGCCTCGCGCGCTTGGCGGCGAGTTAGGCGGGAAACGCGGCTGATCCAGGGAATCGCTTCGCGTCGCGCAAACATGCTCATATCGCAAGCATAGGGGAGAGTCAGAGCAAGTGTCGCCCGACTGTAAAAGCTCGTCATTTCTTCAATCAGGCCGGTAAGCCCTGGATGTTTAGTCGCATAAGCCTGGTAAATCACATCCCAGGTAAAGTTTGTCACCGCGACCGATGGGATATTGGCCCGCGCAGCGATCTCGAAACCAACCGGTGGAATATCGCCGACGATCAAATCGATTTGCCGGCCCTGGATGAACTCGATTTCTTGTTGTATCAGAGTAGGTAAGCGGCGATGCAGCTCCCGGCAACGATCGAAGGTTTTCTCCAGGTTCATTTCCAAACTATTGGGCTGAACGATACCGATATCTAACCAGCGGTTGGTATAAATCACCGGGCGATCGGGATTGAGAAACAACCACTCCGGCGCCGTGGTGCGAACATGCACACGCGCATCGGGGGCTGCGTGTTGCAGCGCACGAATGACCTGATTCGAGCGCACTGCATGGCCGTAACCATGACCGGTAATGTAGTAAAGAATTGAACTCAAGGGGGTTTTAGATATATGAAGTTAGGAGCCCAACGTATTTAGCCCGCGCGAAAATGTCAACAAATGGTAGGTCATCGGCGTAAAACTTCACAGGAGAGAAATCTATGACGGGCACGATTAAGAAAATCATGCGGCAAAAAGGATTTGGTTTTATCACTCCGGACGACGGCAGCGAAGACGTGTTCTTCCATCGCGGCAGCCTGGCGCCGCGCAGTCAGATCGAAGATCTGAACGAAGGCGACTCGGTGCAATTTCAGGTGCGGAAAGGGGAGAAGGGTCCGGTCGCATTGGATCTAAAAATTCGCTGAACCGCCAGCATTTTCGTCGCCGACTTGGTCTTTGCTCCATTCATCAACAGCTCTGACCAGATTGCTGAATTTCTCTGCGCCGCCGACAGCGGATCGCCACCTTCAGTAAACATTCCCCCCTCCTGCTACAAACAACCGCGGCTGTCTACATAAGTATCGACACCCGCTAGTTTATGTTAGCGTGAATTGAATCCCAGAGAAGGCGGAAATCATGGAAGCCAAGCATACCAATCGCTTGAGTCGCGAAACCAGCCCCTATTTACTTCAGCACGCCCACAATCCGGTCGACTGGTATCCCTGGGGCGACGAGGCATTTGAGAAAGCCAAAAGCGAGAATAAACCGATTTTGCTCAGTATCGGCTACTCGGCTTGTCACTGGTGTCATGTGATGGAGCATGAATCGTTTGAGAACGAAAAAATCGCCGCGCTCATGAACGAGCTTTTCGTCAATATCAAAGTCGATCGCGAAGAGCGGCCCGACTTGGACGAGATTTACATGAACGCCGTGCAAATGCTCACCGGTCGCGGCGGTTGGCCGATGACGATGTTTCTCACTCCCGACCGAAAGCCCTTCTATGGCGGCACCTATTTTCCGCCGGAAGACCGGCAGGGGATGCCGGGATTCCCGCGCATCCTAATGGGAGTCTCCCAGGCCTACCGCGAGCGACCGGAGGATGTCCAGAAAAGCGTGTCGCAAATCCTGACGGCTTTACAGCGCATGGCGGAATCCCAGGAAACCAGCAAAAACTTGTCGCCGGCAGTTGTCGCCGCCGGCGCTGAGAACATCGCCCGCGCATACGATTCCGACAATGGCGGCTTGGGGCAAGCGCCCAAATTTCCGAATGCCGGCGTTTACGAGCTTTTTCTCCGTCACTATTCCCATTCCAAGAACGAACGCTTTCTCGAAATGGTCATTCACACGTTGACAAAGATGGGCCAGGGCGGAATTTACGATCACTTGGGCGGTGGTTTTCATCGCTATTCAGTCGACGCGAAATGGTTGGTCCCACATTTTGAGAAGATGCTTTATGATAATGCCCAGCTCGTGCGCATTTACGCGAATGCTTACACGATCAGCCGGGAGCCGCTTTTCAGGTCGATCGTGGAAGAGACGGTTGGTTATTTGTTCCGTGAGATGCTTGATCCGAAAGGCGGTTTTTATTCCACTCAAGACGCGGACAGCGAAGGCGAGGAAGGAAAGTTTTTTGTTTGGACTGCGGAAGAGATCAACCGGGTGATTGGCGAATCAGAGGGGGAAATTTTTTGTCGCATGTACGATGTCGGCGAGCCGGGCAATTTCGAAGGCAAAAGCATCCTTCATCCGATCCTTACCGTCGATCAAGCCGGCAAGCTCTTTCGCAAAGAGCCCCGTGACATCGAGGCGATCGTTGCCAGAGCCAAGGAGAAACTCTTCGCAGAAAGAGAAAAACGCGTTAAACCGTTCCGCGATGAGAAAATTATCACCGCATGGAACGGTCTGATGCTTTCTGGACTGGCCGAGGCGATTAAGCTGTCCGAAAATCCGGCCTGGATCGATGCGGCGGCACGAACCGTCGAGTTTATATTCAGCGACATGGCCCGCGGTGGTTTGCTACTGCACACCCACAAAGACGGCCAGTCGAAGCTGCTCGGCTATCTGGACGACTACGCATTTCTCGCGGTCGGCTTGCTTGATCTATATGAAGCGGTATTGGATCGCACCTATTTAGACAGGGCGATCCAACTCACAGACGTCCTGCTGCGTGAATTCTGGGACGAGCGCGACGGCGGATTCTTTTTTACGGGAAAATCGCACGAGCCGTTGATCAGCCGCGCCAAACCGGTTTTCGATGCGTCGATCCCTTCGGGAAACGCCATGGCGACGCAACTGTTGCTGCGACTTCATCACCTCACCGGCGATGACCGATACCGTACCCCGACAGAAAAAATCTTGCGTTCCTACTATGACGCCATGGAAAGCCAGCCTTTCGGCTTTGCCCACATGCTTTGTGTCTTGGATTTTTACCTGCAAGGAGCCAAAGAGATTGTGATCGTCGGCAACCTGGCAGAGTCCGGCGTCAAGGAATTGATCGCGCAGGTCAATGCAACTTATCTGCCGAACAAAGTGCTTCAATTGGCGAGACCCGGCACTGCGCTCGCCGCCATATCACCCCTGTTGCAGGGAAAAAGCCAAGTCGATGGAAAGCCAACCGCGTACGTTTGCCAAAATTTCACCTGCTCCCCGCCGGTGACGAGCCGCAACGAGCTGCAAGTTTTGCTGGAAAATTAAATTGGCGTGAGCGCCGCGCGAGCAAAGCGTCAATAAATTGCGACAAGGCCGAGGCCTAGGAATTCGCAGCGCTGTTCGTGAGGATTTGAATGATTCGCTCAAGATCCGCCGGAGCGTAGTACTCGATCTCTATCTTTCCTTTCGTTGACCGAGCTTTCGGTAGTAGGCGTACCCGGGTGCCCAAGGCGCGCTGCAGCGTTTCGACGATCGACTTCAGATCGGGATCGATGAGCGGTACCGTCCGACGGCGTTTACGCCCGATGATCAACAACCGGACCATCTTCTCGGTTTCCCGAGTAGAGAGCCCTTTAGCGATCACGTCGCGGCAAGCTGAAACAATCAGCGCCTCGGTGTGTAGCCCGAGCAGCGCTCGTGCCTGACCGGCCGGAAGATTGCCGGCGGAAACTTCCTGTTGGACTTCCGCCGGAAGAGCCAGGAGACGGAGCGAGTTAGCGATGGCCGGCCTGCTCTTACCGACTCTTTCGGCCATCTCTTCCTGGCTCCAGTGAAACTCTTCCTGCAGGCGCCGGTAACCGCCCGCTTCTTCGATAGGGTTTAAATCCTCGCGCTGGAGGTTTTCGACCAACGCAAGCTGCAAAGCTTCATGGTCGCTCGCTTCGCGTACGACGACGGGAACCCGGCCCAGTCCGACCTTCATCGCCGCGCGCCAACGCCGCTCACCAGCAATCAGTTCAAAGCCGTCGCTCTTGGGTCGAACGACCAGCGGTTGAATTATTCCTTGGTTGCGAATCGAGGCGGCGAGCTCTTCGATTTTCGCTTCGTCAAATGTACGCCGGGGCTGAAAAGGACTCGGAGTTATCCGGTCAACAGCGACTTCAAAGGTCGCGCGCTGGTCGCGAGTCTCGAGATTGGCTTCCGGCGCGCTCGGAATGAGTGCGCTCAGGCCTCTACCCAAGCCCTTTTTCTGCGTCGACATTGTTGGGTTCTCCACGGCTAATCAACTCCTTTGCTAGATCTCGATAATCCTGGGCCCCGGTAGAAGTTACATCGTACAAGCAAATCGGCTTGCCATAACTCGGGCTTTCGCTCAAACGCACATTGCGGCGAATGATCGTGCGAAATAGTTTATCCGGAAAATGGGCGCGAATATCCTCAACGACTTGATGTGAGATGCGGTTTCGACTGTCGAACATCGTGATCACGATTCCCTCAAGGCGCATTGAGGCGTTGACGCTGTGCTGCACCAGCCGCATCGTTTCAAGGATGGCGCTCAATCCTTCGAGCGCGTAGTACTCGCTTTGGATGGGAATAAGAAGAGAATCGGCGGCCGCTAGCGCGTTGAGCGTAAGTAGCCCCAGGGATGGCGGGCAGTCCAGCAGAACATAATCATAGTGCGCGCCGACGCCGGTAAGAGCGTCCTTGAGACGATACTCCCGTCGATCGGCGCCGACCAACTCGATTTCGATGCCGACGAGGTCCTTGGTGGCAGGAATCAAGAGCAGCTCAGGCAACTCCGTCTGACACAAAATTTCGCCGAGGAAGCGCGAGCCATCGAGCACATGATACAGGCTCGCTGCCAGCTGGCCGCGGTCGACCCCGAGCCCCGTCGTGCTGTTACCTTGAGGATCGAGATCGACGAGTAGGGTGCGCTTGGATTCCAGAGCTAATGACGCCGCTAGGTTGATCGCCGTGGTAGTCTTGCCTACGCCGCCCTTCTGATTGGCAATAGCAATCGTGGTGTGCACAAATTATCCTTTAAAATCAATAAGTTACAATATACATCTTTTCCAGAATAAATATCATACAAATCCGAGAATTGGAAGCAAAATAATCCGTTTCACGTGAAACTTTGTAACATTGGCCGTTGCAGTCATTTCTTTAACACCGTGTAAGTACATGAAATGTAGCAGAAGATTGACTTACTCTAGGTCAAATGCACTTTGAAGCTTAGAACATTGAACTCTGCCTCGGCTACAGTAGCCACGCCGC
>Ga0209640_10003514_pt1 | contig 13694 bp, 11 predicted proteins | sample RifCSP10_1_FD_184018 | JGI IMG/M metagenome (GOLD analysis project Ga0209640, IMG submission 184018) | Soil microbial communities from Rifle, Colorado - Rifle CSP2_sed 10_1 (SPAdes) (version 2) | ecosystem: Environmental > Terrestrial > Deep subsurface > Rock core/Sediment | place: Rifle...
AAGATCGCCGACGAGGACCCGTTCCCGTACTCCGACTCGGTTCATCTCGACTTCCTGCACCAGTTCGGAAGCGAGGACGTCCGGGCTGTGCTCGCCTCTCTCCCCGAGCTCTACCGCGTTCCGCTCGTTCTCGTGCACATGGCCGGGTACCACGTGAAAGAGGTCGCCTTCATGCTCGAGGTGCCGCTCGGGACGATGCTCGCCCGCCTCCATCGCGGCCGGAAGCGGTTCGAGCGCCAGCTCTGGGGCTACGCGGAGGAGAACGGGCTTCTGAAGGAGGGTGCGCGACGGTGATTACCTGCTCCGAGGCCGTCAAGCAGCTCTGGGACTACCTGGACGGGGTCGTGGAGGAGTCGCAGCGCGAGCTCGTCGAGGAGCACCTAGGCTTCTGCCGACGCTGCTGCGGCGAGCTCGAGTTCGCCGAGGAGCTCCGTGGGTTCCTGGCTTCGCACGCAGATGACGATCTCCCGTCGGAAGTGCGTGCCCGGCTGACCGCCACGCTCGACGGGCTGGACCGGGCGTGAGCCGAGACCTGCTGCATCAGGACGAGATCCGCGCGCTCGTCCGCGAGGCGTACCGGTCGGTCGACGGTGAAAGTCGCGCGGTCGCAGAGAAGCTCTACTCGCGAGAAGAGCTCGACGGCGTCCCCGCAATCGCGCTCGAGCATGCCCTCGGTGTCGGCAACCACCTCCGTTACGCCCGCATCAACCTGGGTGACACCGTGCTCGATCTCGGATGCGGATCCGGCATCGAGTCGATCCTTGCCAGCCGTAGAACCGGTCCCTCCGGTCGTGTGATCGCTCTCGACTTCCTGCCCGAGATGCTCGAGAGAACCGCACAAGCCGCGCGAGAGGCAGGCTTAGATAACATCGAGACGCTCGACGGCGAGATGGAAGCGATCCCGCTGCCCGACGACAGTGTCGACTGCCTCATCTCGAACGGCGTGGTGAACCTCTCGCCCCGGAAGGCCCGTGTGCTCGCGGAATGCGCCCGCGTCCTGCGCCGCGACGGCGAGCTCTGCGTGGCCGACCTCACGGTGGAGGACGAGGAGCTTCCTCCCGAAGTGCTGACCCACCCTGCCGCCTGGGCAGGCTGAGTGTCCGGAGCCCTGACGGAGCGTGACTTCGTCCAGAAGCTCGAGCGGGCCGGCTTCGTGGAGATCGAGGTACTCGAGCGTACGCCGATGGGGATCGACGACTGCGCTCTCTACCCGCTCTTCACGGAGGAGCTGCTCGCGATCATGCGCGACCTCATCCCACGAGATCGGCTCAACAGGATCGCCGTGTGCGCGATCATCCGCGCGCGGCGAGGCTAGGCGCGACGATCTAGCGGCGTCGCGCATAGACAAGCGCGACCTCAGGTGATATATCAGCGGCGCGCGCATGACGGAGACAGCCGAGACTGCTCTCGCACCCACAGAGCACCGGATCGATCGCACGAGCCCTCCCGTCATACGCGCCGCCGGGGTCTGGAAGGTGTTCGGCCCGAACCCGGAGCGACTCGTCGGATCACCCGACGCCGAGCTGCCGCGCGGGGAGCTCCGTGAGAAGACCGGCTGCGTGGTCGCGGTGCGCGACGTCTCGATCGAGGTCTGGCCCGGTGAGGTGTTCGTCGTCATGGGGCTCTCGGGCTCCGGCAAGTCGACGCTCGTGCGCACGCTCATCCGACTGATCGAGCCGACGGCAGGCGAGATCGAGATCGCCGGCCGCGACGTCTCGGCGGCAGGAGCGGCGGAGCTCCGTGAGTTGCGCCGTAACGCCGTCTCGATGGTGTTCCAGCACTTCGGGCTGCTCGCGCATCGGCGGGTGATCGACAACGTCGCCTTCGGGCTCGAGGTCAAGGGCATGGGGAAGGCCGAGCGTCTCGCCCGCGCGAACGACGTGCTGAGGCTGGTCGGTCTCGAGGACGCGGCGAACCAGTTCCCCGACCAGCTCTCGGGTGGGATGCAGCAGCGGGTCGGCGTCGCGCGCGCGTTCGCGGGCGACCCGCAGGTGATGCTCTACGACGAGCCGTTCAGCGCCCTCGACCCGCTCATCCGGCGCGACATGCAGGACGAGGTCTGCCGGCTCCAGATGGAGACGGGCAAGACGATGGTCTTCATCACGCACGACCTCGCCGAGGCGCTCAGGCTCGGAGACCGCATCGCGATCATGCGCGACGGCGGAATCGTGCAGCTCGGCACGCCCGAGGAGATCGTCGGCGCACCGGCCGACGACTACGTCGAGAACTTCGTCCGGGACGTCCCGCGAAGCCACGTGCTGACGCTTCGTTGGGTCATGCGCGACCCGGCGCCCGGGGAGGCGACCGACGGGCCGCGGCTCGACGTGACGACGACGGTGCGGAATGCCATCCCGGTGGTTGCGGCGAGCGAGCGACCCTGCTGCGCCGTCGAGAACGGCACCGTCGTCGGACTCGTCGATCGCGATGCGGTGCTGACGGCGATCGCGGGCGAGGGAGGCGACACCTGATGTCCACCATCGCCGAAGCCGCACCGGTCACTCCCGTTCTCTCGCATCGGCCGTGGTGGCGCGGACGACTCGTGCAGGTGGGCGCGATCGTCGCGCTCATGGTCGTGGCCTATCGGGCGTGGGGCCTCGAGTACCCGTGGCCCGATCGACTCGTATGGAACGCCCTTCCTTTCCGTATCGACGACTTCCAGATCTGGCTGCTCGATCAGCGAAACGCCGAGAATCCCAGCTTCGTGTTCGCCATCTTCGACGGCTTCGCGACCTTCGTGGACGACCTCGTCGGCTGGTTCGACCGGCTGCTGCTCTGGCTGACCTGGGTCGGCACGACGGCTACAGGGACGATCGTCGCCCTGCGGTTCGGCGGCTGGCGCGCCGCAGCCTGGATCGGTGGAGCGTTCGCCTCCTTTGCGCTGATGGGCCTGTGGGAAGAGAGCATGCAGACGCTCGCGCTGATGCTTGCCGCCGTCGGCCTCTCGCTCGCCGTCGGAATCCCGCTCGGGATCGTCGCCGGGCTCTCCAACCGCTTCCAGCGGGCCATTACGCCATTGCTGGACGCGATGCAGATCGTGCCCGCGTTCGCGTACCTGATTCCGGTGGTCATCCTCTTCTCCGTAGGTCCTGGCGCCGCGGTCGTGTCCACGATGATCTACGCGATCCCGCCGGCGGTGCGCATCACCGCGCTCGGCATCAGAGGCGTACCGGTGAACACGGTCGAAGCCGCGAGGTCGATGGGCTCGACGCGAGGCCAAGTGCTGATGAAGGTGCAGCTGCCGCTCTCGCGTCGGATGCTCCTGCTCGGCGTGAACCAGACCATCCTGTTCGCGCTCTCCATGGTCGTCATTGCCGGCCTGATCGGCGGCGGCGGGCTGGGCGATGTCGTCACGAGCGGGCTCTACTCGAACCCGGCGCTCGCCATCCTCGGCGGTGCCGCGATCGTGATCATGGCGATGGCGCTCGACCGGTCGACCGAGGCAGTTGCCGACCGCACGGACCCCGCCCGCCGTCATCTCGACGACGCGATGCGCAGACGCCTGAAGCTCGCCAGCCTCGCGAGCGCCCTTGGCATCGGCGTCGCCCTCGGGATCGCGAAATCCTTCGGAGCAGCCGCGATCTACCCAGACGATGCAAGCATCCAGGAGCGGCTGCTCGCACGCATCCAAGCCGTGCTCGACTACGTCCAGGATCCGGCGAACTTCGTCTTCAAGATCACAGAGCCGGTCGGGAACTTCATCCTCGTCCACGGGGTCCAGCCACTGCAGGAGTTCCTCATCGGGACGCCGTGGTTCGTCACGGTCGCAGGGCTGACCGCGATCGCGCTCGCCGTGAGCGGCGTGCGTCCGGCCGTCACGACGCTGGCCATGTTCGTGTCGATCGGAGTGATGGGCATGTGGGAGCCCGCGATGGACACGTTTTCGCAGGTGCTCGTGGCGACCGCGATGACGGTTCTGATCGGCGTGGCACTCGGCGTGTGGGCGGCAGAGAGCAAGACCGTCTCACGCGTCCTCCGGCCGATCAACGACGTCCTGCAGACGCTGCCGCAACTCGTCTACATCATCCCGTTCATCTACCTGATGCCTGTCTCGATCGTCCCCGGCATCGTCGCCGGCGTGCTGTACGCCTTCCCCGTCGTCGTGCGGCTCGTCGAGCGGGGCGTTCGAGACGTCGCACCGAACTCGGTCGAGGCAGCGAGCGCCTTCGGCGCGACGCGCGGGCAGGTGCTCACGAAGGTCAAGGTCCCGCTTGCGAGCGACGCCATCATGCTCGGCGTCAACCAGGGGATCATCATGGTGCTCGCCGTCGTGGTGATCGGGGGGCTCGTCGGCTCCGGAGGACTGGGCTACCTCGTCGCTCAAGGCCTCGTGCGCGGCGAATTCGGGCTAGGGGTCGTGGCATCACTCGCGATCCTCGCGCTCGGTATCGCGCTCGACCGCGTCACTCAAGCCACACAACGTGCACGGAAGGAGGGAATCGCGTGAGGGATAGAGGAACTACCAACAAGGAGGGTCGCATGTCGAAACGTGCCGGAGCCCGGTTCATCCTGCTGCTCGGCGCCTCGCTGGCAGTCGTAATCGGGCTCGTCTCATCGGGGAGTGCGCTGGGCAAGGCAAGCCAATCCTGCGGCACAGTGACGCTGAACGAGCAAGCGTGGGCCGGCTCGACGGCGAACACGTACGTCGCGAAGTACGTGCTCGAGAAGGAGCTGGGCTGCAAGGTCAAGGTCACGAAGATCACCGAGATCCCGGTCTTCCAGGCGATGGCCGACGGCAAGGTCGACGCCGTGCTCGAGGACTGGCAGCACGTCGACCAGTACAAGCAGTACGTCACCAAGCAGAAGTCGGTCGCCCTCGTCGGCTCGAACGGTCTGACAGGCCACATCGGCTGGTTCATCCCCAAGTACCTGCTCAAGCAGTACCCGGCGTTCAAGACCTGGCGGGGCCTCAAGGGCAAGGAGAGCGTGTTCAAGAGCCCCGAGTCCGGCTCCCAGGGGATGTTCCTCGGCGGCGATCCGTCCTATGTGCAGAAGGACAAGGAGCTCATCGAGACGCTCGGTCTCGACTTCAAGCACGTGACGGTCGGAGCGGAGCCGGCTGAGGTCGCACGATTCAGTCAGCTGATCAAGCAGCGGAAGCCCGTCATCTTCTACTGGTGGACGCCGCAGTACCTGAACGCAAGCCTCAACCTGGCCGAGGTGACGTTGCCGGCACGCTTCAAGGGCTGCAACGACGACGCCAGCTCCGGCGGCAACATCAAGCAGTATCGGTGCGCGTACGACGCGTACCCACTCAACAAGCTCTTCAGCAAGGAGTTCGCGCAGAGCGGCTCTCCCGCGGTCAAGGTGCTGAGGAAGTTCAAGTGGTCGAACGCGGACCAGAACCTCGTTGCCAAGTACATCGCAGGCGACAAGATGAAGCCGGAGAAGGCGGCGGAGAAGTGGGTCAAGGCAAACCAGGCCAAGGTCAACGCCTGGTTGAAGTGAGTTGAACGGGGTCAGGTCTTCCACGTTCCAGTCAGTGGAAAGTGGAAGACCTGACCCCACCTCGACGATGACCACACCCGCACTTTCCATCCACCAGCCCGAGGCGGCGGACGCCCGGTCGCTCTCGGACCAGGCCTACTACCGCATCCGCGAGCTGATCGTCACGCTCGAGCTACCCCCGGGCTCCCTCGTCAGCGAGCGCGAGCTGATGGAGCAGCTGGGGCTCGGAAGAACGCCCGTGCGGGAGGCGCTGCGCGCACTTGCCCGCGAGCGGTTGGTGGATGTCTATCCGCGTCGCGGGATGTTCGTCTCACCCGTCGACGTCGGCGACCTGGCCGGGCTGTCGGAAGTGCGAGTGGCGCTCGAGGGTCAGGCGGCGCGGCTCGCAGCAGAGCGTGCTACCGATGCCGAGCGCGCAGAGACGGCGAACCTCCTCGAAGAGCTCAACGGGTCGGCTGCAGATGACGAACGCACGCTCATCGACCTCGACCAGCGTCTCCACCGGCACGTCTATCGGTGTGCGCACAACCCGTTTCTCGAGACGACCCTCAACGAGTACTACATGCTGACGCTGCGGATCTGGTTCCTAGCGCTCGACCGCGTCGTCCGCCTGGGAGACGCGATCCAGGAGCACCGCGAGCTGCTCGAGGCGATACGAGATCGAGACCCGGCGAGGGCCGAGGACGTCATGCGGCGCCACGTGGGGGGCTTCGAGCGAGCGATCAGACGCGTTCTCTGAGCGCTTATATATTTCTGATTCCCGTACTCATATATCAGTAGAGCCGCCCGAATGAACACCCTTCCCCGCCAGGCCCGCGCCGTCGTCATCGGTTGTGGAATCGTCGGCAACTCGGTCGCATACCACCTCACCGAGCAGGGCTGGTCTGACGTCGTCCTGCTCGACAAGGGCGCGCTTCCCAATCCGGGCGGCTCGACCGGTCACGCCTCGAACTTCATCTACCCGGTCGACCACTCGAAGGAGATGACGCAGCTCACCCTGGAGAGCATGCGCCAGTACGAAGAGATGGGCGTCTTCACCGAGTCGGGCGGTGTCGAGGTCGCACGGACGGAGGAGCGGATGCAAGAGCTCACGCGGCGCATCGCCTCGGCGAAGGCCTGGGGTGTCGAGCCGGTGTCGCTCGTGACCCCGGCCGAGGTGAAGGAGCTCGTCCCCTTCATCGACGAGACGGTGATCCTCGGGGGCTTCTACACACCGTCCGTCGGTGTCGTCGACTCGCTCCGAGCGGGCACGATCATGCGTGAGCGCGGTCAGGCGTCAAGGCGTCTCTCGGTGTTCGCGAGCACGGAAGTGATCGGCATCGACGTCGACCGGGGCCGCGTCCGCCGCGTCCGCACGGCAGCGGGTGACATCGAGGCGGACGTGGTCGTGATCGCCTGCGGCGTCTGGAGCCCGAAGCTCGCGCGCATGGCAGGCGCGTCGATCCCGCTGACGCCGGCCGTGCACCAGATGATCGACATCGGCCCGACGCACTGGTTCGCGGACGCCAAGGGCGACATCGAGTTCCCGATCGTCCGCGACATGGACACGAACATGTACGAGCGCCAGCACGGCTCCGGGCTCGAGATCGGGTCGTACGCCCACCGCGCGATCCTGTACGACCCCGAGGATCTCCCGTCCGTGGAGCAGGCGTCCCTCTCACCCACCGAGTTCCCCTTCACCCAGGAGGACTTCACCCTCCAGATGGAGCAGGCGCTCGAGCTGATGCCCTCGATCGTCGGCGACGAGACCGTGGGCATCAAGCACGCGATCAACGGGATCCTTTCGCTCACCCCCGACGGCATGCCGATCCTCGGCGAGCTTCCCGAGGTGAAGGGCCTCTGGTCGTGTGCCGCTGTCTGGATCAAGGAGGGTCCAGGCGTCGGGAAGTCGCTCGCCGAATGGATGGTGCACGGCGAGTCGCACATCGACCTCCACTCTTCGGACGCAGCGCGCTTCTGGGAGCACCAGAAGACCGCCACGCATGTGAAGGCGCGGACGGCGGAGGGCTTCAACAAGACGTACGGCATCGTGCACCCGCTCGAGCAGTGGGCCTCGAACCGCGACGTGCGTCTGTCGCCGTACCACCCACGGGAGAAAGAGCTGGGCGCTGCCTTCTTCGAGGCAGCAGGCTGGGAGCGGCCCCAGTGGTACGAGTCGAACGCTCCCCTGCTCGAGGAGTTCGGCGACCGCGTGGGACACCGCGAGGCGGAGTGGGACAGCCGCTGGTGGTCGCCGATCTCGAACGCCGAGCACCTCGCCATGCGCGACCGGGCCGGGATCTTCGACCTGTCGGCGTTTGCGATCTTCGACGTCGTCGGCCCCGGAGCGCTCGACGCCCTTCAGCAGGTCTCCATGCGCCAGGTCGACGCGGCGGTGGGACGCGTCGTCTACACGCCGTGGCTCTCGCCGAGCGGCGGCTTCAAGGCCGACCTCACGATCATGCGGCTCGGCGACGAGCACTTCCGCGTCGTCACCGGCGGAGCGCACGGAATGGCCGACCGCAAATGGCTCGCGGATCATCTCCCCGGCGACGGCTCCGCCCAGCTCGCAGACCTCACCTCCGCGTGGTCGACGCTCGGCCTCTGGGGGCCGCGCGCACGGGACATCCTCACGTCAGTGACGAGCGACGACGTCTCCCATGAGTCCTTCCCGTTCGCAACGTGCAAGGTGATCGAGATCGGCCCGCTCCGCGTGCTCGCCTCCCGGATCTCGTACGTCGGCGACCTCGGCTGGGAGCTCTACGTTCCGATCGAGCAGGGTGCCCGCCTCTGGGACATCGTGTGGGAGGCAGGGCGCGCGCACGGTGCAGTGCCTTGCGGCATCGGCGTCTACGGGACGACGGGGCGCCTCGAGAAGTGCTACCGCGCGTACGGCACCGAGCTCGAGAGCGAGTACACGGTGGTCGAAGCCGACATGGCGTGGGGCAAGGTGAAGGAGCAAGACTTCGTCGGGAAGGAAGCACATGTGCGGCATCGGGAGGAGGACCCGGCGGCGCTGCTGTGCACCCTCTCGATCGAGGATCACACCTCGTCGGCCGGCATCAAGCGTTACCCACTGGGGCGCGAGCCGATCCTCACACGCGACGGCATGCCGCTCGTCGACTCCAAGGGCCGCCGTTCCTATGTGACGAGCGCCGGTGCAGCGCCGTCCGTGGGCAAGTACGCCCTCATGGCCTACCTGCCGCCCGAGCAGGCAGTCGTGGGTGCCGCACTCGCGATCGAGTACATGGGTGAGCAGTACCCGGTCACGGTCGACGTCGTCGGCTCCGCCCCGATCTTCGACCCGGAGAACATGAGGATCCGCTCGTGAGCCCGACAGCCTGCGCCACGGCTGCCAACCGCCCGGGTACGAGGGGTGCGTACGCCAAGTTACAAGTTGTAACTTGGCTTTCATCCCGCATGATCAGCGGGAGGTCGGCGCAAGTTACAAGTTGTAACTTGCGCCCTGTCTACGGGCGATGTGCCGCGTGAGAGTTCTCGTGTGCGTCAAGCGGGTCCCACTCACCGGCGGCAGGATCGTGCTCACCGAGGACGAGCAGGCGATCGAGACGCGCCACCTCGCTTTCACCATCAGCCCGCACGAGGAGTGCGGCGTCGAGGAGGCCGTCCGGTTGATCGAGGCCAACGGCGGCGAGTCGGTCGTGCTGACGCTCGGCCCGCCTGAGGCGGAGGAGCAGTTGCGCGACGCCATGGCGCTCGGGATCGACCGCGCGGTTCACCTCGTGTCCGAAGGGGAGGAGTGGGACCCGCAGGCGACGGCGGGCGCGATCGTCGAAGCGATCCGTGCCGACGAGGCGGCGAACGGCTCGTTCGACCTCGTCTTCTTCGGCAACGAGTCCGCCGACGCGGGCAACTATCAGGTCGGTATCCGGGTCGCGTACGCGCTCGGCCGGCCGGTGGCGACGGGCCTCAAGGGCGTTTCGGTCGGTGGTGCCGTAGTTCGCTGCGAACAGGAGGTCACGGGCGGTCGCGACGTCTACGAGTTACCGCTCCCGGCCGTCGTCGGCGTGCTCGAAGGGCTCAACCTGCCGCGCTACCCGTCCGTCCCGGCCAAGTTACGCGCACAGCGCAAGCCGGTCGACGCGAGCACACCCACGCGGCCCGACTCGCGGCTCGAGAAAGTGCGGCTCGTCGTCCCCGAGGGTCAGGGCAAGGAGGCTTTGATCCTCGGCCAAGGCCCAGAGGCGGCGCCGGCGGTCGTCGAGGTCTTGCGGCAGATCGGAGTTGCCTAGTGGTCATGGTCTACATCGACGAGCCAGGCGAGCTCGCGCAGCAGGCGCTCACGTTCGCGCGCGAGCTCGGCGGCCCGCTGCACGCATTCGCGGCCCTCGCCGCGGTGTCAGTGGAGGGCGTCGAGACGCTTCACGTCGCCGAGGGAGACGCGTTTGCCTCCTATGCGCCGGCGGCGATCGCGCAGGCGCTCGTCGAACTGGTCGAACGGCTCTCGCCTACGGCCGTCGTCGCCGCCGGGACCGAACGGGGAAACGAAGTCCTCGCACACGTGGCCGCGAAGCTCGACGTTCCGTTCGCCGCGAACTGTACGAGGGCGACGCCGGGCGACCCGCTCGTCGTCACCCGGGTGCGCTGGGGCGGGAGCCTGCTCGAGGAGGCGCGCGTGCACGGACCGGTCAAGCTGCTCACCGTGCAGCCGCACGCGGTCGCCTCCGAGGAACAAGCCGCTGGAGATCCCGCCGTCGAACGCTTCACCCCCACGCATTCGGACGCGGACCTCGTCGTGCGCGTCCACGAGCGCGTCGCGGCCGCCGCGGGCGGCGTCTCCCTCGCCGACGCCAAGGTCGTCGTGTCCTGTGGTCGTGGAGCCGGGTCCAGTGAAGGGTTCGGGATCATCGAAGAGCTCGCCGGTCTGCTCGGCGGTGCCGTCGGTTGCTCGCGGGCCGTGACCATGGCCGGCTGGCGGCCGCACACGGACCAGGTCGGGCAGACGGGCACGAAGATCGCGCCGGACATCTACATCGCGTGCGGCATCTCGGGGGCCACGCAGCACATGGCCGGTTGCAAGGGCGCGAAGGCGATCCTGGTCGTCAACACCGACCCCGAGGCGCCGATCCTGGCTAGCGCCGACTGGGCCGTGATCGGCGACCTGCACGAGATCGTCCCGGCGATCTCGGCCGAGATCAGGAAGGCCCAGACTCAGAAGGCGGAGCGCGGCTGAGCTCGGAAGCGAGCGTCGCCTCCGCCGTCGCGCTCGTCGTCGCGATCGCGATCGCAGGCGTGCTCTTCGCCCGGCGCGCTCTGCTGCTCACCCGGCTCGTCCGCATGGGCAAGCCGGTGGCGCGTGCATCGGACCTCCCCGCCCGGGTTCGCAACGAGGCGACGATCGTCCTCGGTCAGCGCAAGCTGCTCCAGCGGTTCGTACCCGGGCTCATGCATGCGTTCATCTTCTGGGGCTTCCTCGTCCTCTTCCCGACGATCTTCATGGCGATGATCGCCATCGTCGATCGGGAAGCCTCGCTGCCCTCCGGATCGCCGCTCGGCTGGCTCGAGCGCCAGGGGTGGTACGCGTTCACGGTCGACGTGTTCGTCGTGCTCGTGCTCGCCGGCGTCGCGACGGCCTTCTACATCCGGAAGGTGCAGCGGCCGCGGCGCTTCGACGGCAGTCACCTGGGCGAGGCGGATCTCATCCTGGCGTTGATCGCGGGGATCGTGACGACCCTGCTCCTGTGGCATGCATCGCTCATCGCGCTCGGGCTGAACCCGTGGCCCGGAGAGTGGTCGCCCATCTCCGATGCCGCGTCCAACCTCTTCGGCGCCGGCACGACGACCGAGGTCCTCGAGCGCGTCTTCGTGTGGGCCCACGTACTGCTGATCCTGAGCTTCCTCGCTTACCTCCCGCACTCGAAGCACCTGCACATCGGGACTGCCGCGATCAACGTCTTCTTTGGGCGCACACAGGCACGGGGGCGGCTCGAGCCGCTCGTGTTCGAAGCGGAGGACGAGAGCGACCTCCGCTTCGGAGTCGGCACGGTGGCCGACCTGACCTGGAAGCAGATGCTCGACGCGATGTCCTGCACGGAGTGCGGGCGCTGCCAGGACGTCTGCCCCGCGTACGCGACCGGCAAGGCTCTCTCCCCGAAGCTCCTGATCATGGGCATCCGCGACCACCTGTTCGCCGAGGGGCCCGCGGCTCTCGCGGGAGGAGACCTCTCGGCACTCGTCCCGAACGCCGTCACGGACGACGTCGTCTGGGACTGCGTCACCTGCGGTGCGTGCGTTCACGAGTGCCCGGTCTCGATCGAGCACGTCGACCACATCGTGGATCTTCGCCGCCACCTCGTGATGGTCGAGTCCGGCCTCCCGGCCGAGACCGAGACGATGCTGCGGGACGTCGAGCGGGGATCGAACCCGTGGGGGAAGCCGCAGACCGAGCGCGCGTCGTGGGCGGAGGGGCTCGGCGTTCGCGTCCTCGAGCCGGGAGACCCGGCGCCCGAGGTGCTCTACTGGGTCGGATGCGCCGCCGCGTTCGACGAGCGAGCGCGGACGGCAGCGATCTCGACCGCCAAGCTCCTCCTCGCTGCGGGCCTCGACGTCGCCATCCTCGGGCCCCGCGAGTCCTGCACGGGCGATCCCGCGAGGCGTGCCGGGAACGAGTACGTCTTCCAGGCGTTGGCGCTGGCGAACGTCGCGACGCTCGACGACGCGGGGGTGACGAAGATCGTCGCCAGCTGCCCCCACTGCTTCAACACGCTCGCGAACGAGTACCCCGACTTCGGCGGCCGCTACGAGGTGATGCACCACTCGGAGCTCCTCGCCGAGCTCGTGCGCGACGGCCGCCTGTCACCTGTTGCCGGCGACGCGACGATCACGTACCACGACTCCTGCTACCTCGCACGCCACAACGACGTGCTCGCAGCGCCGCGCGAGCTCGTCGGGCGCATCGGCAAGCCGCTCGAGATGGCGCGCAGCGGCAAGCGGACGTTCTGCTGCGGAGCCGGGGGCGCACACATGTGGATGGAGGAACGCGGAAGTCAGATCAACGAGGAGCGTGCCCGCGAGGCTGCGGCGACCGGTGCCGACACGCTCGCGGTCGCCTGCCCGTTCTGCACCGTGATGCTCGACGACGGCGTTCGACAGACAGGCGGTGAGATGAGGGTGGCTGACATCTCGACGCTGCTCGCGGAGGCGACCAAGCGCGACCGGACGACCGCAGGCGACCCTCAATAGACGAAGCCCGCCTGACGGCGGGCTTCGTGTGGCGAAGCGGGCTCACACCCGCGACCGCGTGAGAAGCACTCCAGATCATAGGCGCTCGGCTCAGTGGGCGGAGGGCGCCGGAATCGAACCGGAACCGGCTCTCGCCGGTCGACCGCTTCTCACGCGGCCATCCCGCCTCGGGATTTCGCCCTCCGCGCCACAACGCCACGGTAGAGAGCGAAACGCGCCGAACCTGCGGTCGGGCACGACTTGTGGCGAGGTTTGCACGGAGCCGTGACACGTAAGTCGTGCGGCGCTGCTCATAGACTCCGGGCATGGCCGTCGAGCCGAGCGGACGCCTCGAGCTGACCTGGACGAACAAGCACCTACGGCTGCTCGCGGACCGGGAGGGCGGCTACCAGTGGGTGCCGCCGTCCGACTACCGCGTCGCCGAGGTGCGACTCCTCCACGACGTCGAGGAGGTCGGCGAGACGCGTGCAGAGCGGAGCCGCGCGAAGGACAACCTGCTCATCGTCGGCGACGCGCTGAACGCGCTCACGAGCCTCTGCGAGCTCCCCGAGTTCGCGCGCGAGTACGTCGGCAAGGTGAAGCTCGCCTACCTCGACCCGCCGTTCAACACACAGCAGGCGTTCGAGCACTACGACGACGCGCTCGAGCACTCGGTCTGGCTGACGATGATGCGCGACCGGCTGCTCCAGATTCGCAAGCTGCTCTCACCGGACGGCTCCGTCTGGGTCCACTGCGACGACTCGGAGCAGGCCTACCTCAAGGTGATGATGGACGAGGTGATGGGGCGGGATAACTTCGTCGCCACCGTCATTTGGCAGAGGTCGACGAGCCCGCGCAACGATACGAAGCAGTTCTCCGTGTCCCACGACTACATCCTCGTCTTCGCGCGCAATGCTGCCGGCTTCCGGCCGAACCTCTTGCCTCGGACAGCCTCCGCCGACGCCGCGTATCGCAACCCTGATGACGACCCGCGTGGGCTGTGGCGCGAGGACAACTACAAGGTGAACAAGACTGCTGCGGAACGACCCAACCTCTACTACGAGATCACGCACCCAAGAACCGGACAG
>Ga0209640_10003515_pt1 | contig 13693 bp, 11 predicted proteins | sample RifCSP10_1_FD_184018 | JGI IMG/M metagenome (GOLD analysis project Ga0209640, IMG submission 184018) | Soil microbial communities from Rifle, Colorado - Rifle CSP2_sed 10_1 (SPAdes) (version 2) | ecosystem: Environmental > Terrestrial > Deep subsurface > Rock core/Sediment | place: Rifle...
TCCCCCAGTCCAGGGCAAAGGCGAGCGTGCTCCAGGGCGCCACGGGGGCGAGCTTCTCCTGGCCGACGTAGTGGTTCAGACCCCCGCCGTTTTTCCCGACGCACCCGCACAGGATCAGCCCCACGATCCCGGCGCGGTACATGAGGTTGTTGTGGTACCAGTGGTTGACTCCCGCCCCGATGATGATCGAGCAGCGCCCCTCCGTCTTCTCCGCCGTCGATGCGAACTCCCGGGCGAACTGAACAACCGTCCCGGCCTCGATCCCCGTGAACTTCTCCTGCCAGGCGGGGGTGTACGGGGTTTCCACGTCCTCGTACGCTTGCGGGTACTCCCCCGGAAGCCCCCGGGAGACGCCGAACTGCGCCATGAGCAGGTCGAACACCGTCGCCACGGCCATCCGGCCCCCGTCCGTCTCGAGGTACTTCACCGGGACGCCGCGCCGAAGCGTCCGCCCTTCCGCGAAGTCGGCCGTCTCCATCTCGATCACGTCGTCATGGACTCCGAGCATCGTAAGACGGGGGGAGATCTCCCGGCCGTCGAGGGCGTCCTTCATCTCGAGGTTCCACTTCCCCTTCTCCTCCTGCCAGCGGGACCCGATGCTTCCCTGAGGGCTCCGGGGCTCCCCGGCCGCTTCGTCCCAGACCAGGAACTTCCAGTCGGCGTTCTCCACGTCCCGGTACCGGGTAAGCCTGCGGGCGCGCAGGAAGCGCCGGGATTCCGCTGCGGCTTCCCCTCGTCCCGCCTCCCCCCCGGAATCCACCACGACCAGGAAGGGTGCGTCGGAATATCGCTTGAGGTACTCCTCGAAGCAGGGCGTCCGCTTCTCGGCGAAGAACTCCCGGAGGATCACATGGTTGACCGCCATCCAGAAGGCCCCGTCCTGCCCCGCGTTGGCGGGGATCCACCAGTCCGCGTACTTCGAGACCATGCTGAAGTCGGGAGAGAGGACGACCAGCTTGGTGCCGTTGTGGCGCGCCTCGGCGGCGAAATGGACGTCGGGGGTCCGGGTCATCCCCAGGTTCGACCCCATGACCACGATGTACTTGCTGTTGTACCAGTCGGCGCTCTCGGCGACGTCGGTCTGCTCCCCCCAAACTTCCGGGGAGGCGGGAGGGAGGTCGCAGTACCAGTCGTAGAAGCTCATGTTCACGCCGCCCAGGAGCTGGAGGAAGCGGGAGCCTCCCGCATAGCTCAGCATGGACATGGCGGGAATGGGAGAGAAACCGATGATCCGGTCGGGCCCGTGCCGCTTCACCGTGTGCACGGCGCTGGCGGCGATGATCTCGAGGACCACGTCCCAGGAGGCCCTTCGGAACCCCCCCTTCCCCCGCGCCCGCTGGTAGGCCCGCCTGCTTTCCTCGTTCTCCATGAGGGAGGCCCAGGCCGCGACGGGGTCTTCGTGGCTCTCCCGGGCGCTCCTCCAGAGGTCCAGGAGGGCTCCCCGGACGTACGGGTACTTCACCCGGATCGGGCTGTAGACGTACCAGGAGGTGGAGATCCCCCGCTGGCAGCCGCGGGGCTCGTAAGGGGGAATGTCCCCTTCCAGGCGGGGGTAGTCCCTCGCCTGGAGTTCCCACGTGATGATCCCGTCCTTGACGTGGACCATCCAGGAGCAGCTGCCGGTGCAGTTCACGCCGTGGGTGCTCCGGACCACCTTGTCGTGCTGCCAGCGGTTGCGATAGAACTCCTCCCACCGGCGGTTCCGGGGGTCCGCGATGTCCCGGATCCAGCTCATGCGTCACCCCCTCCCGGGCCCGCCGCCCCCCGAAGCAGCGGGCGACGGACCTCCCGCAGCCGTTTCCGCCATACGATATGCGCCAGTCCGGTCAGGAGAGCTCCCCCTCCCAGCCCGAACAGGAGGAACCCCCCCTTCTCTCCGGATGGCTCCCGTTCCGCCGAGACGCGCAGAAAGGCCTTGATGTGCCCCTGCTCTTCCGGGGTCAGCGGACGGGTGTCGTAGACCGGCTTCATCGAGGGGAAGGGAAACGCGGCCAGAACGGGGGTGATCCCCTCCTCGCCGTAATCGTTGTACGTCTGCGTCAGGTCCGGGCCAAGCGTGCCGCCCCCTCCGGGCAAGCCGGCGATCGCATGGCAAGCCACGCACGCCGCCCCGCCGTTTCGGAATCGGGCCGTTCCGGAAAACAAGGCGCTCCCGACTTCCGGGTCGCCATCCGCCTGGGCGGGGGCCGGCAAAGCGCAAAGACACGAAAGGACGAAGGTCGCCCACAGGAGTTTCCTCAAGGGTGTTGCCATCCTCCCGCGGTGGGGATCGTGCGGAATGATGAAGAGTTCGGAGCCGGCGGACGTTCCCGCGAATCCCTTGAACGTTCCGGCAACCATCGGCCCTCCGTTTCGCGGGGGGTTGGCGGGAAGAAGATGGTTTCGATTTTCCGAGCCATCATTGCGCAAGTACTTGACCTAAGTCAATAACGGGAAAATCCCCCCCCGGCGTTCGCGGGAAGGAACTTCCTTGCGGGATCCGGAATGTCCCCTGTTTTCTTGGGGAACGGGTCTTTTCCTTTCTCCTGCACCCCATCATGAACGTACAATAAAGCCGGTCGTTTTTTCCCCGCCCCGGAGCGGGGAGGGACAAACGGGATTCCATGGACGGAAAACGGGAGGACCGATGAGTTTCACCCATTTCGATGCCAAGGGACGGGCGGTGATGGTGGACGTAAGCGGCAAGGAGCCGACATTGCGGGTCGCCACCGCGGGCGCTACCGTGAACATGAAGCCGGAGACCGTAGCGACGATCCTGGAAGGGAAGGCGGCCAAGGGGGATGTCCTGGCCGTCGCCCGCCTCGCGGGGATCGCGGCGGCGAAAAAGACGCCCGATCTGATCCCCCTATCCCATCCTCTCGCCCTCCAGGCGGTGTCCGTCGAGTTCAACCCCGACCCGGCAACCGGATCGATCCGCGTGAAGGCGTCCGTCAAGGCGTTCGACCGCACCGGCGTCGAAATGGAGGCGATGACCGCCGCGTCGATCGCGGCGCTGACCGTCTACGACATGTGCAAGGGCATGGACAGGGGGATCACGATCCGGGAGGTGGCCCTTCTGCACAAGGAAGGCGGAAAGAGCGGAAGGTACCGGCGGAAGGGAAAACCTTGAAGGCGGGGATTCTCACGGTGAGCGACCGGAGCTCCCGCGGGGAGCGCGAGGACGCGAGCGGCCCCGCGCTTCGGCGCTTCCTGGAGGAGCGCGGGGTGAAGACGGGACGCCTCGAGATCGTCCCGGACGAAGAGGACCGGATCGCCGCCGTGCTCAGGAATTGGGCCGAGGAGGAGGAGTTCGAAATCATCCTCACCACCGGCGGGACCGGGGTGTCCCCGAGGGACGTCACCCCCGAGGCGACTTTGAAGGTCGTGGAACGGACGATCCCGGGTTTCGGGGAGCGGATGCGGGCTAGGAGCCTGGAGAAAACCCCGATGGCGATCCTGTCGCGCGCCGTCGCCGGCGTGCGGAAGCGGTCGCTCATCATCAACCTGCCCGGCAGCCCGAAGGGTGCGGTGGAAAACCTGGAGGCGGTGTGGGACGCGGTCCCCCACGCCGTGGAGAAGATCCGGGGGGACGAGAGCGAATGCGCCCCTCCTCCCGTCCCCTGAAACGGGGAAAGGAAACGATCAGCGGGGGGAGCGCCCCGTCATCGCAGGTTCGCCCACCGCGACCGGGTCGCCCGCCCTCACGGTCCCGCCCCGGAGCACGACCGCGAAGATCCCTTCCCGCGGCATGACGCAGTCGCCCGCCTGGAGGTAGATGGCGCAGCGATCGTGGCACTCCTTCCCGATCTTCGTCACCCGGAGGACCGCCTCGCCCACCGCCAACCTCGTCCCGATCGGCAGGGCCGCAAGTTCCACCCCCCGCGTGGTGATGTTTTCGGCGAAGTCTCCGGCATCCACATCGAGCCCCAGCGCCCGCATCTTCCGGATGCTTTCCTCGGCCAGGAGGCTCACCTGGCGCTCTCCCTCCCCCGCGTGGGCGTCGCCGACGATGCCGTGGTTCTCCCGCAGCCGTGCCGACTCCGAAGGAATCTTCCGCTCCCCCTTCTTTCCGCTGATGCATACGGCCACGACCGTGCCGTTCATCGATCGCCCTCCCTATCCCCCGACTCTTGCCATGTCGACCGGTTCCCCGCGGCACCCTTCCCGCAGGAAGAGGTGTCCGGAGGGTTTGCCCCCGACGACGGACCGAAGGGTGTTTCGCAACCCTTCTGCGTCGCCTTTCGCAAGGAAAGGTTTCAGGTCGACGTCCCGCGTGGAAAAGAGGCACCCCTTGGCGAATCCGTCGGAGGTCACACGGATGCGGTTGCAGTCTCCGCAGAAATAGCAGGAGACCGGGGTGATGATCCCGATCGTCCCGATGGCGCCCTCCATCCGGAAATAACGTGCGGGCCCGCCCAGGTCCTCCCTTTCGAGAGGGGCCAGGCAGTACCTTCGCTGGATCTTTTGCAGGATCTCCTCTCCCGGGACGGTCAGGCCGGGGCCGCAATCCTTTCCGTGCAGCGGCATAAGCTCGATGAACCGGACCGTCAGGGGCCGGTCGAGAGTAAGGGAAGCGAACCGGACCACCTCGTCGTCGTTAACCCCCCGCATCACCACCACGTTGATCTTTACGTGGGGGAATCCCTGTTCCAGCGCTTTCCCGATTCCTTCGAGCACGGGCTGCAAACGGCTCCCCGTAATGCGTGCGAAACGGTCCGGCACGAGGGAGTCGAGACTTACGTTCAGGCTCTCCACTCCGGCCCTTCGCAGATCTTCCGCCATTTCCGGCAGGAGAAGGCCGTTGGTGGTCAGGACCAGCTTCTTCAGACCGGGGACCGCGCGAAGCCGGGAGAGGAGGCGGGCGACCCCGTTCCGAAGCAGCGGTTCCCCGCCCGTGACGCGGATCTTCTCGATCCCCATGCCGACCGCCGTGCGGGCCAGGAAAAGCAGGTTTTCGTCGGAAAGGATCTCTTCGGTCCCCGGTCCCGGATCCATCCCTTGCGGCCTGCAGTAGCTGCACCGCAGGTTGCACCTGCCGGTGACCGAGAGCCGGAGATAGTTGATCTTTCTTCCGAGGGGGTCGAAAAGACTCATGCCCGTCCTTTCGCGTCGTCCTTCACGTCGAGAGGTTCATCCCTACCGGGTTCCGGAAACCCGACCATGGAATATATCATGGTCGCCTGAGATATTTCTCTTGAATGAGTTCCACAAGGCGCTCGGAATCATGGATATCGAGTTGTGGCACTGCGGTGTCCACCCGCTCGTCCGTGGCCACGGCGATCAACCCCGGCGGCGGCGGATCGATCAGGGGTTCCCCGGTGGCTTTCCGGTGGACCTCGATCTTGGGAAACCGGGAGGCCTTGTACCCCTCCGCAAGGATGATGTCCACCCCCTCGACGAACCGCGAAAGGATCGACTCGAGGGGGATCTCTTCCCGGTGATGCCGGACGACCGCCGTTTTTTCCCGGGAGGAGATCACCGTGATATCCGCCCCCGCCGCCGTGAACCGGAAACTGTCCTTCCCGGGATGGTCGATCTCGAAGCGGTGCGCGTCGTGCTTGACGGCGGCCACCCGGTGCCCGGCCGCTTTCAGTCCCGCGATGACCTTCTCCATGAGGGTCGTCTTTCCCGAGTTTTTCCGCCCGACGAAGCACAGGACGGGGGGGCGGAAACCTTCACCACTCATTTCGCCCCCCCGGATCGATACGGTTATCCCTCTGTTCCCATATCGCTCGCAAGCCGGTTTCCTGCGGGACTATACCTTCACAAGATTCACCTTCGTATCGTAGAATGACACGCTCCCGCCCACCGGGTCGAGCATGCAGGTGTTCTTGAGGTAAGGATCCACCCACATGGCGGCGTTGGCGTGGACGCCGGTCCCCCTCCTCGGGTCGCCCTTGACGAGTTTCCCGTCGATCACGACGTCCGCCGCCCCGGTCGCCCAGTGCCCGTGCCCCAGGGTGAACGTGACCACCCCGGGCATGATCGTTTCGGTCGACTTGACCATCCCGATCATGGGCTTCTTCGCCCCGTTCCCGAGATCCCAGACCCCCTCCTTGTTGGTCGCGGAAACGACCTTGGCCCGGTCCCCGGTCTTGAGCCCGAGTTTCCCGGCGGTCGCCGGATGGATGAGGAGCTCGTTCTCCGGCTTGATGGCAAGCAGCCAATAATCCATGATGGTCCGCGATTTGGTCATCAGAATGTCCCTCTGCGTGATCAGGTGCAGGGGGTACCCGTCGGTCAGCCCCTCTTCCATCGGGGATTTCCCGAGGGCCGACGCGATCGGGATATACATCGCGTATCCGGGATTGGATTTCCCGGTGAACGCGTTTTTCGTCCCGGCGGTCTTCTCCTGGTACAGGTTGATGAGCGACTTGTACTGGTTGGCCGCGTGGTCGCCCTTGTAGATGTCCTTGTACTCCTGGAAGCGCCCGCCGCGGTTCAGGACGTAGACCACCTTCCGCCAGTTCGCCCCGGCGATCTTCTCCCACCGCTCCGGGTCGAACACGGTCTTCGGAAGGTGCTTGCGCGATTCGAGGAAGAGTTTGAGTTCCGCATCGTCGGCATCGGGAACGGGTTTCCCGTCGGTGGCCACGTTGGCGACCATCCGGATGTAGAAATCGTCCGGGCGGGTGAAGTCCTGCCCCGGCCCGAACCCGTCCTTGCCGTACCCCTTCATCCCGAGACGCTCCGCCAGGGCGAGCTGGAGCGCCTCGTAGGAGCAGGGCATCTCCTCCCCGAAGACTTTCACCGTCTCCGGGATCGGGGCGATGACCGGCTGCCGGATCGGCTGGACCTTGACCGGCATGTTGGGGTGGGACCCCTGCATCTCCCACCGTTCCAGGAACGACAGGTCGGGGAAGATGTAGTCTGCGTACATGGACGTGGTCCCGATCAGGATGTCGCTGCAAAAGTAAAGAGGGACCTTCCCCACGTCCATGAGAATCGGGATGTTGGTTTGCCCCGCGGGAAGGGCGTAGACCGGCGTGCCCATGTAGGAGAAGAGGGCCTTGATCGGGTACGGGTAGAGGTCGCCGATCGAGGGGACGATCTCCTCGTAGATGTCCGAGGCGAGGGGCCACCAGTTCCGCTTCGCCGGGTAGCCGGAAAAGAGGGACGTCTCCTCGTACTTGACGTCGTGCCGGATCACGCTGATCCCGAACTTCCCGTTCTTCCCCGGGGCCATTTTCGCCAGGGCGAACGGCTGCCCCTCCTTGCCGCCCGTCGTGTTGTAGGTCGACGCTTCGATCATCCCCCCCTTCCAGTCGAAGTTCCCGAGGAGGAGGTTGATCGTCATCGCGGAGGTCACATTGTAGAAGCCGTTCGTGTGCTGGGCGATCCCCCGGTGAACGTCCACGACCGCCTTTTTCCCGTGGCTCGTCAGTTCCTTCGCGACCGCTTCGATCTCCTTCGCGGGAATCCCGCAGATCCTCGACCACTCTTCCATCGGCTTCGCGTTTGCCGCTTCGGCGACCAGCCGGAGCCCGGACTTCACCTTGACGTCGCCGATCGCCGCGTCGACCAGCAGGTCCCCCGTGACCGGGGTCTTGTCGTCGTTCGGATCGACGGCGACCGGCTTCCCGTCCTTCATCGCCACGAGGTATTCGAAGTCGTGCTCCTTGTCGTCCTTGTCCTTTCTCTTCTCGGGCTGGGCCAGGCCGATCTCGTGGGCCCGCAGGAACTTGCCCGGCTTGCCGTCCTTGTCCATTTTTACGAGGAGGGCGGCGTTGGACCAGGTCGGTTCTCCGGCCGCCTTGGCGGCCGCCTTGTTCGCGCATGCCAGGTACTTTGTGTCAGCCTTCTTATTGTTGATGATCCATTGGATGATCCCCGCGAAGAAGGCGCCGTCCTCCCCGGGTTGGATCGGCAGGTACCGGTTCGCCTTCGCCGCCGCCTTGTTGAAGCGGGGATCGACGACGGTCATCTTCGTCTTCCCGCTGACCAGGTTGGGAATGAGCCGGGCGTTCCGGTTCGAGGGGCCGTAGTTGGCGTCGAAGAGGTTCGACCCCACGCACAGGATGTATTCGCTGTTCTCGAAGTCCCCCTGCCAGTAGAACTTCTTGCCGCCCCCGAACTTGCCGTATTCGTACTGCTCGCTCATCGCCTTGCAGGTGAAGTAGAGCGACCCCTGGCACACCGTCGTGTGGCCGTGGGTGTTGACCGTCCCGAAGTAGTCCCCGAAGAACCGCGCGGAGAAGTCCCCCCGGCCGCCCTTCTTCCGGCCCCACATGTAGACCATCTGGTTGTTCCTGGGCCCCAGATCCGGGTGGTCCGGGTCGATGAGGTACGAAAGGTTCGGCGCATGCTTTGCCTTGAATTCCTCGACGGCCTTCTTTTTATCCTTCGCCTTGGCGATCGCTTTCGCGTCCTCGCCCATCTCCTTGGCGATCTTCGGGTCGCGGAGAGCATAGATCTCCTTGAGCCCGGCCACCTCGCGGTTCTCCTCCCCCGGCACGTGGCTAAAGAGCTTCCCGCCACCGACGATCTCGTCGACCGCCCGGTCGAAGGGGATCGTCATCCATTTCCCCTCGCCCCGCTTCCCGGCCCTCTTGATGACCTTCGTGATCCGGTACGGGTCGTAGACGCTCTGGAGGCCCGCCTGCCCCTTGGGACAGATCGCCATGTCGACCTTGTTCAATTCGGACGGAGAAGTCCCGTACGGGGCATGGGGGACCGAAACGAAGGGGTTGTACGGGCTCCCGTCGATCTTCAGGGCCACGGCGCTGCCGTTCTTCCGAAAGAACTTGACCTTGATGCCGCAGCCGGTATTGCATTGGAGGCAGACGGTATAAAGCGTGTTTTCCGCCCTGACGAGCTCGTACTCCTCCTCGGGGGTGAGTTGCCCCGCCTCGGCCCGGCGCATGAGGTCCGTGGCCCATTCGAGCTGCGAGGCGAGGACCGTACCCCCGAGAACCGCCGTGCACTTCAGGAAATCCCTCCGGTTTATTTCGTCCCAGCGATTTTTTTTCTCTTCCATCTCTTCACCTCGACTACGGCAGGATGTAGTAGACCCTGGGTTTCGTCTTCGATTCCCGGGCAAACGTCGGGGTGGTCCCCGGATAGCCGATCTTCCCGGCGATGTCCGACGGGCTCCGGTCTTTCAGGTCCGCGTTCTTGAGCTTCGCCTCCCCCTTCGACGACACCTCGGCCAGCACCGTGACCTTGTTCTCCTTGATCATCTTGTGGATCAGGCTCTTTGTATCTTCGGGATCCCCGAAGTAGTTCGCCCGGCAGATGCAGGTGCTCACGCACATCGGGACCATTCCGTTCTTCAGCCGGTGATAGCAGAAATGGCACTTTCGGGCATTCCCGCAGGGGATATGAAACTTCTCGCGGGGCCATTTCCGGCCGTACTCCCAGGTGGGGGACTTCTCGTACTCCTCCTCCTTGGGGGTGCCCTCGGTGTGGAGGCGGCCCGCGTCCAGGGTCCTTGCCTTGTACGGGCAGGCGATCACGCAGCGCCCGCAGCCGATGCACTGCCCGTAATTGATCATGACGATGCCGGCGCTTTTCCCCTTCGTGCTCTTCCACGTCGCCTTCCCCTCCCCCTTGTTGGGGCACGCTTCCACGCAGGGAGGGTTGTCGCACTGCTGGCAGGGTCTTGGCGTGAACCGTCTCTTGACGTCGGGAAACGAGCCCGATTCCTCCTCGTAGACCGGCCGGTAGACGACGCCCGGCGGGCTTTTCTGTTCGGCCACGCAGCCCGCCGTGCACGACTTGCACGCCGTGCAGCGCCGGAGATCGATGAGCATCGCCCATTTGCCGTCGGCGGCCGCAAGAGCTCTTTGGATATCTTCCTGGATGACGGTCAGTTCGTCCCTTCCCTCGAACATTTACTTCACCTCCTTCGTGTGGCACGGATTGCAGCTTCCCTTCACGGAGAACGCCGTCTTCCCGTCGTGGCATGAACCGCAGGAAGCCCCCTTCCCCATCTGGGCCATGGTAGCGGTCTTGCGCTTCTCCTTCGTCACGTACAAGGAGGCGTGGCATGCCGTGCAGGGAAGGCCCGACTTCCCGACGTGCGCGTCGTGGCGGAAGGTGACGTTGCCGATTTTCTTGACCTCATAGACGATGTCGCCTCCGCCGACCTGCGCGTATCCGGCCGATGTCACGGCGACGAGGAGCGTAAGCACGATCAATGCCCTATTCATGACCAATCCTCCTCCCTTGATCTTGCCTTACCTCATTCTGTATGGGGGTAGAGAAGAAATGCTCGAGGGACGCTTTTTCTCTTAGGATACGGCAAGGGAAGTCCTGACGCATGTCGACCCCTCCCATTCCCTAAAATATGTTGCTAATCAGGGGTTTCCATAAACAAAAATCGTGTTGCGAATGTGGGAAAATAAACCGGTCTTTGATATTTTGAACATCAACCTACTTTCGATATCCGGAGAATGCAAGAATTTTTTCCAGATTTTTTCCCCTGCCGCCGGGAACCGCCAACCGTCCTTCCCGGGGCGGCCGGTCCCGAAGCGGCGAGCGTCTTGCCTGCCGGCGGGGCAAATGTTCGGTTCCCATGATCCCCCCTGTTGTTGATACAATAACTCCCCTGTTTTCCGCACCTCGACAAGGAAAATGGTGAGGATCATGGCGATCACTTACGAGGAGGCGCTTGCCTCGGTACTGCCTTTCGTCCGCACCCGGGATGTCCGCGAGGTTCCCCTCCCGGACGCGGTGGGCGAGGTCCTGGCCCGGGATGTCATCGCCGACCGGAACATCCCTCCCTTCCCCCGCGCGGCGATGGACGGGTTCGCCGTCATCTGGACGGGGAGGGAAACGGAACGACCGTACCGGGTGGCGGGATCGGTCAACCCGGGCACCGTGTGGGGCGGGGACCCCGCCGAGACGGATTGCGTCAGGATCATGACCGGGGCGAAAGTCCCGGCGTCGTTCGACACGGTGATCCAGATCGAGCATGCGGAAGTCGACCGCGAGGGGACCGTCCGGTTTCACACGCCAACCCGCCGAGGGCAAAACATCGCCCAGGAAGGGGAAGACATCCTTCAAGGGGCTGTCCTCATTCCCTCGGGAACGTATCTTTCCGCCCATCATGTCGCCACGCTTTCCTCCGTCGGCCGGTGGGAGGTCCCGGTCTACAGGCGCCCGACCGTCGCGGTCCTTTCGACCGGCGACGAGCTGGTCGAACCGTGGGAGGGGGCCGAAGGCCCCATGATCCGCAACAGCAACGCCCATTTTCTCCTCGCCGCGCTCAACGGTCTCGGCTTCCGGAAAGTCCGGTACCTGGGGATCGTAAAGGACGAGAGGGAAACCATCACGGCGAAGATCCGCGAGGGACTCGCCTGCGACTTCCTTCTCGTCTCGGGCGGCGTATCCGTGGGGGACGTGGACATCGTGCCCGATTGCCTTGCCGCCTGCGGGGTCCGGAAGATCCTGCACAAGATCGCCGTCAAGCCGGGGAAGCCGATCTTCGCGGGCGAGTCTCCCACCGGGGGAATCGTGGTCGGCCTGCCCGGAAACCCCGTGGCGGTGATTGTCCATTTCTCCATGTTCATCCGGCCGCTGCTGCTCAAAGCCTCCGGTGCGACGGAATATCTTCCCAAACCGATCCTCCTCCCCCTCGCGGAAGGAGCGGTCAACAAGAGCGGGAGGAAAAAGTTCTCCATCGGCCGACTCGAGCAAAAAGGCGGGGAAACCCGGGTGGTGGAGATCCCCTCCCACGGATCGGGCGATTTCGTCTCCGCCTGCCTCGCGGAGGGAGTGTTCGAGATCCCCCTGGGAACTTCGCACCTCCCCGCGGGAGAGATCGTCCGGTTCTATCCCATCTGGGGGAATTTCCTCTCGCATGAAGGGTGAGCCCGCTTCCCCGGGATTCCGGTTCACCCGCGAGGAGATTTCCGGCTCCCTGGGAGACCCGGTGACGTTCCTTCCGCTCACCCTAGGGTATATCGCCCGTTGCGGCCTCGGAAAGAACAAAGGGGATCTCCCCCGATGAGGGAACCGGTCCACCGCATCCCGAACATGTCGGCCGCCATCCTGGCCGGAGGAAAATCCCGCCGGATGGGCAGAAACAAGGCGCTCCTTTCGTTCCGGGGCAGACCGCTGGTCGCCCGGGTATACGAAACCCTGCAACCCCTGTTCGAGGATATTTTTCTGGTCACCAACGACCCCGGCCTTTTCGACTTCGTCCCTTGCCCGAAAATCCCCGACCGGGTCCCGGGAAAGGGGCCGATCTCCGGGGTGGATGCCGCCCTGCGACACAGCCGGAATCCGTACGTTCTAGCCGTCGGTTGCGATGCACCGTTCCTTTCCCCCTCCCTATTGGAACTGCTGGCGGGAAAAACGGAGGAGGCCGACCTGGTGATCCCCTGCGGTCCCCACGGCCCGGAGCCTCTCTGCGCCGTTTACGGAAAGGGGTGCCTGCCGCTCATCGAGGAATCGCTGCGGAAAGGCGATTTTTCGCTCATGGCGCTCGTCGGCCGTTTGCGGACGCGGGAAATTCCTGCGGAAGAAGTCACCGCGGTCGATCCGGGTTTTCGCTCCTTCATGAACATCAACACGCCCGGGGATTTCCGGATGCTATCCGACTACGACCAATAGGGGATGTTGCGGCCCCGCAGGATCGATCAGTGGAAGGCGGCCCCGGCTTCGTGGGAGTCCAGGAGATCCAGGGCTTTTTGAATGTCCGGCCTCCGGTCGCAGGCGTTGCCCACCAGCCCCTCGATGGTGGCCAGTTCGTTGGCCAGGAACGCCATCGACCGGCGGGCGAGGCCGTCGATCGAGGCGTTGACGGCGTCGGCCCATTGCGCGGCCAGGCGCGAGAGGTTCTTCTCCACCTCCCAGAGGATCCGCCGGAGGAAATGGCGCCGGAACAGCGGCCGGAAGATTCCCATCGGGATGATGAACCAGAGCAGCTCGAGGCTGGTGTCGAACGTCCTGCCCGTCCGGACGTCGGGCCGCGACGGCTCGGCGACCTCGGCGCGGAAGTTGGCCCCCTCGAAGGAGAGACCAAGGGCGCGCTCGATCTCCTTGGCGATCCTGTCCTGGAAGGCGCGCACGGTGCGGGAAAAGCTCGCCCGGGCCTGGAAAAGAAATCCCGAAAGCGGATCCCCGCCGGCGGCCGACACTTCCGCCAACTCCTCCTCGAGGGCCGCGGCGAGCCACTCCTGGAACTGCCGGGTCGTCTTCGCGAGATTCCCCTTCCAGCCTTCCATCTTTTCCGGGAGTGCTTCGCTCAACCGGCCGGCCACCTTCCCCTGATAGGAATGGAACCGCTCCCCGGCAGCCGTGCGGACGCGGGACTTCATGTCCCGGGAAAAGAGCGAGATCTCGCTTCGCACCGACCCGAGATCGCGCCGCTCCCGCGCAAGGGCCTCTTTCAGGTCCGCCTTTGCCTGCCCGGCTGCGGCCGCGGCGCCAAGAGCCAGGCGGAGATAGCCCCGGCAGCCCGCAGCGAGCGACCGGATCTTGTGATTCACGATCTCGTCGAACTTCTCCCCGCGCCTGTCGACGACCCGCCGGAGCAGGGACTCCCGCGCCTGCTCCCGGAACGTTTCGTAGCCCGGCATGATCGAATACGGGAGGATGGGGAGCTCCCTCCCGGTATGGTGCGCGACCTGCCGCCGGGTGAATTCGACGACCGCGTCGAGCTGACTTTCGGTCACCAGATCCGCTTTCGTCAAAAGGATCGCCGCTTCCGGGGTGTACCGGGACACCTCCTCGAGGAGCTTCCGGTCATCCCCGGAGAAGGGATGGT
>Ga0209640_10003517_pt1 | contig 13689 bp, 17 predicted proteins | sample RifCSP10_1_FD_184018 | JGI IMG/M metagenome (GOLD analysis project Ga0209640, IMG submission 184018) | Soil microbial communities from Rifle, Colorado - Rifle CSP2_sed 10_1 (SPAdes) (version 2) | ecosystem: Environmental > Terrestrial > Deep subsurface > Rock core/Sediment | place: Rifle...
CCCGAGCGGATTCGAGAGCATATCAATAGCCGGCTCGGGATTGTTCCTTTCCTCAATGATGCGAAAGCGCGGACGGAGATTGCAGAGTCAAAGGGAAAGTTTTTAGACCTTGTTACTGAGCACATTAACAAAACTCCATCCAACTTCGAAATCTTTAGTTTTGCAGTATTAAGGGTTCATTTGGAAAGATTCTCCTGCAAGATTTACCGAGACACTCGAACTGCATCACATGACGGTGGCGTAGACCTTTCCACAAACTTTGGAGTGGTTTACCAAATCAAGAAGCTCAAGATTCTGACAGAGGCTGCTGCCAGAACGATCTATTCTGAACTCAGGACGAATTTCGACCGTGAGCGTCTGCAAGATGGAAATGTCATACTGGTGATTGATGATATTTCTCGAGAGGTAAAACAATATCTTTTCAGCATGAAGGTTCAGTCGTTGAGTAAGCAAGATGTGCTTAAATTAGCTGGGCAGTTTGACGAGACCGAGGACAGAGCTAAAGTCCTTCGCATTGTTTATGAGGAGTTTCGTAGAGAGTATTCGAGCCGGATTCTGTAAGCTCACTTTCTAGACCCTGCAAGAAACTGAAGCAGTATAAAAGGTCAGTCCCTTTAATTGGACGCCGCTCTCACGAACAACCGTAATCTCGATGCTGCGCATCTCACAACACGTCACGATCCCCGATTCTGAAATCTCCATCCATGCGATGCGGTCGCAGGGGGCTGGGGGACAGAACGTCAACAAAGTTTCGACTGCCGTGCATTTGCGCTTTGATATCGGCGCTTCGTCGCTGCCGCCGTTCTACAAGGCAGAGCTGATGAAGCTAAAAGACCATCGGATTTCCGATGACGGTGTGATTACCATCAAGGCGCAACAGCACAGGACGCAGGAACGAAATCGAGAGGATGCGCTCAATCGGTTATGCATGCTCATCCAGAGCGTGGCCATCCCGCGCAAGAAGCGAAAAGCCACGAAGCCGACCAAGAGTTCACAAAACAGACGGATTGAGAGAAAGAAGCGGCAGGGACGATTGAAGGCGTTGCGAGGAACGATCGAGTAACCGTCGCTTGTGAAGCGTCTCTCGTGAAGCGTGAAGCGCAGGCTTTGTCTTGCGAGAAACGAGAGACGCTTCACGTTATTCGGAGGAAGCCAGTGAACCTAGGATATGATAACCTCCATCCACGTAAATCACCTCGCCGGTAATTCCCCGTCCCAATGTGCTCACTAAGAACAACGCGGTATCCCCGACTTCGCTTTGTTCGGTCGCCCGGCGGAGCGGGGCGACTTCTTTATGATGATCGACCATCTTGGTGATGCCCGAGACGCCGCGGGCGGCGAGCGTCTTGATCGGTCCGGCGGAGATGGCATTCACGCGGATGTTCTTGGGGCCGAGGTCGTAGGCCAGATAGCGGACGGTGCATTCCAGCGCAGCCTTGGCGACACCCATGACGTTGTAGTGCGGCACGACCCGCTCGGCTCCGAGGTAGGTGAGCGTGACGACGGAGCCGCCGTTGGTCATCAGCGGCAACGCAGCTCTGGTCACGGCCACGAGCGAATAGGCGCTGACATCGAGGGCCGTGGCGAATCCCTGTCGCGTAGTATTCACGAATTGGCCGGTAAGTTCTTCACGCAGGGCAAAGGCGACGGAGTGGACCAGAAAATCGAGCCGCCCGAATTCCTTCTGCACGTGCTGCATAAGCGAGACAATTTCGGCATCGTTTCCCACATCGCAGGGAAAGGCCTTGGCGCTTGGCATCGTGCCGACGAGTTCCTCGACGTTCTCTCGCAGCCGTTCATTCTGATAATTGAACAGGAGCTGGGCTCCCTGAATCGCCGTCGATTGCGCGATGGCCCAGGCGATGCTGTGCTTGTTGGCCACGCCGATGATCAGGCCCTTCTTTCCTTCCAGTAACATTGACACTTTTTCTCCTTCTTTAAAGATCAAGGTGCACTTGGTTAGAGGCGTGAAGCGTCGTTCGTCTCTCGTATCTCGCAGGAAAGCGGATTTTCGACATGCACGAGATACGCTTCACGAGCGACGAGGGACGCCGTGCCGCGGACACGGAAGATAGCACGATTCGTGGTTACTGTGAACCGGCTTCTTTTCGAAGCCTGCGAAATGCCGCGAGCATGGCCTGGTAGGAATAATGGGCATTCCGTCCGCTGGGGTTGGGCAGCACATACACGCGTGTCCCCGCAAAGCGGTCACACTGCAATCCGAGACGAACCCGACGGATGCGCGCTTCGGGAAACAGCATTCGATACATGGTCACGCCGAGCAGCGCCATTATTCTGGGGTGGTAGCATCTCGCCGTGGCCAGCAACCGCTTCCGCCCGGCCGCATATTCGTGCGGCCTCAGAACATCGATCCCCGCGCTGGGGCGTCGGATAATGTTCGTTAACCCCAATTTCCACTCAGGCAGGCGCGAATCCTCTTCGTAGGTCAGCGGCTCGGACACAAGCTTCGATTCGTAGAGGAGCTTCCAAAACCGGTTGGAGAATCCGGCGAAGTGGTGCCCGGTCTGCGCCGAGCGCAACCCCGGGTTGATCCCAACAAAGAGCACGCGCACACCGGGCTGAATGTGGTCAGTGAGACCCCGCCCCCTGGCCATTGGCATCCCCCTGTTCTCTGAGGCAGTTTAGTAGGGACTCAGCCATTCTGCCACAGGAAATAGCAGGGAAAAGCCTTCGTACCATTATGAAGCGCATCTTAATGGCAATCATGGCAGTGGCAGTAGCAGTGACGTTCAGCGCGCCTTCCTTCGCCGGTGAGGAGAAGAAGGAAGGGACCAAGCTCGTTCAAATTCTTAATGCTGACGAGAAGAAAAAGGACGAGAAAAAGGACGAGAAGAAGGACGAGAAGAAGAAGGACGAGAAAAAGAAGTAATCAGGGTCATCTTGGCAAGGCTAGCTGGTTTGAGAGGTCCTCCGCTTCACGCGGGGGTCCTCTCGGGCGGTTTCCCTACCGAGCCTGTTTTCTGATATAGACTGCCTGCAATCCCACAATCGTCTTCGCATCACGAATCGTCCCATCCTCAATTTTCGCCATCGCGTCTGAGAGCGGCATTTCGATCACGTCCAGCACTTCGTCGCGATCGAGCTGCTGGCGTCCCTTGGTGAGGCCTGTGGCCTTGTAGACGTGGATGACTTCGTCCGCAAAGCCCGGGGCGGTGAAGATACTGGAGAGCAGTTCGAACGACGATGCCCGATAGCCGATCTCTTCCTCGAGTTCACGCGAAGCGCAATGCAAGGGATCTTCGTTGGGATGGAGCTTGCCGGCGGGAATCTCATAGATGAAGCCTCCCGCAGCATGACGGAATTGGCGAATGAGGACCACCGTTCCATCGTCCTTGATCGGCACGACGGCGGCCGCTCCAGGATGCCGGACGATCTCTAAATCGAAGGTCAGGCCGTTGGGAAGTGTCACCGTGTCGATGTTTAGGGTGACGACTTTCCCTTTGTAGATGTTCTTGGTCATGGGAGCAGATAGCTGATAGCGTATGGCTTATGGTACGAACTGAAAAAGTCACGGTCGCCGGTCCTGTTTCTGCTATACGCCATATGCCATTAGCTCTTGGGCCTCTTGTAGAACGGTGGCTTGACGACCGTAGCAGTGAGCGCTTTCCCACGGATATCGATGGCAATGGGCGTGCCGGGTTCCACGTAGCGCAGGGGCACGTAGCCCAGACCAATGCCTTTTTGAAGGAGCGGCGAGAGATTGCCGCTCGTCACTTCACCGATGACCTGAGACGATGAGGGATCGAGAATTTTGAATCCATGGCGCGGCACGCCTTTCTCCAGCAGCTCAAACGCCACAAATCGCCTCGCTGCGCCAGCCTGTTTCTGCGCCAGGATCGCTTTGCTCCCGACGAACTCGCCTTTTTGGAAATCGACTGTCCACTCGGCGCCGGCTTCGAGCGGCGTCGTGTCTTCGCTGATATCATTGCCGTAAAGCAGATACCCCATCTCCAATCGAAGCAGGTCCCTCGCCCCTAGCCCAGCTGGTTTGAGTCCTCTAGCCTGACCCGTTTCCGAAATCCGACTCCACACCTGCGCGGCATTTTCCGCAGGCACAATCAACTCGTATCCGAGTTCTCCGGTGTACCCTGCTCGCGCCACGAAGCAGGGGATGCCCGACAAGACGCTCTCGCAGGCGCGATGGAGTTTGAGCGCGCCAATATGATCCGCGCCCAGATCGAGGAGGATGTCTCGCGAAGCTGGTCCCTGGATCGCAATCTGCGCGAGGGATGCAGAGCGGTCCTCAATCCGGCACGTATCGACGGTCCGATGGTGCGCTCGAATCCAGTCGAGAATCTTGGCTCGGTTCGAGGCGTTCACACAGAGGAGAAATTCCGCCTCGGCGATCCGATACACAAAGATGTCGTCCTTGATCCCTCCCCGCTCGTTACAGACCATCGAATAATGCGCCTGCCCCACCGCCAGTGTGTGCACATTGTTGGTGGTCAGTCGTTGGAGAAACTCCGCAGCGCCTGCGCCAGTTACTACGAGTCGCCCCATATGGCTGACGTCGAACAGTCCGGCCTTGCTGCGGACGGTGTAATATTCGTCTACCACACCCGTGTATTGGATGGGCATTTCCCAGCCGGCGAAGTCGATAAGTTTGGCGCCGGCGGATCGGTGTCGGTCAATCAGCGGAGTTCGCAACATGGGTCGCCGTTCTACCACACCCCGAGCAACTCAACATCGAAAATGAGTGTGGCGTTCGGTGGAATCGCCCCGCCGGCGCCGCGCGCGCCATAGCCGAGACTGGCAGGGATCGTCAGCTTGCGCTTGCCGCCTACTTTCATGCCTTGGACACCTTCGTCCCATCCTTTGATGACTCGCCCGGCGCCAAGCGGAAAGGAGAAGGGTTGACCGCGATCGATGGAACTGTCGAACTTCTTCCCGTTCTCCAACCGGCCGGTGTAATGCACGGTCGTCGTCTTCCCGGCCACGGCCAGATCGCCGGCGCCGATCACCTGGTCGACGTACTTGAGTCCAGATGGCGTGGTGATTTCGTCGGCGTTCGGGCCCTTCTCGCTCGCGGTCATGGCGGCTCCCCATCCGTATGCCGGTGTCAGAACCAGCGTCATAATGATGACTACAGTGCGCAGACGTGTCATAGGCTCTCCTTGTGTCACGCGAGTCGCGCTTGTGCTGATCGCCTTGTATCAGTTGTGGGTTGTTCCAGTGTCCCGCTCGGCAAAGAGGGCCATGCTGGCAGTATAGCCATGGAGGAAGTTCCGGCCACCAACCGGACCGATCTCGCCTTGCGCAAAAAACCCGGCCACAGGAATCGCGCCCAGCCGCTCCGTCACCGCCGCCGCATCGTGGTTGGGCCGCCCAAACAGGCCCTGACCCCGGCCGCAGCAACTGAACATGAGCGCCCCGAGCGGGGGACGGCGCTGGGTGGCCCGGTCGGCCGCCAGCAGCAAGTTCAAATCTTCGCTGGCCGATTGCGCATCCCGCAGATGAAATTGCACGGTTTGCCCTTCTTGCACGACATCTCCGATCGCCACCGCTCCGGTCGTTTGGTCGGCGCCGACGAGATTGCGGACCAGAAAATCTCCCCGTTCAAAGTGAGCGCGATGCTCATCGAAGACAATGCCAATGTGCAAGGCTCGGTGGGCTCGGAGACGATCCTCCCCTCCTAAGGATTCGAAGACAGTTTGGAGCCGTTGTAACGCCGGTGCGCCCCCTAGTTCGTGAATGAGGTTATGTTCCGCCTTCGTGACCACAAACCGGTCGCCGATCGGGCGGCAGCCTTGTGAGATGACCGGGCGAATATCCACAGGGCCAGACAGACGAACACCCACCAACCCTCCCGCAAGGACTTCGTCATGGAAAATCAATCGATTCTCGCCCGCATCCTTCCCGCCACCGGCTAATCCCCCGATGGCCTTGGTTCCCGGATACCGTTCCTCTAGGAGACTGAGGACTTCTTGCATGGGGGTGGTGAAGGGATCGGCCAACAAGAGAAAGGAGGAATCCGCCACACCCGGTTCGGGCCAGCCTGACAGCCGGAACTGGTCCTGCGTAGGCGAGAACGACAAGCGAACCGGGTCCATGGCCACATCCGGTAGTGAGGCAGCCCAAAGCGTCACCGCCGGAGCCGTTTCCAGCTCTTCTGCCCCGGCAATCACTCCCTCCCCACTGCACCCGATCATGAGCCGCGGGCGGAGCGACTGTGCGAGCATGGTCGCCAAGACTTCTGCCCTCAATGCATGGTGGGATGAAAAGAAAAGACAGGCGAGGTCCACCGACGAAGTGCCGAGCCTGGCCCGAACCTCATCAGCGAGGTCCCGAGCGGCCGCTTCCGTATCCGACCTTCTGGACAGCGCCGCGGCAAATTGCATCGCGCTGGTCCGGTGTGACGATGAGGACGATAAGCTGGGCATGCGTGTGCGTAGGACAACCCTCGGATCTCAGACCCCTGGGTCCATGCGTTGGGCACGAGTCTGTGCCAATTTCTTATAGTACCGCCACAGATAGGAATGATAGTCGTCGATCTGTGCCAGGAGATAATGCAGTTCCGTGGGATCTTCCGTCTCGAGAGCTGGAACCATGCGAGTCTTGAGGAATTCGACGAAGGCATGGGTCTTCTCAACTGCTGTTAGAAGCCGCAAGCCGCCGCCTATCTGATATTCATTCATGATGCTTCTCCGTTACGCCTCACATGCAGCTGAAGAATAACGAGGCATGAGAGGAAAATGCAAGTCGGGTTCTGCGCGGGACGGGGCTGCGTCTCGCCCAAGACGGATCACGGACGAGCGGGAAAGAAGAGCGTCTTGAGGCGCGCAAGGGAAATGGCTTCGACGCGATGCCCGTCCCGTCCTACGACCGTCGTCGCCATCGTGAGGGCGTTCAGAATCGCTTCTTCCGTCGCCTCGACCGTCGCGGTGATCAGTGGATTGAGGTGTGTGTCAGCCAAGTGTGTGAGCCTGTAGGTCGGCTCTTTGGGATAGTGCGGAATCACGTTCGCGGTCGAAAACGCCAGTATAAAATCGCCGCTCCCGTGTCTAACGGTCGATCCGGTCCTGGCCAATCCGAGCGCGGCACGCTTGGCCAGCCGCGTGAGCTGCCGTCCATCAAGCGGGGCATCGATGCCGATGACGACAATAATCGAGCCTTCGCTGAGACCAGGCCGGTCTGCCTGGGCTGCCGAGGGGGGTGCATCATAAAGTTGACCTACAGGAACACCAGCCACGATTAGCTCGGGCCGCCGTCCATGATTAGCATTGACCAAGACCCCGACCGTGTAGCCGCCCTCCTGATCCGACAGGCGCCGCGAGGCCGTTCCGATCCCGCCCTTGAACCCATATGACACCATACCGGTCCCGGCCCCGACGGTCCCTTCTTGGACCGGTCCACTAGTCGCCCCATCCAACGCAGCCATCACATCCTGTTCGGACACATGTCGTCCTTGAATGTCATTGAGCCGGCCATCGTCGCATTCTGCGACCACCGGCGTTAGGGTATCGTCCGAGATGCCGATTTCCGGGTAGCGCGCAATCATCCAACTCATGACTCCATTCGCTACGCGCGGTACGTTGAGTGTATTCGTGAGCGCGATCGGATACTCCAAGAATCCCGACTCCGCGATCCAGGATAGGCCGGTCATCTCGCCGGTCCCGTTAAGCACAAAGGCTCCGGCGGCAACTTTCTTGTTCCACACATCCTCGCGAGGGATGACGACGGTGACGCCGGTCCTTACGGGACCTTCACCAGGTTGCAGGGGCCCCTCCCCTCGTATTAGCGTGGTGTGGCCAACTCTCACCCCTTCGACGTCGGTAATGGCGTTGAGCGGACCTGGCTGGTACTGGCCGACGAGGATTCCCAAATCACGGAGGCGCTGGCGGTCTTGCCTGAGTTCAGCCGCACCGGCGGAGAGATAACCCGTAATCAGGAAAGAGACGCATGAGAGGATCAGCACCAACAGGGTACCTTTTCGTCCTTCAGCCGGCGTGGGGTGCATGGCTTTAAATTTCATGGATACTGCCTTGATGGGGTATCTGAACATCGACCTTCGGATGTTCGGTTTGGATCGCGGCTCCAAGCGAGAGGGCCTGTTTCTCTTCTCCATGGACGATGAAAACCTTGCTGGGCAATGGAGCGATAGCGCGGACATAAGCCAGCAGATCATTGCGATCCGCATGGGCCGAGAGGCCGTTGAATTTCACGATCTGAGCGCGTCGAGGCGTCGGCACGCCGAAGATCGGAACCACGTCCCAGCCTTCAACGAGCTTCCGCCCCAGCGTGTGCTCTGCTTGGAAACCGACAAACACGATGACGTTCGCCTCATCTTGGATGGCGTGTTTGAGATGGTGAAGGATGCGACCGCCTTCGCACATGCCGGAGGAGGAGATGATGACACAAGGCCCCCGCATCGTATTGAGCCGCTTGCTGTCTTCAGGCGATGACACAAAGTGGATGTAGCGTGACGCGAAGGGATCGCCATCCGCCGAGAAGGTCTTGAAGGTCTCTTCATCGTAGCATTCCGGATGGCGGCGAAAGACCTCGGTGGCCTTCCCGGCCAGTGGCGAATCGATATAGATGGGAATCGGATCGACGCGACCCTCACCGACCAGTTCCTTGATCCGCATGACCAGTTCCTGTGTGCGACCCACGGCAAAGGCCGGGACGATGATCTTGCTCTTGTGGGTTCTCGCCTGGTTGATCAGATCCTGCGCCTTCTTTTTCATCTCCTCGCCGGCCTGTTCGTGCAGCCGGTCGCCATAGGTGGATTCAAGGATGAGGACGTCGCAGGGAGGAGGCGGTTCGGGATCGCGCAGAATCGGCATGTTGGAGCGGCCCAGATCGCCGCTGAAGAGGACGGTGGTGGTATTGCCGCGCGCGGTATACTTCACTCGGATCGCGGCGGACCCCAAGATGTGGCCGGCGTCGTGAAACGAGGCCGTCACACGCGGCGCGATCTTGAGTTGGTCCCCATACCGCTCACCTTCGAAACGCCTTATAATCTTACGGACATCATCGCCGTCATAGAATGGACGAACACAGGTTCTCCCGCGCCGCTGCTCTTTTTTATTGACGTAACGGCAGTCGCTTTCTTGGACGTGAGCCGAGTCTTCGAGCATGATCCCGGCCAAATCGGCGGTCGCGCGGGTGACATAGACTTTTCCGGAGAAGCCATGTCGAGGCAAGACCGGCAAGGCTCCCGAGTGATCGATATGCGCATGGGAGAGTAAGATGACTCCCAACGACCTGGGGTCGAAGCCCAAGTCGCGGTTTTGCCGAAGGGCTTCTTCTCGGCGTCCTTGAAACAGTCCACAATCGAGTAACAGCCGGAAGCCTGGAACCTCCAGCATGTGGCGGCTTCCTGTCACCGAGCGCGCTGCCCCGTGGAACGAGAGTTTCATGATGGCGGCACCCCATTGTAGCGTCCGATCAGATCCCAGGCTTCCTGGGCCGTCTCGGCATAGTGAAACAAACCAAGATCGTCGTGGGAGATGAGGCCATTGTCGATGAGCCATTGCCAGTTGATCAGGCGCTCCCAAAACGTCCGTCCGACCAGTACGACCATCACGTTTTCGGTTTTGCCGGTCTGGAGCAGCGTCAGCGTTTCGAACAATTCATCGAGGGTGCCGAATCCTCCGGGAAAGGCGACGAGCGCCTTGGCTCGGATTAAGAAGTGCATTTTCCTGATGGCAAAATAGCGAAACTGAAAACTAAGTTTCGGCGTGATGTAGGGGTTTGGGTGCTGTTCGTGAGGTAAGGTGATGTTGAGGCCGATCGATTTTGCTTTCACGTCCGCCGCCCCGCGGTTGGCCGCTTCCATGATGCCTGGCCCTCCGCCGGTAACGATGACGTAGTCGCAGCGGCCATCGACTTGGCAGGTCGAGGAAACCAGCCGTCCGAACTCACGCGCCACGTCATAGTACTTCGAGAGCGCGAGTTGTCGTCGCGCAATCGCCACCTTTTGCCGGTTTGTGGGATCATTCAGGGCTCGAGCAGCTTCCTTCTCCGCCATGTAGAGCGCATGCTTCGCGGCGACCGGTTCCTGGAGTCTCGCACTGCCGAAGACGACGATGGTCGACTGAATCCCTTCTTCACGCTGGATCAACTCGGGTTTCAAGAGTTCGAGCCCGATGCGGACGGAGCGAAGCTCCTCCCGTTGGAGAAACTCTGTGTCCTTATCGGCCGGGATATAGGAGGAGGACGTGAGGTCAGTGCGAAGGTGCGAAGTGCGATCGGAGGAATCCGGCTCCATGGCTTGCCATTATAGCGGGACCAGTGGAAGGAAGCAATTCGCCGGGAGGCGGCAAAGGACCGAGTGTCAAAAAGGATACGGATTGAATCGAGGACCGGAAAGATGGCGGAGAAAGCTCTGGTGCGTGACGACCCAGTTGGAGTCACAGAGTAATTCAAACGCATCGACGCCAAGGCCAGTGCGTGAAATGATCAGATTCGGGTCGACGGGTGACCAGGGTTTCAGCAGCCAGCCGAAATTGACACGCGCGTATTTCATGTCGAGAAAGCGATACGTTGCGACAACTCCCTGATACGAGTCGGTTATGGAATCGGGTGTACCGAGCTTGGTGATCACATCAGCCAACGTGGTTTGCCCCGGAATGATGAAGGCCACGTCATCCTGCGTGAGCGTGGTATTCAGGGTGATGCGAACGACGTTGCAGCCGAGGGAAGTCACGCACATCACCGTGAAGAAGAGCATGGGGTAAATCCTGGACATAGGGAGCTTCATCTCATTCTCCGAAAGGCCAGAAACGAAACTCTAGCCCATCTGTGCGCTTCGATAAAATGATGTCTTCGACGATCCCTTCACGGTTCAGAATAACGAACAGGTCGTCGCTCTTGATGGAAAAGCGTGAAAAATTGATGATGATGAGAAGCAAGCTGCCCACTTTGGCGTCATATCGATAGTACTGAAATACGTCGCGACCGTTTACTTGAAGAAGGCGATCCGGTGCCCCGAGTAGAGCGAGCATTTCGGCCTTCGTGGTCGTGCCCTTCTTGATCGCGGCGACGGCCTCGGATCCGATGTCGTCGCCCAGGGTGCCTCGGCTGAACGCACAACCCTGAACCAGCAGGCCAACTGCCATTAGGAGCAGAAGGGATCGAAGGACTATCATGAAACCTCCTCTTTCTACTTGTTCTGCGAAGGAGATAAATGGCGCACAAGCACGAAATCCTGCTCGTATACTGCGTAGACCGAAGGGGCAAGCCCGACACACTGGTAGACGGTTTGGGCCGTGAGATTGTCCCGTTCCACGTACAGTCTGATCCCGCAGACCTGCGGGTCGGCCTTGGCTTTGGCGACGATATGGTCATGCATGGTCCGATAGACACCTTGGCGGCGCCAGGCCGGAGCGACGTAGACGCTCTGCACCCACCAGAAGACTGCGTTGCGCCAATCACTCCATTCAAAGGTGATCATCAACTGGCCGACGAGCCGATGGCGGCCCGCTTCAGGGAGTTCGGCAACCATAAAAAATCCGCGTTCAGGAGCAGCCAGTATTGAGAGGGTTCCTTCGCGGAGTCTGGCCCGATCGAGCCGGCGACCTTCGGTTTCCAGTGCCATGGCGGCACTGAAGGCGACAATCGAGTCCATATCTTCCCGGCGGGCTGGTCTGATGAGAATTTGATCCGGCAAGGGCATATGCGTTAGGGGATCGCTTTGGGTGCGTTGAGCCACCCTGCTCTAGGCTTGTAGAACCCGGCTGAGAACTCCATCTTCATGGCGTCTTCCGGGGGGAGATTAATCGGACGCAGCTGATGTTCCGGGACGAAGGCCAGAAAGCCTGTAAAGGGATGGATGGCAGTCGGCACGAAGACCATGAATAAATTGGCGGAAGGCTCGACTTGAATTGCTGCTGGGGCGGCCCCCATCACGAATCCGAGTGCCCAGAATCCGTCGCGAGGAAACGGAAATGCGACGACCGTGCTGCGGCCAAACCGGGATCGAAAATTTAATACATCGGTCATCCCTTTTAACGTGAGATAGATGCTCTGCACGAGCGGAATCTTCTCGAGGCGGTGTTCGAGTCGCGTCATCAGGCGTCGACCAATAACATGGTTGGCAACGACGCCGACGAGGAGGAGGAGGAGTGTCAAGAGCAGCAGGCCGAGTCCGGGGATTGGATCGGACATGTGCCTGCCCACGAGGTTGTCCAGTGCCTTGAAGAGGGTCGAGAGAATCAAGAACGTGGCCCATGCGGGGACCAGGACAAAGAGCCCAGCGATAAACAATCTCCAGAATGTCTTGATCATTGGGATGCGACCAAGTAGCGACGGAAATATACATCAGTGTAGCAGAATTACTGCGGCGAATGGGAGGAGAACTCGAGATCTGCTTGCTCTCCATATGCACATGCATTATCCTACGAACCAGAGTCGTGTAACCCCTTTGGAGTGAGTATGAGTAAGTGGAGGGCCGGACGCCATGAGCATTGATAAAGAGCTTCTTGCAATTCTCTGTTGCCCAGAGACAAAGCAACCGGTCAGTTTGGCAGATCCGTCGCTGGTCAAGAAACTCAATGAGGCTGTGGCACGTGGTGGACTGAAGAACAAGGGAAAGAAGTCCGTGTCGGAACAGCTTGATGGAGGCCTTATTCGTGCGGACCAGAAAATTCTTTACCCCATCCGAGAAAATATTCCGGTCATGCTGATCGAGGAAGGAATTCCTCTCGAACAGGTACGCTGAAGCGCCGTTCCCTCTCGCTTGTCCTACTCCTTCTTCCCATTCGTGAAGATTCTGTAATTGAGCCCAATCAGCTGTTCGCTTCGATGAGTCTTCGCGCGGCACGTATGGTTGCAGCGGAAAGAAGGCTATGGGCCGAAGATCTGAACCTTCCCCTCCGGGCTGTCGGTCTTTGACCCAGTCGAGGTGCCACAGTGCATGCAGAGATATTCGTACAGATTGCCGGTTGGGAGGACGAGTAACAATCGTTCTCTTGTAGGGGTAGCGACCCGGCAGCGGGGACAATATAGGAGCGTAGCATTGAGCGATCTGAATTGATCTTGTGAGTCCCGTGAGGTTGCCTGGGGCCGACTTCCCGGAGCGCGTTGGGCTTCAGGTAGCCAAGGTGATGCGGGTCTCCGAGGAGGCTGTGGCATGTGCGATTTTATTGATGAGAGTATCGGTCGGTCAAGAGTTTTGTGAGAGAGGAAAACGTGGGTTGAGGGTCAAATCGCAATAACCCAAGCCCAGCACTAGCAGGGTGCTGAAAAAGTCCGCCAGCGTTATCGAAAGGCTAAGGCTCAGGTTAAGGCTGAGATGAAGCGAGTCGAATCTTCGCTCAAGCTTGACCTCGACCTCAGCCTACCTCTGGTGCTGCGGCCTTGCTTGAGGAGAAGCGCGTCTTGGACTTCGGCGAGCTCGCTTCGGCTGAGCTCAGCGTCGAAGCCAGTCGAGCCGCGCGCCAGGGTCGGGCGGGTGAGAATAATGGCCCTTTTGAGCATCCTGCGCGGCGTTACCTTGTTGTCGTAGACGTGCTGATCTGTGAAATTCCGGCGTGCTCACAGAGTTTTTCCGTAGCCTGCTAGACATCCGCAGACGATGATTCAGAGACGTGCCTCTTTCTCGCAGCTCTCCAAATTAATCGGCTGACTTGAACCAAAACATACACGGCGAGTCCACTGAGTAGGCCGTAGAGCCCGGCTCGACTCCATGGCCACAACTCTGGAGCATGAAGGACGAAACCTAAGGCA
>Ga0209640_10003518_pt1 | contig 13686 bp, 14 predicted proteins | sample RifCSP10_1_FD_184018 | JGI IMG/M metagenome (GOLD analysis project Ga0209640, IMG submission 184018) | Soil microbial communities from Rifle, Colorado - Rifle CSP2_sed 10_1 (SPAdes) (version 2) | ecosystem: Environmental > Terrestrial > Deep subsurface > Rock core/Sediment | place: Rifle...
CGCTGCTCCATTTCAGCTTCGCCGGATTGGGCACTGTGATGGCCATCCTCGCCATCGCATCCGGCGTCTTGATCGTCGTCGGCCGATAGGTGGGTCCAGGCGTCAAGGCCGAGCTCGCGCTGTGGGCGAAGGTGGTCAAGTCCTCCGGCCTGCGCATCGATTGAATACGGCATGACATCGATTGCCCCGTTCATCGCGCGGCTCATCCTGGCCGCGCTCGCCGCCACCGTGCCGCTTCGGGCAGCAGCCCAGGGGGAGCCGATAGGCATCGTGATCATGCACGGCAAGGGAGGAGCGCCGACCGGGTATGTCGCGACACTCGCCCGCACGCTGGAGGGGAAGGGCTATCTCGTCGCCAACCTCGAAATGCCTTGGTCCGGCAGGCGGAATTACGATGTGAGCGTCGAGCGCGGCGAGCAGGAGGTCGAGACTGCGGTGGCGGGCCTTCGCGCCAAAGGCGCAAAGAAAGTGTTTGTTGCCGGTCACAGCCAGGGCGGAGCGTTTGCCCTCCATATGGCGGGAAGACAGGGCATCGACGGAGTCATCGCCATGGCGCCAGGGGGCGATGTCGGGAATCGCGTCTTTCGTGAGCAACTTGGCGAGTCGGTAGACCGCGCGCGCAGGCTGGTTGCGGAAGGCAAGGGGAACGAGCCCGCAAGGCTCGAGGACTACGAGGGAGCCAAGGGCAGCTATCCGGTCGTTGCCGCCCCCGCCGTTTACCTCACATGGTTCGAGCCGGAGGGCGCCATGAACATGCGGCGCGCGGCCCGCGCGGCAAATCCGCGGGTTCCGATCCTGTGGATCGTCGGGCAGGGCGAACGCCCCGGGCTGCGCAAGGTGAATATCCCCTTGTTCCAATCGCTCCCGGACAATCCGCTGACCCGGCTGTACGAGCCGAATTCCGACCACGTCGGCACCCCCACCGCATCGGCGGACGAGATCGTGCGCTGGACCCGGGAAGTCGCGGGCAAATAAGGGACAGTCTACGGTTTCTGAATTGTCTGTCCGCGTATTCTGTTTCCCTCCAATGAGCCGAAGGAGAACGCTGTGAGCTCGCATGACAAGACCCTCAAGCTGGTGACCAATCTCAAGCGCGACGCGATCGAGAAGCGGCTTGGCGAGGCGCGCAGCGCCGCGCAAGTGGCCGGCCTGACCGAGGTCGCCACATTGCTCGACGGTTTTGAGGGCGCCTCCAGAGTGGCGATCGAGCAAAAGGTTAGGGACGCGCTCAGGGCGCTTGGCGGCAAATCCGGCCCATCGGGCATTACCGAGCTGCTCGAGCTGGTGGAGATGAATCTCCCGAACCTCAACTAGCCCGGGTCAGCTCGGACCTCACTGAATGCATTGATTCTGTCGAGACTTAGCGGGAGGGGCCATGAATTGGCACACGATCCGGATTGCTCTTGCTTCTTCGGTGGCGGCATTCGCTCTGTTCGGGTGTGCTACGACCGGCGAGATGGACCAGCCGGAGCTGCGGAGCCCAACGCCCAACGACGGTGTGGTGATCGGATCGGTGTGGATCCGGGGCGGGAAGGATCTATTGGGAAGGACAAGATGGGAGCTCGCCGTGGATCGCGCCGAACGGAAATCGTTTGGCGGGTCCGAATACTCGATCCAGGCGCATCGAGATGGTGCTGAAGAAGTTTTTGCGATCACTATGCCGGCCGGCCGGTATCGAATACCTGAGCTGCGTCAACCGGGTTTTTCCACTTTCCGGAGGAGCACCGACTTCCATTTTGAGGTCCGACCCGGCAAAACGACCTACATTGGCCGTCTCCTGATCGAGTTTCCCCAGGAAACGATTAGTGTGTACACGCCGATCAAGATGACCATCGAGGACGCGCGGGCTGGGACTGTTGCGGCAGCGCAAGCAAAGTATCGCAGACAGTTTCAAGATGTGAGTACCCAACTAATGGTAGTTGGAGCGGCCGGCGTCGCTCTTCCCGGGAAGTCCACCGCTGATGCCAGACTGGAAAAGGACACCTTGTTCCTGATCATGGGAATGGATCGAGCCGAGGATCCGGGCTGCAATCAGCGTCGGGTGGCGAACCGGGAGATCGTGTCGGCGGATTCCGGCGGTGCGATCGAGAACTGGACACTAGACCGGTGTGGCACATTGATTCGTTATGGGATCACGTACCGGCCGAATCCCAAAGGGGGAACGAACCTGTTCACGACGCCCGGAGTTGCCGTCGGAAAAGCACAGAGTAAATAGCAATTCACACTATTTGACGGGTCTGGTCTCGAGCTTTTCTGTTGGGAATCGTTCGATTTGCGATCCACCTCCCGCGCCGGTTCGCCCGCGAAATCGCTCCGGCCTTTTCCGGCGGCGGGTGAGTTAACATTGACCAGCCGTCACGCATGGCGCCGCAATAAAACGAGAAACCGTGGCACGAATAATCGGCATATCGGGCAGTCTCAGGACCCGGTCGCTCAATGCCGCGCTCCTGCGCGTTGCCGCCGGGTTTGCGCCCGCGGGCACGACGATCGAAATCGAAACGATCAAGGGGATCCCGCTCTACGACGGGGACCTCGAGGCGTCCGCCGGCATACCAATCATCGTCGCCGCGCTGAAAGACAGGATTGCATCGGCCGATGGTTTGCTGCTGGTGACGCCCGAATATAACAACTCGATTCCCGGGGTGTTCAAGAATGCGATCGACTGGCTGTCCCGGCCGGCCGACGACATTCCGCGGGTTTTCGGCGGGCTGCCGGTCGGAGTCATGGGAGCATCACCAGGCAGGTTTGGCACGCTGCTTTCGCAAAATGCCTGGCTTCCGGTACTCAAGACGCTGGGAACGCAGCCGTGGTTCGGGCAATCGCTCTACCTGGGCGGCGCGCACCGGCTGTTCGACGCGGCCGGGACTCTCCCGGACGAGGATTCGCGGAAGCGGATACAGGGCTACGTAAGCGGATTTGCCGAATTCGTCAGTTCGGTGCAACGTAGGCGATAGACGACAACAATTGGAGGAGCCCATGTTTGCGAAGCTGATCTACGCACTGGTTGCATCGGTCTCGGTCCTGTTGCCGGGCACCGTGCTGGCGCAGGCCCCTTCGACAGGCTCAGGACAGGCCTATCCCACCAAGCCGATCCGCCTGATCGTCCCATTCGCGCCGGGAGGCACCAACGACATCCTGGGGCGAATACTTGCGACGCATATGGGCCAGAGGCTGGGGCAGAACATGATCGTGGACAACCGTCCCGGCTTCCAGGGAATCATCGGCACGAACCTCGCCGCGACCGCGGCGCCCGACGGCTACACGCTGGCGATGATTTCGGCGGCGTACACGATGAATCCCGTGACGCTCAAGATGCCCTTCGATCCACTCAAGGCGCTCGATTTCGTTACGAAGATCGGGGCGAGCTATCTCGTGCTGAGCGTCGGTCCCTCGCTGCCGGTGACCTCGGTCAAGGAGCTGCTGGATGCGGCGGGGCGCAGGCCGGGCGAGCTCGTCATCGCGAGCTCGGGGGGCTTCATGCAATTCGCCTCCGCGCTCTTCCAGAGCCTCTCGAAGCGCAAGTTCAACATCGTCCTCTACAAGGGCGGATTCCCCGCCATGATGGACGTCATCGGCGGGCAGGCCCACCTGCATCTCGCCGTGAGCGTGCCCGCGATTCCGCACCTGCGCGCGGGCAGGCTCAAGGGCTTGGCCGTCGGCACGCAGAAGCGCGCCGAGCTGCTGCCGGACCTGCCGACGTTCGAAGAGGCGGGAATCAAGGGCTACGACGCGGCCAACTGGTATGCCGTCGCGGCGCCGGCCGGCACCCCGCGCCCGATCGTGACGAGGCTGCACAAGGAGATCGCGGCGTTCTTCACCTCGCCCGAGATGCGGGAAAAAATGACCGCCATGGGCGCCGTGCTCGACATCAAGACGACGGACGAGATGCGCAAGATCATCCCGGCCGAGATCGCCAAGTGGACCAAGGTCGCGATCGAGGCGGGCATTCCGCGGGCCGTCAAATAATTTCAGGCGAAGGCCGGCATTACCTCGCGCGAGAAGCGCTCCATGGAGCGCAGCACGCGCTTGTGCTCCAGGTCGCCGAACCAGAAGTTGCAGTTGAAATGCGTGATGCCCACCTGCTCGCGCAGGCGATTCACCTGGCGAATGCAGGCGTCTGGCGTCCCAAAGACGAACATATGTTCGAGTAATTCATCGATGCCGGGCTCGGTCTGCCCCGGCACCGGAATGGCGACGCCATTTTCCACGCGCTCGCGATGGTGCCGCAGGCTCAGCGTCACCCGCATGTTCCAGCGCGCGTGCTCGACGGCATCGCGCACGTCGTCCGCGCTGTCAGCCACGTAGACCGGGCGCTGCACGCTGATGCGCGGCGCCTGCTTCGGCTTGACGTCGGCAACCACCTTGCTGAACAGCCGGCCGTACTCGGCGAGCTGGCCCACCGAGACGCCGAATCCGCCGGTGAGCACGTTGAAGCCGCGACGCACCGCTGCTTCGACTGCATACGGGCTCTGCGCCGTAATCCACACCGGCGGATGCGGCTTCTGCACCGGCTGGGGAAACACCGACGTTTCGGGAATCGTGTAGTGCTTGCCCTTGAAGCTGAACGGCTTCCCCTCGAACGACTTGAAGATGATGTCGATCGATTCGTCCCAGCGTTTGCGCCCCTCATCGAGCTCGAAGCCGAAGCGCTCGAACTCGTAGTGCTGGTAGCCGCGGCCGAGCCCGACGTCGAGGCGTCCGTTGCTCAGCACGTCGAGCATGGCGATCTCCTCGGCGACCACCAGCGGATGATGCAGCGGGACGACAATGACGGCAGTGCCGACCCGCAGCCGCGACGTTTTCGCGGCGATGTAGGTCGCGAGCTGGACCGGGCGCGACAGGTAGCCGTAGGTGGAGAAATGATGCTCGGCCAGCCAGCTGCTGTGAAAGCCGAGCGTCTCCGCGGCCTGGGCCAGCTCGACGCCGCGCGCGTAAATCTCCTGCGAGGAGCGCGCCGACGGCGATTGCAGGAGCAGGAACGTCCCGAATTCCATTCAGCGCTATGATACTGCCCGGCGCGCCCGTACGCTTGACAATCATGATCGGCGCGCCAGATCATGGTTGATATGTCGATGCTGGCGAAAGCCGAAGCCGCCGATCACGCGTTGAGCGCAGCGATGGACCGGCTCGTGATCGTGAAGTCGGCGCTCTACACGTCGGGCGAGCGTGATCCCCGGGAGCCGCCTGCGCAGCAGGACAGCCGCGGCAGGCTGCACCTCCTGGGTCACGACCCGCGTCTTTCGCGGGTGCCGGATCGTCCCACCCTGTTCGATTTCTTCAAGCACCGCTTCGGCCCCGCGGCTCACCTGCTGCAGAGCGCGCGGCTCGCGCAGAAGAACGGCGCGAGCGAAAAGATCGTGCTGGCATGCCTGCTCCACGACATCGGCAACATCGGGTTCATCCGCGCCGATCACGGTTATTGGGCCGCTCAACTCGTCGAACCGTACGTGGATGAGGAAGTGACCTTTGCCATCCGCTATCACCAGGTCCTGCGCTTTTACCCGGACGAGTCCGTCGGGTACGCCTACCCCGAGGCGTACATTCGACTGTTCGGTGCGGACTTTACCCCCGAGCCTTACCTCGAGCGCGAGTACCAGTACGCGCGCAAGCACCGGTACTACATGTCGGCGCGCCTGCTGACGGTTAACGACCTTTACGCTTTCGATCCCGGCATGCACGTCGAGCTGGAAGAATTCACCGACATCGTCGGTCGCCATTTCCGGCAGCCCAGGGAAGGCCTGGGCTTCGACCGCAGCGCGTCCGCACACATGTGGCGGACCATCAACTGGCCGACGCGATACCTGTAGGAACTTCCCCTCCTGCCCGAGGAGGGGTGCCCGCGCAAGCGGGCGGGGTGGTGGGAGTTCAGGACGAGCGCAGGACCTTGCCCGGCAACGCCCCGGTGTGCCGGCCATCGCGATACAGCTCCCGGCCGCCGACGATGACCCGGGAAATGCCCTCCGCCCTGCAATAGAGGCGCGTGCCGCCCGCCGGGAGATCTTTGACCGCGGTGGGACGCAGCGGCGAATTGACCGTGCCCTCGTCGAAAACCACGATGTCGGCCGCCGCTCCGGCCTGGAGGCGGCCGCGATCCCGGAAGCCGAAAAAGTCCGCGGGCTCGGACGTGATGCGCTGGACCGCGCGTTCCAGCGTGAGGGCGCGCTTCTCCCGCACCCAGTGGCCGAGCAGGTAGGTGGGGTAGCCGGACTCGCACAGCATGTCGAGGTGCGCGCCCGCGTCGGAGAGACCGATGAGCGTGCGCGAGTCCCGCACCATGTCGGCGAGCTGCTCCGGATCGGTGTTGGCGCGCGGCACGACGAACTTGACCTGGAGATTGTCCGCGACCGCGAGATCGAAGAACGCGTCGTTGGGGTCCTGGCCGCACTCGTCGGCGATCTCGCCGACGGTGCGGCCTTCGTATTTCCTGAGCTCGGGGTTTACCACCGACACGACGGTCGAGCTCCGGACGACGCCTCCCCACTTGCGCCCCTGCTTCAGCTCGTCCTTGAAGGCCGCGCGAAATGCCGGGTCGGCGTAGATCGCCACCTGCTTCTCGAAAGCGGCGTCGAACAACGGCCGCGCCGTGCTCATTTCGGTCAACATGAAGGGGCGGCGCAGATTCATGTCGAACACGAACGGCCGCGTCAGTATCTGCGGGATGCCGCCGCGGCGGATGAGCGGCTCGACGCGGTCGAGGATTGCCTTCGCCGCGCCGGGCTTCTCGACCAGGTTGCTGAGCGAGAGCCACGTGACGGGGCGCTCGCCCGCGTCCAGCAGGAATTTCAGCAAGTCCTCTTCGTCCTCGGCCAGCGTCGCGTAGCGCTTGGTCAATGCGAGCTCGATCACGCCGCGCCGGAGCTGCCTGAGGACGCCGGCGTAGGCGGCCAGTTCCTCGCGGCTCGCCAGGCGGGCGGCCAGCGGCTTGCCGCCGTGGCCGATGTGCTGCCGGTTGGCGGTGGTGGTGAAGCCCCAGGCGCCGGCCTGCATCGCCTCGCCCAGCATCGCGGCGATCGTCCGCGTTTCCGCGGGGGTCGCGGCCCGCTCGTTGGCTTGCGCGCCGAGCACGTAGGTGCGCAACGGCGTGATCGGGGCGAGAAACGCGAGGTTGAGCGCCGAGCGGCGCCGCTCTACCGCTTCGAGATATTCGGGAAATGTCTCCCACTCCCACCGGATGCCCTCGACGAGGACCTCCTGGTCGATGCCCTCGACGGTCACGAGGTCCTCGGTCAGCCACTCGCGGTCGGACGGCCTGCAGGGCGCGATGCCCACGCCGCAGTTTCCCATCACCACCGTCGTCACGCCGTGCTCAGCGGAGCTGGAAAGCACGGAGTCCCAGGTGATCTGCGCGTCGTAATGGGTATGGGGATCGATGAAACCGGGGCAGACGATCTTGCCGGCGGCGTCGATCACCGTGGGCGCGGAACCCTCGACTCTTCCGAGCGCGGCGATGCGGCCGTCCCGCACCGCGACGTCGGCATTGACACGCGGCCCGCCTTTGCCGTCGACAATGGCGCCGTTGGTGATCAGCAGGTCATAGGGCATGTCGAGTCAGGCGGCGGACACCGTGCTCAAATCGCGGGTCAGCGGGGCCGCGGGTCTGGGAATGGCATAGAGACGCGCGCAGTTGTCCCACAGTATCTTGCGCCGCTGCTCGTCGTTCAACGGCAGGCCGAGGAACTGCTGGACCGCCTCGGGGAACGCGCCGTCGGCGTGCGGATAGTCGCTCGACACGACGAAGTACTCCGCGCCCATCTTGTTGATGACGTCCACGGCCGGCTCCTCGTCGACATCGAGCGCGATGTAGCATTGGCGCTTGAAGTACTCGCTCGGCGGCATCTTCAATTGGTATTCGCAGCCGGGCCCGAACTTTTCCCACTGGTCGTCGAGCCGCCACAGCCACCAGTGGAGCCATCCGGCGGTGCCCTCGAGGAACGCGCAGCGCAGCTTCGGATGACGGTCGAGGATGCCGCCGGTGGTCATGCTCGCGATCGCACCCATCAGCTCGACCGGGTTGCGGATCGCGTGCGCGATCGGGTGGAAGTTGGCGTGCCCGACGTAGCGCTGACCCGCGTCGTCCTTGAGAGAGGAGTTGCCGGTGGGATGGAATCCGATCGGCACGTTGAGCGTTTCGAGCTCGCTCCAGAGCGGCTCGCACGCCGCGTCGTGCAGGTGCTGGCCGTGAACCGGGTTCGGCGTGCCGATCACCGCGACGGCGCCCAGCGCCTTGACGCTGCGGCGCGTCTCCTCGACCGCCAGCCCGACGTCGTGCATCGCGATCTGCGCGGCGAACTTGAGCCGCCGCGGATCGACCTTGCAGTAATCGTGGGCCCAGTTGTTGTAGGCGCGCGCCAATGCCGCCGCGTAGTCGGGGGCGAGATCGTCGTGGCACAGGATCTGCCGCCCGCGCGTGCCGTACAGTACGGCGACGTCGATGCCCTCGATATCCATCGCCGTCAAGGTCGAGGCGGGATCGAATCCCCGCGCCCGCGCGATGTTGAAATGCGGATGGCGCGCGCGGCTGCGGCGCCTCAGCTCGCGGCTGGATGCGGTCGCGCCCTGCGACCTGGCGAACGCCGGAATCGTAAGCCCTTGCACCTCCATGCCCCGGATGACATCGGCGCTTCCCTTGTCCTCGGCGCTTGGCGTCAGCGGTTGCTGCTGTCCGGCGAAGAACCGCGGGGGTTTCGCCCGATAGGGCTCATCCAGATAACGGGCCCAGAGGTCGTCCGGCTCGTTCATGTGCAGGTCGCTGTCGATGATCAGGTAGCCTTCGCGTGCCATGTTCTCCTCCTGGTGACGGAAATCCGCAACGAGCTTCGGCCTAGGTTTGGCGCTTTTCCTGAAACTTGACGGGAGCTTCGCCGCTCGTGACTTTGATCATGCCATCGATGATGGCGCCCTCGGCCACGGCGATTGACTTCCCCGAGAGGCTGCCGGTAACGCGCGCCGTACGGGCGATCTCGATCCGCTGCCGCGCGATCACGTCGCCTTCGACGATGCCGCCGACGACGATGTCGGTCGCCTTCATCGTGCCTTTCCAACGTCCGCCGTCGGCGAGCGTGAGTGTGCCGTCGATGTCGCAGTCTCCTTCAATCGTGCCGCAGCAAACGTAGACGCCCCGCCCGGCGATCGTCCCGACGATTCTGGCCGAAGGGGCGATATACGTTGGCGCCCCATCGGTGGAGTCGTGTATTCGTCGTTTCGAATTGAACATCGCGAGTCCCTTTAGACAGGCAGCTCCAGACGTCCTGTCTTCATCCGACGCTATTGTGGCTTGAAGCCGATCCGCTTGACCAGCTTGGCGTACATCACGGCCTCCTTCTTGATCAGGGCTGCGAGCTCCTGCGGCGTGGAGCCAACGGGAGTAGGGGGGAGGCGGGCGGCTACCGGGCGTTTCCACCCCACCGCACATTGACACGACCCCCCGGGCGGCATACGGTACCCGCACCGATTCCATAGTGGCTGTCCCAGGGGAGGTTCCGATGAAAGACGGTCTCCGGTTCGTCGACTCCGATATGCACGTCATGGAACCGCCGGATCTCTTCGAGCGCTACCTCGACCCCAAATTCAAGGACCGCGTCAGCGTGAAGGTCGGGTCCGACGGCCGCCCCATGCGCGGCCCGGCCGGCTTGATCCTCATCGACGGCCAGCCCACCTCGGACGCGGACGCCCAGCAATACCGCAAGCGGCTCCGTCCGGTCGCGACCAACAGCACTCAACCGCTGTCGGGATCGCGCATCCACGACGCGAAGCGGCTGGAGTTCGCGATCGAGCGCGACTACGACCCCGAAGCGCAGGTCATGGGCATGGCGATGGAAGGCGTCGATATCGCGGTGCTCTATCCCACCACGGGCCTGAGCCTGCTCGGCCGCAACGGCATCGAGCCCCGGCTCTCGCTCGCCATCTGCCAGGCCTACAACAACTGGATCCACGAGTTCTGCCAGCACAGCCCCGAGCGGCTGAAATTCGTGGCGATGCTGCCGATGCACGACGTTCACCTCGCCTGCCGGGAACTGGTCCGGTGCGTGAGAGAGCTCGGCGCCGTCGGCTCGTTCATCCGGCCTAACCTGTTGAACGGGCGCTACTGGCACTCGAACACCTGGGATCCCCTCTACACCGTGCACGAAGAATTGAACGTGACGTGGGGATTCCACGAAGGCGTCGGCGCGGTGTATTCCCACATGCTCGAGCTCTACGGCGAGAACCGGTTCTACCGCCACGTGGCCGCCCACTGGATCGAGATGCAGCAGGCGCTGATCGCGATGGTGATCGGCGGCGTATTCGAGTTCCATCCCAAGCTGCGGGTGGCGTTCCTGGAATGCCAGAACTCCTGGGTGCCCGGGCTCCTGTCGCGCATCGAGTGGGACTATCCGCAGTACCGCGAGTCGCACGCGCCCTACCTCAGCCTGACGCCAAAGGAGTATTTCCGGCGCAACTGCTGGGCTGCGGTCGAGGGCAGCGAGCCGGAGATCGAGGCGACGGCCGGCCTGATCGGCGCCGACCGGATGTGCATCTCCAGCGACTATCCGCACTTCGACTCCAATTTCCCGAACGTGTCGAGCAACCTGCTCAAGGCGTGCTCGCGCGAGACCGCGTCGCAAATCCTGATGGGGGGCGCGCACCTTTACGGGTTCACCGAAGCGGATTTCCAGAAGGCGGACCAGGCCGCGGAGGCCTGGGCCGGGAAGCGCGTCGTAGCGATTGCGGGGTGACGGGCGGGATCCGTCACCGCACTGACAGGCGGGGCCGGGCTCGAGCGAGTGTCATTCGAGCCCGGCCCCTTTTATTTTTTATTTCTTTTATTTACCTTCGTGCCACGAATGCGCTTCAGGGGAGGGAGGATTGGCGCAGGACACGTTCTTCACCGACGGGGCCGCCTATGAGCGACGCATGGGACGCTGGACCCGTGCTGCGGGTGCGATCTTCCTCGACTGGGTCGCACCGCCGGCCGGCGCGCGCTGGCTCGACATCGGTTGTGGTACTGGCGCTTTTACCGAGCTTGTGCTCGATACGTGTTCGCCCGCAGCGATGGTCGCGGTCGACCCTTCGGAGGCACAGATTGAGCTTGCCCGCAAAAAGCCGGTCGCGCAGCGGGCGGACTTCCGCGTTGCGGACGCGCAGTCGCTGCCGTTCCCCGACGGCGTCTTCGATGTCGTCGCCTCGGCGTTGGTCATAAACTTCATTCCCGATCGCCCACGGGCGATGGCTGAAATGCGCCGCGTTGGCTGTCCCGGCGGCCTTGTTGCCGGCTTTGTATGGGATCATGCCGCGGAGCGGAGCGTGTCGTACCCGATACGCATCGGATTGAGCCGGATCGGCGTCAAGCTTCCGCCGATACCGGGCACGGAGGATTCGCCGCTCGAGGCGCTGAGTGCGTTGTTTGCAACGGGTGGGTTGAAAGACATTGCCGGCCGGACGATCGAAGTGACGATGTCGTATCCCGATTTCGACGATTTCTGGCGGATGCAGACGCCGGCCTACAATCCAGCTGGCAAGGCGGTGGCGTCCCTATCGGAAAGCGATTGGGAGAAATTGATGGATGTGGTGCGTGCACTTACGCCACCCGCCCCCGATGGCAGCATTTCCTATACAGCACGCGCCAATGCCATCAAGGCGCGTGTGCCGGAGTGAAACGCATGGAGGAGGAACGATGAACACACACACTTGCATGAAGGCACTGGCGCTGCTGTTCGCGTTGCTCGCGCTATCTGCCCACGCCCAGACCACTTCGACACGCTCAGGACAGGCATACCCGAACCGGCCGCTGCGGATCCTCGTGCCGCTGGCGCCGGGCGGCGGCATGGATACCGTCACTCGCGCCCTCGGGCAACACCTTGGCGATTCACTCGGGCAGAGCATCGTCGTCGACAACCGGCCCGGCGCGGGCAGCCACGTCGCCCTCGAGATCCTGTCCGACGCGGCGCCGGACGGCCATACCCTCATGATGTTGAGCGCCACCACCGTGATTTACCCGCTGCTCTACAAGTCGCGCTTCGACATCGTGCGGGATTTCGCGCCGTTGTCACAGGTTACCGCGCAGGGCTACGCGCTGGTCGTGCATCCGTCGCTGCCTGCGAAGTCGGTGCTCGAGCTCGTGAAGCACGCGCGAGCGAACCCGGGCAAGCTGAACTACAGCTCGTCGGGCATCGGCAGCCCGATCCACATGACAACGGAGCTGTTCCAGATCGCCACCGGCACGAAGATGAGCCATATTCCGTACAAGGGCATGGGCGCCGCCTACGCGGATCTCGTCGGCGGGCGCATCGAACTCTCATTTGCGACCATCATCTCGTCCCAGCCGCACGTCAGGAATGGGCGCCTGCGCGCGCTGGCGGTGACGCCGGGCAAGCGCGCGCCGGCCTTGCCCGACACTCCGACGCTCGCCGAGGCCGGAGTCCCGGGCGTCGTCGTGGTCAACTGGTACGGCCTCATCGCGCCGAAGGGCACGCCGAAAGCCATCGTCGAGCGGGTCTCCGCCGAAACGATCAAGGCGCTGCGCACGCCGGATTTGACGAAGCGCCTCATCGCCGACGGCTCGGAGGGCGTGGGCACCCGGCCCGCGGAGTTCACCGCGCACATCAGCGCCGAGAGTGCGCAGTGGCGCCGCGTAATCCAGCAGGCGGGCATCAGCGGACAGCGGTAGGGAGGCGGCGCGATGCGCTACGACGTGATCTCGGCCGATTGCCACGTGGATCTCTGCTGGCTGCCGCCGGAGCTCTTCACCGAGAACGCGTCGGCCGCGATGCGCAGCCGCATGCCGTACGTCAGTGACGGGCCGAACGGCCGGCGGTGGACGACGAAGAAAGGTGCCAACCTCGGCTTGGTGAACGGCGTCGGCTCGGGCGGGCGGCACTACACCCCGGGCAAGATCCATCGCGCCGATCGCATGGCGGAAACCGGGCTCTATGAGGACGGCAAGCGCGGCATCCGCCGCCTGACCGATCCCGATCTCCGGGTGAAGGACCAGGATCGCGACGGCGTCCAGGCCGAGGTCCTCTACGGCGTGCTCGGCGCCACCAGCCGCCTCGACGATGCCGAGGCTGCAGTCGAGGTCCTGCGCATCTACAACGAGTGGCTCGCCGGGTTCTGCTCGACGCACCCCGAGCGCTTTGCCGGGCTCGCGTCAATCCCCAACAACCCGATCGCGGCCGCGATCGCGGAGGTCGAGCGCGTCGCGAAGCGCGGCGTCCTGCGCGGACTCGACATCGCGAACTCCCCGGATCTCAAGCCGCTGTGGGACCCGTACTGGAATCCCCTGTGGGAGGTCATCAACGCCACCGGCCTGCCGCTGCACTTTCACACGGTCTCCGGCTACACGCCCGAGCACATCCGCAAGATCATGCTGATCGGGGGCGACCCGACGCGGGCGAGCCTCCCGGGCATGCCGGAAGTGGAGCTGCCGGTGGCACGGGCGGCGTTTGCCACGAACATCACGGCGTTCCAGCTCAACATGTCCAGCATCCTCACCTCGATGATATTCAGCGGCGTCCTCGAGCGCTGCCCGCGCATCCGGCTGGTGCTGGGCGAAGCGGGCATCGGCTGGATTCCGTACGTGCTATGGCGGATGGACGCGGAGTGGGAGGACCAGTTCAAGGACCTCTCGCTCAAGATGCCGCCGAGCGGCTACTGGAAGCGCCAGTGCCGGGCGACCTACCAGACGGACCCGGTGGGGATCAAGCTGATCGA
>Ga0209640_10003519_pt1 | contig 13686 bp, 15 predicted proteins | sample RifCSP10_1_FD_184018 | JGI IMG/M metagenome (GOLD analysis project Ga0209640, IMG submission 184018) | Soil microbial communities from Rifle, Colorado - Rifle CSP2_sed 10_1 (SPAdes) (version 2) | ecosystem: Environmental > Terrestrial > Deep subsurface > Rock core/Sediment | place: Rifle...
GCCCCCCGCGCCTTCGTAGCCCTCCGGCATGATCTCGCCCTTGTTGACCCAGACCTTCACACCGATCGCGCCGAAAGTCGTCTTCGCCTGCGCGAATCCGTAGTCGATGTCGGCGCGGATCGTGTGGAGCGGAACGCGCCCTTCGGAGTACATCTCCCTGCGGCTCATCTCCGCGCCGCCGAGGCGGCCCGCAGCGGCGATCTTGATCCCCTGCGCGCCCGAGCGCATCGCCGATGCGAGCGAGCGCTTCATCGCGCGGCGGAAGCTCACCCGGTTCGTGAGCTGCTCCGCGATCGACTGGGCGACGAGCTTCGCGTCGAGCTCCGGGCGCTTGATCTCGTTGATGTTGATGTGGACGTTCTTCTTCGTGATCGCGTGGAGCTCGCGCCGAAGCGCGTCTACCTCGACTCCGGACTTGCCGATCACGATCCCTGGCCGCGCCGTGAAGATGTCGACGGTGATCCGCTGCTTGTCCTTCCGGATCAGGATGTCCGAGAGCCCCGCGTGCGAGAGCTTCCCGAGGATGTGCTCGCGGATGCGGACGTCCTCGAGGATGTAGTCCGCGAACTCCGGCCTTCCGGTCCACCAGTTCGACTTCCAGTCGTGGATGACGCCGACGCGGAACCCGCCGGGATGCACCTTCTGGCCCATTACGCGACCGCCTCCTCTGTCTGCGCCGGCGCCTTCGGCTTTCGGGCGCGCGTTGTCTTCGCTTTCGTCAGTGAGGGCTTCTTCACCGGGGGCTGCTCCTCTGCGGATGGCTTGGCGGAAGCGCGGCGCCGCCTCGGCGTCGCCTCCTCGGGCCGTTCGGCGAGCACGAGTGTCACGTGGCAGGTGCGCTTGCGAATCCGGTTGACGCGGCCGCGGGCGCGGGGCCGCCAGCGCTTGAGGGTCGGGCCCTCGTCGGCGTACGCGGCGTGTACGACGAGCTCGTCGCCGTCGAGCCCGTGGTTTGCCTCGGCGTTCGCGACGGCCGAGCGCAGCACCTTCTCGATCTCGGTCGCCGCCGCCCGTGGCGTGAAGGCGAGGATCGTGCGCGCCTCCGGCACGGTCCGGCCACGAATGTGGTCGAGGACCAGGCGCGCCTTGCGGGCGGACATGCGCACCCACTTCGCCTGCGCGCGAACGGTCATCCGGTCTTCGAGAGTCGTCGCCACGTCGCTGTCTCCTAGCGCCTCTTCACCTGCGTCTGCCTATCGCCGGCGTGGCCGCGGAACGTCCGCGTCGGCGCGAACTCGCCGAGCTTGTGGCCGACCATCTGCTCGGTCACGAACACGGGCACGTGCTTGCGGCCGTCGTGGACGGCGATCGTGTGCCCCACCATCTCGGGGAAGACTGTCGAGGCGCGCGACCAGGTACGGACCATGCGCTTCTCGCCGGAAGCGTTCATGGCCTCGATCCGGCTCAGCAGCCGGTCCTCGACGAACGGCCCCTTCTTCGAGCTACGGCTCATCTACCGCCTCTTCTCCTTGCCGCGGCGCCGGCCGCGGACGATCAGCTGATCGGACTCCTTGTGCTTGCGGCGCGTGCGCTTGCCGAGCGTCGGCACGCCCCATGGGGTGACCGGGTGCCGGCCGCCCTTCGACTTGCCCTCGCCGCCGCCGTGCGGGTGGTCGACCGGGTTCATGGCCGAGCCTCGGACCGTGGGACGCTTTCCGAGCCAGCGGCTCCGCCCGGCCTTGCCGCTCGACTGGTTCGCGTGGTCGGAGTTGCCGACCTGGCCGACGGTCGCGCGGCAGGTGAGGAGCACGCGGCGCAGCTCGCCCGAGGGCAGCCGCAACACGCCGTGATCTCCATCCTTGGCGACCAGCTGGACCGACGAGCCGGCCGAACGGGCCATTCGCCCGCCCTGGCCGGGCTTGAGCTCGACGCTGTGGACGAGCGTGCCGGTCGGGATGCTCGCAAGCGGCAGCGCGTTGCCGGGCTTGATGTCGGCCGCCGGGCCGGACTCGACCGTCGCGCCCACGCGGAGCCGCGCAGGCGCGAGGATGTACGCCTTCGCGCCGTCGGCGTAGTGCAGCAGCGCGATGCGCGCCGACCGGTTCGGGTCGTACTCGATCGCCGCGACCTTGGCCGGAACGCCGTCCTTCGTGCGCTTGAAGTCGATCTTCCGGTACTGCCGCTTGTGGCCGCCCCCCTGGTGCCGCGTCGTGATCCGGCCGCGGTTGTTCCGACCGCCGGACTTCGCGAGCGGCTCGACGAGGGACTTCTCCGGCTCGGACTTCGTGATCTCCCCGAAATCCGAGGTCGCCATGAAGCGGCGCCCGGGGCTCGTCGGCTTGTACTTGCGGAGCGGCATCAGACACTGGCTCCTTCGAAGATCTCGATCTCGTGGCCCTCGCGAAGCTTCACGATCGCCTTCTTCCAGCCGGGCCTCCGGCCGCGGACCATGCCCCGGCGCTTCGGCTTCGACTGCACCTTCACGATGTTCACGCTCTCGACCCGGACCTCGAAGAGCTGCTCGACGGCCTGCCGGATCTGGGTCTTGTGGGCGTCCTCGTGCACGCGGAACGTGTACTTGCGGTCGGTGATGAGCGAGTAGCTCTTCTCGGAGACCACCGGCGCAATGAGGACTTCGTTGGGATGAAGGCTCATTCGGCCGCCTCTCCCGTAGCACCCGCTCGCGCGAGCACGAGCGGAAGCGCCGCCTCGCTGACGAGCAGCGAGCGAGCCCAGACGACGGAGGCGACCTCGAGCTCGGCCGGAACGGTCACGAGAACCCGCTCGAGATTGCGGAAGGACTTGATCAGCGATTCCTCGTCGTCGGACGCGACGACGAGGGTCGGCGCGCTCGGCCCCCACTCCGAGAGCAGCGACGCCGCCTGCTTGGTCGAGGGCTCGGCGAACGAGTCGCCGCCGACGAGGGCGAGCGTGCCGTTCGCGGCGTGTGCGCTCAGAGCGCCGCGCAGGGCGGCCCGGCGCGCCTTCCTGTTCACCTTCACCGCGAAGCTCCGCATCCCGGGAGCAAACGCCACACCGCCGCCGGTCCAGTGCGGCGCGCGGGTCGTGCCGGCGCGGGCGCGGCCGGTGCCCTTCTGCCGCCACGGCTTCGAGCCCCCACCCGCGACGAGCCCGCGGCTCTTGGTGCCCCGGGTCCCCGCGCGAGCCGCGTTCAGCTCGGCTCGCACCGTCTCGTGGACGAGGTGCGGCTTCACCTCCGCGGCGAAGACGGACGCCTCGAGAGAGACCTCCTTCGCCTTCCCGCCCCCGAGCACGGGAGCCTTCGGTGCCGCTGCCGCCGCCACTACTGCGCTCCCCGGATCTCGACGATGCCGCTCTTGGGGCCCGGCACCGAGCCGCGAATCAGGATCAGATTCCGCTCGGCATCCACCTCGTGCACGACGAGGCCGGGCTGCGTGACCCGCGCGCCGCCCATGCGGCCCGGCATGCGCATTCCTTTGAAGACCCTCGACGGTGTCGCCGACGCACCGATCGAGCCGGGCTTGCGGACGTTGTGGGACCCGTGCGAGACGGGGCCGCGCGTGAACCCGTGGCGCTTGATCGTGCCCTGGAAGCCCTTGCCGACGGAGATCCCGGAGACCTTGACGTGCTCCCCCGGCTCGAACGCCTCGACTGTCACGGTCTCGCCGACCGCGAGCTCGCTCGCGCCACGCATCTCGACGAGATGCCGGTGCGGCCCGGCGCCCGCCTTCCGCAGGTGCCCGACCTCCGGCTTCGTCAGCTTGCGCTCCGCGACCGACTCGAAGGCGAGCTGCACCGCGTCGTAGCCGTCCGTGTCCGCGGTCTTCACCTGGACCACGGGGCACGGACCGGCCTCGATCACGGTGACGGCCGCCATGGCGCCTGTCTCCAGGTCGAAGACCTGGGTCATGCCGAGCTTCCTGCCGAGGATTCCTTTCACAGCTTGATCTCGATGTCGACCCCTGCCGGAAGGTCGAGCCGCATGAGCGAGTCCACCGTCTTCGGCGTGGGGCTGTGGATGTCGATCAGGCGCTTGTGGGTGCGGACCTCGAAGTGCTCCCGCGAGTCCTTGTCCTTGAACGGGCTCCGGATCACGCAGTAGACGTTCTTCTCGGTCGGCAGGGGCACCGGCCCCGTGATCGTGGCGCCGGTGCGCTGCGCCGTCTCGACGATCTGGGACGCCGAGCGGTCCACCTGCTGGTGGTCGTAACCCTTGAGCCTGATTCGGATCTTCTGCTGGGCCATGTCTATGGGGTGTTTGGGCGAGGCAAGCCTCGCCCCTACTTGATGATCTCCGTGACGACGCCCGCGCCGACCGTGCGTCCGCCCTCGCGGATGGCGAAGCGGAGGCCCTGGTCCATGGCGATCGGCTGGATGAGCTCGATCTCCATGTTCGTGTTGTCGCCCGGCATGACCATCTCCTGCCCCTCGGGCAGCGCGATGGAGCCGGTCACGTCGGTCGTGCGGAAGTAGAACTGCGGCCGGTACCCGTTGAAGAACGGCGTGTGGCGCCCGCCCTCGTCCTTCGAGAGGACGTACACCTCGGCCTTGTAGTGCGTGTGAGGCGTGATGGACCCCGGCTTCGCGAGCACCTGCCCGCGCTCGACCTCCTCACGCTTGACGCCGCGGAGGAGCGCACCGGCGTTGTCGCCCGCCTGCGCGTAGTCGAGGGTCTTCTGGAACATCTCGAGCCCGGTCACGACCGTCTTCTCCGTCTCCGGATGGATGCCGACGATCTCGATGTCCTCGCCGACCGTGAGCTTGCCCTGCTCGATACGGCCGGTCACGACGGTGCCGCGGCCGGTGATCGTGAAGACGTCCTCGATCGGCATCAGGAACGGCTTGTCGACGTCGCGTACGGGCTCGGGGATGTACGTGTCGACGGCCTCCATCAGCTCGAGGATCTTCGGTGTCCACTCGGGATCGCCCTCGAGCGCCTTCAGCGCCGACACCTGGACCACCGGGATGTCGTCGCCGGGGAACTCGTACTTGGAGAGCAGCTCGCGCACCTCCATCTCCACGAGCTCGAGGAGCTCGGGGTCGTCGACCATGTCCGCTTTGTTGAGGGCGACGACGATCGACGGCACCTCGACCTGGCGGGCGAGGAGGATGTGCTCGCGCGTCTGCGGCATGGGGCCGTCGGCCGCGGAGACGACGAGGATTGCGCCGTCCATCTGGGCGGCCCCCGTAATCATGTTCTTGATGTAGTCGGCGTGGCCGGGGCAGTCGACGTGCGCGTAGTGCCGGTTGGCTGTCTCGTACTCGACGTGCGCGGTGTTGATGGTGATGCCGCGCTGGCGCTCCTCCGGAGCCTTGTCGATCTCGTCGAACGAGGTCACCTTCGTATCGGTACCCGTCTCGGCGAGGACCTTCGTGATCGCGGCGGTGAGCGTCGTCTTGCCGTGGTCGATGTGACCGATGGTGCCGACGTTGACGTGCGGCTTGCTGCGCTCGAACTTCTGCTTTGCCATTCCTTTTACCTCCGGTAAAAGGTTAGGAAAACCTAACCCTATTTCCTTTCTGTTTCGCTAACCACAATTGTGTCAGCAATTGTGGCCGGGACTTCTTCGTAGCGGTCGAACTGCATCGTGAACGTCGCCCGGCCCTGCGACATCGAGCGCAGGTCGGTCGCGTAGCCGAACATCTCCGCGAGCGGAACGCTCGCGCGGATCGACTGCGACCCGCCCACCGGCTCGAGCTGCTCGACCCGGCCACGACGACCGTTCAGGTTACCAATCACGTCGCCGACGTACTCCTCCGGCGTGACCACCTCGACGGCCATCACCGGCTCGAGGAGCTTCGGCTTCGCGCGCTTCATCGCCTCCTTGAACGCCATCGAGCCTGCGATCTTGAAGGCGCGCTCGCTCGAGTCGACGTCGTGGTACGAGCCGTCGACGAGCTCGACCTTGACGTCGACCACGGGGAACCCGGCCAGGATGCCCGCGCTCATCGCCTCCTGGATCCCCTGATCTGTGGGCCTGATGTACTCGCGCGGAATCTTCCCGCCGACGATCTTGTCGACGAACTCGTAGCCTGCGCCCGGCTTCTGCGGGAGCAGGTTGATCACGACGTCGCCGTACTGGCCCGAGCCACCCGTCTGCCTCACGAAGCGGCCCTGGACACTCTCCACGGGACGACCGATCGTCTCGCGATAGGAGACCTGCGGGCGGCCGACGTTGCCCTCCACCGAGAACTCCCGCTGGAGGCGGTCCACGATGATCTCGAGGTGGAGCTCGCCCATCCCGGCGATGATGGTCTGGCCGGTCTCCTCGTCCGTCGAGACCCGGAACGTGGGATCTTCCTCGGCGAGCCGCTGGAGCGCCGTCGCGAGCTTGTCCTGGTCGCTCTTCGTCTTCGGCTCGATCGCGACCGAGATCACGGGATCGGGGAAGGTCATCGACTCGAGGACGATGGGGGCGTTGTCGACCGCGAGCGTGTCGCCGGTCGTCGTGAACTTCAGGCCCACGGCGGCGGCGATCTCGCCGGCGCCGATCTCGTCCCGCTCCTCGCGATGGTTCGCGTGCATCTGGAGGATCCGGCTGATGCGCTCCGTCTTCCCCGTGGTGGTGTTGAGAACGCGGCCGCCGGCCTTCACCCGCCCCGAGTAGACGCGGAAGTACGTGAGCTTGCCGACGTACGGGTCGGTCATGACCTTGAATGCGAGCGCGGCGAAGGGGGCCTCGAGCGCGGGCGGCCGCGTGGCCTCCTCGGCGCTCTTGGGATCGACGCCCTGGACGGGCGGGACGTCGAGCGGGCTCGGGAGATAGTCGACGATCGCATCGAGGAGAGGCTGCACGCCCTTGTTCTTGAAGGCCGAGCCGCAGAGGACAGGAGTGACGCCGCCGGACAGCGTTCCGCGGCGCAGCGCGCGGCGGATCATGTCGGGCGTCACCGCGCTCTCGTCCTCGAGGTAGGTCTCCATGAGCTCGTCGTCGAACTCGGCGATCGCGTCGATGAGCCCGTGGTGGAGCTCCTCGGCGCGCGGCAGGAGGCCCGCAGGGATCTCCTCGAGCGAGAACTCCGTGCCCAGCGGGTTCGTGTACCTGACCGCGGCCATCTCGACGATGTCGACGATCCCGTTGAAGGCGTCCTCCTGGCCGAGCGGAAGCTGGATGGGGGCGGGCCGCGCGCCGAGCCGGTCGCGCATCGACTGGACGGCTGCGTCGAAGTCCGCGCCCGTGCGGTCCATCTTGTTGATGAACGCGATGCGCGGCACGCGGTAGCGGTCGGCCTGGCGCCAGACCGTCTCTGACTGCGGCTGGACTCCGGCCACGGAGTCGAAGACCGCGACCGCTCCGTCGAGCACGCGCAGGCTGCGCTCGACCTCCATCGTAAAGTCCACGTGCCCGGGCGTATCGATAATGTTGATCCGGTAGTCGCGCCAGAACGCCGTCGTGGCCGCCGACGTGATGGTGATGCCGCGCTCCTGCTCCTGCGCCATCCAGTCCATCGTCGCGGCGCCCTCGTGCACCTCGCCCATCTTGTGGGTGCGGCCCGTGTAGTAGAGGATCCGCTCCGTCGTCGTCGTCTTGCCCGCGTCGATGTGGGCCATGATCCCGATGTTCCGCACGCGGTCCAGCCCGACGGGTGAAGCAACGGTCGTCATCGTCGTTCCCCGCCTACCTGCGCCGGCCTACCACCGGTAGTGCGCGAAGGCCTTGTTCGCCTGCGCCATCCGGTAGATGTCGTCCTTCTTCTTGTACGCCCCGCCCTGCTGGTTCACCGCATCCGCGAGCTCGCCCGCGAGCTTCTGCGGCATCCCCTTCTCCCGGCGCTCGCGGGCGTTCTGGACGAGCCAGCGAAGCGCGAGCGTCCGCGCACGGCGCTGAGGAACCTCGACGGGAACCTGGTAGTTCGCACCCCCGACCCGCCGTGAGCGAACCTCGAGCACCGGCGTGACGCTCTTCACGGCCTGCTCGAGCACCTCGAGCTCGGGCTTTCCCGTCCGCTCCGCGGCGAGCGCGAGCGCGTCGTACACGATCGCCTCCGCGACCGACTTCTTGCCGTCGAGCATCAGCCGGTTGACGAGCTGCGAGACGAGGACCGAGCCGTGCACGGCATCGGGCTCGGGCTGGCGTGGCTGTATCTCGGCGCGACGTGGCACGACTTTCTCCTACGCCTTCTTGGCGCCGTACTTCGAACGGGCCTGCCGGCGGTCCTGGACGCCCGACGAGTCGAGTCCTCCTCTGATGACCTTGTAGCGGTAGCCCGGGAGGTCCTTCACCCTGCCCCCGCGAACGAGGACGACCGAGTGCTCCTGGAGGTTGTGCCCCTCGCCCGGAATGTACGCACCGACCTCCATGCCGTTCGTGAGACGCACGCGCGCCACCTTGCGGAGCGCTGAGTTCGGCTTCTTCGGCGTTTGCGTCATCACGCGCGTGCAGACGCCGCGCTTCTGCGGGGCTCCGCGCAGCGCTGGAGTCTTCGTCTTCGATTGCGGGGCCTTCCGGCCCTTGCGTACGAGCTGGTTGACGGTGGGCACGCTGCTCCTACAAACGGGTTGTGGACTGCAGAAAGAAAGGCGGGCGGGCACAAGTCTTCCCGCCGGCCGGGCCGCGAAATGGTAGCAGAGAACCGGCGCGATATCAGCCTCAGCGCGCCCCGTAGCGTGCCGGAAGATCCGGAATTACAGTGCGTCGGAGGGTACGAGCGTGGATGGGTCCGGCATTACCACTGCGGCGATCGCCGCCTCTGCGGCGCTGCTGGCGCTCGCCGTCGGCGCCGTCGTCGCCCGGAGCAGGCGCGCACGGGCCGATCGCCGGTTCGAGGCCGTCCTCGAAGGGCTCGATCGCCACATGGGCGCGATCTCGAAGAGCTTGCAGCGCGTGGTCGACCGATCGGCAGAGGCGCGCGCCAGGAGCGTCGACGAGCTCGAGCTCACGATCGACTTCGGCGAGCTGCTTCGCCGGATCGCCGCCGAGGCGGCAGCCAGGACGCAAGCGGACGCGGCGGCGGTTCACGTGCTCGGCCCAGGCGGCGCGCTGGCCGCCGCCACGTTCGGCGCGGAGAACCGGGCGGAGCTGCTCGAGGCCCCACTCGCACACTCCGCGGGCGCCTTCCGCGCGGTCACCATCAACTGGACCTACAGGGCCGGGGCCGGCCGCGACGCCGGCGGGCTCTCGTCCGCACTCGTCGTCCCGATCCTCGAAGAGGGCGTCCAGGCCGGAACGCTCGCCGCGTACGTGCCCGAGCACGAGGCCTTCGGGTCGGACCACGTCCGCGCGCTGGAGCGGCTCGCGGAGGAGGCCGCGCCGGCGATCGCGAGCGCACGACGGTTCGCGGAGGCCCAGCAGGCGCTGACGGACCCCGCCACTGGGCTACGCAACCAGAAGGGGTACGAGGCGGAGCTCGAGCGCGCAGTCGCCCGCGCTGAGGAGACGACCGAGCCGCTCTCGCTGCTGATCCTGGCTCTCGCCGAGGGGGACGGGCCTCGTGGCGAACCGAACGAGGCCGTCGCAGAGCTTGCCGTGCTGCTCGCGGGTATGCCGCGCGCTGCCGACGCCGTTTGTCGCCGGCGGCCGGAGCAGCTCGCGATCGTGCTGCCAGAGACGACCGGCGAGGCTGCGCGGAGCTTCTACGCCCGCCTGCTGCACGAGACCCCGCACGCCCCGCGCCCCCACCCGGCCGCCTTCCGGGCCGGACTCGCGGAGTGGCGGCCCGGCGAGACGAGCGAAGCCTTCGACACCCGCGCGGCCGCCTCGGCCAGTCGCAACCGGCTCGAGCCGCTGGAGCTGCGCGCAGCCGCGGAACCGGCCGAGCGCCCGGTTGGCGAGGCCGAGACACGCGAGGGATTCCGAGACCGCCTCGTTCGGGAGATCGCGCGAGCCCGGCAGCTCGATCGCCCTCTCGCGCTCGTTGTCATGGACGTCGTCGACGAGCTCCGCCGTGTCGGCGAGGAGCAGGGCACCGTCGCCGCCGAGCACGCGCGAGCGGAGGTCGAGGCACGCGTCCAGGCGAGCCTCCAGAACGGGAAGGTCAGCTGCTGGATCGGAGAGGACTCGCTCGCACTGATCCTTGGAGGGTCGACGGCGGCGGAAGCCGAGAACGTGTTCGCAACCCTTCAGTCCCCTCCGGGCACGCAGGCGTCGAGCGCGTTCGACTGGCCCGCCGTTTCGGCCGGGATCACCGAGCTCTCGTGGGGTGACGACGCCGGGAGCGTCTTCGGCCGAGCCGAGCACGCACTCTGGAGGGCGAAGCGGGCGGGACGCGGGACCGTGGTCGTGGCAATGGCAGCCGGCGACTCGCGGCGCTGAGCCTGCAGGCCACGGCACGTCTCTGCCTATGGTCAGCATCCACTTCCCTGAGTACAGTGCGACCACGGTTGGATGGTGAGCTGGTGAGGTAGCTGGTTGGGTTTGCGCAGGCCAAGGCTGCTGCGGGTGCTGGCTTGCAGGAGGAAGGGTTCGTGTGGCGACAACTGCGGTGATCCTCGTCGCAGCCGCACTCGTGGCGGCGGCGTTTCTGGCCTTCCTCGGCATGAGGGCGCGCAGCCGTGCCACACCGGAGACGAGTCAGCAGCTCGTTCGCGCCGTCGACGAGATGCGGCACAAGATGGACGAGCTCTCCCAGGATCTCTCGGAGGCGCTCGAGCGAGCAGAACGTGAGACACGCCGCAACCGGCTCTTCGGGGAGCTCGGGGGCTCCATCGACCTCGAAGAGGTCATGGACCGTGTCCTCGACGCCTCGATGGAGCTGCCCGGCGTCGACGCGGCGATGATGGTCGTCGAAGGCCAGGGTGGCGTGCCAGCCGTAGTCACGCGGGGGATGACCGAGAAGGAGGCTGCCAAGCCGCCGACGTCAGGCGTCGCCGGCGCCCTCTCGGGGACGATCACGGTGAGCTACCGCTACGGCCGCGACCATGACGCGGCGAGCGAGGAGCTCATCCGCGGCGGAGTGTTCATCCCGCTCGTCGGCCGTGACCTGCGCGCCATCGGAACCCTGTCTCTCTTCTGGCGGCAGCCCGACCACGAGCCCGACGGCGAGCAGATCGAGCAGGCGGAGAGCATCGCGGAGAGCTCGATGCCGGCAATCGAGAACGCACGCCGGTACGGCGAGGCTCGCAAGCTCGCGGAGACCGACGCGCTCACCGGCCTCTACAACCAGCGGTACTTCCACGAGACGCTCCGGCGCGAGGTCATGCGTGCACAGCGGTACGAGCGGAACCTCGCGCTCATCGTCTTCGACCTCGACGACTTCAAGCGGGTCAACGACGAGATCGGCCATCTCGCCGGCGACCGCGTCCTCTCCCAGGCTGCCGAGCGGCTGCGGGAGGCCGTGCGCTCGGTCGACGTCGCCTGCCGGATCGGCGGCGACGAGTTCGCCGTGATCCTCCCGGAGTCGGGAACGGGCGACGCCGACCAGCTCTACCGCCGCGTCCACAACGCCATGCGCGGCACGGCGCTCGGCCCGGACGGGCAGCGGCTTCGCGTGTCCGCAGGGATCGCCGAGCTCGAGCACGGCGACACGTCGGCGAGCATCTTCGAGCGGGCCGACGCCGCGCTGTACCGAGCCAAGGACCTGGGCAAGGACCGCGTCGACATCGCGCGGACCACAGGTCCTGCGTAGGTGGCGCCCCGAGGCTGGTGAAATCGCGGCGACAAGTCCGCGAAGCGGCCGCTTTAGGGATCTTCGCCCCACCGGCGAGGTTGTGCCGTGCACTGCGACAAGGCGGCGAAGCCGCCGTCTTCAGGGGCTTCCCGCGCGGCCGGAATCTGCGCTAGCGGATTCCGGCCTTGCGCACTACACCGGGCGTTCGACGACGAGCTTCGCGGTGCGAGTCGGCGCGAACGAGCCCTCCGCGGGTTCGAGCGTGACCGACACGGTCGCGCCCGGGAGCACGGGCGCCGTGAGCGGAACGAGCGCCTCCCGGCCAGAGAAGAGCGCCGCAGGACGGGGAGCGGGCGCGTTCGGCGGAGTCACCCAGGCCTGGTAGGCCCACTGTGAGTCGGCTGCGGTCAGGCCGTTGAGGACGAGCGTGGCGTCACCGGACGGCTCCACGACGAGGATGATCCGGCCGACTGAGCCCCGGAGCGGTAGCCGGTCGACGTCCGGCTTCGCCAGGAGCGAGATCGCCTGCTGGTAGCCCGGAGGGGCCGTATCCGCGTTCGCGGCACTCCCGTCAGCGCGCACGCCGGAGAAGAAGGCCCACCCGCCGAGCGCGATCGCCGAGACCCCGGCGGCGGCAGCGATCGCGGCCAGCGTTGCCGCCGAGAGCCTGCGCTCGGGCGGGAGCTCGATGGGTCGTGCCAGCACCTCTCGCGGGGACCCAGTTGCGCGCGTCGGCGCGCTCGCCTGAGGGGTTGCCCTCGCCGCCCCGTTCCGGGCCGAGCTCACCGCTACGCCAGGGCCGGTGGAAACGGGGCCGGTTGGTACCGGCGACGCGGAGGATGCCTCCATCGCGGCGTCCACGATAACGACCGCCCCTGTCGACACCACCTCCGGCGGCCCCGCTTCGGCCCCGGACCCCGAGCGCCGACCGGTGGGCGCGGTATTAGTACGAGGCGGTGACCCGGGACCTGGGGACGAGAACGAGACCGTGACGATTGCCGTCTACGCCGTGTCGGTGGTGCTGGCGGTCGTGTGCATCGGCCTCTTCGTCGTGGCGCTCCGGCGCATGTTCGGCCGGCACGAAGAAGTCGTGTCCACGATGCTCGAGCGCTACGACGACCGGCTGGCTGACTTCGCCCAGACGCTGAACGACGCGATCACGCCGCTGCCCGAGCGGATCCTTGCCGCGATCGCGAAGCCGCAGGCCCCCGAGCCGAGCTCGCTCGAGCACGGAAACGTCATGCGGCTGCTCGAAGTCGCTCGCGAGCACACCTCCGCGGACGCTGCGGTCGCGATCGTCTCCGACGCGAACAGAGAGCCGATCCTCGCGACGGTCGGCCTGTCCGAGGACGAAGCCGCTCAGGTGGGCAGGCTCGGCGTTCCCGACTATCGCGGAGCGCGCGCGATCCAGGTCTCGTTCAACGGCGAGGCGGACGGGCCGTCCGGGGCCTCGCCGATCCGCTACGGGCTCGCCGTGCCCCTGCTCGACTCGCCGAACGACCCGGGCATGCTCGCCGTCCTGACCCGGTCGCCGGAACGCCGGTTCGGGGATCCGGACATCAACTCGCTCGAGGACGTGATCGCCGGCACGCGCCCTGCACTCGAGGACTCGCTTGCCCTGCGGGAGCCGGATCCCGTCCCGAACACCGATCCGCTGACCCAGCTGTACGACCGGCAGGCCTTCCATGCCCTGCTCGACCGTGAGATCGGGCGCGCCCGCCGGGCGGAAGAGCCGCTCGCACTCCTCATGCTCGACGTGGACCGCCTGACCACGATCAACGCGCAGATCGGGTACCTGGCCGCGGACTCCGTGCTCGCGGAGATCGCCTCGCGCCTGCTCGGCGTCTCCGGCAAGCGCGAGATCCCGTGCAGGATCGGAGGAGGCCGCTTCGGCGTGCTCGTACCCCACGGGGACAGCCGCGCGGCCGAGCGGCTGTTCGAGCGGCTCCAGGTGATCCTCAGGGATCGGCCGGTTCCGGACATCGGGGTCGTCTCGGTGTCAGGCGGAGTCGCCGAGCTGCTCCCGGACGACGACGCCGCTGCGCTTCTCGGCCGAGCGGACGCCGCGCTCGCCCTCGCCAAGGGCGCCGGGCGGGACACCGTGGTCACGGCCGGCAAGCGCTGAGGGCTTCCTAGCCGGGGGTTTCGTAGCCCGGGTTTCGTAGCCCGGGTTTCGTAGCCCGGGTTTCGTAGCCCGGGTTTCGTAGCCCGGGTTTC
>Ga0209640_10003520_pt1 | contig 13686 bp, 9 predicted proteins | sample RifCSP10_1_FD_184018 | JGI IMG/M metagenome (GOLD analysis project Ga0209640, IMG submission 184018) | Soil microbial communities from Rifle, Colorado - Rifle CSP2_sed 10_1 (SPAdes) (version 2) | ecosystem: Environmental > Terrestrial > Deep subsurface > Rock core/Sediment | place: Rifle...
TACCAAATATATTCCTGCAATATCTATATCCGTTAGTTCCATAACCTTGTCTAGTGCGATATTAAAAACCTCTTTAAGGTCTGATGACTTATGAACCGCATCCGTAATAGTATTTAATGTCCTCAGCTCTTCATCTGACCGCTTGCGCTCGGTGATGTCTTTGCCAGTAGAGACAAAGTATGTGATATTTCCTTGCGTGTCCCTAATTGGCGTGATGGTCTTTTCCTCATAATACAACTCGCCATTCTTTCTCCTGTTAATCAGCACGCCACGGAAGACCTCACCGGAGAGAATCGTTTTCCATAGCGTCTCGTAGAGCTTGTCGTCATGCTTGCCCGACTTAAGTATCCTCGGTGTTTTGCCGATTGCTTCTTCTTTTGTGTAACCTGTAAATTTTTCATAGGTTGGGTTGACATATTCAATGACGCCGCCTTTATCAGTGATAACCACAAGGTCTGCAGTTTGTTCAACTACGCTTGATAGTTTCTTCAGAACCTCCTCCGCCCGATTGCGCTCGTTGATGATTGTGCGTAAATAATTCCCTATTCCCGCCAATCTGGCGATTTCTTCCTCTGCCTGTTGGCGCGCGGTGTTAGCACGTTGCAGTTCCTTCAAACTCCGCCGCAGTTCCAGTTGTGTGACCACAAGGTGGGGTAACACTCTTAATGCCTGCTTATGTTCCGCGCTGAGTTTACGTGGCACACGATCAATGACACAGAGCGTTCCCAATGCGTAACCTTCGGGGGTCACGAGAGGCATGCCGGCGTAAAAACGAATGTGGGGTTCAGAGGTTACCAGAGGGTTATCCGCAAAACGTTCATCTTTCAACGCATCCCGAACGATAAAGAGGTCAGGTTGTAAGATAGCATGGGCACAGAACGCGATATCCCTCGAAGTTTCTGTTATATCCAAGCCCACCCGCGACTTAAACCATTGCCGATTCTCATCAACTAGGGTGATGAGTGCGATGGGAGCTTCACATATATGTGCTGCCAAAGCTGTGAGGTCGTCGAATGCTTCTTCGGAAGGGGTGTTGAGTATCTCACACTGGCGAAGAGCCTCAAGCCTCGCCGCTTCGTTGTCGGGCAATGGCGCTTTCATTTTTTCATCCAAGGAGTGACTTTAATTACCAAACTAAAGAACTTGAAAAACAGGTTAATGTCTGTAATGGACAAAATTCTATTAAGAAAACTTCTTTGATTGAGTGTGTTCATGATCAATAAAAAACATCTCTCAAATCGAACATTCCTGGCATCGTAGTGTATACAACTATTTTATGGTAAACGTGGTCACTGTTCTTACTGCATACATATCAGCCAAGAAGCCTTCCCCGATGAAGTCGTCGGGGATCAGTTTTGGTGAGAAACTCCCTGTAATCTGTTGACTCTTATGTCGAACTCACGTCTTATTAAATTACTAAAGTACTCAACGGTCTTTTTAAGGCCTGTCTTTAAATCTATCTTTGGTTTCCATCCTAGCTTTTCCCTTGCTAGAGTAATATCAGGACACCTCCTTCTAGGATCATCTTGAGGCAAAGGCTTAAAAACAATTCTGGATCTAGAGCCTGTAAGGTCAATTATCAATCTAGCTAAGTCTAAGATACTAATCTCATTTGGATTGCCCAAGTTTACAGGCCCAGTAATGCCTCGAGGAGTATTCATCATCCTAATAATCCCGTCTACCGTATCATCTACATAGCAAAAAGACCTTGTTTGTGATCCATCTCCATAAATGGTTATATCCTCACCCTCTAAAGCCTGGATAATAAAGTTGCTTACCACCCGCCCGTCATTGGGATGCATTCTGGGGCCGTAGGTGTTAAATATTCTAACGAGCTTTATATCTATGCCATGCTGACGGTGATAATCGAAAAACAGGGTCTCAGCACAACGCTTTCCTTCGTCATAACAAGCCCTTAGACCAATGGGATTTACGTATCCCCAGTAGGTTTCGGGTTGAGGATGAACCGTTGGATCACCATAGACCTCGCTGGTTGACGCTTGAAGAATCCTGATTTTTAGCCTCTTAGCCAGACCAAGCATGTTTATAGAACCTGAGACGTTTACTTTAGTCGTTTGAACTGGATCGAATTGATAATGAATCGGGGATGCAGGACAGGCGAGATTATAAATCTCATCCACTTCTGTATATAGAGGAAAACATATATCGTGGCGGATAATCTCAAAATAGGGATTTCCTAAAAGGTGTTTAATGTTTTCTTTAGCTCCTGTAAAAAAGTTATCAACACAAATGACCTCATGGCCTTCGTCTAAAAGCCTTTCGGAGAGATGAGACCCAATAAAACCTGCACCTCCTGTAACTAAAATTCGCTTTACCATTTCTCACTACCCTTCCATAGCTCATTTATTAACTTATGCTTATCCTTAAAGACCTACAGCCAGAAAGCTCGTAAATTTATTCAGGAGGGTGTTAACTAGAGCTTCGCCACCTCACTTACATGAATAGAATAGTGCGCGCGGGTAGCGGGCTTCCTCGTGAGCACTCGACTGAGGTCTTTGAGTGAGCCTCAGACGAACTCCTCGTCGCAGGCTAAGCCGAACGACAATTTGGCAAAGCCAAGTGGCGATTCCTTCAAAAAATCCTTCTTTCAACTGTAGACAGAAAACCCCCTAAGCCAACCCTACGAGTTTTATATCCACTTCAACTACAACAGAGCGCTGGATGATATCAATCGAGAGAATAAGTCTATAACTACCCCTTCTCTCTAATATCCTCCCTCTCATCCCTTGAAGTGGTCCATTTGTAATTACAACTTCTCTTCCTTGAATAAAATAGGGATACGGGTCATATTTCAGTTTGCTCTCTAAAACCCTTTTTATCGCATCAATCTGCTCAACTGGAACTGGAACAGGATTTCCATTTATGCCAAGAATTCTAACAACACCACGTGTATTTAAAACACTCAACCTATCTTGGAGAAGCAAATTAACAAACAAGTATCCTGGAAAAAGGGGAAGCTGAACCCTTTTTCTTCTATCTTTCCAACTATTTACTTCTTCTCTAAGTGGAAGAAACGTCTCTATGTATTTTTCAGCAAGAGATGAATTTACCGTCTTTTCGTGTCTAACTACAGTATAAACGGCATACCATTCTTTGTTCATACAGGAAGCAAGAGAATTACAATCACTCATCTTCTACTACCCTCGTATCTTTAATCTTGTAATTTAGCTCTTTAACCCTCCACTTACTCTCCTGCCATGATAGAGCCCACTTTATTGTTCCATTGGAACTTTCGATTTTTTTATCGTTCTTGTTCTTAAAAGTAACAACAAAGTCTCCATTTATAGAGGCATTGTAGTCTTTAAAATCAACATTTTTTATATCGACATCGTATCCGATGATCTCTAAAGAAGAAAAATTCTCTCTATACGAAGGGATAGCTTTTGATACCTCAACCCCGTTTTCTCTTGCATCAGGCTTAAAAAAGGATATAAATAGATTCATATCCCTATTCTTGTATGCTGAGACATACTCCGAGACAAAGGAATACAAAGACGTTTTATCGGGATAAGAAACGGACATGGGTTCGTTGCTAGAGTACTTGGGTTCATATTTTTCTTTTTGGTTTGCTTTAACCTCGCTTTTTATCTCCAAAGCGTTAGCCTCTTTTACAACCTTAGGTTTTTGCCCGATTTGGCTTCGCTCAAACACCCGATTACTCTCCTCATTTTGTTTTTTGGCTACCGTTTTTACCAATTTTTCAACACTTCTCTTTTCCGTCTTTCCTTTTTCAAATTTCTTCTTCACAACCCCTTTTTGCTGAACTCCAGGGATAATTAAAACATCACCTATATCCAAACGGTTGCTTTTAAGATTATTGGTCTCTTTTAGATTCTTAACAGATGTGTTAAATCTCCTTGCTATTTCCCAGAGATTATCTTCCTTTATAACAACGTATTTATTCTGCTTTATTTTTGAAGTTTCTTTCGGTTGAAGAATCTTCTTTTCTTCTTTTTTAGCAATAAGAACCTTTTCGCTTTCTTTAAGTAGAAGAGCCGCTTCTTTTTCTTCTCCCTCAAGTTTAGTAGTAGATGGCTCTTCTGTAGTCAGTTCCGAGACTTCTTCCGATTGTGGAAACCTATTTTCAACTTCAGGTTCCTCGGGTTTAGAAGGAATGGTTTCCTTCATAGCCAAAGTAGGGGGAGTTTCAGGTGTTTTTAGTTTGGTATCCTCACCCTTTTTTGCAAGCTCTCTTTTTTCTTTATCTGGGTGAAAGACCAAGCTTGATTCTCGAAGGTAAAGAACCGTAGCAAGAAAAATAACAACAAGTGAAACCGAATAGATTAGCTTCTTTGAAGTCTCTTCCATCCGAAAGCTTTTAACCACAACAGGTAGCATAGGAAGACGCCTTGCATCATATTCAATTCTTTTTTTGGGGTTTGATAAGACTTCGTAGGCCCCATTTAACTTCTTTGTAATATCAAGCCCATCTTGTCCTATTTTATCCGGATGGTAAGTCTTCATAAGGTTTAGCCAGCTTCTTTTAATCTCCTCAGCCGAAGCCGTGTGGGAAACATCAAGGATTTTGTAGTAATCCTCTTTTGGCTCGTATGGGGCAAAATAAGAAAGGATAAATTTTGCCTGCTCAACTATAAATTGCTCGCTTATCTTTTCATCCCTGGCAACCTTCTTTAATGCGTGATAATTAGGAGAGTCTTTTCCTCTTGATATGTCTTTGAGTAAAGAGAAAAAGAAAAAAGTGTCCTTTGAAAACTCTCTCACGAGTTCTCTTATATCTGTTGCCCTTATAATCTGACTAATCACTTTTTCAAATACCTTCTTCTCTACTTTGAGCATTTGCGTTAGACTCAACCTTAAAGAGTTTTACGTCATCTACCCATGCAGTGCCAGAGATATACCTGTCAAGCTTCGGACTTTTATAACGTCTAAGCCTTAGCAAAATGGATTTACAATCAGAAGGCGTATGAAAAGAAAGCTCAACCTTTTTCCACTCGGCCGTTTCTGTAAGTGGCTCAGTTGCTTTTGTCATGCTACCTGTTGGATAGCAATAAACCTCCCAGCTTATGCCATTTCTCGTTGTAATTTCACGAGTAGCCATATAGGAGGTAAGGAGATAATCCGTATCTGGCTCAAGGGTTATTACTTGAGAGACATGATAAAAATCAACATTATGCTTTCCATCAAATTCTACTCTTAAAGATTTTGTTCCCTGAAACCTTTTCTCCCAATCAAAATCAATGCTCACTCCATCCGCTTTCTGGGTTTTCCAATCAAAGCCCCTACCTAGTAGCTCGTTTTCAAACCCTCCGTTCCAAATAAGTGAATCATTTTCACTCCTTCCAATCACCTCGCTCCAGATGGAAAAAGCCTCAGAACCCCTATCCTTTCTTATAAGAAATTCGATATAGCTAAAAGCAATATCATCGTTCGACTGAGGCCTGTCCTGAGCGGAGTCGAAGGGCTCACGAACGTCTGAAACTATCCTTTCCCTCTTCATCCTTTTCCAAACAGGAAAGGTCTCATCCAATTTATCTTTCGAAATCAGGTAGCTAAGATAAGTTGGAAGAACCTCATCGCCAATGACGTTGTTTAGAATAAGCTCAGGGTCTCCAATTATCTCCCAACAAATATCAAACACCCTCTTTCTCCTTCCTGGGTCTGCTTTTGCAACAATCCCGAGGCTTTTCATAGCCATAGACTTATCGCCGAGTCTTAAAGCAAGCATAGAGCCCTCCCAAAGATATGCAATTGATTTCGGGGTTAGCTCAGACAAACGCCTAAGTGTAGCTAAGGCCTTTTGCTTTTCACCATTTTTGCTTCGCCCAATAGTGCGGGTAGTGGGTTGGGCACTATCGACGAAGTCAAATGCCCCACCACTACCTGCAATTTGGCTATCGCCGAAACGCCCTACCCGCAAACCCGCGTTTTCAACAAACATCTCAGTAAGCCCTAACCATGAAGAAGAAAGAAGAGGATTTAGTTCAAGGGAACTGATATAGAAAGCTTCAGCCTTCTTTTCATCAAGTGTAAGTATATGATAAAGCCTAGCTAGACTAAAATTAAGCTCAGCATCATGAGGATTTAAAGCGAAGCTCTTTTCCATAGAGTATATATCCTCCTCCTTAAAGAGAACTGAAGAAAGTCCGAGTCGAACCGTCTCTTCAATAAGAAAAAGACTAAGCGTGAGGAAGATGAAGATTCGACTTTTTTCTTTTACCCTCCTCATTGTTGTAGTAGTAATAGTAGCTATATCCATATTTACTTCGTCTTGATTCAAGTCTATTTACAATAGTCCCGATAATCCTTCCTCTTACTCTTAGGATGTCCTCTATACTACTGCGTAGTGTTTGCCTTTGGGTAATTCCAATGCTTGTTACGAGTAAAACTCCGTCTACCACTGATGAAAGAAGCCGTGAGTCGGCAAAACCCGCAATCGGAGGGCCGTCAAGAATCACATGGTCATATTCTTCAAGCAGGTGTTCGATTAGCTCTTTCATTCTCTTTGAACCGAGAAGCTCAGCAGGATTTGGCGGAATCGGACCCGAAGTGATTATATCTAAGCCATCCAAACTTGTCCGATTAATCACACCCGAAAGTTCCATTTTCCCAACCAAATACGTACTTAACCCAAAGGCATAGCCGTTGTTTAGGAAAAGCTTATGTAGTCTTGGCTTTCTCAAATCCGCATCTATTAGAACCACCTTGAGTCCAGACTGAGTGAATGAAAGTGCGAGATTGGATGCACATGTAGTTTTTCCCTCGAGTGGTTGAGTGCTGGTTATCAAAAGTGATTTCGGAGGGGAGTTAGGAGATGAATACAGAATGGATGTTCTAATAACTCTAAAGGCTTCAGATACTAGGGACTTTGGATTTGCATAAACTACCTTCTCAAGGTCTTGTAGTTCATTCTCATCCACGAGTGGAATAGCTCCCAAAAATGGAAGAGAAAACCGCCTTTTAACCTCTTCTTCGTCTTTTATTGTGTTATCAAAATGCTCAAAAATAAACGCTAGAAAAACCCCTCCCATAAGACCCATCAAGGTTGCAAGAAGCATATTAAGCTTTATATTTGGCTTATAAGGGATAAGAGGGGTAGAGGCATAATCTACAACCTGTATGTTAGTTGCTCTAATTCCAGATGCTACTTCAGTCTCTTTAAGCCTTTGAAGAAGATTCTGATAGATAGATTTGTTTGTTTCTACTTCCCTTTCAAGAATCCTATACTGGACTGTTTTATCATTTAGTTTGGTAACAAGCTTCTTCTGTTCATCAGTTCTTTGCATGAGGATATTCTGCTTTGTTAATGCAGTCTGGTAGTCTTTCTTTATGCTTTCAGCAATTCCGTTTATACGCCCTTTAATATCGCTTTGAATCCTTCCGAGTTGTGCGGCAAGCTGCTTCATCTCAGGATAGTTTGGTCCGTATATAACTGACATATTGTCGTACTGTGATTTGAGCTTTGTATGTTCTTCGTCTAATGTCTGAATCGAGGAATCACTTATTACTTGGGGAAAGTACTCGTAATTCCCAGCTTGAATCTCCTTATAGAGAGCCTCCTTTGTGAGTCTCTCTGTCTCCGCCTTTGAAAGGGCATCGTTTAGTTCAGCAAGTTGCTTGTAGGTAAGATTAAATTTTTCATCTAGAGAGACAATATCTGCACCTTTTGCATAAGAGCTAAGCTCTTCTTCAGCCCTTTCGAGCTTTGCTTTTACCTCTCCGAGTTGTTTTTCAAGAAACCGCCTTGCAGCTTTTGTCGCATCGAGTTTTCTTTCTAAAACCCATCCTATGTACTCATCCACTAAAGTGTTTGCTACCTTTGCTGAAAGTTCTGGAAAGGAGCTTTCAAAGCTAATCTGAACGAGTCTTGACTTTCTATCAGGTGTTACTTTAACCCTATCTAAAAAGGAATCTAGCAATCCTTCTTCTCTAGCCAGTTGCCTTTTTTCGATTTCTATGGGGTCTGATTTTTTTTCATTTGCTTGAAGAATTTGAGCAAATGTGTCATTCACAAATGATATAAATCCAGGTTTTTTCTCCTTTACTGCGAACTCGGGATGTAAATCAAGCTGAAGGGCACTTACAACCTCTTTAGCCAATGATTTGCTTTCAATGAGTTTGTACTGTGTTTCGTAAAAGGAGTCAGTTTGTTGAGGTTGGGGCTCAAGCTCAACTACTTCTTGAAATGTGGTTATTTTGGGATTTTCAGGTGCTATCTCTATCGTAGCTTCAGCCTTATATATTCGGTTCATAAGTAAGGATGCAATAGCTACAGTTACAACCGAGATAGCAAGGCAGGATATTACAATCCATTTTCTTCTTAAAATAACGTCTATATAGTCTCTTAGATTCGGCTCTTCCTCGATATGGGTATCGTATTCTCTCCTAACCTGAGTAGATAAGGGGTAATCCTCTCTTTCCTTTAATTCGTTGCTCTTATATTCAACTACATCTCTTTTATTTCCTTCTTCCAAAAAAAGTGACCTCCACAGAAAAATTTCTTACTGCTGATACCGCTCCGGAGGGTCGTAACCCACGCCGACGAGACCCAGTAAGAAATTAAGACGAAGCCCATAAATAAACCTTTTAGCAATGCTTGCACCAACTATTACGGCATCTCCATCTTTTACTATAGGGTCCTCGGCCTCCCCTTTCTGAATCTTTTCTAAATCCAGTCCTGTAATTTCTCTTTTTCCATTACCCATATGACGAACCAACTTAACATCACCGCCATTTGCATAGGTTGTAAGCCCACCTGCCATGGCAATGCTATGAGTCACAGTAGTAGACCTTTCTTTCATCGGAAAAGAGCCTGGTTTCCTCACCGCTCCTTCCACAAAGACAGTTCCAGTCTCAGGGACGTAAACAACATCCCCGGGTTTAAGCACCACATTTATCTCTGAATTGCCTTTTAAAAGCAATTCGTCAAGGTCTACTACATAAGCCTCCCTTCTCCCATTGCCTTCAGCCCTTGTAAGATAAACAGTCCTTCCAGCGTTATCTTTTAATCCCTTTGCGGCGGCAAGAGAATCAAGAAGCGTCTGCCTTCCTAAGAGTTCGTAACTGCCGGGTTCTCTTACAAACCCAACTACCGATACAAGCTTGCTCTTATGTTCTTTAACAAAGACACCTACATGAGGGTTATTGATATAGCCATCACTTTTTAGGAGATTTTCGATTTTCTCCTCCGCTTCCCTAGCGGTGAGTGCATTTACATCAACGCTCCCCAAAAGAGGAAGAGTTATCTGTCCCCTTGAGCTTACACGAACAGTGCTCGTTAGCTTTTCAGACTCAAATACTTTGACTTCGAGTAAATCGGCAGGACCTATAAGATAATCAGCCGGTGATGCAGGAGCTCCAGAACTCTGTGTAATTAGCCTAGAGTTAAACTCCTTAATTTCTTGGGCGGATTCAATTCGACTCTCAGGGGGCAAAGAATCTGGAACTTTCTTTCCTCCACCACAGCTAATTACAGAAATAGCAGACAGTACGGACAGTAGATATATAGCCCTACTTATAATAAACACCATCCCTCCATACTTACGTAGGCTGAGTCTTTACTGTTTACTGTGGAGGAAGTATCCGGCTTACCACTTCATCTCCTCCTCCGGATCCTCCTTCGTGGGACCCTATTATAGCTCCAGTGGTCATGCCAGCACTGGTCAGAGTACCAGCACCTAGTGCTGCAACCCCAGCGACTGGCGCAGGGAAAAATCCAGCGATCAACTCTTTATTTACTGGCTGTAGCAATAAAGTTCCATCAGCGCCAACACCCTTTACGGCTAACTCTGTTCCGGGTGAGAGAGGATTGTCTTTTAAATCAACAATCGGCTGTCCGTTATCATCTACTATTACTCCATTAAAATTCTTCCCCTCAATTTGAACCGCGCACTCAGGTATACACTGGGTCTCATTAGTTCCGGTCTTTCCGACTATCTCCTCTGGCACTGCTCCTACGACTTCTGCCTGTGCTAAATTGATCTTCTGTCCCGCATTTATTCTGGTCAAGCCCTTAGAGGTTAATGCCTCTAACGAGCCTTCGCCAACCTCTACTATAGTGTCTTTATCAGTAACCATTATTCTGCCCGTGATTATAGTATTGCTGGTCAGCGCTACTTTTGGTGAGAAAACCTCTCCTTGCTGGGTTTTAAAAGAAACCCTTACCTTATGGGGTTGAAGTCTAAAATATATGTTTCCTTTTTCAATTTGAAATACGATCTGCTCCCCCTCATCAAGAGCTTCAAGGACGGTTTCCTTATCAGCTATTAATGTTCCTCCGGAGATCTTTATAAGGGATTCATATTCATAGGTCACTTTATTCCCCGAAACTAAAGGATAGGTTTTTATACCGGAAGACGTATAAATCGCAGCCTTTCCCAATATAGTAGCCGCATTTAGTGTCTCAAGGTTTACTAAAAGAAATGCTAAGATAAATAGAAGATATTTGAGTATTTTCATAATTTTGTCCTCCTTTTTTTTCTACATTCCTTAACAGCAAATACAATGCCAAAGGGGAAGGGGTTTTGGAGCTATCATAAAGTGTAATAAAATCAGAGAGTTAACACGCTTTTCTCAGGTGAGAGAGGTGGGAAAATTATGGTGAAAATAGGTAATTAACTTCCTATCAGAAGGGAATTAATTCCCTATTTTCTGCAAAAGTTCAGAAACATAAAAAGATCCCGTTTCTCCTTGGATAACATACCTCATAGTAAAATATCTAATTCATGATTCAGGATTTCCCATATGTTATGGACTCATACATTTGCTTGACAAGAGCTTATTTCTTGTTAGATACTACTAACTCTTTTTTATACTTTTACTCTATAGACAAAGCTAGTCTGTTTGGTAAACAATAAAACAAAAAACAAGAGGAGTATATTGAAACAAGGAAAAGAGGAGATGATGAAAGAATACCATTAATTAACCCTGAAACAAGTTCAGGGTTAATTAACCTCGATTATTGAGGAGATTGAGGAAGAATTATCAGCACTTAGAAGGGGTTAAATGAAAGCAATCTTAGTTTTAATGCTGATTGTACTACTCGGTGGTTTGATTGCACTCACTACAGGATGCACTGAACTAAATATGGGAACACAGGTTCTTTTTGAAGGACCACTAATGGTGCAAAGCAAGAGCTCAGATATATTTGCAATTTATTATACAAGAGTAAAAGATTGTATGGGTGTATCAAAACCACTACCTTTGCCGGATGTGAAAATTATAGATGGCAATGGGGTCATGTGTGGGGATAATGTTGGATTTGGATGCTATCATAATGATTACAGAAAGGGGACTATAATTATACCAATTGAGACAAATCCAACTGTGATTAAGCACGAATTTATCCATCATATACTGTTTTTAACAACAGGTAATATGGATCTTAATCATAATACAGAATGGTTTATAAAATGTGGGGGATTGGGAGAACAAGTTCAGCGGCCGAGGAAGGATACTCTATCTCAAAACCTTCTTCCAAACTAAGCCTGGAGAGAATCGGCACATATTCTTCTCGTCAACTACTAGAGCTGTTTTACTCATTCTCCGTTAGAATTGAATCTTTTTAACTTTACCCGCAGGGTTTTGGAGTCAATACCGAGGAACCGAGCCAATTGAGACTTATTCAGGTTCATTCTCTTCTTTATCTCACAGAAGATTTTTCTTTCCACCTCCTCTTGAGTCTTTGCAGCGAGTGTCTTCAAATTTCTACTTTCTTCCAGATTAAAACTAAGGTCAACCTTTACATGAATCGCTGTATCCATACTCTCTATCTGCTGTGCTGGTACAGGCAGGGATCCTTCGCCCGCGGATGTTTTTAGCGGACGGCCGACTATATCTCTTAGATACTCAGGAAGATGCCAAGGCATGATAATACCCACTGCTGAAAGGGCTGAGTACTTTATTACGTTCTCTAGCTCACGCACATTTCCGGGCCAGCAGTAGCTCTCAAGGATTGCCAAGGCATCAGGAGAGATCCCATAAATATTTTTATTAAACCTTTCGCTATATATCATTATAAAGTGTTGGACAAGAAGCTTGATATCATCCTCTCTTTCCCTTAAGGGTGGAAGCTCTATGGTAACCCCGCTCAATCTGTAGAAGAGATCCTCACGAAAGGTACCCTTCTGGATAGCATCTTTTAGGTTTTGATTAGTGGCTGCTACTATCCGACCATCAAAGTCTATAGGTTTTAGGTTTTTTGAGCCTAATGGATAAAATTTACGCTCTTGAATAACTCTAAGGAGCCTAGTTTGGGTATTAGGTGAGAAATTAGAGACTTCATCTAAAAGCAGCGTGCCTCCTTTTACGAGTTCAAATCTTCCAGGCTTTCTTTCAGTAGCACCAGTAAATGTTCCCTTCTCATATCCAAATATCTCGCTCTCTAGAAGTGTCTCGGGTAGAGAGGCACAATCTACAGGACAAAAGGGACCGTTCCTTTGGTTGCTCATCTCGTGGATTGCCCTTGCAAATAGCTCCTTTCCTGTTCCAGTTTCTCCCTCAAGGAGAATGGGTACATCTGATTGGGCGAATGTCTCAACCATATTCCAGACCTGTCGAATCTTTTCACTATCTCCTATAATACACTTTCGAATCCCATGCCCCTCTAGGCGGGTCTCCTGTAAATAGAAGATTTTCTCCATTTCATCTTTTCCTATATGGTTCTCGTCATTAAACGGCTTCATTTTGAAATCGGTTGCTCCTACCTCTTAATTGCCTGGACACATCGCTCCCTGGACGCCTGCCTCAGTTTACAAACCCAAGTCAGCGTCCTTAGTTTCGAGTTGCTGCGATTTGAATCTCATGCCCCTTTAGTCGGGCCTATTATAATGAGATGGATTTCTCTATGCTCTATATCATCCTCATTATTAAGCGGCTCCATACCTACTTAGTTGAGAATAGACCTAATCAATCAAAGTAACAATCGGGAAAAACCTGAGAAATGTATTGGGAAAAACCTGAGATGGACAAAAAAAAGACCTGAGGCAGAGAACAGAAGGCACAAAGCAGATAAATACACCCTAACTGGCTTACTGCCTTCTGCTTTTTGGCTCCTCTGCTCTTACGCTATTGGTCGGGCTTCACTAATCCTACCCGAATTGCATAACGTACCAGGCCTGCAATATCGTGAATGTCTAGCCGTTCCATTAACTGCATGCGGTGCGTCTCGACCGTTTTCACACTGATTTTAAGCGTGCTGGCGATCTTCTTCGTCGAGTATCCTTCGGCAATCAATTGTAAAACTTCTCGCTGGCGCGGCGTCAATAGTTCGAGTGATGTGGTCTCGCCGCTAATGCGCTGAATGTAATCCGTGACAACATGTTTCGACACCGTCGGGCTGAGATACGTCTCACCACGGGCAACGGCCCTGATTGCGATTTCTAGTTCAGCAGCGTCGGCGCCTTTAACCAAATAGCCTGCTGCTCCGGCGCGAAGCGCTTGCAGTACGTATTCTTCATTTATATGCATGGAAAGGATAATTACACGCACATGAGGAAATTTTTTTGCTATGCGTGCTGTTGCCTCCAAACCATTCAACCCCGGCATCGCAACGTCCATTAAAACCACATCCGGGCGATGCGTTCTAACCAAGCGCAGCGCTTCACGACCATCACCTGCTTCCGCAATGACTTCTGTCCCTTCCATATTCTTTATCAGGGAGCAAATACCAGCGCGTACGAGGGTATGATCATCCGCAAGCAAAATGCG
>Ga0209640_10003522_pt1 | contig 13679 bp, 10 predicted proteins | sample RifCSP10_1_FD_184018 | JGI IMG/M metagenome (GOLD analysis project Ga0209640, IMG submission 184018) | Soil microbial communities from Rifle, Colorado - Rifle CSP2_sed 10_1 (SPAdes) (version 2) | ecosystem: Environmental > Terrestrial > Deep subsurface > Rock core/Sediment | place: Rifle...
CATCGACTCCGGCAGTCTGGCTGGCCTGATTAATGATGCCGGTGCCTCGGGCATGCAGGGTATTACAATTGCGTACAACGAATTTCAGGGAAGGCACGAGAACGAAGCGCCCGTGGCGGCGGAGATTGCCCGAAGTTATGGCATCCGGCATCACGTGCGCATCATTACTCAACAGGAGTTCGACGCCGACCTGCCGCGCATTCTGTCGGCCATGGATCAGCCCAGTATCGACGGTATTAATACCTGGTACGCGAGCAAGGCAGTCGCCGAGCTCGGACTCAAGGTCGTGATTTCAGGCGTGGGCGGTGATGAGTTGTTTTATGGCTATCCCAGCTTCCATCAACTTCCCAATCTTGTTTCACGCTGGGAGCGGCTGGCATGCATTCCTGGTGCGCGGCCGGCGGCGAACTTGGTGCTGGCACTACTCACGCGCCGCACCGGCAATCCACGCTGGCGCTGGCTGACGCGTCAGGCCGGCAGCTTGTATGGGGCGTACTGGTTGCGCAGGGGTCTATTCGCCCCCGATGAATTACCCGATGTGATGGGAGAGGAATATTCCCTTGGGGCGTTGCGAGACTTGAACCCCGGGACGTTATTAGAATCGATGGTGGGGGTCTTGCCCGCTGACGCCATGGCGGCCGTCGGCCAGATCGAGTCCACGGTCTATTTGCGCAATCAGCTGTTACGTGACAGCGATTGGGCCAGCATGGATCACAGCGTCGAGTTGCGTACGCCGCTAGTGGATGCCTGGCTGCTACGTGATCTGATGCCTGTGCTCAGGTCGTTCGGACGATTGAAGGGTAAGCGCATGCTTGCTGCCAGCCCGGCAACACCATTGAGTCAGAGTATTATCGATCGTGTAAAAACGGGATTTAGCATTCCGTTGGGCATATGGATGAGTGGAGCGCTGGGTGGTATTGCCGCTGTTCCGGCCAGATCAGTGGTAACTCAAAATAGTGCTGACAGTAGGCGCTGGGCTTTGGCTGTATCAAAAGCAATCTATGCGTGATGAGTGATGAGTAATTTATAGATGTCGCGCAAGCCGGTGATTCTGGTATTCGTCCGCTATTATCTACCCGGTTACAAGTCGGGTGGGCCAGTCCGAAGCCTGTCTAACCTAGTGCGGACCCTGGACTCAGGATACGATTTCCGCGTCGTCTGTTTTGACCGGGATCATGGATCAAATCACCCTTACTCCCATGTCGTGCCGGGACAATGGCAAAGACAGGGTGACGCCATGATTCGCTATGCGGCGTCCCACGAACTTGGTTTCAGCTTCTGCAGGAAAATGTTGCTCGACACCAAGCCGGACATGATTTATCTCAATAGCCTGTTCGACCGGGCTTTCTCAATGAAACCGGTTCTGGCCCTGGATCGAGGATGTGAAACCCCGATACTTTTGACGCCGCGTGGTGAGTTGTCATCCGGGGCTTTGGGTTTGAAGGAGGGACGAAAATGGTTGTTTTTGTCCGCTGTCAGGGCAATCGGGCTCTACAATAATGTTCATTGGCATGCCTGTTCCAAGCCGGAGGCTGAACAAATACAGAAATTTTTCTCGCCTGAAAAACGCAGAATATTTTTTGCGAGCAATCTGCCAGCGGCAGAGCAGAATAGCATTCAACGGCACACGACCAAACAGCCTGGAAAACTGCGTATTGTCCTTGCGGCACGTATAGCACCGATGAAGAATATACACATGGCGATTCGGATAGCGTGTAAATTGTCTGGAGTAGTTGAGCTCGACCTGTGGGGGCCGCTCGAGGATAAGGATTATTGGGAGACCTGCCAACGGCAGATTTCCCTCAGTCCACCCAGCCTGAATGTCCGCTATCGAGGTGAAGTGGAACACGAAAAGCTTCACGCATTGCTTCATGAATACGATGTGATGTTGTTGCCTACGCTGGGTGAAAACTTTGGCCATGCAATCATCGAGGCGCTGGACGCCGGTCTACCGGTGGTGATCAGTGATCGGACACCCTGGCGGAACCTGGAACAGGCCGGTGTTGGGGCAGATCTGCCGCTTGATAATGAAGCGGCTTTTTTACGCGAGCTTGCCACATTCCAGGCGATGGGTGAAAGCGACATGGCCATTGTTCGCGATGCCTGCCGACGCTATGTCGCTGCCTGGCGTGTGAACAACACCAATTTGAACGATTATCGCAAGATGTTCGACGCTGTCATCGCGTCCAGACAACTGCCATGCAAATAATCATTCCGATGTCCGGTTTTGGAGAGCGGTTTCGCAGGGCTGGCTATACGGTGCCAAAGCCGCTCATCGAAATAGAAGGCAAGCCGATCATAGCGCATATCATCGATTTGTTTCCTGGCGAGACAGATTTTTCTTTCATCTGTAACCGCGATCACCTTGCAGAACCGTCTTACCGGATGGAGGAGACCCTCCGCCGCTATTGTCCGACTGGACGGGTGTTGGCAATTGATGCACACAAACTCGGTCCGGTTCATGCCGTTCTGCAGGCCGCTGACCTGATTGATCTGCAGCAGCCGGTGGTCGTAAATTATGCTGATTTCACATGCTATTGGAATTGGAGTCATTTCTGCGACTTTGTTGCACACTGCAAGTGTGATGGAGCGATCCCCGCCTACAAGGGATTTCATCCCCATACGTTGGGAGCAACCAATTACGCCTACATGCGTGAAGCCGATGGTTGGGTACTTGATATCCAGGAAAAGCAGCCTTACACGGATAACCGGATGGAGGAATACGCATCGAGTGGAACTTATTATTTTTCCAGTGGGCAGTTGATGCTGGATGCTTTTAAGGCTACGAAAGATCGCAATCTAAATGTTGCTGGCGAATTCTATGTCAGTCTTTCCTACAAGCCGATACTTGAATCAGGCAAGCAGATCGCCGTCTACGATCTGCAGCACTTTATGCAATGGGGCACGCCGGAAGACGTGGCGGAATACCGCATGTGGTCGGACACCTTTCGTCGCCTTGCTGATCCTGTCTATGCTGACGTTCCGAAGGTCGGTGGCACAACTTTGATCCCTATGGCCGGTCTTGGCGAACGCTTTTTACTCGCGGGTTATGCGGTCACTAAGCCGCTGATACCGGTGTCGGGCAAGCCGATGGTGGTGCAGGCAACGGCCGATCTGCCAGCCGCTGCGCGCCATGTATTCATTCTGCGCCGCGACATGCCTGGACTGGAGTCGATCAGGAACACCTTACATGAAACTTTCCCGGGAACGAATTGCGTGATCCTTAACGGGCCGACCGACGGTCAAGCGCGTACGGCACTGCTGGGCCTGCGCGCCGATGTATCTGTTATGGAAAATGACGGCACGCTCACCATCGCTGCCTGCGATAACGGCGCACTGTATCGGCCTGAGAACTTGCAGGCACTGCTCGATGATCCCGATACGGATGTGATCATCTGGGTGGTACGTGGTTACCCTAATGCGGTGCGGCATCCCCAGATGTACGGTTGGGTCGCTTGCGAGGGTAGCAGTGACCGCGTTAGCCGAGTATCAGTGAAAAAACCGTTGGCAGATCCTGAGCATGACCCCATAATCACCGGCACTTTCACCTTCCGTCGCAGCAGCGACTTCGCGCGTGCGGTGGAGCGCATGATTGATCGCGATGCCAGAATTAATGGCGAGTTCTATATTGATACCTGCATCGAAGATGCGCTCGCCCTCGGGCTAACGGCTCGAATCTTTGAGATCGACAGCTATCTCTGCTGGGGAACGCCGAACGATCTGCGAACCTTTGAATACTGGCAATCGTGCTTCGACAAGTGGCCCGGGCATCCCTACCGCATGGAGAACGATCACCGCGTTGCCTCCAAAGCGCTGACGGCGCTGCGGCAGTCCCATTGGACCACGATGCTGCCCCTGTCTGTGCCGAGTTCATGAACAGTATCAACAGGGAACTGTCCCGTTTTCTGGTTGTAGGCGTTGGTTCGAACCTTCTCAATTTCCTCGTCTATCTCCTGACCCATATGTCGGGTGCACCGCTGGTTGCCGCCTCCGTTGCCGGCTACTCGGCCGGGCTCCTCAATTCCTTCTATTTCGGTAAGATTTGGGTTTTTGATGCGAAAGATCGGGTCGGCATGTTGGCGATCCTCTACTTCATCGTCGTGTATGCAATCGGTGGTATAGGGATGAGCGTCATTATCGAGATGCTCGATCGGACGCAGGGATTGGATTATCGAGCGAGCTGGTTCTTCGGCGCCGCATTCGCATTTACCAACAATTTCTTAGGTTCGAAGTGGCTGGTTTTCAAAGTTAGAAAAACACACGATGGCAACTAAGTTCGGATTATTGTCCAAGCTGGAATTTTTACAGGACTGGGCTTCGTCTATGATCGCCGGCATCAATCCCGCCGTGGTGCACAACATCGAGAAGTACCTCACGCTCAAGAAGGTCCACTATCTGTCCGCCATCGAAGACGTAGAAGGCGATTACCTCGAGTTCGGTGTATTCACCGGCAGCTCGTTCTGCCATTCGCTCCGATGCTGCCGTAAACTGGCAAGGCTAAATGCGAAGATACTTAAGACCCGGTTTTTCGGGTTTGATTCCTTTGCCGGTTTCGGCGCCCTGCCCGAGAGTGACAAGCACCCCTTCTACACCGACGAAAATTTCGCCACCAGCATGCCACATGTGGATCGCCGAATCGGACGCGTCGCACACGGCATCGCCTATCGTTTGGTGCCCGGCTTCTTCAGCGAATCCCTCAAGGCCGGCCCCGGCTACTACGGCATTGAAAAGTCGCGCATCATTTTCATCGACAGCGATACCTATTCAAGCGCCAGCGAAGCTCTGACCTTCTGCCTGCCGACCGTGCAGGAGGGCACCTTGGTCGTTCTCGATGATTTCTACTCCTATCGTGGCAGCGAGGAGCGGGGCATCGCTCGGGCCTTCGCAGAGTTTGTTGAACAGGGGCGGCTGAAAGTCCGGCGCGTGTTCACCTTCGGTATGGGCGGTGCCGTCTACATTGTCTCTGGTAAGATTACATGAGGCTGTCGCTGATCATCCCCTGCTACAATGAAGCCGCCAATTTACCGCTTTTGTTACCGAAATGCGCCACACTGGCGGAGCCTGGGAGGATAGAGGTTCTTCTGGTCGACAACGGTTCTATTGACGATACCTCAAGAATTCTGGCTGAATTGTTACCGCTTTATCCCGGCTGTCGAAGCATGCGGGTTGAAAAGAATCAGGGTTACGGTTTCGGTATTCTAAGCGGCTTGCGTGCCGCTGAAGGCCAACTGCTTGGCTGGACCCATGCCGATTTGCAGACTGACCCGGTTGATGCACGGCGAGGGTTTTCAATGTTCGAGTTTCACGGAGATGATATCTTCGTCAAAGGTCGCCGCTACGGACGTCCCTTGGGTGACACGCTCTTTACCGTCGGCATGAGCGCCTTCGAAACTTTGTTGCTCGGACGTCTTATGTGGGACATTAACGCACAGCCGACATTATTTCCCCGGGCCTTTTTCGAAACCTGGCGCAAACCGCCCTATGATTTCTCGCTCGACCTTTACGCCTACTATCAGGCAAGACGCGCTGGTCTTCCAGTGTATCGCTTCCCGGTGCGATTCGGAGAGCGTGTTTATGGAACTTCACATTGGAACTTGAATTGGGCGGAGAAACGTAAATTCATTCGCCGCGCGGTTAGTTTTGGTTTACAACTGCGGAAGTCCACCAAGCCATGAGGCTGATTGTACACCGTTGTAATACTGTCGCTGATTTGCTGGCAACACCTGTCGAGTATGGAGTAGAAATTGACATTCGAAGCTACGGTAATCGATTGGTTATTCATCATGAACCATTCATTGAAGGCGAGGATTTGTCCATCTGGCTGAATAATTACCGACATGGAACGTTGATTCTCAATGTAAAAGAAGAGGGTTTGGAACAGTGCCTGATTGATCTGATGGCTAAGCGAGGTATCGAGGACTTCTTTTTCCTTGACCAGTCGTTCCCATTCATGATCAAGATAGCGCGCCAGGGTGAACGGCGTTGCGCGGTTCGCGTGTCGGAATACGAGCACGTCGACACGGCGATGACGCTGGCTGGAAAAATCGATTGGGTGTGGGTTGACTGCTTCAATCATTTTCCGCTATCTGGCGATGATGCAAACCGGCTGCGTCTGGCCGGTTTCCGATTATGCCTGGTTTCGCCGGAACTACAGCAGCGTACCGGTGAAGGCGAAATTCCTGCGCTGCGCGCGTTATTGGCAGAACGCGGCATTGTGCCCGATGCGATATGCACCAAGTGGCCTGCGCGATGGAAAGCATGACACGGCTGTTGCGGCATCCACTCTTTCTCACCGGCCTGGCAATCAGAGTAGGGTTGCTCGTTATGGTGTTGCCATCAGCTACTCAGCACTGGTATGCGCCATTTCTCGCTCATAGCCTGGAAACGTTCACCCTAGATCCGTGGGGTGCTTATCTGGCAGCGGGTGGTGACCGTCTCGCCTTCCCCTATGGCTACGGTATGTGGCTGGTTTTTCTGCCTTTCTGCGCATTGGCCTCACTGTTCGGACTGCCTGTAGCCATCGGCTATGGTTCAGCTCTGTTACTCGCAGACGTTACCCTGCTGTACATGCTGCGGCGGTTAATCGACGTTGCTGACGGCACGCTGCTGGCACTGTACTGGATGTCACCGATCATCCTCTTTGCCACTTACTGGCTGGGACTTAACGACCTGCTGCCGATACTGTTGCTCATGCTCGGACTTGTAGCACTGCGCGACGCAGCACCCCGGCGAGCGGCGATATGCGTGGCACTGGCGGTCTCAGCGAAGCTCAGCATGATTCTGGCGGTACCGTTCCTGCTCGTGTATTTGTTCCACAACAAGCGGCTACTTGTTTACTTCCGCCCATTCGCGGCGGTTTTGGTGATAGTACTGCTGATGTTGCAGGCGCCCTACATCCTGTCGACAGGTGGCCGAGAGATGTTGTTCGGCAACCCCGAGCTGGCCAAGGTCTATGACATCTCGCTGTCCGTCGGAAATGACCTGCAGGTCTATATGTTACCTCTGGTTTATCTATTGGCGTTATTTGGCGCGTGGCGTGTCCGGCGTATGAGCTTCGAACTGTTACTGGTACTGCTGGGCTTGGCTTTTTTTCTCGTTCTGCTGCTGACACCGGCTTCACCAGGGTGGTTTGTTTGGGTGCTGCCATTCCTAGTTCTCTACCAAAGCAAGAGTGATCGCATGGCAATGGTGCTGGTAGGTGCGTTTAGTCTTCTCACCATTGGTTTGAGCAGTTTGCTGGCGCCGCTGCCGTCGCTACCTGTCACGGACTGGCCAGCCGGCATTCGGGCTGCCGAGTGGTTTGGTCTGTCGAGTCGTGTATTGTCACTTTGGCAGACGCTGCTGCTGGCGACCGGCCTGATACTTGTCACACGCATGCTGCGCGAGGGTATTCATGCCAACGAGTATTTCCGCCTTTCACGCAAACCGTTCGTGCTCGGCATAGGCGGTGATTCCGGTTCCGGAAAGTCCACGTTGGCGAACGCAATCGAGGCCCTGTTTGGGAAACACTCGGTAGTACAGGTATCTGGCGACGACTATCACCTGTGGGACCGGCATAAACCGATGTGGCAAGTAATGACGCACCTCAATCCACGTGCTAACGATTTAGCTCGCTTAAACCATGACGTACAGGCGCTGGCGAATGGAGAGGCCGTCCTCGCTCGGAAATACGACCATGCCAGCGGGAAAATGGGCAAACCGCAGCTTCTGAAAAGCAACGACTTCATCATCGTTAGCGGCTTGCATGTCTTTTCCTTGCCGCTGCTGCGCGCGCTGTGTGACCTGAAGATTTACCTCAACATGGACGAGGCATTGCGTATTCACCTTAAGTTACTCCGCGATTCTGCACAAAGAGACCATGATCGTGAACATGTTCTGGCGACTGTCGCACGGCGTGGACCGGACGCCGTTCGTTACATCCGGTCACAGGCGGCGCACGCAGACTTGGTGCTATCGCTTCAGCCGATCCATCCAAATACCTTGGATAAACCTGACTCGCCTCTTCGGCTCAAGCTCGGTGTCATGGCGCGTCATGGAATGTACTACGAAAGTTTAGTGAGGGTATTGATCGGCGTTTGCGGTATGCATGTGGATATCGCCCAGGAAAGTACCGATAGTGCAGTCGAACTTACCATTGACGGTGATGCAGATAGCGACGATATAGCACTCGCCGCACGCGAATTGTTGCCGCAACTCAATGAACTTCTGGATATAACTCCGGATTGGCATGACGGCATGATGGGAATTATGCAACTAGTTATTCTGTCACACATAACCCAGGCTCTTCGTACCCGCTTACAATGACTCTGAAAATCCATTGCCCAGATGCATTCGGGCGTAAACCCGATGCTGTGTTGTTCGACACTGATAATACTCTGTATCCCTACGAGCCGCCTCACCAGGCGGCAATGCAGGCGGTGCGAGCCAAAGCGGCGCGGCTGTTCGGTATCGAGCCGGAGAAGTTTGACCAGTCCTTCAATGCCGCACGAAAGGCAATCAAAGCACGTTTGGGCCATACCGCCAGTTCACATAGCCGGCTACTATATTTTCAGCAAATGCTTGAAATTATAGGCTTGAGGTCACAAGTGCTGCTGGCACTGGATCTGGAGCAGACTTACTGGCGCACTTTCCTCAGTAACGCGCAGTTGTTCGCGGGGGTTAAAGAGTTCCTCGACGACCTGCGTATCGCCGGCATCCCGACAGCTGTCGTTACCGACCTGACGGCACAGATACAATTCCGGAAAATCGTCTATTTCGGTCTCGACCATTACTTCGATTACATCGTAACCAGTGAAGAAGCGGGTTTTGATAAACCTCACCAAGCTCCTTTTGAAATCGCAGCACAAAAGATGCAATCAAAGGGCGGTTGTATTTGGATGATCGGTGATAATCCAATGAATGATATTGGTGGTGCAAAAAAATCTATCGCAGCTGTAACTCTACAAAAAGTACACGAAGGTGTAGTTATCGGCAAAGGCGAGAACCAACCCGATGCCACTTTACATAACTACGAATCACTGCGTGTCTTATTGAAGAAGATTTTGCATGTTTAGTAATATCAGGTTATGGATTGACAGCTTCATTCTCTCGCCAGTACCGGCTTTGTTCGTTATTTTATTTGTGGCAATAGCAATCATCAATACGCAGTACCTTGATATCGATTTTCTTATTATCTATTCACCCAATGAGTATGCTTTCCACAACTCATTGATCATAATGCTCGATGGTCTACGTGAAACTAATTTGCAGAAATTCTTTGGCTATGGCTTCTACAATTACGGCTTTGGTTTTTGGCTCCTAAATTTAATCGCTACTCTGCCATTCATGGTTGGCGATTACACTAAAACAACTATTTATATGCCAAGGATAGTTACGGCACTTACTGCCCTTGGCGGACTCGGTTGCCTCTACCTAACCGCTCGGCAGTTCCTGAATACTTGGATTGCCGCGTTGCTTATTTTGGTGGTTGTGTCTATGCCCGCTTTTTGGGTGAATATTGTGTTTTCTCCGGATTGGCTAATGACCGCTTGCTTGCTGGTCGCGTTATATTACTTCGTGCGTAATGACTCCAATCCGGGCCGAAACTATTGGCTTGGAGTTGTGTGGTTTGGGTTAGCAGCGAGCCTGGGCAAGTTTCAAGCATTCGTCTTTCTACCTTTTTTGTTTTTTTACATTTTCCACGATGAAATCGTGCGGCGTGATTTCACACGTTTTCAAGACCACTTGAAACGTGCAGTTATTTCTGTGACCGTTGCGATTGGATTATTCGTCATGCTAAATCCGTTTGTGTTGCATCCGAAGGGACTTAAGGCCTTTCTCAGAATATTGGACATTAATCTGACGACGAACGCTGAACCGTCACTATCTATCATATATAAGGTTAGTAATATAGTTTTCGATTTCTATGTAAATCCTTTATTGTTCGTGGGCCTCGCTGCATTGATTGCGTACAAATGCATTGAATATTTCTTTCAGGACCAAAATCGCGCTACGCAGGCTCTTGCATTTTACTGCGCCATCTATTTTGCCTACCTGTTACTGATGGTGCACAAAGATTGGCAGGGATATTACCTCAATTTGCTGATACCGGCCGTAATCTTGGCGCCGCCGCTGCTCGCCAGATTACACTCGTCGAGGCAGGTAGCTGCTCTACTCTTTGCATTGCTGAGTCAGTTTGCTTGGTATGGGCACGGCTATGCCGACATCGCTGCGTTAACCTATCAAACCAATACAGCCATTCGTGTTGAACAACAACGTTCAAGCAGCGATTTCATCGTGCAAAATTTAAAGGGTAAAGTCTCTGCCGCTACCACTGTATTGACTTTGTCTAACGTTGCATTTCCTTACCACAGACTGGGGCTTAATTCTCGTAATATTTTCATCGCATACAATATGCTCGGATATGAAATGATTAGCGCAGATGGCGTGTTAAAGAAGTTTACTGATCTAGATTTGCGTGAATACAAGTTAAGCCGATTTAAGATCAAGGATTTTATCGTCTTGCGCAAAGATGACTATTACTACCAGTTATGGCAGTCGCAACAGATGTCTAATCTCACCGGCTATGTGGAGTCAGTTGAGATCATGCAGAGACTCAATGCAGACGAACTTGGCTACCGCCGATTGGCAGAAAATGCCGATGTGATTATCTACCAGCGCGTCGCCTCCGCGACACCGGAGAAACAGTGAGCATGCCAATAAATCTGATAGGTTTTATCACCTGATGACAAACAAGCGTGAAGACCCTGACGAAGATTTGCAGATCGATAAGTTTATAGCGCTATCGCGTTATGCTGGGTCGCGATTCGACCTGCTGCAAGCAGGTGGCGGAAACTCCTCCGTCAAGTTGGATGATCGCCGAATGCTCGTGAAGGCATCAGGCTTCCTCCTTTCCGAAGTTGAGTCGGGAAAAGGATACGTGGTCATCAACTATCCTGAAATTGCCGGTCTTCTGGAGACTCCCTCCAGATGGGGCGATGACGACAAGCACCGTCGTGACTCAAAAGTAAATCAATTGGTAACATTGGCAATAGAAACACCTGGAGCCAGGGCGTCTATCGAGGTTTTTTTGCACGCCATCCTGGGGCGATTTGTGCTTCACACCCATCCAATAGCCGTTAATATCATCGCCTCGCAAAGTGACTGGAATAAAAATCTCACCGCGCTATTTGCAGATGCATTGTGCGTGCCGTATCGCACACCAGGAATTGAACTCGGTCTGGAGTTGAATACGTTAGTAAAAAAATATATTTCAAACCATGGATATACACCGCGAATAATCTTCTTGCAGAATCATGGTTTGATCGTGAGCGCCGATTTGATGGAGGCAGTGCAACAAATCACCGAAGATGTCGTTGGTAAATGCAGTAAGTGGTGCGGAGTAGATCTTGGACGCTATCAGCTGGTTACGGCGATTGCAAAGTATGTTGGAGACGGCTTAGTTGCCTATCTTTGCGAAGACAGTGCAATTGTCGATCTTCTTAAAACAAGGAAAACTCTGTTTTCTCAGAAACCGTACAGTCCGGACAGTTTTGTATTTTGCGGCGCTGCACTGCTTGTGGTGGAAAACTTAAGTGATCCGGGACCCCTGGATGCATACCGGGAAAAATATCATGACATACCGAAGGTAATCCATTATGACGGTCAAATCTATTTTTTAGCCAAAAATATCAGAAAGGCTAAGGAGAGCGAGGAGGTATACAAGGCCCATTTGCTGGCGCTTGCCTCTATGAAGGGACAGATAAACTATTTAAACGACGACGAATTAGCTTATCTCGGCAGCTGGGAAGCAGAGAAATATAGGCGAGATATGTGATTCAAGATAAGTCATCAGGCGGTGACTCGTCGGCAAAAAATGATAATTCTTCATTGTGGAAAATTATACGAAAACCTATTCATGTCATAAATTTCAATTGGGCTTCGATACTGTTTTTTTCGTTTTTCATGGCATATGGCTATTATGGCGCCATAACTCCAGAGATCAGCCAGTTTAGGGAGAGCCTCGCATCTTCAATTCTATTACTGGGTATTCTTACGATAATTCTTGTATTGCTCGGTTTGCTCGCATGGAAAGCACCAGGTAGGTTTCAGGATTCAATTACAATTCAAAGAAAGGACTTTTTTGTATTTCTTTCCTACTTTGCCATATTATTTTCATTTTCATATAACCAGTTGCAGTTTTCACTGTATAGCGATGAAATTTCATACTCCGCGACATCCCACGGTCATAGTATTCATATTTCTTTGGCTCTGGTCCAGCAACTGTATGCGTTTGATGGTATTGCATTCCAATATCTGGTTCAGGCCATCAGCCTTATTCTGCTATTATCATTATTAGGTTTATTTATACTATCAACACGACTTACCTGGATAAGTAGAATCATAATCTTTTCGCTCCTCCTGATACTCGGCAGACTGGTATTTTCTTTCACGGGCGGCAACGGGTCACCCCATCCGCCACTACATTTAATACCACCGTTCATCTTTGGATCTGTTTTTGGCATTACGGATTTTTCATTTAAATTCTCATACTTTGTCTTTTATGTCATCTTCATCCTTGTGCTTTACAGGATGATAAGCAGGGTATTTTCATTCGCACCATCATATCTACTTGCGCTAGCTATCGGAACGATACCCTTGCTTTGGCACTTAGGCGGTGTTGTAGACCATTCTCTTTGGGCGTCTATTTGTTTTACCCTGGTCATGGTTGAAATCGTTACATCAGTAAAACTAAATTACATAAGGTTGACCAGCTTTATATCTATTGTGGTGCTGATGCGCCAGCCATCATTTTTGGCGATTCTCCCTGTTTTAATGCTCTTTCTTACCGAAGAGTTTAAATACAATAATTGGAGAATCTGGTCATTAAAATTATCGCTTATTCTGACTCCGACTTTTCTCTTCATTCCATTTCTCGGGAAAAGCCTGATATATGGAACACCTTCCACCGACGCACTCAATGAAGGTTCGGCGGTTCGGCGCGTGCTTGACGCTGTTAGTTCGGATATTATCTTGTCCTCAATAACAAATTCTGTTCCATACTGGTGGATTGTCTTTATTCCACTGGCATTCATCCCGCTTTCTAGAAGAATGGTCAGTAGAAATCTTATTCTTCTATTATTTTTTATGGCCTCCGTGTATGTCTATTATTCGATACATCCATCATTATGGGGATACGCAAAATACCAGGCTGAATACGCAGTTCCATTCGTTGTTTTAGGCATGTTACTGCTGGCAGTAAGGCTCTCAAGGTTCCTTTTTTCAAGACATACTGTGGCAACGCTTGCATTAGCTATCATTTTTTTAAATATTTCTGACTTTATACATATCCTAAATGGCGATGTACGCATCGGCTTTCCTGCAGAATACGAACAGGAAGTTTCTAAAAATCAACTCCCTGGTGAGCACTTTCTGGTTGCATTCCCATTTAATTATCGAGCTGCATATGCCGCTATAAGAAATGAGAACCTTACAGAGAATTCCTACTCAATAGGCGCTACGTATGGGATTCTTCCTGAAATTATGAATGGATATTCAGCCAAGTCCATTCGAGCAGTACATGACATTTTTGTTAAACAGGAGCATAACAGACTAACCGCACCAAAAGCTGGATGGAATGTTGACTTAGTTGAAAGTGACGCCCGTATTAAAGTTGTGTTAATTGGGGCCGTTTCCAGTAA
>Ga0209640_10003523_pt1 | contig 13678 bp, 12 predicted proteins | sample RifCSP10_1_FD_184018 | JGI IMG/M metagenome (GOLD analysis project Ga0209640, IMG submission 184018) | Soil microbial communities from Rifle, Colorado - Rifle CSP2_sed 10_1 (SPAdes) (version 2) | ecosystem: Environmental > Terrestrial > Deep subsurface > Rock core/Sediment | place: Rifle...
GCAAAAGGAAGCGCAATACGCGGCTTCGCTTCTTGCGCGCGGATCAATGCCGAGGGGAACAACAGCGTGCCCGCAAGCACGACACCAAAGACTCGCCGATTCATCGTGATCACGGACGTCCCTTTTGTGCCGCCGAACTAGCAACGAGCCGCACGACGCGGCCGCAGAAAGCATATACCGCAGAACGCAAGCATCCAAATGTAGACGCCGCCTTATGCCGGCAGATATCCAGACGAAGATGCGACGCCGCTAAAGCCCGCGCGCATCGAGCCACTCGAGAATTTCCTGCGCGGCGAGCTGCCAGTCGGTGTCGAGCATGGCGGCGTGTCCGAGGCCTTCGAGCAGGCGGTACTCGGCGCCGAGCAGGGTCGCGGCGGACTGCGCCATCAGGGGGGAGATGAGGGCGTCGCGCGAGGCGCCGAGGACGAGGGTGTCGGGGCGGTGCGCGCGCCAGAGCTGCGGCAGGCCCCAGAAAGACATGTCGCAAAGGGCGCGGCGCGATTCGGCCTGCATGCGGTCGTAGTAGCGCTCGATGCGCTCGCCGTTCACCGGTCCGGCGAACAGGGCCTCGGCGAGCGCGGCGCGCGAGGCCCTGCGTCCCGAGGCGAGCGCGTTGACCTCGGCGAAAAGCGCCGGCCGGCCGAAGGCAAGCGAAAAGGTCGACGGCAGCAGGCCGAAGGGCGGCACCGGGCAGAGGTGCACCGCCGCCGGCGCCGGCGCGGTTTCGAGGTACTTCTGCACGACCAGGGCGCCCATGGAGTGGCCAACGAGGACCGGGGGGCGGTCGAGGAGCCTCACGGCGCGCGAGAGGTCCTCGGCGTAGTCGGCGAGGCCGAAGCCGTGCAGCCGGTCGCGCCCGCTGCTCGCGCCGTGGCCGCGGAGCGACACCGCATGCGCCGGGAAGCCGCGCTCGGCGAACCAGGGCAGGAAATGCTCGTCCCAGCACCAGGCGCCGACGTAGGCGCCGTGCACGAAGAGAAGCGGCACGCGCGCGGCGGCACCGCGCGGTTCGCGGCTGAGGACTTCGAGCCGGATCAAGCCGGCACCGCCATGCCGCGCGCGACCGCGGGCCGCGCCGAGAGCGTATCGAACCAGCGCTTCACGTGCGGAAATTCGGCAAGCGGAATCCTGTGCCACTCGTGGCGCGCAACCCAGGGGAAGGTCGCGATGTCGGCGATCGAATACTCGCGCGCAAGAAACGCCGCGTGCGACAGGCGCCGGTTGAGCACGCCGTACAGGCGCCGCGTCTCGCCGGTGTAGCGCTCGATCGCGTAGGGCACCGGCTCCCTGGCGGCACGCAGGAAATGATGCACCTGGCCGAACATCGGGCCGACGCCCCCCATCTGGAACATGAGCCACTGCAACGCGTCATACCTGCCGCGCAGCGGCTGCGGGAGGAATTGCCCGGTTTTTGCGGCAAGATAGACGAGAATCGCGCCTGACTCGAAGAGCTTCATCGCGCGCCCGTCGGGCCCATCGTAGTCCACGATCGCGGGAATCTTGCTGTTCGGATTGATGGCGACGAATTCCTCCCTGAATTGCTCGCCCTTGCCGATATCCACCTTGTGCACGCGGTAGGCAAGGCCGCATTCCTCGAGCATGATGGATACCTTGCGGCCGTTCGGCGTGCCCCACGTGTACAGATCGATCATTCGCGTCGTTCGCTCGCTGCAGCGCGCGCCATTCTAGTTCAGAGCTTCCCCAGGCTACTCGCTGCGCAGGGCTTCGAGCGCGTCGAGGCGCGCGGCGCGGAGCGCCGGCAGCACGCCGGCAGTCAGTCCGACGGCGATCGCGACTGCCTCCGCGATCGCGGCATACAGCCACGGCGTGTGCACCGGCAGGGCGGGAACGATCAGCTTCAGCAGCGCGGCGATGCCCCAGCCGAGCCCCAGCCCGGCCGCGCCGCCGATCGCCGCAAGCATGGCCGCTTCGCCGAGAAAGAGCGCGAGGATTGCGCGCTGCGTGGCCCCGAGCGCGCGCAGCAGCCCGATCTCGCCGGTGCGCTCCGCCACCGCGATGGTGAGGATGGTGAGGATGCCCACGCCGCCCACGACCAGCGAGATCGCGCCGATTGCCGCCACCGCGAAGGTGATGGCATCGAGTACCGTGCCGAGCACCTGCAGCATCTCCTGCTGCGGCGTCACGGTGAAATCCTCGGCGCCGTGGCGCTCGACCAGGGCGCGCTTGATGCCCCGCTCGACCTCGGCGACCGGCGCGCCCGGATCGTAGACGACGTGAATCTCCATCAGGCTCTCCCGGTTGAACATGTCGAGCGCGCGCGCCACGGGGAGAAACACGGTGTCGTCGAGATCGAAGCCGAGGACCTGGCCCTTCGACTCCATCACGCCCACGATCCGGTAGCGCTCGCCGCCGACGCGCAGGCGACCGCCGAGCGGGTTCTCGCCGCCGAACAGCTCCGCCGCCACTTTCGCGCCGAGCACGACGAAGGCGCGCGCCGCGCGCATGTCGTCCTGGGGCAGGAATTCGCCGCTCGCCACGCGCATGCTGAGCGCACGCGCGAAGTCGGGACCGACGCCGTACAGCGTCACGCGGCGGCTGCGCCCGGCGTACTCGACCTCGGCGTTTCCCTGCACCACCGGATCGGTGATCTGCACGTGCGGCGCGCGGCGCAACGCGATCGCGTCCTCGATGCTCAGGGGGCGCACCGTGTTCACCGCACCGAGCGACGCGCCGTGGGTCTGGATGCGGCCCGGCGAAACCGTGATCAGGTTGGTGCCGAACTGGGTGAATTCCGCGATCACGAAGCGATGCAGGCCCTCGCCGATCGAGGTGAGCAGGATCACCGCGGCGATCCCCACGGCGATACCGAGCGCAGTAAGCGCGCTGCGCAGCCGGTGCGCCACGAGCGTGGTCAGCGTGAAGCGCACGAAGTCGCCGGCACCCATCGCTATCTCCTGGACAGCGCCCGCACCGGGTCGAGCCTTGCCGCGCGGCGCGCCGGCGCCACCGCAAACAGCACCGCGGTGCCGATCGCCGTGAGCGGCGCGGCGAGCACCGCCCACCACGGCGGCGTGAACGGAATCGCGGGATAGATCTGCCCGATCAGGATCTGGCCGATCTTGCCGGCGGCGAGCCCGAACGCCGCGCCGCCGAGGGCCAGGAGCACCGCCTCGGTGAAGAACACGAGACGGATCTGCGCGCCGGTCGCGCCGAGCGCCTTGAGCAGCCCGATCTCGCTGCGCCGCTGCGCCACGGCGATCAGCATCACGTTCATGACGAGGATTCCGGCGACCGCCAGGCTGATCGCGGCAAGTCCGCCGACCGCCAGCGTCAGCGCGCGCAGGATCCTGTCGAACGTGGCGAGCACCGCGTCCTGCGTGATCACGGTCACGTCGCGCTTGCCTTCGTGCCGCTCGCGCACGATCTCCTCGATGTCGGCCTTTGCGGGCGCGATGCTCTCGCGGCTTTTCGCCTCGACCAGGATCCTGAACAGCGCCTCGGTGTTGAACAGGGCCTGCGCGGCGGCGAGCGGCACGATCACGATTTCGTCGGTATTGAAGCCGAGCGACTCGCCCTGCACCGCGAGGACACCGACGACGCGAAAGCGCCGGTCGCCGATGCGCAGCCATTCGCCGAGCGCGCCTCGCGCGCCGAAAAGTTCGGCCGCCACCTTGGCCCCCACCACGCAGACCGGCTGGCTGTGGCGCGGATCGCCCGCGGGCAGGAACTGCCCCTGGGCCATTTTCATGTGCCGGATCTCGAGCAGCTCGGCGGTGGTGCCGAGCACCGGAGTCTCGCGGCTGCGCGCCCCGACCCGCACGTCGCCCGCGCCGACGATGAGCGGGGCGAGTCGCCGGATCGCGGGGCTGCGCTTGAGCGACAACGCGTCGTCGATCGTGAGATCGCGCGGCGTCTTGCCGAGCAGCACTCCGGGCATCGCGCCCGCCGTTTCGCTCCTTCCCGGGAGCACCACGACCAGGTAGGTGCCGAGCGAGCCGAACTGGTTGATGACGTAGAGCCGCGCGCCCTCGCCGATCGAACTCACCGCCACGACCGCCGCGACGCCGATCCCCATCGCGAGCAGGATGAGCAGCGTGCGCGTGCGGTAGCCGCGCACCACCTGCCAGGCAAACGCGAGCAGATCGGCGAACCTCATGTCCGGTCCCGCTCGTCGCTGACGACGGCGCCGTCCACCATGCGCAGCCGGCGATGCGCGCGCGCCCCGATTTCGGGGTCATGCGTGACCACCAGGACCGTGCCGCCGTCGTGATGCACGCGTTCGAGCACCGCCATGACCTCCTGTCCGGTGTGGCGGTCGAGGTTTCCGGTCGGCTCGTCCGCGAGAATCACCTCCGGTCGCATCGACATGGCGCGCGCGATGGCGACGCGCTGGCACTGGCCGCCGGAGAGCTGGTCGGGACGGTGCCGGGCTCTGTCTTCGAGCCCGTAGGCCGCAAGCAATTCGCCCATCCGCCGCTTGCGCTCGGCCGGATCGATCCCGGCGAGCACCATGGGAAGCTCGATGTTCTGCTCCGCGGTGAGGCGCGGCACGAGATGAAAGAACTGGAACACGAAGCCGATTCTCTCGCGGCGCACGCGCGCCAGCTCGTCGTCCGTGAGGCCGGTGACGTCGCGGCCGTCCAGCTCGTAGCGGCCGGCATTGGGCCGGTCGAGCAGGCCGATGATGTTCAGCAGCGTGGACTTGCCCGAACCGGAGGGGCCCATGATGGATAGATACTCGCGGTGCGCGATCGCGAGGTCGACGCCGCGCAGCGCGTGGACCTGCTCTTCGCCGACCCGGAACACGCGCTCGATCCCGCTCAGGCGGATCATTTTCCCGCGGCGGCGGCGGGAGTCCTGGTTTCCTCGACCGCGCGCGCGCCGGGCTTGACGCCGGCGCGCTCGAGCGAGGTGACGACGCGGTCCCCGCGCTTCAGGCCGGAGCGGATCTCGGTGTATTCCCAGTTCGAAAGGCCGATTTCGACCTTGCGCTCCTGCAGCGTTTCGTCCCCCCCGAGCGCAAGCACGCGGTTGCCGGGCATGAGCGCCGAGGTCGGAATGCGCAGAACCGGGTCGCGCGCCGCGATCACGATTTCGATGTCCGCGCTGTAGCCGACCAGCAGGTTGCGCACCCCGCCCGGGTCGTCGAATTCGACCTCCACCTCGACGGTTCGGGCCTGCTTCTCGACGGCGAGCACGTACGGCGCGATGCGGCGCACCTTGCCCGTAAAGTGCCTGCCGCGGTAGGCATCGAGGGTGATGCGCCCGGCCATCCCGAGCTTGAGCTGAGCCGCGTCGACCTCGTCGATCGGCGCCGTGACGTAGAGGCACGTATCGTCGATCAGATCGATCGCAGGCAGCGTCGGTATGCCGGGGGGCGACGGCGTGAGGAACTCGCCCAGCTCGCCGTTCACCTCCGCGACGATGCCGTCGAAGGGCGCGCGAACCACGGTGCGCGCCGTGTCGGCGCGCGCGGCTCGGATGCGCGCCTCGGCCTCGGCGACCTGCGCCCGCCCCGAGTCGCACACGGCCTGCTTCGCTTTCGCCTCGTTTTCGGCGCGATCGACGTTCTCTTCGGACACGAAGCCCTTGTCGCGGAGCTGGCGGCTGCGCGACGCGGCGCGCATCGCGATGTCGGCAAGCACGCAGGCCTCGCTGCGATGTGCCCGAGCCGTCTGCAGTTGCTCGACCGAAACGCCCTCGCGCGCCACGAGGTCGTCGTTCCACAGTTCGAGCAGCAGCTGGCCGCGCTTGACGCGGTCGCCCTTGCGAACCGCGAGCTTCTGGATGCGGCCGCCCAGGGGCGGCGCAAGCTTCGAGCGCCGGCACGCCGAGACCGAGCCGGCACGCGTGTTGGCCACGGTGGTCTCGACCCGGCCGGAATCGACTTCGGCGGCGACCACCGCGACCGGCTTGGCGCGGGTGAAATACCCGACCGCGGCCGCCGCCGCAGCAACGATGCCCAGGGCGATGGCGCCGCGGCGCCACATGCGGGAGGAGGGCGTCGGATTCATCCAGGCCGCAGTCTAGCCGCGAAGCGCGGCCGAGATCGCCGCTTCGCGCGCGGCATCGATCCGGCCGGGGATTTCCGCGGGCGACGGCGCCTCGCGGGCGATCGCGCCCGCATCGACCGAGGCGGCGGAGGCAAACGCCTGTTCGATTGTCGCGATATCCGCGGCCGGTTCGGCGAGCCGCGCGGCGAACAGCAGCGCTGCAAGCCGCTCGGGGCGCCGGAACGCGTCCGCGCACTTGAACAGGCGCAGGAGCGCCGCCGGATCGGCCGCGTTCGCCGCGACGATCAGATTCCTGCAGCGGCAGACGGCGAGCGCGAGCTCGCGCTCCTCGTTCGGAACCCGCAGCCGGTCGCACAGTGCGCGCATCGCCGATTCCTCGACCGGCCATGCAAGCACCGCAAACCGCACGCCGGCCGGCGCGCCAGCCAGCGCCGCGCGGGCAAGCGCCCGCTCGTCGATCCGCAGCTCGGGAAACAGCCGCGCGAGCGCGCCGCAGCGTTCGAGGGCGGCAAACATGCGCTCCGGGTGCGGTTCGGCGAGGCCGTTGACGAGTTCCTGCCAGACGCGCTCGGCGACCAGGTGTTCGACTTCGCCCGCCTCGACCATGCGGCCCATGAGCGCCAGCGTGTCGTCGGCGATGCGAAATGCGTAACGTGCCGCAAAGCGCGCCACGCGCAGGATTCGCACGGGGTCCTCCGCGAACGCTTCGCTGACGTGGCGCAGCACTCCCTCCCTGAGGTCGCGCTCACCGCCGAACGGATCGACAAGTCCGCCCGCTTCGTCGCGCGCCATCGCGTTGATCGTAAGGTCGCGACGCGCGAGATCCTGCTCGAGCGTCACGTCGGATGCCGCGTATACGGAAAAGCCCTTGTAGCCGCGGCCGCTCTTCCGCTCGGTGCGTGCAAGCGCATACTCCTCGTGCGTCCCCGGGTGCAGGAACACGGGGAAGTCCTTGCCGACCGGCCGGAAGCCGGCGGCCACCATCTCATCGGGCGTGGCCCCGACCACGACCCAGTCGCGGTCGGCGACGGAAATCCCCAGGAGTTCGTCGCGCACCGCGCCGCCGACGATATAGGCTTTCACGCGGCGCTTATCGCGCGCTCACCGGCGCGCACGCCAGCGCAGCTTCGGATACCTCTCCCTGGGCCGGGACGGAGCAAGCCAGCCGGGCGCCGCCACCTCGAGAGCCGTCGGCCGGATGTCGAACGGCAGAGCACCGCCGTTACACTCGCCACACACGCTCGGCACCTGCATCGAGCGGTAGTTGTCGCGCGTCATCAGGGGGACCGGAGCGAGCTCCATCAGCCAGGCCTGCAGGTATGAAATACGATCGGGCAGTCCCGCGATCAGGCGCCGCCGTCCCGTCACTGCGCAGACGTACTTCACCAGCTCGGCAAGCGTATAGACCCGCGGGCCGCAGAGCTCATAGCGCCGCCCCGCCGCCTCGGGCCTCGCAAGGGCCGCGATGAACACCCGCACCACGTCGCCGACGTATACGGGCTGGAAGCGCGCCTGCGGGCAGGCAACCGCGAGAACGGGCAACACCGCCGCAAGCTTCGCAAACAGGTTGAGAAAGCGGTCGTCCGGCCCGAAGATCACCGACGGCCGGAACACGGTGACCGCGAGGTCATCCGCGGCGAGCACGCTTTCTTCGCCCACGGCCTTGGAGCGCAGGTACTCGGAGGGCGCCTCCCGCGAGGCGCCAAGCGCGCTCATGTGAAGCAGGCGCTTCACGCCCGCCGCGCGGCAGGCGGCAACGATCGCCTGCGGCAGCTCGACGTGCGCCCGCGCAAAGTCCGGACCGTACTCATTGGGGCCGCGCTCGTCGCGCCGGCCGCGCCGGCTGTGCAGCACGCCGACGAGGTTGATCACGGCGTCGTGTCCGGCGGCGAGCCGCGTCAGCGCATTCCCGTCCGCGACGTCCGCTTCCACGACTTCCACGGTCGGCAGCAGGATCAGGTGCTTGGCGCGCTCGCGGCGGCGCGTCGGCACCGTCACCTCGGTGCCGGCGGCAGCGAGCGCGGCGACCAGGTGCCTGCCCACGAATCCGCTCCCTCCCACCACGAGGATTTTCGAGCAGCGCACGCGGTCCTTGATCAGAGGTTCCCTAGGGAAGATTCTCGTCGAAACGGTCGGCGGCGGATTTCGGCGCCACGGTCCCGAGCCGCGCCTTGAGCGACAGCGCCCTGCCGCCAAACAGCGCGGCGTAAAAGACGGTGTTCGCCATCACCTTCTTCACGTAGTCGCGGGTCTCGTTGAACGGGATCGTCTCGGCGTAGATCGCGCCCTCGAGCGGCTTCACGTCGCGCCAGCGGCGCGCACGGCCCGGTCCGGCGTTGTAGGCGGCCGACGCGAGCACCGCATGCCCGAGGTCGTCGAACACGTACTTGAGGTAGCGGGTGCCGAGCGTGACGTTGGTTTCGACCTCGGACACGCGCTGCGGCGAGTAATTCATGCCGATCCTGCGCGCAACCCAGCGCGCGGTCGCGGGCATGAGCTGCATCAGTCCGCGCGCACCGGCGGAGGATTTCGCGTCGGCGATGAACCGGCTTTCCTGCCGCACGATCCCCAGCACCCAGGCTTCCTCCAGCTCGAAGGCGCGTGCCTGCTCGCGGAACACGTCGCGGAACGGCGCCAGAAACCGCACCCGGAAATTGTGGAACTGCGAGGTCCGGTCGGCGGTGTTGATGGCGCGGTCGAACAGTTCGGCGCGCCGCGCCAGCTCGGCTGCGGCGAGCAGTTGCCGGTCGTCCATGCCGCGGATCGAGAAAATCCATTCGCGCGTGGCCTCCGCGCGCAGGCCGAGGCGGTACAGTTCAAGCGCGCGCAGCAGACCGGGGTTGCGCTTCGCCTGCGCGATGTCATCTTCCGCGGGCACGTGAAACGGCTCAGGCACCGCCGCCGTCTCGCCAAGCTCTTCCGCGGCGAGCACGCCGTAGAAATGCGGCTGCCCGGAAATGCGCAGGAAATAGGCGCGTGCGCCGTCTGCGCTGCCCTGCGCGCCAAGCGCGCGCCCGTACCAGTAGGTCCAAGCCGCGTCCTGGCGCGCGGTCACCGACATCGGGTCGATCGCGTCGCGCGCCATCTGCCAGTCGCCGGCACGCAGCGCGGCGCGCGCCTTCCAGGCGAGCTGCTCGTCGCTCAGCTCGGCGTCTTCCGCGAACCGATACCACCGCACCGCGTCCGGCAGATGGCGGCGCGCCGCCTCGTACGCGACGCGTCCCCAAAGATCCTTGCGCTCGTCCTCCGTGAACCGCGCCCCCAGGGCACCGCCCAGAAACCCTGCCGCGGGCCGCGGATCGCTGTGGGCCAGACGCGCCAGCGCAAACCGGACCATCTCGCGAGTCGGACGGCGCTCAAGGTTGGCCGGCGGACTCGCGAGAAGCTTCTCGGGGCTGCCCGCTGCCTGCGCAAGCAGCCGCTCGTCGGGTGCTTCCTGGGGCGGCAAATAGCCGAGCGCGTGTTTTGCCGCGGCAAGCTGGCCGTTCTCCAGCAGCACCCGCACGCGCTGCCAGACGTGCGTCGCCGTAAGCCGGCCGTCCGCCATCATCCGCTCGCCGAGCGCGCCGCAGCCCCCGGGCAACTCGCGGGGCTCGAGCCACACCGCCTGTGCCTCCTCGTACGCGCCGTCGTCGCCGCGGGCGAGACGCGAGGACCAGGCGTAGCAGCGGATCTCCAAGTCATCGTGCACCAGTGGCGCGAGTTCCAGGTCGAACGTCTGCCATTCGGCGCTCTTGCCCAGTTCCTTCAGCCAGTCCGCGCGCAGCCGGTCGGCGAGATAGCTGCCGGCATGCCGCTGGAGGTACTCCTGGGCCTCGTGCGTTGTGACCTCGTCGATCCGCAGCTTGAGCCGCCAATATTCGAAATAGGGCTCGAGAACGTGCCCCTCGAGCGCAGCCGCCTGCCTGGCGAGCTTGAGCGGATCCCCGGCGCGGAACGCCTGATACGCTTTGAGCACTGCTTCGTCCGCGGTCTGCGGCTTCGGCGCGGCCGCGGCGAGTGTGCCGCAAAGAGCCAGTGCTATAGTCAGGAAGTGCCGCAAAATCATGTACTCAGCATAGCATGCAAGGCGAAGAGCTGAAACGCTGGCGCAGGTCCGAACGCGCCCGGCTGGTCGCTGCGCGCGAAGCGCTCGACCGCTCGACGCTGGAGGCCCTGCGGTGCGCGATCGATCACCATCTCGAGCGCGCATTTCCCGGACTCGCGGGCGGCGTGCTCGCATTCTGCTGGCCGATCAGGAACGAGTACGACGCGCGGCATCTGGCGAAAACGCTGCGCGAGCGCGGGGCGTTGACCGCGCTGCCGGTAGTGGTCGGCCCGGCCAGGCCGCTCGTGTTCCGCGAATGGCACCCGGGCGTACCGCTTGCCCAAGGGCCGCTCGGCATCGCCTACCCGGCCGACTCGCGCGAAGTCGCGCCCGATCACGTGCTCTTGCCGATGAACGCCTGGGACGCGCAGGGATACCGCCTAGGTTACGGCGCGGGATACTTTGACCGCACGCTCGCCAGCCTCGCAAAGAAACCCGTGGTGATCGGCATCGCCTACGAGCAGGCGAGGATCGAATCGATTCATCCGCAACCCTGGGACGTCCCGGCGGACCACGTGGTCACCGAGCGCGGCGTGTACCGGCGCGAGCCCGATGGCCTGGTGTTCCTCGGCGTTCCTAACCCAGGAACAGGCGGTACGCCGGGTTTGCCGTCTCGTCGGCGTACGGATAGCCGAGCCTGGCGAGGAAGCGCCTGAAGTCGCCCATCTCGTCGCGCGGCACCTGCATGCCGGTGAGGATGCTGCCGTAGTCGGCCCCGAGATTGCGGTAGTTGAACAGGCTGATGTTCCAGCTCGGGTTCATCGCCGACAGGAACTTCATCAGCGCGCCGGGCCGCTCGGGAAATTCGAACCGGTACAGCAGCTCGTTCTTCGCCAGCGGCGAGTGTCCGCCGACCATGTGGCGCATATGGCCCTTCGCGACCTCGTCGTCGGAAAGGTCGAGCGTGCGAAAACCGCCGCGCCGCAGCGTCCGTATGATCCGCGCGGTCTCGTCGCGATCGTGCACCGTCACGCCGACAAAGATGTGCGCCTCGCGCGGATCGGACATCCGGTAGTTGAACTCGGAGATGTTCCGTTTGCCGAGACCGGCGCAGAACCGCCGGAAACTTCCGCGCCGCTCCGGGATCGTGACCGCCAGCACCGCCTCGCGGTGCTCGCCCACCTCGGCCCGCTCGGCGATGAAGCGCAGGCGGTCGAAGTTGGTGTTCGCGCCCGAGGCGACCGCGACCAGGTTCCTGCCTTTCACGCCGTGCTTCTCCACCCATGCCTTGGCGCCGGCCACCGCGAGCGCGCCCGCGGGCTCGAGCACCACGCGCGTGTCCTCGAACACGTCCTTGATCGCCGCGCACATCTCGTCGGTATCGACGAGGATCATTTCGTCGACGAACTGTTTCGCCAGGCGCAAGGTCTCCGCCCCGACCTGCTTCACCGCGACGCCGTCGGCGAACAGCCCCACGTGATCGAGCACCACGCGCCGGCCCGTGCGCAGCGAGCGCGCCATGGCGTCGGCGTCCCTTGGCTCGACCCCGATCATGCGCACCGCCGGACGGAGGCGCTTCACGTATGCCGCGATCCCCGAGATCAGGCCGCCGCCCCCCACCGGAACGAAGATGGCGTGCAGCGGGCGCGTGTACTGGCGCAGGATCTCCATGCCGATGGTTCCCTGCCCCGCGATGACCTCCGGATCGTCGTACGGGTGCACGAACGTCAGGCCGCGGCGCCGCTGCAGTTTGCGCGCATGCGCGTGGGCGTCGGAATACGAGTCGCCGTGCAGCACGACCTGCGCGCCGCGCGCCGCGACGGCGTCGACCTTGATGCGCGGCGTCGTTACCGGCATCACGATCACCGCCCTGCAGGCGAGCTTCTGCGCCGCCAGCGCGACCCCTTGCGCATGATTGCCCGCGCTCGCGGCGATGACGCCCTTCTTCAGCTTTGCGGGCGCGAGCCCTGCCATCTTGTTGTACGCGCCGCGCAGCTTGAACGAGAACACCGGCTGCAGGTCCTCGCGCTTCAGAAGCAACCGGTTGCCCAGGCGCCGCGACAGGCCCGGCGCCACTTCGAGCGGCGACTCGATCGCCACGTCGTAGACGCGCGCCTTGAGGATTCTTTCGAGATAGTCTGTGCGTTTCACGCGAAAAGCGTAGCACATCGAATGCTCTGATCTCCCCGCAAGGCGGCCGGGCGTAGCGGTTCGCCGCGCAAGGCGCGCTCGGCGCCTGGACTACCCGAGGAGACGCGCCTCGAGCTCGTGGCGCTGGATCTTGCCGCTGGTCGAGCGTGGAAACTCGGCCAGCTCTACGAAACGCACTTCCTTCGGGCGCTTGTAGCCGGAGAGGTTCGCGCGGCAGCGCTCGAGGATGTCCTCCGCGCGCAGTTCCGGATCGCGGCGCGCGACGAAGGCGACCGGCACTTCGCCCCACGTCGCATCGGGCTTGCGCACCACGACCGCGTCGGCGACCCGCGGATCGGCGAGGATCACCTGCTCGATCTCCGCGGGATAGATATTCTCGCCGCCCGACTTGATCAGGTACTTGAGGCGATCGACGAAATCGAGCGTGCCGTCCGGGTTGCGGCGAAACACGTCCCCCATGTGGAACCAGCCGTTGCGGAAATCGCTGGCGTTGGTCTCGGGGGCGTTCCAGTAGCCGGAAAAAAGCGTCCCGGCGCGAATCGCGAGCTCGCCCGGCGTGCCCTCCGGCACTTCCTCGTCGTTGGCGTCCACCAGCCGGATCTCGCAGAACGCGCTCTGGCGCTTCGCCAGCCGGGTCGGCGCCTCGCCGATCGGGATCAGTGACCCGGTCGCCGGCGGCAGACCGGTTTCGGTAGAGCCGAACGAGTTGAGAAACGGCGCCGCGAGCAACGATGTCACTTCCGCAATCTGCCGGCGCGGCACGAGATCGGCCATCGCACCGCAGAGCCCTATGCCGGCGGGACGCACCGGGCGCGCACGCAGGGCGTCGATCATCGCGTCGATCATGCCGGGAATCAGGATGAACCAGCCCGTCCGGTCGCGCTCGATCGCATCGATCAGCGCCTGCGGCTGAAAGCCGTCGATCACGACGACCTTGCCCCCGCGCATCAGCGTGGAGAGCGCCTGGTCGGTGGAGGCCATGTGATACATCGGCGGCCAGGCGATGAAGGTGTCGCCCGGCGGGACCGACAGTTCCGCGCCAAAGCAAAGACCGCGCAGGATCATCGCGCGATGGCTGATGACCGCGCCCTTGGGCAGGCCTGTCGTGCCGCTGGTGTAGAGGATGACCAGACCGTCCTCGGGATCGATCCCGGCGTTCGCCGCGCCGCCCGCGGCGGCCGAGAGAAGCGCCTCGTAGCGCTCGTCGAGGAGCACGCGATCGTGCGGCACGAGATCGAGCGGCTTGAGCGCGTCGGCGAACTCCCTCTGGTGGATCAGGACGCGCGGCTCGACCAGATTGATGCAGTGAGCGAGCTCGCGGCCGGTCAATCGCCAGTTGAGCGCCGCGGTGATGGCGCCGATCTTGGCGCACGCGAGCTCGACTTCGACGTATTCGGCGCAGTTGCGCGCGAGCAGTGCGACTCGATCGCCCCTGCCGACGCCGCGGCCGAGCAGCGCTTGGCCGAGCCGATCGGTGCGCTCATCGAGCGCGCCATACGTAAGCTACCGCCTGCCGTCGACCAGC
>Ga0209640_10003524_pt1 | contig 13678 bp, 18 predicted proteins | sample RifCSP10_1_FD_184018 | JGI IMG/M metagenome (GOLD analysis project Ga0209640, IMG submission 184018) | Soil microbial communities from Rifle, Colorado - Rifle CSP2_sed 10_1 (SPAdes) (version 2) | ecosystem: Environmental > Terrestrial > Deep subsurface > Rock core/Sediment | place: Rifle...
TTCGAGAGCCGCGCTCTCGAGCCACCGCTGCACTGGGTCGTTCGCATCGAGCGGGCCGCCGGCGGCGAGAGCTGGGCCGCCGAGCTGATGCACCACAAACTGTTTCTGAAGGATCCGCCGGCCGGCATCCAGCATTTCGAGATCTCTCACGGATTCAACGTGCTGAGCCTGCAGCGCGGCTGGACGAGGAGCGGCACCACCCTGCGCGTCGGGCTTGGCGCCATCGTGGGACATCCCGAGAACACCGTTCGCGACAGGACCCTCGACGATGACGGGGCATTCGGCGGGTACCATATCGCAGGACCCATCGTGCAGCTGGCGGCGGGCCGCAACCTCGAGCTCGGCCACGGCCTTCACCTCTCCGGCGAGATACGTGCGATGGGCGCGCGAGTCCACGTCCCGATCGAGGGTGGCCACGCGGACTTCTGGCACGTGAGCGGACACGTGCTCGCCGGCATCGGCCTGAGTTTCGGCCGCCAGCGCGCCGACCGTTGACGATTCGCAAACGGGAGGTCGGTACCGGATGCCGCTCGCCGGATGCCTGGATCGAAGGAAGGCAGACTCGAAGCTGTCGGATCGCAGACGGGACGGACGGTGTACCGCGAAGTGCACCGGAAACTCGCGTCGCCGAACCATGAACCAACGCAGGACGGGCCTCCATCGTCGGGCCGCCCGCTCGCTGGGCATCGCCCTTGCCGCCATCGGCACGGCCGCGTCGCCGCTACTCGCTCAGGTCGATGTTCGAGGTCGGGTCATCGAACGCGGGACCGGCAACGCCGTCGATGGCGCATCCATCCAGCTGGGCGGCCTGCCCGTCGTAGTCACCACGCAGGCCGGCGAGTTCCGATTCCGCGATGTCGAGCCCGGCCGCTACGAGTTGCGCGTGCGCGCGCTCGGCTACGCCGATCACGAGCAGGTTCTGCTCGTCCGCAGGGACACGGCACTGTCCATCGAGCTGGAGGTCGCGCCCGTGCCGCTCGATACGATCGGCGTCGAGGGCCGCACCGTCACCGTTCGCGGACTCGTCCGGGAGAAGGGAACTCGCCTCGGCCTCATCGACGTCGAGATCCTGAGCAGCGTGAACCGCTCGGCCAATACGAATGCCGCCGGCCGCTTCAAGCTGACTCGAGTTCCTGCGGACCTCCCCGTCGCGCTGCAGGCTCGCGGATTCGGTTATCTGCCGTTCGACACCGTCGTCGCATCGCCGCGGGATACCACTCTGACCTTCGATCTCGATCAGGATCCGCTGGTTCAGCGTGCGATCTCCGTGCAGGTCGAGCGACTCGACACCCGCTCGCGGCCGTACCGCACCCCGCTCATGCCGGTACTCGATCGGGAAGAGCTTCTGCGCAACATCGACACGACGGCGCTCGACCTCATCAAGTTCAAGTACGGCTTCTTCCTCGGACGCGTGGCGTGTATCCTGATCGACGATCGCCAGAGCTACAACGGCCTCGAGCAACTCGCCCTGTTCCTGCCCGACGAGCTGGAGCGGATCGAAGTGCTCGAACGCGGGGCCATGCTCCGCATCTACACGCGTGACTACATCCGCAAGATGATCGGTGGAGGCGTGACGCTCGCGCGGCCGTCCATGGCGCCGAGCAAGCCGCCGCTGTGCCGCTGAGCCGACGCCTGACGCGCGTCCCCGTGATCGCAAGAGAGAACGATGAAGAACCTGCCCATTGCCTGCTCGCTGGATCCCGCAGATCTGGACCACCGCCGCTGCGAGTTCCACCGCATCGAGGGTCTCACGACCGCGCTCGAGCTGACGGAATCGGGCATGAAGGCCATGTTCGAACCGCGTCCCGGGATCCTGCTCGAACTCGCGAGACTGATCGATCTCGAGAGAGACTGCTGCCGTTTCCTGGAATTCCGGATCACGGCCGGACAGGACGGGGGCCCGATCTGGCTGGACGTGTCCGGGCCGCCCGGGACCGCGGCGTTCTTGCGCGAAACCATTGGCGCCGGCAGGCACGAGCGAGCAGAATGATACGGGATCCGATCGTCGCCCCGGAGGCCGCAGGCGGTCCTCGCGGCGAGGATGGGCGATGAAACAGAACGGCAGGTAAACCGTGGGCGTGGCTGGTCACCTCCGCATTTCGCTCGATGAGTACGATGAGCAGATACGGGTGTTCGTTCCGTACTACGACCAGCTCGTGCTCGGGGCGGCCGCTCCGCTCCAGTGGGTCGAGGCATCGGCTCCGACGATTGTGGACCTCGGCATCGGCACGGGGGCACTCGCCGCCGCATGCCTGGCCGTCCGTCCGGACGCGCACCTCATCGGAGTCGACTCGGACCCGGCCATGCTCGAGGCCGCCCGGTCGAGACTGCGCGATGCGCCCCATGTCCAGCTCATCCGCGCGAACTTCCTCGAGTACGAACTGCCGCCCTGCGATGCCGTAGTCGCATGCATTGCACTGCACCATGTGGCGACGCCGCACGCGAAGCGGTCGCTGTACCTCCGGTGCGCGAACGCGCTGAACGCGGGCGGCTGCCTGATCTCGGCCGATTGTTTCCCGGCGAGGCACGGCGCAATCGCCGCACGGCACCGCGAAGCCTGGCTCGGGCATCTGCAGAAGACCTGTTCGAGAGAAGAAGCCGAGGGCCACCTGGCCGCCTGGGCCGGCGAGGATGTGTATTTCCCGCTTGCCGAAGAGCTCGCCTGGATGAGCGAAGCCGGATTGCGGCCAGAGGTCCTCTGGCGTCATGATGGTTTCGGCATCATCGCGGCGTGCCCAGCCGGCGAGGGCGTGTCCGTAGGTGAGAGACAGCGAGTCGGGTAATGACCGACGGCAACTTACGGAAGCGCGTACAGCTTTGAGTGAGGTCGCCTGTGAACGCATCCGAGGGTCCGCTCGGACTTCTGCCTGCGTTTCCCGGCCGCGGCGACGAGGCGGCTCATCCGATCCGCAGCGCCGCGCGCCGGTGCACTGGAAGATCGGAGGACAGATCATGACTGGCGTATCGATTCGCTTCGCGGTCCGGCTGGCGGCCTTGTGGTTGGCCGTGCTCACGGCGGGATCGGCCTGCTCCCAGCCACCTCAGGTGACGGAGGGTGGTGGGCAGGCGGCGCTGAGTCCTTCGGATCAGTTGCTGCTCGCTTCGGCCAAGGTCGCGTTGCCGCCCGAAGGCGTGACCCCCGCCGACCTGCCCGACCCGCAGTCGAGCGGTGCGAAGTACCTGCAGACGTACTGCGCGACGTGCCATTCGCTGCCGAGCCCCGCGATGCATTCGGCGACGGACTGGCCGGGCGTTCTGCGCCGGATGTGGCTGCGCATGGGCCTTCTCGAGTCCACCTATCGCGTTCCCGAGCCCGACCTGGGCGAGCGGATCGTCCTGCTGGACTATCTCGTCGGGAACGCGCTCAAGGTGACCGCGGCGACACTGCCGGATCGGCCGGGCCGCGAGGAGTTCCAGAAGACGTGCAGCCAGTGTCACGAGCTGCCCGATCCGCACCAGCATTCCTCTCAGGACTGGTTCCTGGTCGTCCGCCGCATGAACGACCACATGCGGACCATTCTCGGGAAACAGCTGACGAACGCGGAGATCGAGCAGATCACGAATTATCTGACCGGCCCGATGTAGTCCCGTCCGGCCTCGGCCGGCTCGCGCATTACGTATTTCTCCGCGTACGCGGCATGGCATGGTACGTACGATTGTCGTGATTGGCGATGTGCTCATGCACGTCGTCGCCGATTGCCCGATGTCGAGACGGCGACCTGTAGAAGTCCGGGTAGCGGAGAATCGCGTCGGTGGATGCCAAGCCGCCGCCGGAATGGCCGTAGATGCCGAACCGCTCCAGATCCATGTACGGGTATCGCGCGCCGAGCTGCTTGACCGCCGCGATGTGGTCCGGCAGACCGTTGTCGCCATGTTGCCCCAGTAATTGTCCTCGATCGCCTTGGCGCGGAACGGCGTGCCGAGATGGTCGAGCTGCACGACGATGAAGCCCAGCTCCGCCAGTGCATCCTGATCCGCGCGCAGCGCCCTGCCGAGCGCGCCGCCGCCGAAGTTCCAACGGCCGACACTGCCGATGAACGGGCCCGGGTAGATGTACTCGATGACGGGATATTAATGGGGTTCTTCAGGTTGCCCTTTGGCATCGAATCGATAGAGGTGGGCGTAGCCATCGCGCTCGGAGAACCAGATGATGTCCTGTCCATCATTGATCACGTCCCAGTTCGGCTTGCCGGCCACAATGTCAGCCACGTCGAATCCGCGAGTCCCGTCGTCGTGAACGTCAGGCGGGGCTGCGGCTCGACATTGACCCGGACATTGCTCTTCGACGCGACATCGACGATGTGGATGTCGAACCTCGGGATGATCGAGTCGCCCGGTAGCGGATAGGGATAGAGTTTCGGCCGCTCGTGTGTCACCGAATACAGCGGCATGAGCCCGACGTTGCGCTGATCCATGCGCTGGATCGCGATGCCGCGCGAGTCGGGCGACCACTGCAGCACCGGGCGCCGCACCGAACTGGCGTTGATCTCCGACGGAGTCGCCGCCTGGATGCCGTACTCGAAAGCGTGTCGCCGGCGAGCGATCCGCGCCATGAGCACGATCAGCGCACGGAACCGGACGGATCGTCGCCGCACCACACGGGGTAACTCCGGCCTGAACGTCCCGACCGGATGTGATCGTGGCGCTGTCGCGACGCCCCCGGAATCGCGGAACCGGATTCCCATCCGGACTCCCGGACCACCCGAAGAGGAGATTCCGTTGAGTGCGAAACACGCGCGCGCACCCATGGATCCGGCCCTGCATTCGAAGCTCGAACAGCTGCAGGACGAAGGACACGAGATGTGGCGCCGCTTCGATGTCGAGGTGCGGCAACAGAACTGGCACCCGTTCGTGCCCGCCGATTACGGCATGGTGCTCGACACGCTTCGCGACCTGAGTGGCGAGGGAGCTTCGTTCCTCGAGTGGGGCAGCGCCAACGGCGTCATCACCATCATGGCCGACCTGCTTGGCTACGATGCATGCGGCATCGAGCTGGATCCCGGGCTCGTCGAAGAGGCACGCGGCCTTGCGACGCGCTATGTTTCAGCCGCCCGTTTCGCCGAAGGAAGCTTCCTGCCCGCCGGCTACGAGTATCGCGATCCGACGGGTGACCGTCGCACCGGCACCATCGGGACCGGACGATCCGGGTACCTCGCGCTCGGCATGCCTCTCGAGGATTTCGATTTCGTTTACGGATATCCGTGGGGCGGCGAGGAATCCGTCATGCACGACGTCATGAAGAAGTACGGCGGCCGCAACGCGAGGCTGCTGATGCAAGGCTCGACCGGCATCCAGATCTTCCGCAACGGCCGCCGTGAAGGGTGATCCGGCCCGATCGTGAAGCCCTCGATGATGGCCATCGCGCTCGTTTCCGCCATGACACGCCGCCATCCTCATCGGCGACGCGCCGGCGAAAACATCAGCACGATCACGCCCACGTACCACATCCACAGAAACAGGAATAACGCGAGCGGTAGCGTCAAGCCGCTCGATGCCGCGAAAAACGCAAGCCCGAAGCGCATGTCCTCATCGTCCATGGAAGTGCGACGAAAGTCCCTGCGCCCAAGTTTCGGCACGCACGATCCCCCGGATAACGCCATGCCCCCCCAGCCGGACTGCGACCGGAACGCCGGATTTCAGAGAATCGCGCGCAGAATGCGGTAGCCCCAGTCCAGCCCCGTCGCCAGCACCGGGAGGAAGGCGAGTCCGACCGAAAACGTCAGACCCATGCGGAACAGAGCGGGGCCCACCGGCAGAATCCGCCCCGTAAAGAACTTCTCCACCCCGGCCTCGACCACGGGTCCCAGCAGATAACACAGATTTGCCAGCACACCGATGATCACGATCGGCTGCCAGATCATCGGGAAACCGGAATGCGCCTCCGGCGGCAGCTGCGTGATCACCCGCGCAATCCCGAGCCCGGTCACTCCCGAAACCCCCACGATCACGTTGTATCGGATCCGCCGCGCTTCCCACCACCGGAAAATCGACGGAACCGTGCGCCGGGCCGGCGCCGGGAACAGGAATTCTGCCAGAGCACTCATGGTCGGCGTTCTGCTCGTCGTATCGGGCTCGATCTTGTCTGCGGGACCGGGCACTCCAGCGTCCCATGCCGTGTTGCCGGCCCGGTTGGCGAGAGGTGCACCGGTCAGAGATAGGCGGGGGCGTCCCATCTGTCAAGTACTTTTCCAAACAAAGGAACTTTGCCCCAGCCCCTCCCGACAAGCATTCTGGACCCTGAGCGTGGTCTGGCTGAAGCCGGGCCGGTCGCCTGGGGACTCTGCCCTCGGACGGCGCCTGCTCGCCGTAAGGGAAACCCGTCTCGACGAGGTCCGGCACGGCAGGCGGTATCCAGTGACACCGCGTGCGGTGTTCGAGTACTGTTGACGGACCGGCCCGGTCCGGCGTCCTTCGGTGGCATGCCTGAGCGCACGTCGAACATGAACTATGGTGGATTCTCCATGGAGCCCTTCCTCGATGGGCGCATCCGCATTGGCCGGCCGGAGTCGAGCGGCAATGCGCTCGGCACGGTCGCGGGTCTCGGCCTGTTCCTGTGGACGCGTGGCTTCATCGGGCCGGCTTTCATGCGTGCGTGCCTCGTTCTCGGCATGATTGCAGTATTCATCGTGCTGGCCGCGTGGATCCGTGCCCTGCGGCCGCAGCCGACCGGAATGGAAGCGACGTGAGCGGCGTCGGGCGGGCCGCGCAGCTCGGGGCCGGGTCTTTCGCATGAGCCGCATGTTCGCGTTTCTGCGCGCCATCAATGTGGGCGGCCATACCGTCACGATGGATCGGCTGCGTGACGTGTTCCTGTCGATCGGGTGCGCCGAGGTCGAGACTTTCATTGCGAGCGGAAACGTGATCTTCACGACACGGGCGTCGAAGCGCGACGCGCTCGAGCGGCGCATCGAGAAGGCCCTTGGCGCAGCGCTCGGCTGGAATGTCGAGACGTTCATCCGTACGGCCGATGAGCTGGCCGCAATCTCCCGTTACGAGCCGTTCGGTCCCCTCGACCGACATCCCGCAGGCACCGTCGTCCACATCGCGTTCATGCGCGGCGAGGCGCCCGCGGCCGCTCACGAGCTGATCCTGCCCTACCGTTCCGATATCGATGATTTCCACATTCACGGCAGCGAGTTCTACTGGCTGATCCGCGGCAGGATGAGCGATTCCGCATTTTCCGCCGCGAGGCTCGAGAGGATCCTCGGCGGCCCGGTCACGGCGCGAAACACGAATACCGTGCGGCGAATGACCGAGCGGTATTGCGCTCCGCGATAGTCTGCTCACCCGATCGACCCGTCTCGACGGGACGGGGCCTAATCCGGAGTTGCAGGCCGGAACGGCCGGCCCCGCATGCGTCGGCCGGCGACATACGCCAACTTCCATGAACCCGTACTTGCGCCACCCCGCCAGCCGCTCCATGATCGTGTCGGATGCACGCGGTCAAACCTGTTTTTCCCGAGGCAGCATGGACTTCGTTCAGGCGTCGAGCGCGATAACGGCAGGTGTCACTCTCGGTGACCTCGCCGAGGAGCTGGGCGTCACCACGGTCGATCTGAGTCGAGCCCGTACCGACCCGTCAAACCGATACCACCGTTTTCCGCCGAAAGGCTGGGAAGTCGCGATCGCCAGGCTGGCCCGCCAGCAGGCCGACCACCTGACTCGGGTCGCCGATCGTGTCGCTTCACTGCCGAAGAAAAAGAGTGGACGGGAGACGGCCGGAAGGTTGGCGGCGGCGAAGAAGGCCGGCCGGAAGCGCGCCACGAGGCCGGCCGGGGCGAAGCGGTCCTCTGGCGGGCGCTGAGCAGTTTTCGAATTCGCAACCGGGCTGGCGAACGCGATCCGTCTTGACAGCCCGGTCGACCATGTGAATTGAGTTCGGCCGTTACTCGATCCGATTCGGGCGCATCGGCGATCGATGCCAGTTCGGTCCTGCGGGCACTCGGCGGAACGCGGAGGCTGATTCTCTGGCGAGATCGCAGGAATACGAGGTGATCGATGCGCTCGCGGATCCGGCCCGATCGCGGCCGACGGCGACGAGTTTACGCCTGTGGATGACTATCCCGCGGTTGCCTCGCACGTTGTCGCCTGTCGCGGCGAAGCGCGCTGCCGTGTGCGCGCGCGGCTCGCCCCATGGATCGCGTTTCTCCTCGTTCTCCCGCCGGCTTCCTGCGACCTGCCGCCTGCGGAGCTGCTGCGTGACGGCACATTCGCGTTCGGCGTCTTCGGTGATGGCCCCTATCGTTCGTGGGAGAACGGCCGGTTCCGGCGGCTGATCCGGGACGTGAACGGCACCGACCTGCAGTGGTTCGTTCACATCGGCGACATCCTGTGGTTCCCCTGCTCGGACGAAGCGTTGACCGGCCGGCGAGACGCCCTGAACACCATTCGTCATCCGGTCATCTACACGCCCGGCGACAATGAATGGACCGACTGCCACGAACGGATCGCGGGATCGTGGTCGCCGCTCGAACGCCTGGACCGGTTGCGCGCGATCTTCTTCGCGCGGCCCGGCCGCAGCCTCGGCGGACGCGCGATGAGCGTCGAGACGCAGGGCTCAGACTCGACTTTCGCCGAATTCGTCGAGAACCTCCGCTGGCGCTACGGCGGCTTCATGTTCGCCACGCTTCACATGGTCGGCTCATCCAATGCGACGGACCGGTTCGACGGGCGCTCCGCCGCGGACGATTCGGCGGTCGTTCGTCGCACCGCGGCCGTGCTCGCCTGGCTGGACGAGACGTTCCGTCAGGCCGAAGCGGAACGATCGAAAGGCATCGTTCTCGCCATGCACGCGGACGCGGGCCTCGAACGCGATCCCGCCGTTCGCCCGGGTTACGAGGAATTCGTCGACCGGCTCGAAGATCGGGTGCGCGGATTCGGTGGGCCGGTTCTGCTGATTCACGGCGATGAACACGTGTTCCGCCTGGACCAGCCGTTACGCGACCGCGTGACGGGCGAGGTGCTCGCGAACTTCACGAGGCTCGAAACGTTCGGCTCGCCGGATATCGGGTGGATTCGCGTCGTCGTGGACACCGTCGCCGGCCGGATCACGGACCCTGAACCGCGCCTCATGCGGGGCTGGGGGCCATGGTGACACTACCATGGTCGGGTCGGGGATGGGATCGGAACCCGTTGACGCGACTACGCGGAGCAGCCCATGCGCCCTGTGATCCTGGCGGCCGCGATACTCTTCTCCATCGCGGCGGTCGCGTACTCCCTGATGAACCGGAGCCGCCCTCGACCGGACGACTGGACGACGGCGTTCCGCATCGAGTCCGGTGAACTGCAATCGTCGGGCTCGAATCCATGGTTCAGTCTCGAAGCCGGCCACTCGCTCACGCTCGAGGACGAGAACACCCGCCTCGACATCACGGTTCTCGACGAGACTCGCGTCATCGAGGGTGTCGAAACGCGCGTCGTCGAGGAACGCGAGTCCGAAGACGGCCAACTCGCCGAAGTCTCGCGCAACTTCTTCGCGATCAGCCGCCGCACGGGCAGTGTCTTCTACTTCGGCGAGGAAGTGGACATCTATCGCGACGGCAGGGTAGTCAGTCACGAAGGAGCCTGGGAATCCGGGGTCAACGGCGCGCACTTCGGTCTCATGATGCCCGGTGTGCCCCTGATCCGTGGCCGCTACTATCAGGAAATTGCACCCGGCGTCGCCATGGACCGGGCCGAGGTCATCCGTCTGGATGACACATTGAGGGTCGCGGACGGACGTCTGCTGGCCGACCTTCTGCGGATCGAGGAATCGTCGCCCCTCGAGCCGGGCGTCCACGAGTCCAAGCTCTACGCTCCCGGCCTCGGCCTCGTGCGCGACGGCTCGCTGCGCTTCACCGCGGTATCCAGGGCCGGAGGCCGGGCCGCGGGCTCCACCTTCTGATTTCGCGATCGTATGGCCGCACGAGGCGCGATCGTTGCTTGGCGGCAGGAGCGGGATCAGATGCGGGACCCGCCCAGCCGGCCGATGGCTGACCGGTCCGGACGGGAGCCGCACACTGCGGCTCGTGGTTGACAAGGCTGCACCAGCGAGGCCTGCTCCATGCCGGATCAGTCGAAGCTGCGCAATGTTTCGGACACGGCCCTCTGGGTCGCGATGTACCGCGCGCGTGAGACGGAACGGCGCGACGCGGTATTCCGCGATCCCTGGGCGCGCCGACTCGCAGGCGAACGCGGCGAACTCATCGCGGCTCAGCTGGCTCCACCCGGGAAACAGGATTGGCCGTTCATCGCGCGGACTTACCTGTTCGACCGGTTGATCTCGACGGAGATCGAAGACGGTGCAGACACGGTCATCAACCTTGCGGCTGGCCTGGATGCGAGACCCTACCGCATGGAGCTGCCGGCCTCGCTGCTCTGGTTCGACGTGGATCTGCCCGAGATGATCGAATACAAGAACGAAATCCTGCGTGACGATCGCCCACGCTGCCAGGTGGAACGGGTGGCCCTCGATGTAGCGGATCGAGGGGCCCGCAAGGCGCTGTTCGAGCGCATCGCCGGATCCGCCGGGCGCGTGCTCGTGCTCGCCGAAGGGTTGCTCGTGTACCTGACCGAGACTCCGGTCGGCGAGCTGGCCGATGACATTGGCGCGCAACCGACATTCCGCTCGTGGGCCATCGATCTGGCCACGCCCGCACTGTTGAGAATGCTGCAGCGGCCATGGGGAACACAGCTCGGCGAAGCGTCGGCTCCGCTGAAATTCGCACCCGCGGATGGGCTCGACTTCTTCGAGCGCCGCGATTGGCGAGCCGTCGACGTCCAGTCGGTCGTCAAGGCCGCGGGCCGGCTCAGGCGGCTGCCGCCGGTGCTCCGTCTGCTCGTTCTGCTGCCGGAGTCGAAACGGCCCGGCCCGAAGTCGGTCTGGTCCGGTGTCTGCCCGCTGCAGAAGGGTTGAATGGGCGACCGGCACGGGTGGCGCGGATTCCGTATTTGTTTTTACGGCAACTCGTTCGCCCTGCCGGCCGGCGTGACGAGCGGGCGCCCGGCCGGGCGGGGTTGCGCGCCGCCCTATCTTGGCTGTGCCGCGCGCGTCGAATGGCCGCGTTCCCTCTCCCCGGAATCGCGGTGCGTCCGAGAGGTTCGTGATGACCCTGCCGTTGGCGGAACTGTCCGTCTCCCTGGAGTCGGAGCCACACCATACCGATGTTCGAACGGTCGCAGAAGGACTCGAACGGTCGATCCAGGAACAGCTCGGGGCGAATACGGTCCTGCGCTTCAGCCTGTTCGTGCGATCGGCGCGCGGCGATGTCGTCGGCGGACTGAACGCCCGGGTCGCCTTCGGCAACCTCCACGTCGATCAGGTCTGGTGTGACGAGAGCATCCGGGTGCGCGGCTACGGCTCGACGCTCCTCGCTCGCGCCGAGCAGTTCGCCTCCGAGAAGGGCGCGACCGCCGCGGTACTGAACACGGTCGATCGCGAGCTGATCACCTTCTACGGCCGTCGCGGCTACCGGCTGATCGGAGAGGTCGATGGTCTGCTGGGTGGCCGAAGCGTGTTCTTCATGCGCAAGGAACTCGACCCGCACCGCGAAAGCGCGGGCCCCAGCGGTCGCGCGATGCCACCGGACGAGCTGCGCGAGACCCCCTGATCGGCCGACAAGCCGCGCCATCCCGCGGGGTCCAGCCCGGGGTGCCGTCGGCGTTCGTGCTTCAGGACGCGGCCGAGAGTCCGGCTACGCCCCTGCCGGCCCGGGAAGCCGGCCGCACCCTGATCTCCGGAATCATTAACTCCTGAGTCCCGTGAGCCCGAAATTCTTTCGATCCGCCAGAACGCTCGAAACGTGGTTCGAGAGCAACCACGACCGCCTCGACAGCCAGTGGATCGGGTTCCACAAGAAGAGCACCGGCAAGGAGGGAATTACGTATGCCGATGCGCTCGACGCTGCACTGGGCTGGGGCTGGATCGATGGGATTCGCAAGAAGGTCGATGACGAAAGCTACATGATCCGGTTCACGCCACGTAAGCAGACGAGCATCTGGAGCGCCGTCAACATTCGCCGCGCCGAGGCGCTCGCGCGCGTCGGCCGCCTGAGGCCACCCGGCCTCGCCGCGTTCGAGCGCCGCGATCCCCGACGGTCCGGCATCTACTCGTACGAGAGGGAAAGCGCGACGCTCGGGCCGACCATGGAAAAGCGTTTCCGCGCAACCGCCGGGGCCTGGGCGTTCTTCTCCAGCCAGCCTCCCTGGTACCGGAAGGTCGCGACGTGGTGGGTCGTGAGCGCGAAGAAGGAGGAAACGCGAGCGCGGCGACTCGACCGGCTCATCGAGTGCTCGGCCGCGGAGGAGCGACTGGCGCAGGTGTCGAGTCCGCCCCGCCGCTGACGGGTTCCGGCGGATCGACGCAGGCAACGCCGCCTCAGTCCCTTTCGATCGGGGTTCCCGTACACCAGCACGCGATCGTCCGCCGCCGTTGCTCCGCACGCTCCGCCGCTGCCGCCTGCAGTTCGGCGGCGCGTCGCCAGATGCGGTGCACCTCTTCGTCCGAGATTCTCGGATCCATTCTTCTCCCCGCGGTCGATTCCCGGATCGAAGCACCGGTCCGGCCGCACAAGCAATCGCTCGGCACCCGGGTCGTGACCGGCAGCGCCCGACCATTGCCGGAATCCGGGAGTCCGAACCGGCTTCCATCGCGCCCGAATGACTCCCTCGCCAACGGTCGTCTAATTCTGGGGATAGGTCGCACCTCTCCGTACACGATTCCGGGGGATTCCGCCCTTGCGTTGCGGGCGCGGTCCTGACACCATTCTGCGTAACCCCCGGACACTCGAACAACATGAGGATCAATGGACTTCGTCAAAGCTTCATCCAACCTCATCGGGGGGATCAGGCTGGACGATCTTGCGCGGGAGTTCGGGGTCACGCGTGGATCGGTCGGTCAATCGAGGCTGGCCCGCACGAATCCGCAGTACCGTCGTCCGCCCGAGGGCTGGGAGGTCGTGGTCGCGAAACTCGCACGCAAGCGTGCCGCGGAACTCACCAGTCTGGCCGAGGGCCTGAGCAAGGCGAGGAAAGGCTCGGCGAAGACCCGCAAGCCTGCGGCGAAGAAGACCCGCAGCGCCTCGTCGAAGCGGGCAACAGCCAAGCGCGCTGCGGGCGGGAAAGCCGCCAAACGCAAGCCGGCGAAGCGTTCCAGAAAGCGTTGACCCACCGGTGGCGTCCGGTCCGGCGGGCAGACGCCCGCCGGACGCGCGCCGCCCCTGACCCCCTCGCCATCACCGGAATCAGATGGCCGTCACCGAAACCCTGTCGCCATGCGCCCCGGCCGGTCTAACCTCACAGCGGTGACCGTTCACCCTCGTTCCCGGGGATTCCATGCGAGTCGAAGAACACCGGCGTGCGTTCGCCTTCAACCGGTGGGCGAACGAGCAGGCCTTCGCGGCCGCCGCGGCACTCGCCGCTACCGAACTCACTCGTGATCTGGGAAGCAGCTTTCCCTCCGTTCTCGAGACTCTGCGCCACCTGGTTTCCGCGGAATGGGTCTGGCTGCAGCGCTGGAAGGGAGTCTCGCCCGCGGGGATGCAGGACTCGCTGCGGTCGGCGGGGTTCGAGGGCGTCCGCACGTACTGTCGCGAGGTCGCGGCGGTGCAGGCGGATTTCGTGGACAACCTGCAGGAAATCGATCTCGATGTCGAAATTGGGTACAGGAACTTACAAGGCGACCAGCTCGCGTATCCGCTCT
>Ga0209640_10003525_pt1 | contig 13670 bp, 15 predicted proteins | sample RifCSP10_1_FD_184018 | JGI IMG/M metagenome (GOLD analysis project Ga0209640, IMG submission 184018) | Soil microbial communities from Rifle, Colorado - Rifle CSP2_sed 10_1 (SPAdes) (version 2) | ecosystem: Environmental > Terrestrial > Deep subsurface > Rock core/Sediment | place: Rifle...
CTCGCCTCCACTCCCCGCTGACGCACCAGCAGCGTCAGTGGCGGTGGCGGTGGCGGTTGAGGCCGTCTCGGAGTCGCCAGGCGACGGTGTCTTTCGCCGCGATGGCGATACGCGCTCTGTCGTATACGGCGGCCTCGCCGTCGTGCTCCGCGACCTGAAGGGAATGCGCTACATCGCCCACCTCCTCGCCGCCGCGGGGCGCGAGTTCCACGTCCTCGAACTCGTCGCCGCCGAACGGGGAGTTCCGCTGGTGATTCCGAGCGTGGGGTCCGAGCAGATGACGGCGGCGTTCCCCGCCGATGCCGGTCCCGTGATCGACGATCAGGCCAAAGAGGCCTATCGACGGCGTCTCGCGGACATCGATGACGACATCGATGAGGCAACCCGACTCGGCGACGCCGAGCGCGTGGCCATGGCCGAGGCCGACCGCGACTACCTCGTGCGCGAGCTGTCCCGTGCCTTCGGGCTCGGCGGGAAGGCCCGGCGGCTCGACTCGACCGCAGAGCGCGCCCGCACGAGCGTCACCCGGTCCATCCGCTATGCCCTGGAGCGCCTCGCCGAACACCACAGCGTCCTCGCCGAGCATCTACGAGCCACCCTGCGCACGGGGACGTACTGCGGCTATTTCCCCGACCCGAGGGTCCCCCCGACCTGGCAGCTCTAACCCGTTCCGGCGAGGATTCGTACCCCGCGAGGGTGGCAATCCTCGCCAGAACGGGAGATCGCCGTGATGACGATTACCACGCCTTCGCCGACCGGGCACGCCGTTTCCGCGGATGACACCCCGATCGCCTATTGGGCGAGCGGCGAGGGCCCCGCACTCGTCGTCGTCCACGGGGCGCCGGCGGATCACACCCGTTGGCGACCGTTGTTGCCCTACCTCGAGCCCCACTTCACGGTCTACGCCATCGATCGACGTGGTCGGGGCGCCAGCGGTGATGCCGCCGAATACGCGCTCGAGCGCGAGTTCGAGGACGTCGCCGCGGTCGTGGACGCCGTCGCCGCGAGAACCGGAAGCGCCGTGCGCGTCTATGGCCACTCGCACGGCGGCCTCGTGGCCTTCGGGGGAGCAACGCTCACCTCCAACATCGACAGGCTCGTGTTGTATGAGGGGTGGCCCGTCACGAACCCCGACGCCTTCATCCTTCCGCCAGGGCTCGAGGAGCGCCTTGACGCGCTGCTCGAGAGCGGCGATCCCGACGCCGTCGTGGAGGCGCTCTTTCGCGAGGTGGAAAATTTGTCCGACGACGACATGGCCGCGTTCAAGGCCGCGCCGTCGTGGCCAGGACGGGTCGCCGCGGCGCCCACGCTGACGCGTGAGCTTCGGGGAATGCGGACCGGGCGGCTGGACCCTGGCGTTGCCCGCACCATCACCGTTCCCGTCCTTCTTGTCACCGGCGAGCACAGTTCCGACCCCACCAAGCCCGACGTTGACGCGGTCGCCGCGGCGCTGCCAAACGCCCGCATTCTCGTCCTCGAAGGTCACGAGCACGTCGCCGACGTCCTCGATCCCGAGGGCTTCGCCGCTCGCGTCGCGCCGTTCCTTCAAGGGCGCGCCTAGGAGCTCTGGGGCCGAGGTCGAGGTGCCGCCATCCACCCCACCGGTTTCCCGCACTCCCCTGGTCGTGATCCGGCCCCGGATCGCCGCCGAAATCACAGCCACCCGGGTGCGGCACATGGCGTGCTTCATCGCCCGACGCAAGGTCTTCGCCACGACCCGCTGGCGGTTGAGAACATGCTCGCGCGGCGGGTGGCGACTGACTCGGGCTTGGCGACCCACCTCACCGATCTTCGCGTCTGGCCTAGAAAGCGCCAGCGGATCTGATGGATACTGCCGCAATGACGACAACCGCATTTCCGCCGTTTATCGACATGACTGCAAAGCAGTTCCAAGCCCACCTCGACCAGCGAAGCGTGAACACCCACGATCCCGCAGCCGTTGCGCAGTGGTTTTCCGATGATGCCGTCCAGCGGGCGGTGGCGACGGGCGAGACCGCGCGGGGAAGGGAGGCCATCCAAGAGCGCATGGCGAAGTTCTTTCAAGCCTTGCCGGATGTCTACTTGGAAGTGCGTGACCTGTTTGCGGCTGGCGATCGGATGTGTGTCCAGGTCACGATGACGGGAACGCACGAAGGCGACCTCGCCGGGCTGCCGCCAACGGGCCGACGCATCGAGGCCGAGTGGTGTCTGGTGTTCCGCTTCGGTGAGGACGGGCTCGTCGAGGAGGAACTCCTGTACTCCGACCTCGCCACGATCCTGAGCCAGCTCGGCGCGTTGCCTGGGTGACCAGCGCGTTCGACAGATCAGGGGGCTGCCCCGACGCGACGACATCCGATGGACCACACGTGCACGGGCGTCGTCTGCTCCGCGTCCCGACCAATGCCAATGAGGCACGCCGCCGAGCGCGGGGCGACAAGCCCCCGCAGACTGTCGGTGACCCCAGCCCGCCGGTACGCTCCCCCGCGCCCATGATGGACGGGGATGCACGTAAGGGGTTGCGCGGTGACTGAGGAACGGACGATCACGTCGACCGACGGCACGAAGCTCTCCGCACGGGTGACCGGCAGCGGGTCGCCGCTCGTTCTGGTGCACGGGTCGACCGGCAGCAAGGGATCGTGGGCCTTCGTAGAACCGCGGTTGGCGGCGCACCACAGCGTGTGGAGCTACGACCGGCGAGGACGGGGGCAAAGCGACGCGGGCGGTGAGGGCTACAGCCTGCAGGCTGAGGTCGACGACGTGCTGGCCGTGCTGGACGCAGTCGGCGCGCCGACCCATCTCGTTTCTCACTCGTTCGGATCGGTGTGCGCTCTGGAGGCTGCGGCCACCGGTGCCGAGATCGCATCGCTCACGCTCTACGAGCCCCCTGTGCACGCGCGCATCGCCGAGGCCGCCACCGACCGAGCGTTGGCTCGCCTCCGGACCGGGGAGCTTGACGCTGGGCTGGCCATGTTCCTTCGTGAGGTCGTGGGTCTGTCCACCGACGAGCTGGCCATGATCCAGTCAATCCCCGAGGTATGGAGCCGATTGCTCGATACGGCACCGACCCTTGAACGGGAGTCCGACGCGCTGAACACGTTCGACTGGGATCCGGCGCGGTACCGCTCCATCACGGCGCCGACGTTGGTTCTCGCGGGCGAGTGCACGGATACCCCGGTCTACGCCACACCCGAAGAGCTGCGGGGGGCGATTCCGCACGCCGAAGCGCACGTCCTCGCCGGACAGCGCCACATCGCGTTCGCCGCCGACCCCGAAGGTACGGCGGACACGGTCCTTCGTTTCAGTACGCGAGTCTGACCGAGCCGGACACGCCTGGGCGTGCCCGTCCCGACGACCCCGTCCTCGCACGACCTCGACGTGATGTCCCCGACCCATCCCTTGACGGCCTCAACGTGCGGATCAGCGTGACTCCCCGTTGCGCCGAATCACGGCCCTACAAGACCGGCCCCACCTGATCGCCCGGCTGTTGGGCCATGAACCGGCGAATCGGACGGTCGGGGAGGTTCTGGGGGTATTCCCTGTGGACGAGAACTGCTCACGGGCGCGACGGTACGGGGCCCTAAGGTTCGGGGCCCCGAGCGTCGAACCGATCGCTCACCGCCCCGGGGTTCAGGAGGCACCGCATGTTCCACGAAGTGGGTGATCAACGCGTCCACTCGCTTTCCTTCGGTACCGGGCCTGGGACGCTCGTCGGCGTCGCGGGCGCATTCGCGAGCTGGGAGATCTGGGCCCCGGTCTTCGAACTCCTGAGTCCTCGCTGGAGGGTCGTCGGCTTCGACCACGACGGCGTCGGACAATCCAAGGCCCCGGTCGAACGCATCAGCCATGAGCGTCACGTCGAGACGCTCCTCTCAGTGCTCGATGCTCAAGGCGTCGGACGATGCGTCGTGGCCGGGGACTCGGCGAACGCAGCAGTCGCCGTCGCCGCGGTTCTGCGAGAACCCCAGCGGTTCGACGGGCTGGTCATCGTCAACGGCCACGTTTGGGGCTTCGATCGCCCCGAGGTCCGCCGTTTCGCCGAGAGCCTCAGGACGGCGTTCGAGCCCACCCTGGAGTTCTTCGCGGACCTGGTGTTCCCTGAACCAGAGAGCGACCACCTCAAGCAGTGGCTGCGGGACATCATCTGGCGCACAGGCCCCGATCGGGCCGCTCGGATCATCGAGGCGAACTTCGGGATCGACCTTCGCCCGCAACTCGGCGGGCTCGACATCCCGACGTTGATCATCCACGGGGCCCTCGATGCGGTGTCCCCCTCCGCCCTCGAAGACGTGCACGAGCTCGCCTCGTTGATCCCAGGCGCGGAGTTGCGACTCCTCGAGGATGCCGGGCACCTCCCACTCCTCTCTCGCCCAGAGGTCGTCGCCGAGTTACTCGACGACTTCCTTGGGACAACGATCAAACAAGCGACTGGATGACCCGGCGCATGCCTTGAGCCCCAAAGCGTCTCGTCCCGGGGCGCGAGCGCGGAAGCGGCCGCCCCGAAGGGCGGCCGTCCCGCAAATTCGGTTTCTGTACCCCGACATGGTGTGAGGAAAGAAACAAAGTTCGGATCAGATGTCGTAGTTCTGTTCTGCCCAGGTCACCCCACGAGGCTCGACAGAGGGCGGCAGGTTCTGACCCTCGAGGCGCGCGTAGCGTCTGGTCATGGACATCCCTGACGTCCGGTACCTGCGCACGGATCGTGGGTCGATCGCCTACCAGCGTTTCGGAGAGGGTGACCGCACCATCGTGTGGACGGCGCCGTCTCTCATCTCCATCGAGACCCGATGGTCGCGGCCGGGCGACCTCCAGCGCTGGGAATCGCTCGCCCGGATCGGCACCGTGGTGATCTTCGACTACCGGGGACTTGGCTCGTCGGAACGCCTCCCGCTCCATCAGGTCGGCGATCGCCAGGAGATGCTGTTCGACCTCGGAGCCGTCATCCACAGCGTCGGAACTCGGCCCACGGTGCTGATCGCAACGGGCACGGCCACACCCCTCGCCGTGAGGTATGCGGTCCACGACCCAGAGTCCCTCGAGCGGCTGATCCTGCTGAACGCCGTGGCCTACAACCCGATGCGCGAGGCAGGGGACGTCGAGGCGCTCCTCGACGATGTGGTCGAACGTTGGGGCACCGGCGAGATCCTGGTGCGCGGCATCAGCCTCGAGGTCGAACCATCCCAGCGGTGGCAGGCCGGGCACAACGAACGCATCGTCGGTACCCCCGAGGTCGCCGCCGCGGTCTGGCGCGCGTCGCTCGAGACGGACGTCACCGCGTTGTTGGAGAAGGTGGCGATCCCCACGCTCGTGATCCACACCGGTGACGTTGTGCCGGTCACCCCGGAACACTCGGAGGCGGTGGCCGCCGGGATCCCAGGAGCCACGTTCCTGCTCCGACCGTCGTCGTTCTTCAACTGGGGGGATTGGGACCGCGACATCCACGAGTTCATCACCGGCACTCGTCCGCGAACCGCTACCACCCGGGACCTGGCCGCCGTCATGTTCACCGACATCGTCGCATCGACGGCCACCGCTTCAGAACGAGGCGATGCGCTCTGGCGTGAGACCCTCGGGCGGCTCGACCAGGTCGTCGTTCGCGTCGCCGGCGACGAGCGCGGGCGGGTCGTGAAGCAGACCGGAGATGGCCATCTGATCGAGTTCGCTCGACCCGGCGACGCCATCGCCGCCGCCTGCCGCCTCGCCGACGACGTGCGGTTACTCGGCGTCGACCTCCGCACCGGCATCCATTTCGGTGAGGTCGAACGTCGCGGCGACGGCGACCTCGGCGGCCTCGCGGTACACCTGGCGGCCCGCATCGCCGCGGAAGCGGGTCCGCACGAGATCCTCGTCTCCCGCACCGTCGCCGAACTCACCCTTGGCGACGGTCGGACCTACACCTCCCGGGGCACGCCGACACTCAAAGGGATTCCCGGCACATGGGAGATCCTGTCGCTCGAGCGGGAGTAGGCGAAGCGCGGGCGACCGAAGGCAGTGAGGTGGCCGCGGGTCATGTTTCGTCTCACGCGGCCGCGTCGAACCTGCAAACACCATGCTCAGACCCGCATCCGACCTCGAGGTCGGTCAAAGGTCGCGGTAGTGATCCAGCGGGGCCGTGACCGGCGTCAATCGCGGAGGAGTGGCTCTGAGCAGGGAGGACGGCGTCCGATCAATTCCCACTGCTTCCCGTTGTTCTGGATCCTCGTGGGTCAGCCGCGCGCCATCGGCCTCCCCCGCCCGGAGCCACGCCTGGGCTCATCACAAGTCGGCGGGCAGGAGTTGGAACGAGCCACCCTGGAGCGGGGTGATGGCGCGGAAGCACCGCTCGTCGAGAGTCAAGAGCCTCCGCGTGCGGAAGCGTCGAGCGAGGACGACGAGGGAGGCATCAGCGAGGCCGACCTCGAGGTCGCGGTGGCGCCGAACGACGTCCCGGGCCGCCCCCAACTCCTCTGGCGTCAGCGCCTCGGCGATGTACGTTCCCTCGGCGAGGTCTTCGAGAAACGCGAGCTCGACGTCGACTCCCAGCCGGTTCAGGATGAGGTAGTCGGCTTCAGCCGCCGCGACCTGGGAGGTCACGAGCGCGCCTCGTTCGGCTCGAAGGACCTCGACGACGCGCTCGTGATCTCGATCCCTGATGTCGGCCTGCGCGTAGAGCGCGCCCGCATCGACAACGAGCGTCATGGCCTACTGGCGCTTCTGGGGGTGGCGACCGAGTCGCCGTTGCGCGAGCTCGGCGGCATCCCAACGGCGGGTGGTCGATGGCGACCCCTCACCCGCGCCCATGCTGTGGAAGGTCCGCCGCGGCTTGCGGGTGAGCACCCGGCGCACCCCCTCCCGAATGAGCTCCGCTTGGGACCGCCCGGTGGTTCGTGCCAGAAGCCGCAGCCCCTCAGCCTCCTCGTCCGACAGGTACACCGACGTCTTCTTCATCGCGTCTCTCCGCATGAACGGTGTTGATGCCCTATATAGGGTACCACCCCTGCGCCACGTGTCACGCCGAGTGGGGTTCCACCGGTTCCCTGGAACTCCCCCCGCCCGGGTCGAAAGTGGGGGAAGTGCTAGCTGGCGGCGGCGACGGCGTAGAGCTGCCAGCCGTCGCGGATGCCCTTCAGCTCGTGGACGCCGCGGTCCGTGAAGTGGTGCGAGGAGCCGGCGACGACGTCCTTCACCGTGCGCGTCACGAGCAGCTCGTTGCTCCCGGCCAGACCCTGAACGCGAGAGGCGATGTGCACGGCCACGCCACTCACGTCGTCCCCGCGCAACTCGATCTCGCCGACATGCAGCCCGGCTCGAACGTCGATCCCCATCGTCGACAGCGCGCGCCCAAGTGCCAGGGCACACCCGATGCCGTCGGTGGGAACGCCGAAGGTGGCGAGCAGCCCGTCGCCGGTGCGCTTCACCAGGCGCCCTCGATGCCGCGCCACCAGCTCGCCAGCGAGGCTGTCGTGGCGGTCGAGCATGGAGCGCCAGGCCGCGTCGCCCATTTCGACGGCGCGCTCGGTCGAGGCGACGATGTCGGTGAACAGCACGGTGGCCAGGGCCCGCTCGGGGGCGCGGTCACGACGGGTGCCGGTGAGGAACTCCTCGACCTCGCCCAGAACGAAATCCGCGTGGAGGTGGAACCAGTCGAGGTGACCGCTCCCCGGATACTCAACTCGGCGGGAGTCGGGGAGGTGCTCGGCGAGCCAGCGGCTGTGGTCGGGGTCGATGTTCGGATCCTCGCTCGCGTGCAGCACCAGGCTCGGCTGCCGGACGTCGGGGACGAGCGAGCGCGCGTCGAGCAGGACGTCGCGGCGGAAGAACTGCTGCTGGCGCTCGGGGCTCCCGGCCGATCGCTCGTAGCGGGCCCAAAACTCGGCCAGCTCCGGGCGGTCGCGGTCGAACTGCATCATCACTCGGCCGGACCCCCAGTTGTCGGCGGTGAACTCGAGGGCGAGATCGAGCCACGTCGGCGGAGGTCCGTGCGGGTAGTCGGGGGCCGACAGGTAGCGCGCGCAGGTGTTCACGAGCACGAGCCGCCGGACGCGCTGCGGATGGGTCGCCGCCATGTTGAGGGCTCGAGCGCCGCCGGAGTCGTTAGCGAGGAGGTCGGCGGTCTCGACGCCGGCGGCGTCCATGACGGCGAGGATGTCGCGAGCCGAGCCGTCGAACCAGTCCTCTCCGGCGGTGAACGGATCGGACACGCCCTGCCCGCGGTGATCGAAGATGATCACACGGGCGAAGCCGGCCAGGCGGTCGATGAACCCTCTCCACTGCTCGTGCTCGTAGATCAAGTCCACCTGGGAGGAACCCGCCGGCAGGAACACAAGCGGAGGACCTTCGCCGACCGACGCGAAGCCGATGCGCGCGCCCCCGAGGTCGGCGTACTGCGTGGTGAGCCCCCGCCGCTCCATCGGCCCAAGCTAGCCGCCACCCCGAGCCGCCCGTCAGGCGATCGCCAGACCTGGCGCCCGCCGTACCACGCCGAACGGGCGGGGACAGGGAGACCTGAGCGAAGGCGCGAACGTGCATTGTGCGCCCCGGCAACGGGCACGCCGTCGCGGTTTCATGGCTCGGTACGGGGGGAGCACCACAGCTGGTACGTGAACTTCCAGATGCCACACCGCCGGACCGAACGCACCGTTGGGCGAAATCGAGACTGGCGTTCTCCTCGTCGGTGCCGACGAGACGCACCGGATGACCCGCCACGGCTGCCACACCGAGGGCGGTGAGCCTCGCTTCGCCAAGGTCAACAGGGGCTCCACCTCACGTGCGGCGGACTCAGGACCCCACCGCAAACACTTCCCACTCGCCGGGGACGCCTTTGAGCTCGTGACGGCCCCGCTCGTCGAACTGAAAGGACGATCCGAGCACGAGGTCACGGACCGTGCGGCTGACCACCACCTCACTTGCCTCGGCAAGGGCCATCACCCGAGCGGCGACGTGTACGCCGACTCCGCCGACATCGTCGCCTCGCTCCTCGACCTCCCCGGTATGCACCCCGGCTCTGATGGCGACGCCGAGCGGCTTCAGGGCCGCGCCGATGGCGCGGGCGCACTCGATACCCCTCGACGGACCGTCGAACAGCGCCAGGATGCCGTCACCAGTGGTCTTGACGACGCGGCCACCGAACTTGTCGACGCTCATCCCGGCCCGGGAATCGTGCTGCTCGAGCACCTCTCGCCAGGCGGTGTCCCCCATCTCCGCGGCCCGTTCCGTGGAGCCGACGATGTCGGTAAAGAGAACCGTGGCCAAGGTGCGAGTTGTCGCGACACGCTGAGCCCCGCTTTCGCCGAGCAAGAACTCGACGGCAGCGTCGATCCGAGGAAGAGCTCGCTCGATATACGACGTGCAGTGGAAGTCACCCTCGAACTCGCGGTACTCGGCGACCGGAATACCGTCGGCGATCGTGCGCCCGATCGGTACCGGGATCAGGCGATCGCCGGCATTGTGGATCACCAGGGTCGGCGCCTGGATCGAGGGGAGCAGCGGCCGGACATCCACCTGGAAGTAGCCGCGGAGAATCGCTTCGGCCACCTGCCGGGTGCACGCGTTGCGCTCGAAATGCGCCCACGCATCCTGGAGGTCGCCGGGCGAGTCGACGAACACCGTGAAACACACGCCCCGCCCCCAGTACTCCCCGATCCAGCGAGCAAATTCCTCGAGCACGTCGACCGCGACGCCCTGCGGGTAGTCGGGTCCCGCTGCCAGGCGAGCGAACCCTCCGTAGATCACGATTCGGTCGACACGGTCGGGGTGCATCGCCGCCATCGACAGCGAGAGTGGCGCCCCTTCCGAGATCCCAACCAGGGATGCACGCTCCGACCCCACCGCGTCCATCACCGCGACGACGTCCCGCGTCCGGTCCTCGATGCTCCCCGACCCGAGAGAGCGATCGGAGAGCCCGGTGCCGCGCTTGTCGAACGTCAGCACGCGGAAGTGCTCGCCGAGGCGCCGGTCCCACGTCGTGTGCCATGGCTGGTCCCAGACGAGGTCGAGGTGTGTCGTGAACCCGTGAATCACGACGACATCGCGCGGGCCGTTGCCGGTCACGGTGTACGCGATGTCGATCCCGTCGTCGGTGCGGGCGTAGGAGACCGGGACAGGAGCTGTCATCGCCGAGACGCTACGCCGAGCGGGCGAACCGGGGTACCGGACTCCTCCCTCGGGTAGTCCGATCCGAGGTGACTCACCCGCCCCCGTAGCGAGCAAGCGGACGGTCGTGTCACCTGCATGTTCACGAGTTTCCGATCGGGCTCCCCGAGAGCGGCGGCGTCAGCCCTCGGCGTAGTGCGAGGCTCCCTGGAACTCGACGAAGACCGCCGGTTCGCTCCCGGCGTTCCACGCGTCGTGGCCGGGGGCCACGCGGTAGACGCTCCCCGCCGTGATGTCGGCCTCGCTCCCGTCCTCGTGCTGGACATGGAGTGACCCCGAGACCACGTAGCCGACGTGCTCGACCTGACAGCTCTCGGTCCCCGCGACCGGCTTGATGCACTCGGACCAGCGCCAGCCGGGCTCGAAGGTGTAGCGGCCGATCTCTCCGGCCGCGAACCGCACCAGCTCGACGGTGGTTTTGTCGGGCGTCCGTGTCTCGTCGGGTGTCCCGAAGTCCCTCGTCTCCACTCCAGCCATCACTCCTCCTCGCTTCGCAAGACTGGCGCGGCCTGCGCGGCCGCCACCATGACCGTTCGTGTCATCTCCATAGGTCTTAGACCTTGTGGCCGGCGTCGGCAATCTCCTGGAGCAGGGACTCTGGCCAGCGCCCGCCACACCAGTGAGCATCCTCGAGGATCTTGCCGTCGGCCACTGTGAGCCGGTGGATGTGGTGGGCCTTGTGAAGGACGCCGTCCTCGTCCCACTGGCGCGTGTACTCGAGGAGCTCCCCATCGGGCAGCGGGGTCCGACGCAGCTCGGGGAGCTCCGCCTCATGGTCGAACCATTTCGAATACTGGGCGCGGAGCTCGGCCGCCCCCCGAACCTGGAACCGCCACATCGGAGGCGTGGAGTCCGACGTGGCGTCCTCGGCGAACACGTCGGTGTCGGCGAAGCCCGCCGACTGTACGGCCTCGAGAAAGGTGTCCACCGGGTTGTCTTTCATCTCGTCCTCCCCTACAGGCGAGCATCGTCGTACCCGCACCAGTGTGCACGCGGGACCGCTGGTCTCGCATCCGTGCCCACCACGGATATGCGCGACGGACGGCGCTACCCGGGGCCAAGTCCCGGGTACCCCTGTGTCACGCGCGTGCCATGAGGACGAGCTCTCAGGCCGGGGGTGTCAGCAGCCGAGCGCATAGGCGAGCGCGGAGCAGACCTTGTTCATGGTCTCGTCGTCAACCTCGCCGACCGGCCCCGTAAGCGCGGACTGAGCGACCGTATGAATCCCGTCGCAGTTGACAGCGGACGGCCGGTCTAGGCCGGTCTCAGTGTGGGCAAGACCGACCTCGGCGCCAAGGCCACGGATGGATGTTGTGATCTCCGCAACCGTGACGAGCGCGCGGACATCGATCACTTCGGACCGGGTGAGCACGAGGACCGGCCGGCGCTTGCGGCCCACGTGCGTCAACCAGATCTCGCCTCGCCTCACTCGTCACCCCACGCTTCCACCTCGGTCCAGAAGGAGTCGTGTCGTTCGGGATGTCGCTGGTATGCGTCCCGATCAGCCTCGGCCAGCGCGGCGCGCACGGCGTCAGTGACACCCTGGCGGGCAGCGGCCGAGACGTTGATCCCGAGTTGGCGGGCTCGCTCGGCCAACTCTTCGTCGAGCGTGAAGGTCGTACGGAGGGATGCCATACGATGACGCTAGCATCACTTGCTAGCTCATCATGCCACCGATTGGCCGGGTCAGCCACCAGCGCAGACGAACTGCCGCCTCGCTCGGGGCTGCGCTTCCGCTGCTCGTGATGTTCAGAGCCGTCCGTCGAGACGTGGCTGCTCAGCACGCGCGAACGGGGGCCGCCCGGGAGGGCGGCCGGTCCGCAAATTCGGTTTCTTTGCCACGACATGGTGTGGGGAAAGAAACAAAGTTCGGATTAGATGTCGTAGTTCTGTCCTGCGCACGTTCGACACCGGCCGGTTCGATGCGAATCTGCAGCCTGACCTGCGCAAACGCAAGTCCGGCAGTGACCGTCCTGACCCCCCTGGTCCATCCTCTGACGGACCAGGGACGGACCACAACGGGCATCTCTCAGTGGCGTGTGCATGGGGCTACGCGGGGCAGTCGCCTGGCCCCATGACCAGTTCTTCATCAACGAAGGAGTAATGGATCCGGTCGCCATCGGCGGTGACGATGCAGACGCGCTCGAGCGACACGTCGGAAATCTTGATAGGTGCCGGCTCGATCTCGACTCCCTGGCTCGGAGAGGTCGACCCGGGGAACATTGGACCGTTGACAGACAGGATTGACACGCCGACGCGAGAAGCGTAAGGCGCAATGATCCAGGTGAGGGTCGTCTCATCGATCGCCAACTACCAACAGTCGGCTCCCTCCAAATTCAGGTGCTCGGTGCCAAACGCGTCGTCGCAATCCACCCGCTGAGAGTCACCGGGTTCGTAGCGCGGAACCGGCGGGCAGTAGTCGACCTCGTCGATCGAGCGCACCTCGAGGTGAGCAGATCGAAGGCGGCGGCACCCTCCTCTCCGGTGCGGAAGCAGACCGCGCCGACGACGGCGTGGGAGATGACCGCGGGCCCCGGGCGATCGACGGTGATCGGCTCTTCTCTGGAGGAGGCGCGAGGCGAAACTGGCGATGACGTCGCCGAGTCCAGCGGCCTCGAACGCCTCCCCGTTGGCGTCGATCGCCGGGGTCTCGATGAGCCTCGGTGCGATCGCGAGGACGCGGATGCCGTGGGGGCCAGGTTCGAGGGCAAGGCTCTTTGGTCAAACCGGTGGCCGAAGTCCGTCTCGAGCAGGTCGGCCATCTCCTTGGCGGTGACCTCCTCGAGATCCCCGATGGCCATGACACCCTCCTCGTCGGCTCACCGAGCGTGGCGGAGATCGGGACGAGCACCAGCGAGCGAAGCCTTCTCCTGCAGGGACAGAAGTCCCCTCGACATGCGACCAGCAACCCTGTCGAGCGACGACCGGGTGGTTCAGGCTGGAAGCGACAATCACAAGCAGGAGGTACGCGATGAGACTGGTGCGCCATGACCCATTTGCCGAGTGGCTTCCCTTCCGGTCGTTTCTCCGCGACTTCCCTGAGCATCTCCGCCCGCCGTTCGAGACACTCGTGCCCGAAGAGGACGACCTCCACGTGGACGAGTACACGGAGAACGGGACCCTCGTCATCCAGGCAGAGATGCCCGGCATCGACCCGGACAAGGACGTCGACATTGAGGTGGTCAACGGGCGGCTGACGATCCGGGCCGAGCGCAAGCACGAGGAGGAGACGGAGGAGCGCAACTACTACCGGCGCGAGATGCACTACGGCGCCTTCGCCCGTTCGTTACCGCTCCCGGCCGGTGCCAAGGAACGTGACGTCAAGGCAACCTACGTCGACGGAATCCTCGAGATCAGGGTGCCGATAGACAAGGGAGCCGAGACCGGCAAGACAAAGAAGGTGAAGGTGGAGCGGGCGGCTTGACCGGCCGCTCGCCGGGCGAGAAGTTCGCCTCGCGCACGGGATTGCCCCGGCCAAGCCGCGTCGCACACGGACCTGCTCCGCGACTTCGAGGTCTGCGAATGCGGGCTGACCCTCGTTGATCTCGACCCGTTCGCCGCCG
>Ga0209640_10003527_pt1 | contig 13665 bp, 11 predicted proteins | sample RifCSP10_1_FD_184018 | JGI IMG/M metagenome (GOLD analysis project Ga0209640, IMG submission 184018) | Soil microbial communities from Rifle, Colorado - Rifle CSP2_sed 10_1 (SPAdes) (version 2) | ecosystem: Environmental > Terrestrial > Deep subsurface > Rock core/Sediment | place: Rifle...
CCTTCGATCTGGTTGTTCTTCACGGTTCCGAAGAAAACCGGGCTGCGGCCGGCGAGCTTGAAGCGGAGCTGGTCGCCCTTCAGGCGCACGTCTTCGAGCGGGATTTCCCTCCCGTCGAGCCGCGCATTGCCGGAGACCCGGGTGACCTGCTGCCTCAGGTCAAAACGCACCGGCCCCTTGCTTACGATCATCGGGACCTTTGCGCTCCAGCTTCCCGCGACCTTCGCCGGGACCACGTAGAGATAGATCAGCGTCGTCGTGACGCCGCTGATCGCAACCTTGTCCTCGAGGTCCATCTGCACGTACCTCTCCGGAATCCACCCGGCGAGCGGGTAATCGTGAGAAAGAACACGCGTGCCGGGCTTCAGCTCTCCGAGCAGCTTGTCCTTCAGCATGTTCACCGTGTTCGGCAGCAGGTACATCGTCAGCACCGTCGCCTGCGAGATGTCGGTCTTGAACAGGTCCTGGGTGATGAACTTGACGCGGTCGGCGACTCCTTCCTTCCTGGCCGCCTCGTTGGAAAGTTTGACCAGGTGATCCTGGATTTCCACGCCGAAGCCGCGCGCGCCGAACACCTTGGCCGCCGTGAGAACGATGCGCCCGTCGCCCGAGCCGAGATCGATGACGAAGTCGTTCGCGCCGACTTCGGCCAGCTTGAGCATGTCGGAGACCACGCTTTGCGGTGACGGAACGTAGGGACCGGCGTTCACCGCCTTTTCCTCGGCCAGGGCGGGTGCGGCGACGAATGATGCGATCAGGAGAGCGCAGAGAATTTTCATCAGATCAGGCTTCCACGTGTTCGAGCGTGAGCTGCACGCTCTTCAGGCCGTTGAATTCGTTCACGGCGATCCGGTACGCGGCGCGCACGCGGGACGGCAGAGGATCGAGGGAGTTGAACCGCATGGCCTCCAGCCGCCTGCCCTCCTTCACCAGCCGCAGCTTCAGGTGGCGCCCGCCGACGACGCGCTGGGACTCGACCGCGAATGTATCGCAGAAGAGCGGCTGCGGAAAGCCCTGGCCCCAGATCTGCGACTCGAACATCTGCGCCACCTCGAGCGAGTGATACGCCGCCTCAAGCTCGCCATCCGTTTCCACCACCCGTAAACGCGCTTCCTCGGGCAGCAGCTCCGATGCAGTGCGCTCGAACAGCGCGGCGAAGCGCTCGAACTCGGATTCGCGGATGGTGAGACCGGCCGCCTGCGCATGACCGCCGAAGCGAAGCAGCAGGCCCGGCGCGCGCTTTGCGACCAGATCGAGGCAGTCGCGCAGATGCAGCCCCGGAATCGAGCGCCCCGAGCCGCGCAATTCGCCTTTTTCGCCCCGCGCAAAGCAAATCGTGGGGCGGTGCATGCGCTCGCGCACACGCGCGGCGAGGATTCCCACCACGCCCTGGTGCCAGTCCGCGTCGAACAGCGCCACGGTGGCGCCGGGCGGCTCGGTCATGCGGTCGAGCACCGTGGCCGCTCCGTCGAGCATCTGGCCCTCGATCCTGCGGCGCTCGTGGTTGAGGCGATCGAGCTCCTGCGCGCAGTTCGCCGCGCGCGCCTCGTCGTCGGCGATCAGGCATTCGATCCCCAGACTCATATCGGCGAGCCTTCCGGCAGCGTTGAGCCGCGGGCCGAGGATGAAGCCGAGGTCGAAGCAGGACGCTGCGGACGGGAAGCGGCCTGCGGCCCTGAGAAGCGCGACGAGGCCCGGCTTGGCCGACTCCGAGCGCAGTCGCTTCAGGCCCTGCGCAACCAGGATCCGGTTGTTGCCGTCGAGTGGGACGACGTCGGCGACGGTGCCGAGCGCAACCAGATCGGTCAGCGCAGCCAGGTTCGGCTCCGGATTGCCGTTGAATTTGCCGCGCCGGCGCAGCTCGGCGCGCAGGGCGAGCATGACGTAGAACATCACGCCCACGCCGGCAAGCGCTTTCGACGGAAATGGGCAGCCCGGCTGATTCGGGTTGACGATGCATTCGGCGTCCGGCAGCGCGTCGCCCGGCAAGTGATGGTCGGTAATCAGCGTTGCGATGCCGAGCGATCGCGCGCGCGCCACCCCTTCCACGCTCGCGATGCCGTTGTCCACCGTGATCAGCAAGTCCGGTGCGCGCTCCGCGGCGATGTCCACCAGCTCGGGTGACAGGCCGTAGCCGAGCTTGAAGCGGTCCGGAACGAGGTAATCCACGCTCGCACCGAACAGCCGCAGCGCGCGCACTCCCACGGCACACGCGGTCGCGCCGTCTGCGTCGTAATCCGCGACGATCAGAAGTTTTTTCCGGTTTTCGATCGCGTCGGCGAGAATGCGTGCGGCGCGTGCTGCGTTGAGCAGTTGATCGGGAGGCAGCAGCCGCGCGGCGTCGAGTTGGAGCTCGGCGGCGGCGCGGATGCGCCTTGCGGCAAAAATGCGGGCGAGCAGCGGGTGCACGCCGGCGCTGATGAGCGCCTGCCGGTCTGCTTCCCGATAGGGACGCGTGACGATTTTCATGTGTAAGCGGTGAGCGGGCGCGCTCTGCGCCAGAACCGCCGCAGGTCGCCGCGAACCGTTTCGTGCGACACACCGGCATCCGGCGCGCGTACCGTCACCATGCCGATCCGTCCATGGCGAAGTGCGTCGAGCAGCGGCGCGAACCAGCGCGCTTCCATCGCGGCGAGCCGCTCGGCATGCGACTCGGAACCGCCCAGCGCAAGCGCACCGCGCAGGGAGTCAAGGACCACGAGATGCCGTCCGTCCTCCGGCGCACGCTCCAGCCAATCGCTCGCCGTCGCAGGGAGTGCGCGGTGGCGCAGGTCGGCGAGCCGGGCAAGTCCTGTCGCGAGCGGTTCGTCCGCGGTCACCGAATTCCACAGGCCTCGTGCCGCGGCCGGCAGCCGCCCTGCGCCCCAGAACCAGACGCTGTTCACCGCCGGCTCGCCCCGCTGCTCCCGCTTCAGATTCACCGGGTGCTCGTGAAGCGCCATCTGGACCTCGTTCATGAGCGCATGCCAGCGCGCTGCTTCCGGTCCGCGCGGGAGATTGGCGTTCACTTCCTGGCCGGCCAGTTCGACCGGCGCCGAAGCTTCGAGCGCGATGTCCCGGGCCGAACGCAGGCACCAGCAATCCGGCCGCAGCGGAAAGATCGTCAGTTCGTCGTCGAAATGGCGGTTCAGCGCCGCCGCGAAGGCTTCCGCTTCGTCGCGCGAGATGCTGAAACCCGCGCTCGGGATGAGCGCCAGCCGGTCGCGCTCGATTCGCAGGTGCACCGGGTCGGCGCGCAGCCAGCAGAAGTCGCCGGGCGAACCCCCACCGTTCGCTCCATCGGCGAGCACGGTAATCGCGCCGGCCGGCAGGACATGCTCCGCGAGCCCGAACGCCTGCGCAATCCAGGGCTCGAGCGGAAGCGCCTGTTCGCGCGCCGGCTGGCCACGCGCAAGCAGCAGCTCGAGCGCGGGGAGGTGCGGGACCTCGCGCGCGGCGAATAGCGCGGGGACGACCAGCTCGCAGTGCATGTCAGCGCAACTCGACGATCTTCACGCCACCTTCGGTGATGCTGAATAAACGTCCAGTAGCGGAATCTACCGCAAAAGTGCGGCGAGCTGCCAGCCGGCGAAGCCGAGAATCGCAAGGCCCGATACGATGTTGACGGTCCGGACGGCCCACGGGCGAATGCGGCTCCGGAGCCAGCCGGCACCGGCGACCAGAATCATCCACCATGTCGCCGAACCGAGGAAGACGCCGGCTACCACGAGTCCTGCCGCCGCAAAATCGGCATTCGCGGCAAGTCCCAGTCCCGCGAAGATCGCGGCAAAAGCGAGAATGGTCGGCGGATTGGCCAGCGTGAGGGTGAGCGTGGAAAGAAATGCGGCGGCAAGCGAGCGCGATGGCGCGCCGTTCGGGCTGTCCTCGAGCGCGATGGGCTTGGCGAGCAACGCCTTGCCCCCGAGCCAGAGCAGAAACCCAGCGCCCGCCAAACCGACCCAGAACGCATGCTCAAGCAGGAACCCCGATACCGCGGTGAGGCCGAATGCGGCAACCGCACCGTACAGGCCGTCGGCGAGCGCGATTCCCATGCCGGAAGCGAGACCGGCAAGCATGCCGTGCGCGATCGTGCGCCTGAAACACAACACCCACATCGGCCCGACGATCGCCGCAAGCACGAAGCCGAACGCGAGGCCCTTCAGGAACATGTCGATCCGGTCGCAGCGAGCTACGCGATCCGGATCGGCAGGCTGCGAACGCGCTGACCGGTCGCGGCGAACACGGCGTTGGCGACCGCCGGGGCGATCGGCGGCGTACCGGTTTCGCCGACCCCGCCGAGGTTTTCCCAGCCGCTTTCGACGATATGAACCTCGATCGCCGGGCAATCGGACATGCGCACCACATCGTAGCTCGGGAAGTTCGCCTGCTCCACGCGGCCGGCCTTGAGCGTAATCTCGCCGTAAAGCGCTGCGGACAGGCCGAAGACAATCCCGCTTTCCATCTGCGCGGCGACAGTGTCGGGGTTGATGGCGCGGCCGCAATCGATCGCGCACACGACGCGCCGCACGCGCACCGCCCGATTCGCATCGACCTCGACCTCCGCGACCTGCGCCACGATCGAATGAAACGATTCGGCGAGCGCGATGCCGCGACCGGCGCGCGTCCCCGGTGCCGCGGCGGCGGGCGGCGGACCCCAGCCCGCCTTTTGCGCGGCGGTCTCGAGCACGCGGCGGTGACGCGGCGCTTCGGCGAGCATCGCACGCCGGTATTCGAACGGGTCCTTGTTCGCCGCGTGCGCGACCTCGTCGAGGAACGATTCCACGAAGAACGCGTTGTAGCTGTGGCCGACGCTTCTCCAGAAGCCCACCGGCACCGGTTGCCGGGCGAGCACGTGTTCGACCAGCCGGTTCGGCATCGCGTAGGGCAGGTCGAACGCGCCCTCCACCGTGGTCTTGTCCTTCATCAGGTCGGATGCGGCCGCGGGCAGCAGGCGCGCGGTCAGCGCCTGCGTGCAGGACTGGCCGGCGACGCGGTGATGCCATGCCGCGATCGCGCCTTTCGCGTCGAGCGCGCAGCGGAATCTCGCCATCGCCATCGGCCGGTACACGTCGTGCTGCAGGTCCTCCTCGCGCGACCAGATGAGCTGCACCGGCGTTCCCTGTAGCCGCGCCGCGATCGCCGCCGCTTCCATCACGACATCCATTTCGGCGCGGCGGCCGAATCCGCCGCCCAGAAAGGGCGTGTGCACGCTCACCGCCTCGCTCGGGACGTTCGCGGCCTTGGCCGCGTACCAGCGGACGAGGGTCGGCGCCTGGTTACCGACCCAGATCTCGCAGCGCCCGCCCTTGACGACCGCGGTGCAGTTGATCGGCTCCATCGTCGCGTGCGCGAGGTACGGCACGGAATAGGTCGCCTCCAGCAGGTTTTTCGCCGAGCCGAGCACGGCGTTCGCATCGCCGATCCCCTCGTATTCCCTTGCGCTGCCATTCGCCAGGAGTGCCGCGAACGCGGCGCGCTGGCGCGCCGAGTCGAGCGTCGCGTATTCGCCCTCGTCCCACTGGATTGCGAGCGCGGCGAGGGCCGTTTTTGCCCGCCACCAGCTGTCGGCCACGACCGCGACCGCGGGCACGGAAGTCGAAGTCCGCGCAAGCTCCACGACCGCCCTGACTCCCGGCATCTGCTTCGCCCGGGCGGCGTCCACGCGCATCAGAGCACCACCGAATACCGGGCAATGTGCGACCGCTGCGTAGAGCATTCCGGGCAGCCGCACGTCGATCGCGAACTGCGCCGTGCCGTCCGTCTTTTGCGGGATGTCGAGCCGTGCCTGCGGCTTTCCGAGCAGACGGAATTCGCGCGGGTCCTTGAGCGCCACCGTGGAGGGAATCGGGAGTTGCGCTGCCGCCGCTGCCAGCTCGCCATAGCCGAGCATCCGGCCGCTCGGCGTGTGCAGCACCTTGCCGCGATCGGTGCGGCATTCCCCGGCGGAAACATTCCAACGGCTCGCTGCCGCGGCGAGCAACTGCCCGCGCGCCGCCGCGCCGGCATGCCGCAGGACCGTCCAGGCGTCGCGCACGCTGGTCGATCCGCCGGTCGCCTGAACCCCCAGAAGCTCTGCGAACTTGAATTGTGTCAGGCGTACCAACTCGGCAAGCCAGCCTTTGTCGTCCGGCCGGAAGGGCACGCCGTCCGCGAGCAACGTGGCGTTGGCGTACACCGGGTCGATCGGCGCCTGCTCGAAGCGCACTTGCGCGCTGTCGCAATCCAGTTCTTCGGCAGCGATCAGCGGCAGCGCCGTGCTGATTCCCTGTCCCATCTCCTGCCGCGCCACGAGGACCGTGACCGTGCCATCGGAGGCGATCTTGACCCATCCGCTGAAAGCGAATTCGCCCGGACCCAACGCGAGCGATTCCGGCCGCAGCAGGCGGTCGCGGGAACGATAGAAGAGGTAACCGCCGACGACGAACGCGCCTCCGGCGAGTCCGGCGGCGATGAGCAAACGCCGTCGGCGCGGATTCCTGGGTGGCGCAGCTTCGCTCATTGCCTGCCGCTCGCGAGCCGCGCGGCCGCACGGCGGATCGCCTTGCGTACGCGCGGATAGGTCCCGCAGCGGCAGATGTTCGTGATCGCTGCGTCGATGTCGCTGTCGGTCGGAGCCGGTTTCGTCTCCAGCAAAGCGATGCTCGCCATCAGCATGCCGGATTGGCAGTAGCCGCATTGCGGAACCTGCTCGGCGATCCACGCCTCGCGGAGCGCGGGCCAGGGTGCGCGGCTGCCGGCGCCCTCGATCGTGGTGATCGCCTTTCCGATCACCGTCGCAACCGGCGTTACGCAGGCGCGCGTCGCCTGCCCCTCAACGAGCACGCTGCAAGCGCCGCAGGCGGCTACGCCGCAGCCGAACTTCGAGCCGGTGAGACCGAGCGTGTCGCGCAACACCCACAACAGCGGCGTCGATTCTTCCACTTCGACGTCGCGCGCGGCGCCGTTGATCAGGAGTTTGGGCATCAGGTCTTCGCTCGCGATGCGCTGCCTGCGCGTGCTCTGCGGCGCGCGGCGCGGACGCGGGTGGCGGCATTATAGGTGCAGGCCCGTCTGGTTACGCTCGTACGACAGGTCTTCGAACCGGATGCCCCGCTGCTTCGCATGCCGGAAGGCGGCGAGGATCTCCTCGCGCCGCGGCCGCCGGGCGAGTACCGCGAACCGCTCCATGAATTTCGGATTGGACGTCTCGCAATAATTGTCCGGGTGATACTGGTCCATGATGTTGACCGGCGCTTCCGGCATGTTCCCGGCGATCCAGTCGAGCACCGGCGCCGTACAGCATTCGACATGACCGGGCATGACCAGATGCCGAATGGTGAAGTCCTCGCCCCATTCTTCGAGCCTGCGCAGGTTCGCGGTCACCGTCTCCCAGTACCAGCCGGTACGCGCCAGCTCCACGGCGCAGCGCCCGGGCCCGAACTTGAAATCGGGCAGCCATACGTCCATCGTCAGCCGCAGCAGCTTCATCGCCTCGTCCGACATGAAAAAGTTCGAGTTCCAGAGCATCGGTGCATTGAACGCGCCCGCGTATTCGGCGCACGAGCGCCCGGCCGGAAACGCCATGCGCCAATCCGCCTTCGCCGGGAGCGCCGCGGCGATGTCGTTTTCCGCGGGCGTGAAACGGGGCAGAAGCGCGATCGCCTCCAGGATCGTATGCAGGTGAATGGTCGGATCGCCGCCCACCCAGTTGATGTTGTGACAGCCTTCGCGGCGCAGGATCCAGGCCATCGCGGCGAGCGTGCGCGCGGAGACCGCTTCGCCGTTGAGCCGGTCGGTCGAGATGTCGCCGTTCTGGCAGAACGCGCACCGCATGTTGCACGAGGTGAAGAAGATCGTGCCCGAGCCGTGCGTGCCGCGGTACACGAGTTCCTCGCCGCCGTGGTGAAAGTACGACGAGACGCGCGTCTCCGAGGCGAGCTTGCACGCGCCCAATTTCGTGCCGCGGGTGCGGTCCACCCGGCAGTCCCAGCGGCAGAAGTTGCAGTGCGCGAGCATTCGCCGCCCGAGCTCGGCGCAAAGATCGAGCAGACTCGGCCGCACACCCTGCACCGGCAATGCCGCGGCATCCGATCGGATGCGTGCCTGCAGCGCGAGCATGGATTCGGTGCCGGCATCGAGGGCGCGCCAGAGATCGTCCTCGGGCGCGTCGAGCGCGATTCCCGCGGGAAGCGCGGCACACAGGCGGAATTTCGCCGGCAGGCGGTTTGCGGCGACAGCGCGATACCAGCCCATCCGGCCGGAAAAATCGGCTTCGCGCCAGACCCGAAGATCGTCGAAACTGCCCACGACAAAAAGTATAGACTCATGCGGATGTTTCAGGCGCTTGCAGCCCTGTTGTGTGCCCTATCGCTCGCCGCGCCGAGCGATTCGCTTGCAGCTTCGCGGGAGGAGATCGACGCCGAGGTGCGGGAGGCGATCGGCAACTTCTACAAGCACACCAGCGCCGGCAAGGAGCTCGCGCAGAAGGCCACGGGCGTGCTCGTGTTTCCGAACGTGATCAAGGCGGGAATCGGCATCGGCGGCGAGTATGGCGAGGGCGCGCTGCTCGTCAAGGGGAAAACCGTCGCGTATTACAGCGTCGCCGCCGCATCGATCGGATTTCAGCTCGGTGCGCAGGCGCGCAGCCAGGTCGTGCTGTTCATGAACGAAAACGTGCTCTCCCAATTCCGCAACAGCAAGGGCTGGACTGCGGGCGTAGACGGCAGCGTGGCGCTGGCAACGCTCGGCGCCGGCGGCTCGATCGACGCCGAAACCGCCAAAAAGCCGGTGATCGGCTTCATCTTCTCGGGCAAAGGGCTGATGTACAACCTGACGTTCGAGGGTTCCAAGATTACGAAGATGGATCGCTAGCCGCGATGCGCGGCCGCCGCGGCGAGATCGGCGGCTGAAAGATTGAAGGTGCGGCCGAGCCCGGCGACAAAGCGGGCATCGCGCGGAGCAATGCACCAGAAGGAGAAATCGGCGAGTTCGAACGTCACCGCGGATTCCGGAAAGCGCGCGAGCCAGGCGCGTTTCAGGCGCTCGAATTCCGGTCCTTCCGCCGGAATCTGCGCCGCCTCGCCGCGCAGCGTCACGCGCGCGAGCGTCTGCGGGTCGGCGCGGCCGTCGTCGGTCTCGCAGATGGCGAGCGAAATGCGAGCGTCGAGCGCCATGTCCTGCGTGTGCCAGGCCAGCCGGCTCAGGCGCAGCCAGAAGGAAGCGAAGTCGGGCGCGCACAGATAGGCAACCATCGACACGTTCGGCGCGCCGTTTCGCAGCGTGCCAAGCATCGCGATGCGTACCGTGCGGATCAGCCTGGCGAGCGCCTGCTGGGCGTCGGCGTCCATGCACGCCATTTTAGTATCGAGTATCCTCTGCCGAACGTGCGCTACGAACTCCTCGTCGGCCTGCGCTACACGCGCGCCAAGCGCCGCAACCATTTCATCAGCTTCATCTCGCTGACCTCGATGGCGGGCATCGCGCTGGGCGTCGCGGCGCTGATCGTGGTGCTGTCGGTGATGAACGGCTTCCAGACCGAGTTGCGTGCGCGCATTCTCGGCGTGGCCTCGCACGTGCAGATCTCCGGAGCGGGCAACCGGCTGGCGGACTGGCAGTCGATCATTTCGGTTGCCCTGAAGCACCCGCGCGTGCAGGCGGCGGCGCCTTTCGTCAATGCGCAGGGAATGCTCTCGGCGGGGCAGGCGGTGCGCGGCGCCGTGGTGCGCGGCGTTCTGCCCGCCGATGAGGACCGGGTCGCCGAGATCGGGCGCCACATGCGCGCCGGGCAGCTCCAGGCGCTCAAAGGCGGCGAATTCGGGATCGTGCTGGGCACCGACCTCGCGCGCGCGCTCGGGGTGCTGCCCGGCGAGCGGGTGGCGCTGATCGCGCCGCAGGGACAGGTGACTCCGGCGGGCGTGATCCCCCGGCTCAAGCAATTTACTGTCGTAGGTCTGTTCGAAATCGGGATGTTCGAATACGACTCCGGCCTCGCGCTCATCCATCTGGAGGACGCGCAGCGCCTGTACCAGATGGACGGCGCGGTGTCCGGGGTGCGCCTGAAGCTCGACGACCTGTTTGCCGCGAGGACCGTGGCGCGGGAACTGATGGCGAAGCTTGGCGCCGACCTCTTTGCCTCGGACTGGACGCGCAGCCACGCCAATTTCTTCCGCGCCGTCGAGATCGAGAAGCGCGTCATGTTCATCATCCTGACGCTGATCGTCGCGGTGGCGGCGTTCAACATCGTCTCCACCCTGGTGATGCTGGTCACCGACAAGCAGGCCGATATCGCGATCCTGCGCACGCTCGGAGCCTCGCCGCGCTCGGTGATGGAGATATTCGTGGTGCAGGGCGCGCTGATCGGGGTCATCGGCACGCTGATCGGGGTCGTGGGCGGCGTGCTGCTGGCTCTGAACGTGGATGTGGTGGTGCCCGCGATCGAGAACACGCTCGGCTTCAAGTTCCTGGCGAAGGACGTGTACTACATCTCCGACCTGCCCTCCGACGTCCAGGCGAAGGACGTGGCGACCATCGGGCTGGTTTCGCTTGCGCTCTCGTTCCTGGCGACGATCTACCCGAGCTGGCGCGCCTCGCGGGTCAATCCGGCCGAGGCGCTGCGCTATGAATGAAGCGGTGCTCGCCTGCAGCGGGTTGAAGAAAACGTACCTCGGCCCGGCGCCGGTGCCCGTGCTGATGGGGGTGAACCTCCAGGTGCGCGCGGGCGAACGGATCGCGATCGTCGGCAAGTCGGGATCCGGGAAATCGACGCTCCTTCATCTGCTCGGAGGCCTCGATGAACCGACCGCCGGACAGGTGTTCGTGCAGGGACGCGGGTTCAGCAGCATGGGCGAGGGCGAGCGCGGGCGCGTGCGCAACGCGACGCTCGGTTTCGTGTACCAGTTTCATCACCTGCTGCCCGAATTCACCGCCGCCGAGAACGTGGCGATGCCGCTCTGGATCCGGCGCACGGATCGCGAGGCGGCGCTTCGCAAGGCGCGCGCGGCGCTCGAGGAGGTGGGGCTTGGAGCGCGGCTCGAGCACCAGCCGGGCGAGCTCTCGGGCGGCGAGCGCCAGCGTTGCGCCTTTGCGCGCGCGATGGTGACCGAGCCGGCCTGCGTGCTGGCCGACGAACCGACGGGGAATCTGGACACGCACACGTCCGACGAGGTGTTCGATGCGATGGTGCGGCTGTCGGCCTCGCACGGGACTGCGTTTGTCATCGTGACGCACGATCCGGCGATTGCCGGGCGCGCGGAGCAGCGCTTCGAATTGCGCGACGGGATCCTGCACCGCGTTTGAGGTTGCCCGGCCCGCGGGCGCGTTCAGCCGATCTTCCTGCTTCGCCGCCTCGCGCGCGCGCGCCACGCCATGATCACGTACGCGCGCCAGCCGACCTGCACCGCGACATAGCCGAGCGCGGCGAGCGTGAGTGCGAGCGCCACCAGCCCCACCGCGAGCGGCTTTCCGAGCGCCAGCGTCCAGTCGAGCAGCGCGCGCATCGAGTCGATCCAGTTGCTCCAGTCCATCTCGAACGGCTTGACCTTCATCTCGCCATGGTTGCCGCCAAGCAGCAGCGTCCCGTAGCCGTAGGCGAGCACGTACAGGGGCACGATGGTGAAGGGATTGGTGTAAAAGGTCGTGAGCAGCGTCACCGGAAGATTTCTCTTCAACAGGATCGCGAGCAGCGCCCCGGTCAGCATCTGAAGCGGCCCGGGCACGAGTCCCGCGAACAGCCCGATCGCGACCGCTCCCGCCACCGAGTCGCGGTTCAGGTGCCAGAGGTTCGGGTGGTGCAGCAGGTTGCCGAACCGCGCAAAGTACCTGTTCGCCCGGATCTCGGCCGCGTCGGGAAGATATTTGCGAAAGAATTTTCTCGGCATGGTCGGCGCTCGCGCCACCCTTCGCGTTGCATTCTAGATGACACGTGTCATCCTGGCGTTCGCCTCGGGCGTTCTGCTGTTGCAGTTGCAGTCCGAACTGCCGTCGCAGGCGTGGCTGTGGTTCATGCCCGCGTGCATCGCGCTCGGCGCGTGGCGGCGCGCGCTTGCCGTTCCTCTCGCGTTCGCGGCCGGTTTCCTGTGGGCAGCCGGCTTCGCCCACGTGCGCCTTGCCGAGCGGCTCGCTCCCGAGCTTGAGGGCCGCGATCTCGATGTCGTCGGCGTCGTGGCGAGCCTTCCGGCGCTTGGCGATCGAAGCGTGCGCTTCGAGTTCGAGGCGGAGAGCACCGATCCGAGGCTGCCCTCGAAGATCCTCCTTTCCTGGTACCGCAGCGCGTTTGCTCCCGGAGCGGACGCGCTGCCGGCGGCGGAAGCAAACGTGCATCCGGGCGAACGGTGGCGTTTCACCGTGCGGCTGCGCAGGCCTCACGGGCAACTGAATCCGCACGGCTTCGACTACGAAGCGTGGCTGTTCGAGCGCGGCATCGGCGCGACCGGGTATGTGCGGCCCGGAACCCCGCCAATCCGGCTCGGCGCACGGAACAGCGTCATTGACCGCATCGAGCAGTTACGCGAGCGCGTGCGCGACCGCTTCAAGAGCGTGCTCGGCGAGACGCCTGCCGCGGGGATTCTCGGCGCGCTTGCCGTAGGCGATCAGCGTGCGATTTCGAGCGAGGAATGGAGGCTCTTCAACCGCACCGGCGTCACGCACCTGATGAGCATTTCGGGGCTTCACGTCACTCTCGTGTCCGGCATGTTCGCCTTCCTCGTCGCGTTCGGATGGCGCCGGGTGCCGCCGCTTGCACTTGCGCTTGCGGCCCGCAAGGCGGCCGCGCTGGCGGCGATCGCCGCGGCGCTCGGCTACACGCTGATCGCCGGTTTCGCGGTGCCGGCGCAGCGCACGTTCTGGATGGTCACGGTCGTCGCGCTTGCACTGTGGTCGGGAAGGATCTGCGACCCTTCGCGGACGCTCGCGCTTGCGCTCGGCGTGGTGCTTGCCCTCGATCCATGGGCCGTGCTCGCCGCCGGCACCTGGCTGTCGTTCGGGGCGGTCGCGCTCATCTTCTACGTCGCGACTGCAGGCGATGGCCGGGGCGGGCGATGGAAGTGGGTCGTGCAGGCATTGCGCACGCAATGGGCGATTACCGCGGGTCTTGCGCCTGCGACGCTGTTCCTGTTTTCGCAGATCTCCCTGGTCGGGCCGCTGGCGAATGCCGTCGCGATTCCCCTGGTATCGATGGCGATCACGCCGCTTGCCCTCGCGGCGGCCGTGCTTCCGCTCGACGTCCTGGCGGAGGTTGCGGCGCGGCTGGTCGAACTGCTGCTGCAATTCCTCGAATGGTGCGCGGCGCTCCCCGCGGCGGTATGGCAGCAGCATGCGCCGCGGCTCTGGAGCGTGGTGCTGGCGCTCGCCGGTGTCGCCTGGCTGCTCGCGCCGCGCGGACTTCCCTGGCGCGCGAGCGGGCTCGCGCTCATGCTGCCCGCGTTCGCGGCGCCGGCGCCGCTGCCGGCCCCCGGCGAGGCGTGGGTCACGACGCTCGATGTCGGGCAGGGACTCGCGGTCGTGGTGCGGACCGCGACGCGCACCCTGCTGTACGACGCCGGCCCCCAGTTCGGCACCGACGCCGACAGCGGCGAGCGCCTGATCGCTCCCTACCTGCGCGCCATCGGAGTCACGCGCCTCGACGCGATCATCGTGACGCACAACGACCAGGATCACGCCGGCGGCGCCGCGTCGGTGATCGAGAACTTCGAGGTGGACGAACTTCTGTCG
>Ga0209640_10003528_pt1 | contig 13665 bp, 9 predicted proteins | sample RifCSP10_1_FD_184018 | JGI IMG/M metagenome (GOLD analysis project Ga0209640, IMG submission 184018) | Soil microbial communities from Rifle, Colorado - Rifle CSP2_sed 10_1 (SPAdes) (version 2) | ecosystem: Environmental > Terrestrial > Deep subsurface > Rock core/Sediment | place: Rifle...
GGGCTGTGGGCGGCCGGCATGACGGTCTTCCTCTTCCTGTCGGTCACAATGCTCTTGGAGGTGATCGTGCTCCTGGTTCTCGGCGAGCGCGAGCGGGTCGACCGCCTCCTCGGCGCCCGCACCCTCGCGGAAGAAACGGCCGAGGCGCTGGAAGCGGCGGCCATCGCGACCCGCAAATGATCGCCTTCTTCTTCCTCTTCATCCTCACCGTCGTCATGCTCCTCCTCGCCGCCACCGGCACCGTCACGATGTCGGGCCCGATCGGCGGGCTCGCGCTCCTGTCGCTCGTCTTCCTCGTCTTCTTCTGCGCCGGCATCTACGTGGCGGCGGCGCTCGGCGTCCTCGGCCTCCTGGCCGGGTTCGTCGTGTCCGACCGGCCGCTCCACCTGTTCATCGGGGAGGCGATCTGGATCCCCAGCACCAACTTCGTCCTGGTCGCGGTGCCGCTCTTCATCCTCATGGGCGAGGTCCTGCTTCGCTCGGGCCTGTCCAACAAGCTCTACCGCGCCCTGAATCTATGGTTCCGGAGGCTTCCGGGCGGCCTCCTCCACACCAACATCCTGGCCTGCGCCGTCTTCTCGGCCATCGCCGGCTCCAGCGTCGCCACCGCCGCCACCATCGGCGCCGTGGCGCTGCCGTACTTCGAGAAGACGCGCTACAGCCAGCGCATGGTCCTCGGCTCGCTGGCGGCCGGCGGCGCCCTCGGCAACTTGATCCCGCCCGGCATCACCTTCATCGTCTACGGCCTCATCACGGAGACCTCCGTCGGGAAGCTCTACCTCGCCGCCTTCCTCCCCGGGTTCATGCTCGCCGGGCTCTTCATGGTGTTGATCTTCGTCTACGGGCTGATCTATCCCTACCGGGAGGAGGCGCTCGGGCTGAGCTGGCGGGACCTCCTGCGCAGCCTGCTCGACCTCATCCCGACCGCGGTCCTCATCATCGTCGTGCTCGGGACGATCTACCTCGGCCTCGCCACGCCCACGGAGTCGGCGGCGCTGGGGGTGGTGGGGGCCCTGATCTTCGCCGCCATCGACCGCAAGCTGACGTTGAAGATGGTGCACGCCGCCGCGGAGGCGACGGCCCGCACGACGAGCCTCATCGGGCTCATCATCCTCGCCGCGTTCGCGCTGAACTACGTCCTCACCAGCCTGCGGCTGCCGCAGGCGCTGGCGGCCATGGTGAGCGGCCTGGCCCTGCCGTCGTGGGCGGTGATGAGCATCATCATCGGCTTCTACATCGCGCTGGGGACGTTCATGGAGGGGTTCTCCATGATCATCACGACGCTCCCCGTCGTCTTCCCCATCGTGACCGCGCTCGGCTACGACCCCATCTGGTTCGGGGTGATCATCACCATGCTCGTCGAGATCGCGCTGATCAGCCCACCCGACGGCACCGTCGTGTACGTGCTCCAGGGCATGCGCATCACCCCGGGCCCCATCACCGACGTCTTCGTGGGCGTCACGCCCTTCGTGCTCGTGTACATGGTGGGCGTGATCCTCCTCATGGCCTTTCCCGACATCGCGCTCTGGCTGCCGAGGATCGTGAAATGACTCCGCGTGATCCCATCGCCTTCGAGCTGTTCAAGAATACGCTGTTCTCCATCGCCGACGAGATGGCGCTCACCATCTTTCGCACCGCGTATTCCGGCGTCCTCAAGGACGTCATGGACTACTCCACGGCGTTCTGCGACGGCGACGGCAAGACGGTGGCCCAGGGTCTGACCCTGCCCGCCCACCTCTGCTCCATCCCCGAGGCGCTCGCCGCCACCATCCGGCGCTTCGGCGACCGGATGCGGCCCGGCGACATCTACTGCCTGAACGACCCCTTCGAGGGCGGCATGCACCTGCCCGACGTGTTCATCCTGAAGCCGCTCTTCCACCGGGGCGAGCGGCTGGCCTTCGCGGCGACCGTCTGCCACCAGACCGATATGGGCGGCCGCGTCGCCGGCTCCAACGCCTCCGATTCCACGGAGACGTATCAGGAGGGCCTCCGCATCCCACCCGTGAAGATGTACGACGCGGGCGAGCCGAACGAGACGCTCTTCCGCCTCATCGAGAAGAACGTGCGCGTCCCCGTGCGCGTCCTCGGCGACATGCGCTCGCAGCTCGCCGCCTGCCACATCGCCGAGGCGGCCTTCCTCCGTCTCGTCGAGCAGCACGGACCCGAGACGGTCAAGCGGCACATGCAGGAGCTCATCGACTACACGGAGCGGATGACCCGCGCCGCCGTCCGCCAGCTCCCCGACGGCGTGTGGAGCTTCGAGGACTGGATCGACGACGACGGCATCGACTTCGGCAAGCCGATCCCCCTCAAGGTGACGCTGACCAAGAGGGGTGACACGCTCGTCGCCGACTGGACCGGCTCCTCGCCCCAGGTGAAGGGCGCGATCAACAACACGCTCTCGTTCACGAAGGCCGCCACGTACACGTGCGTCAAGTCCGTGCTGCCGCTCGACATCCCCAACAACGAGGGCTTCTACCGCGCGATCCAGGTCATCGCGCCTCCGGGCACGATCGCCAACTGCGTCCTGCCCGCCGCCACCGCCGCCCGCGGTCTCACCGGCTTCCGCATGGTCGACTGCTGCTTCGGCGCCCTCGCCATGATGCTGCCCGAGCGCGTGGGCGCGGCCTCCGAGGGCGGCAACACCGGGATCTCGATCGGCGGCTACTACGCAGATCGGACGCCGTTCATCTACGTCGATTTCCTCTGCTCGGCCTGGGGCGGCCGGCCGTGGGCCGACGGGCTCGACGGCAACGCCAACATGATGGCGAACCTCTCCGCGCAGCCCGTGGAGGTCTGTGAGCTCGAGCACCCCCTCGAGATCCTGTCGTTCGAGTTCATCGAGGACGTCGCCGGTCCGGGCAAGTATCGCGGCGGGATGAGCGTCCGCCGCGATTACCGCTTCCTCGAGGAGGAGGCGGTGCTCCAGGTCCGTGCCGACCGGCGGACGTTCCGCCCCTTCGGGCTCTACGGCGGCCGGCCCGGCAAGGCCTCGGTCAACGTCATCAACCCGGACACCGAGAACCGACTCGTCACGGCGAAGGTCACGATGACCATCAAGCGCGGCGACGTGTTCCGCCACGAGCAGCCGGGGCCGGGCGGCTGGGGTGATCCGCTCGAGCGCGAGACCGGGCGAGTGGTGAAGGACGTGCGCAACGGCTTCGTGAGCCCCGGGTCCGCGCGGAACGACTACGGGGTGATGCTCACCCCGGGGACGCTGGAGGTGGACGAGCCGGCGACCGCGACGCGCCGCGCCGAGCTGCGCGCCGCGCGGGGCTGGACGACGCCACCGGTCGTCAGCCGATGATCGGCGCGGGCCGAGGTACATTCAAGACACCAATGGAAAGAGGCGGTGGAGCATGAAACGCTTCCGCGTCGGCGCCGACATCGGCGGCACGTTCACCGACCTCGTGTTCCTCGATGAGGACGGGCGCCTGCACATCAAGAAGGTCTCGTCCAGCGTCGACGACTACGCGCGCGCCATCGTCGAGGGCGTCCGGGAGGTCTTTCAGGAGGCGGGGCTCTCGGGCGCGGACGTGGGCGAGGTCCTGCACGGCACCACCGTCGCCTCCAACGCCATCTTGGAGCTCCAGGGCGCGCGGACGGGCCTGATCACCACGCGGGGTTTCCGCGACGTGCTGGAGATCCGCCGGCTCCGGATGCCGCGCCTCTACGACCTCACCTGGGAAAAGCCGCCGGCCCTCGTCGAGCGCTACCTGCGCCGCGAGGTCGACGAGCGCGTCAACGCACGGGGCGAGGTGGTGAAGCCGCTCGATCCTGCCGACGTCGAGCGCGCGCTCGACCGGCTCCTCGCCGAGGGCATCGAGACGCTCGCCGTCTGCCTGATCAACTCATACGCGAACCCCGTGCACGAGCAGCAGATCAAGGAGATCGTCCAGCGCCGGGCGCCGGGGCTGCCCCTCTGCATCAGCGCCGAGGTGCTGCCCGAGATCAAGGAGTACGAGCGTACGTCCAGCACCGTCATCAACGCGTACGTCATGCCCGTCGTCCAGCGCTACCTGGCGACGCTGCGGACGGGGCTCGAGGAGATCGAGGTGGGCGCGCCGCTCCTGATCATGCAGTCGAACGGCGGCCTCATGACGGCCGACGCCGCCTCCCGCATGCCGATGCACATCATCGAGTCGGGCCCCGCCGCCGGCGTCGTCGGCACCCAGGCCCTCGCCCGCCGGATGGGGCTCGGCAAGGTCATCGCCTTCGACATGGGCGGCACCACCGCCAAGGCTGCGATCATCGAGGACGGCGAGGTGACGCGCGCCTCCGAGTACCAGGTGGGCGGCGGCATCATGCTCGGCTCACGGCTCCTCACCGGGGCCGGCTACCTCCTGCGCGTGCCCGCGATCGACCTCGCCGAGGTGGGCGCCGGCGGCGGCTCGATCGTCTGGATCGACGCCGGCGGCGCGCTCCAGGTCGGCCCCCGCAGCGCCGGCGCCGTGCCCGGCCCGCTCTGCTACGACGCCGGTGGCACCGAGCCGACGATCACCGATGCGAACGTGATCCTCGGCTACCTCAACCCGACCCACCTCGTGGGCGGCGCCGTCAAGCTCAACGCCGCCCGCGCGCGCGAGGTCTTCGACGAGCGCATCGCGCGGCCGCTCGGCTTGTCGCTCGACCAAGCGGCCTACGGCGCGCACACGATCGCGGCGTCGAACATGATCCGCGCCATCAAGGCGGTGTCGAGCGAACGCGGGCGCGACCCGCGCGAGTACGTCCTCTTCGCCTTCGGCGGCAACGGCCCGCTCTTCGCGGGCGGGATGGCGCGCCAGCTCGACATCAAGAAGATCGTCGTCCCGCCCGCGCCGGGGCTCTTCTCCTCGTTCGGCCTCCTCTACTCCGACGTCGAGCACCATTACGTCCGCACCTACCCGCGCCGGACCGGTCAGCTCGACTTCGACGAGCTGAACCAGGTGTGGAGCCGCATGGACGCCGACGCCCTCGCCCAGCTCGCGAGCGAGGGCTTCACCGGCGCCGCCGTCCGCCTCCGCCGCTCGGCCGATCTGCGGTACCAGGGCCAGTCCTTCGAGCTGACCGTCCCCGTGCCGACGGGTCGCCTCGACGCCGCATCGATCGCGGCGCTCGCGGAGGCGTTCGGCCAGGAGCACGAGCGCACCTACGGCCACCGCGCGGGCCCCGACGAGCCCGTGGAGGTGGTGACGCTGCGCCTCGTCGCCCAGGGCATCTCCGACCGCCCGCGCGTGCCCGACCACATCCGCATCGACCGCGACGGCGGCGGCGCCCATCCGCCGCGCCGCGTCCACTTCGGGCCCGACTACGGCTGGCTGGAGACGCCGGTTCTCGGGCGCGGCGATCTCGCGCGGCTGACGCACGGGCCCTGCATCGTCGAGGAGTACGACGCGACGTGCGTGGTGGAGCCGGGCTCGACGGCGGTGCTGGACGCCCACGGCAACATCGTCATCGAGGTGGGAGGATGAGCGGCAACGGCGTCGATCCCATCGCCTTCGAGCTGTTCAAGAACTCGCTCTTCTCGATCGCCGACGAGATGGCGCTGACGATCTTCCGCACCGCCTACTCGGGGGTTCTCAAGGACGTCATGGACTACTCGACGGCGTTCTGCGATGGCGAGGGCAAGACGGTGGCGCAGGGGCTCACGCTGCCGGCGCACCTCTGCTCGTTCCCGGACGCCCTCGGCGCCACCATCCGCCGCTTCGAGGGCCGCATGCGCCCGGGCGACATGTACGCCCTGAACGACCCCTTCGAGGGCGGCATGCACCTGCCCGACGTCTTCATCCTCAAGCCCATCTTCCACCGCGGCGAGCGCATCGCCTTCGCGGCGACCGTGTGCCATCAGACCGACATGGGCGGCCGGGTGGCCGGCTCCAACGCCTCCGATTCCACGGAGACCTACCAGGAGGGGCTGCGCATCCCGCCCGTGAAGATGTATGACGCGGGGGAGCCGAACGAGACGCTGTTCCGGCTCATCGAGAAGAACGTGCGGATTCCGGTGCGCGTCTTCGGCGACATGCGCTCGCAGCTCGCCGCCTGTCACATCGCCGAGGAGGCGTTCCTGCGCCTGGTCGAGCAGCACGGGCCGGAGACCGTCAAGCGCTACATGCAGGAGCTGATCGACTACACCGAGCGGCTCACGCGGGCCGCCGTCCGCCAGCTCCCCGATGGCGAGTGGAGCTTCGAGGACTGGATCGACGACGACGGCATCGACTACGACAAGCCGATCCCGCTCCGGGTCAAGCTCACCAAGCGGGGCGACAGCCTCCTCGCCGACTGGACGGGCACCTCGCCCCAGGTCAAGGGCGCCATCAACAACACGCTCTCGTACACGAAGGCGGCGACCTACACCTGCGTCAAGTCGGTGCTGCCGCTCGAGATCCCCAACAACGAGGGCTTCTACCGTGCGGTGCAGGTCGTCGCCCCGCCGGGCACCATCGCCAACTGCGTGCTCCCGGCCGCCTCCGCCGCCCGCGGCCTCACCGGCTACCGCATGATCGACTGCTGCTACGGGGCCCTGGCCAAGATGCTCCCCGACCGGGTGTTCGCGGCCTCCGACGGCGGCAACACCGGCATCTCCATCGGCGGCTACTATCCCGACCGCACACCCTTCATCTACGTCGACTTCATCTGCGCGGCGTGGGGCGGCCGCCCCTGGGCCGACGGCCTCGACGGCAACGCCAACATGATGGCCAACCTCTCGTCACAACCGATCGAGGTCTGCGAGGTCGAGCACCCGCTCGAGATCCTCTGCTGCGAGTTCATCCAGGACTGCGGCGGCCCCGGCAAGTACCGCGGCGGCATGAGCCTCCGCCGCGACTACCGCTTCCTCGAGGAGGAGGCGGTCCTCCAGGTCCGCTCCGACCGCCGCGCCTTCCGCCCCTACGGCCTCTACGGCGGCAGCCCCGGCAAGCCCTCGCTCAACGTCATCAACCCGGGGAGCGAGAATCGCGTGGTCCCGGCGAAGATCACGATGCAGCTCAAGCGCGGCGACGTCTACCGTCACGAGCTGCCCGGCGGCGGCGGCTGGGGCGACCCGCTCGAACGCGAGCCCGCGCGCGTGCTCCGGGACGTGCGCAACGAGCTGGTGAGCCTGGACTCGGCGCGGAAGGACTATGGGGTGGTGATGGACGCCGAGCGGATGGTCGTGGACGAGGCGGCGACGGCGCGGTCGCGCGCTGAGCTGCGCGCGGCGCGGGGGTGGAAGGAGCCTCCGTTCATCAGCCGGTAGGCTTCGGCGCGATGGCGGCCAGGAAGCGCGCGCCGAACTCCTGGCACTTCCACTCGCCGACGCCCTTCACGCCCAGGAACTCCTCGCGCGTGCTCGGGCGCAGGCGCACCATCTCCCGGAGCGTGGCGTCACTGAAGACCACGTAGGGCGGCACGCCGCGCGCCTCGGCCAGCTCGCGGCGCAGGCGGCGCAACGCCTCGAACAGCTCGCGGTCGTCGGGGCCGCCGGCGGCTCCGCCCGGCGCCACCGCCGGCGGGCGGGCGGGACGCGCCGGCTTCGTGATCCGGCTGAGGGGACCGGCCGCCGTCTCGCCTCGCAGGACCGCGGCGCCGTGCTTCGTCAGCACGACCGTCGGGTACTCGCCGCTCGTGCGCGCGAGGAATCCCTGGCCGATGAGCTGGTCGATCCACGCCCTCAGCTCGGGCCGGCGCGCCTCCCGCAGCGATCCGTAGGCGTCGAGCCGATCGTGCTGCAGGCTCACGATGCGCTCCCCGGCGGCGCCGGCGAGCACCTCGACCACGTGGCCGGCGCCGAAGCGGCCGCGCAGCTCGGCGACGGCGCGGAGGATCTTCGTCGCGATCCCCTGCGCGTCGTCGACGGATGCGACCTCGCCCAGGCAGACGTCGCAGGCGCGGCCGCAGCCGGGCGTCGGGTACGGCTGGCCGAAGTAGGTGGCGAGCGCGCGATGGCGGCACACGGCGTCCTGGCAGAAGCGGAACATCTCGCCCAGCTTGCGGAGCGAGCCGGGCGCCGGCGTCGACTCCGCCTCGAGCACGGACTTCCAGAGGGCGTAGTCCGCGCCGCTCCAGAGGAGCAGACATTCCGCCTCGAGGCCGTCGCGCCCGGCGCGGCCGGCTTCCTGCTGATAGTGCTCCAGCGACTTCGGCATGCCGGTGTGGATGACGTAGCGCACGTTCGAGCGGTCGATGCCCATGCCGAAGGCGACGGTCGCCACGACGATGTCCGCCCGCTCGTTGACGAACGCCTCCTGGTTGGCGCGCCGCGGCGCGTCCTGGAGCCCCGCGTGGTAGGGCAGCGCGCGCAGGCCGCGCCGCGCCAGCGCTCCGCTCAGCTCGTCCACCTCGGCGCGGCGGATGCAGTAGACGATCCCCGCCTGGTCGCGATGCCGCTCGATCGCGGCCAGGACCTGCCGCATGCGATCGGCCCGCGGCACCGCACGGTAGACGAGGTTGGGCCGGTCCACGGCGCCGACGAGCACGACCGGGTTCTCGAGCCCCAGCTCGGCCACGATGTCGTCGCGGACCTGCGGGGTGGCGGTCGCGGTGTAGGCGTGCACCGCCGTCCCCGGAAACGTCGCCTTGAGGACGCGGAGCTGGCGGTACTCGGGCCGGAAGTCGTGGCCCCACTGGCTGATGCAGTGCGCCTCGTCGACGGCGAAGAAGGCCGGCGCAGCCCGCCGCAGCCGCTCGACGAAGCCCGGCATCATCAGACGCTCCGGGGCCACGTAGAGCAAGGTGACGCGCCCGGCGTCCAGGTCGCGCTCGACGGCGGCACGCTCGCCCGGGCGCTGGCTGCTGTTGAGGTAGGCGGCGCGGACGCCTGCCTGGCGAAGCGCGTCCACCTGGTCCTTCATCAGCGCGATGAGGGGCGAGACGACGACGGCCAGGCGCCCGAGATGCGCGGCCGGCGCCTGATAGCAGAGCGACTTGCCTCCGCCGGTCGGAAGGACGACGAGGGAGTCCCGGCCCTCGAGCACCGCGCCGGCGGCGTCCTCCTGGAGGGGGAGGAACGCCGGGTAGCCCCAGACGCGCTGGAGCGTCGCGCGGAGGTCGACGGTGAGGCGCGTGTCGATCACCGCTCGATAGTAGTCGCTGCGGGCCGGCGAGGAAACGTCCACGAACGGCGACGGCCCGGCGATGTGTCCGTTGCGAGAGGCCAGGCCACCAGGCTTTGGGCTAATCAGTGGGTCTCTGACCGGGCCCGAGAAGAGAGCTTTCGAGCGCCTGCTCGCCATGGGAGGCGGTTACGTGTTGGCCTTCTCCAACCGCACGTTCTCCGAGTTCATCATGGACAGCACCGGCCGGGACATCTACGACGCACCTTCACCGTCAAGCTCGTCCGGACGCTGTGCGCGGAGCGCGGGATCGCCGTGACGCGCGACAAACCCCTGCACAGCCTCTTCGGTGAGTATGTGAAACGCCTGAAGGCAGACGGGCACATTGACTCAGAGATGACTGTTTCTGGACGGTAGGAGCTATTAGGTATAGGATTATGGACCTAATAAGCGAACCCGCCCCGACGAAGCCGAGTTGACGTAGCGTCCTTAAAAGTGTACTGTATATAAGGTAGAGGCCATAAATATGGACGTTATACGCGAACGCCACCCAGTTTCAGGATCGCCCATCCCGGTCAGGCGCGTTCTGCGAAAGCTCGGCCACGACATTCGTGACGCCCGGCGGCGGCGGCGCATCCCCGTCGCGATCATGGCCGAGCGGGCGTCGATCAGCCGCATGACGCTCAGCAAGGTAGAGAAGGGCGAGCCGGGTGTGGCGATGGGCACGTACGCCACGGTGCTCTTCGTCCTCGGGATGGTCGACCGGCTCGCCGATCTTGCCGACCCCAGGAACGACGCCGTGGGCCTCGCGCTCGAAGAGGAGCACCTGCCCCAACGCATCCGGCGGACGCACAGAGAGAAGCCGGTCCGGCCGGAACAGGCGAGTACGCAGTGATGGAGAGGCGCATCTTCGTCTATGTGGACCTGCGCGGCGCGCCTCATCTGGTGGGGCGGCTGTGGGGGCGCACGCGCAAGAACAAGGAAAGCGCCACCTTCGAGTATGACGAAGGATGGCTTGCCCATGCCGACCGCTTCTCGCTGGAACCCGCTCTGAAACTCGGCCCCGGGCCGTTTCACACGCCATCCGACAGGCCGCTGTTTGGCGCTATCGGCGATTCGGCGCCGGATCGTTGGGGCCGTGTCCTCATGCGCCGCGCTGAGCGCCGGCGTGCGGAGCGCGCGGGCGAGACGCCCCGCACACTATGGGAGATCGACTACCTGCTCATGGTGGCCGATGAAGCGCGGCAGGGCGCGCTGCGCTTCGCTGAGCGGGAAGGGGGACCGTTTCTAGCGGAACACACGGCCACGACGATACCGCCGCTGATCGAGCTGCCGCGACTGCTCTCGGCCGCGGAGCATGTCGTGAGCGACTCCGATAGCGATGAGGATCTGCGTCTCCTCCTGGCCCCCGGCTCGTCTCTGGGCGGCGCCCGCCCCAAGGCCTCGGTCCGGGACCGCGACGGTCATCTCGCGGTCGCGAAGTTTCCGCACAAGGGAGATGAGATCAACACGGTCCTGTGGGAAGGCGTCGCCTTGACACTGGCGACCAAGGCCGGCATTCCGGTCCCTGCCTGGCGCCTTGAAAATGTCGCCGGCAAGCCGGTCCTCCTGTTGCGCCGGTTCGACCGCGCGGATGGCGTACGGCTGCCTTTTCTGTCCGCCATGAGCATGCTCGGCGCAAACGACAATGAAACGCGCAGCTATCTCGAGTTCGTGGATGCGCTCCGCCAGTACGGCGCCGCCCCGAAGGAGGACATGCGCGCGCTGTGGCGGCGGATCGTATTCAGCATCCTGATTTCCAACACGGACGACCATCTGCGCAACCACGGCTTTTTCTACGCCGGTCCCGACGGCTGGCGGCTCGCGCCCGCCTACGACCTCAATCCGGTGCCGACCGATATCAAGCCGCGGGTTCTCACGACCGCCATCGACCTTGAAGACGGCACGGCGTCGCTAGAGCGCGCGATGGAGGTGGCATCGTACTTCGAACTGGATGCCAAGACGGCCAGCACGATCGCGGCCGAAGTCGGTGAGGCGGTGGCGACGTGGCGGGGCGAGGCGTCCCGCCTGGGTCTTTCCTCGTCCGAGATCGACCGTATGGCCTCGGCCTTCGAGCATGACGATCTACAGGCGGCCCTCACGCCGCGCGCGCGCGCCAGGAAGGCCGACGGATGAAGCTCAGCGTGCTTCACATCCGCAACGACGTTCTCCTGGATTCCCTTGATAGACCGAGTTCTTTTCGAGAGATCACAACCGTAGGCGGGTAGGAGAGAAATCCGCTCGACCGGCTGGCGCGTACCGGCCTCAGATCGTCGTCAAGAAGAAGAAAGACACGATCTGAGCTAGAGTAATCGGGCCCATGCCCGCCAACGACGCGCGGAAGGAGCCCGGTGACCTCTCAGGGCTGCCGCTCCTCCCGTGAGCGTGCTCGCCCAACGACTCGTGCCCGAGTCAGGGCAGGAGGTCGGCGACCAGGATCCTGGTTGCGGGCGCAGCCAGCGGCGCGACGGCTGCGGGAGGCACCAGCACGTCGAGCGTTCGATAGCTCCACCCGCAGGGCGCGGCGTCCAAGGGCTCTGGATGCCGGCGGATCTCGAGGGTGCGCTCGACGAGGTTGACGATCCAGTAGTCGGCCACGCCCGCGCGCGCGTAGAGGCTGGCCTTGTACCCGCGGTCGAACTCGAGGCTTGCCTCCGCAACCTCGAGGACCAGTACCGGCCGCGACGGATGGGCGACCAGGTAGTCGCGGGGACCACCGGGAACGACTGCCACGTCCGGTTCCGGCTCCGAGTCGTCGTCGAGCGCCACGGGGAGCTGGCTGTCGACATGCCAGCCAGCCCCGAAGGCCCGGCGCAGGGCGGCGACCGCGAGGCGGACAGCCGTCGCGGGCGGCGTTCCCTGCGGCTCGCGCACGACGAGCAGGCCGTCGACCAGCTCCAAGCGCTCGCCCGGCTGGAAGAAGCCAAGCTCCGCCAGCTGCTCGTACTCGACGCGCCTGAACCGACGGGTCCTGATGGGAGGTCTCGTCGTAAGCGCCATGCTCCGGGACAGCGTATCGATCGCCCGACGCGCCGTCATCGACGTCCAGAAACCGATTCACTCGGCACGCGCGTGCCGATCGCAGAGTGAGCGCGCTCGCCCAGCAGCTCCTGCTCGGGCTCCTGATCGGCGGGCTCTACGGGCTGGCGGCGGCGGGGCTGTCGCTCGTATTCGGTGTCCTCAAGGTCCTCAACGTCGCCCACGGCGAGCTGATCATGCTCGGCGGCTATGGCGCCTTCTGGCTCGTCGCCCTCCTCGGCATCGACCCGTTCGCCTCGCTCCTGCTGGTCGTGCCGCTCTCGCTCTTGCTGGGCCTCTGCCTCTACTGGGGGCTCTTCGGCTTCGTGGTGCGCGCGGACGAGGAGACGCGGATCAAGAACTCGCTGCTGATCGGCTTCGGCCTGGCCCTGGCGCTCCACGCCCTGGCCGTGCGCCTATGGACCGCGGACGAGCGGTCCATCGTCACTCCCTACGGCGGCGCGGTCATCAGCGTGGGCGGTCTCTCGATCCCCGTCGTGCGGCTACTGAGCCTCGCGCTCGCGTTCGCCCTGATCGGCGGGGTGCATCTGCTGCTGGCGCACTGGCGCTGGGGCAAGGCGATCCGCGCCACCGCGGAGGACTGGCAGGCCGCGCTGCTGACCGGCATCGACGTCCGGCGCGCGTACCTCCTCGCCTTCGCGATCGGCACCGGCCTCGCCGGCGCCGCCGGGACGCTCGTCAGCATCGGCTACTCGATCAGCCCCTCGATCGGGCTCGAGTGGACGCTCAAGGCGCTGATCGTCGTCGTCCTTGCCGGCCTCGGCTCGATGATCGGCACCTTCGTCGGCGGCCTCGTCCTCGGCGTGGCGGAGGCGGCGAGCGCCGCCGTCTTCGGCGGCCCGTACCGCGAGGTCGTGGGCCTCGTCATCTTCGTGGTCGTGCTGGTCGTCCGGCCGCGCGGGCTCTTCGGGCGATGAGGCGCCTGGCGAAGCGGCACGAGCTCGGCTGGGCGGCGGCGATCCTCGGCGCCCTCGCCGCGCTGGCGCTCTTGCCGCTGGCCACCCGTCGCGACGATGTCCTCAACTTCGTCTTCCTGATCCTGCTCTCGATCACCCTCGCCGAGAGCTGGAACATCGTCGCCGGCTACGCCGGCCAGGTGAACCTCGGGCACGCGGCCTTCTTCGGTCTGGGCGCCCTCGTGGCGCGCACGCTCTGGATCGGGGGCACGCCTATCGTGCTCGCCATGGGCGCGGGCGCCCTCGTGGCGACGGCCTTCGCGCTTGCTGTCGGCGTTGCCGCCTTCCGGCTCCACGGCGCTTACTTCGCGATCGGGACGCTCGCGCTCGGCGAAATCCTACGCACCACGGTCGGCAACGTCCTCTCGGAGATCTCCACCCTGCCCATCGCCACTATCGGCGCGTACCGGCTGTCACACCGCTACTATCTGGCGCTGGGACTCGCCGCCGTGTCAGTGGTCGCGGTGGCGGCGCTGGGCGCCTCGCGTATCGGACTCGGGATGCAGGCGATCCGCGAGGACGAGGAGGCGGCCGAGGCCTCCGGCGTCGGCGCGCTCCGGCTCAAGCTGACGGCACTCGCGCTCTCCACCGGGCTCGCCGGGCTGGCGGGCGGGCTCTTCGCC
>Ga0209640_10003529_pt1 | contig 13663 bp, 8 predicted proteins | sample RifCSP10_1_FD_184018 | JGI IMG/M metagenome (GOLD analysis project Ga0209640, IMG submission 184018) | Soil microbial communities from Rifle, Colorado - Rifle CSP2_sed 10_1 (SPAdes) (version 2) | ecosystem: Environmental > Terrestrial > Deep subsurface > Rock core/Sediment | place: Rifle...
GTCGGCGTCGGCGAGCCAGCGGCTGGCGGGCAGCGGCACGAGCGCCACGACCCGCCGGGCGGCGGTGCGCTCGAGCCAACGGCCGAGCCGGCGCTCGACCTCCTCCGGCGGCGCCTTGCCGTCGAGGCCGCGCAGCGGCTGCACCCAGCTCACGGCGACCGAGTGGCCCCGCCAAGTCTCCCAGCGCACGAGGCTCTCCGAGAGCTGGTTCACGCCGCCCAAGTACGCCACGCGCTCCGCCCCGGGAGCGGCCGCCCAGAAGGCGGCCCCGGTGAGCGGCGCCAGGAACTCGGGCCCTGCCGTCATCGTCCGATGATCGTCCTCGAGGCGCGCCAGCGCGCCGCCGGCCTTGGCCTCGGCGAAGATCCCGGTCAGCGCGAGCGCCACGAAGGCCGCTCCCGCGCCTCGGAGGCCCGAGGCGGCGGAAAGGACGAGGCTGCCGAGGCGCGCCGTGACCGTCGTGGCGAGCAGGAGCAGCAACGGTGCCACGGTGGCCAGAAAGCGGATCTCCTTGAGCGGATGCAGCGCCAGCGCGACGAGCCCGAGCGCGGCGGCCAAGGCCAGCGCGCGCGCAGCCTCGCCCCGGCGCACGAGCCACGCGAGCCCGGCGATCGCGAGCGCCGCGACGGCCCAGCCCAGCGGGCCGGGAATCGAGTACTGCTCGAGCCACGCCCGCGGATAGAAAGCGAGCGCCTCGGCCGAGAGCGGCGGCAGCTCGCCGGAGCGATTGCGCAAGAAGGCGAAGACAGTGCGCGGGTGGATCGGCCGCGGCGAGAGCGACCAGATCCAGACCGGGACCAGGAGAAGCTCCGCCAGCGCGCGCCTCGCCGGCGCGAGCCCGGCCAGCGCCGTGCCCGGTCGGGACAGCGACGCCCGGTGACGGAACAGACCGAGCACCGTCGCCACCACGAGGCAGCCGTAGAGGAAATTTCCGGGATTCTGCCCCAGGGCGAGCGCGACGAGCGTGACGCCGACGACGACCGCGAGCCACCGGCTGGGTGCACGCCAGCCGCGGTGGGCGAGCCGCTCCCAGAATTCGCGAGCGCCCTCACGTCGCCGCTCGCGCGTCGTCTCGAGCACGGCGTGCAGTCCCAGGGCCACACCCGTCAACAGAAAGTAGTTGTACTTCACGAAGAACAGTCCGAGCAGCAGACCCGCTGCGAGCCGCCACGCGCCGAGGGTTCCGTGCCGCCGTGCGCGCAGATAGGCGGCGAGCGCCGCGACGCCGAGTGCCGCGCCCACGCTCTCGCGCATGGCCACGGTCGCCAGGGCCCGTGGCAGCGGGCTCGCGAGCCAGAGCGCGCCGGCGAGGAGGCCCGCGGCGAGACCGTGCCCGTCGCGTTCGATCTCCCGCGCCGCCCAGACGAGGAGCGCCGGCACCAGCGCGAAGGCGAGCGCGGGCAGCAGGGTCGCCGACTCGAAATCGCCGCCGCCGGCGGCGACGAAGGGCAGCATCAGCAGCGAGAAGCCGAACGGCCACTTGTCCTGCGCGTTGAGGCGCACGACGAGATCGAAGAGCCTGCCCTCGGAGAGCGCCGCCCAGAGCTCGACCGCGCCCCAGCCGTTGCCGGCCGCGTCCCACATCGGCAGCCGCTCGAGCGGCCAGGTGCGGCCGAGAAGGTTCGCCGCGACCGCGGCGCCGGCCGCCAGGGCGGCGAGCAGCGCGCCGCCGGCGACGAGCCGCCGTGCCGGGCTCAGCCGGCCACCGGCTGCCGAGCGAACATCCCCGGGCGATAGGCGGTGATGCGGCCGGTGAAGGCGGAGGCGGCCACGGTCAGCGGGCTCGCCAGCCAGAGCTTGCCCGGGCCGCTCCTGCCCTTGTAGTTACGGTTGATCGCCGAGACCGTGACCTGCCCGGCGTCCTCGGAGACGCCCGGGCCGCAGCCGATGCAGGCGCCGCAGCCCGGCGAAATGACGCGCGCACCGGCGCGCACGAAGGTGTCGTAGAAGCCGTGCTCGCGCACGAAGCGCTCCACCGCAGCCGAGCCGCACTGGAGGATGAACTCCACGCCCGGCGCGACGCGCAGGCCCGCGTCCACCGCCTCCTTCGCCACCCGGTGATAGAACAGCATGTCGTCGATCTTGCCCGCCGTGCAGCTGCCGGCGTAGGCGATGTCGATCGGAACCTCGCCGATCTCCGAGACCAGCGCGCCGTTGGTGGGATCGGAAGGAATGCCGCGGTCGGGATCCCCCGGGTCGGCGACCATCGGCACCACCGCCGCGAGGTGGATGGTGTGCACACCGCCGGCGTACTCGGCGCCGGCGTCCGGCGCCACGGCGCGCGCGCGCAGCCGCTCGAGGTCGGCGCCGGGCCGCCACGCCGCGAGCCACTCGAAGGTGCGCTCGTCGGCGACCACGACGCCGCCGCGCGCCGAGCACTCGGTGGCCATGTTGGCGAGCGTGGCGCGCTCGTCCATCGACAGCGTCGACACACCCGGACCGGTGAACTCCATCACCCGGTTGAGCGTGCGCTGCGGACGCGCGAAGTGCAGCAGGATGTGGAGCATCAGGTCCTTGGCGGTGACGTTTCCCGGTAGCGAGCCGACGAGCTCGAAGCGGATCGACTCCGGCACCTCGACCATGGTGAAGCCCGAGAAGACGAGCGCCGCGTACTCCGTCGCGCCCACGCCCCAGGTCAGGGCGTTGTTGGCGCCGCCCATGCAGGTGTGCGAATCCGTGGCCTGGATGAAGTCGCCCGGCTCGACCATCTGCTCGCGCGCCACTTCGTGACAGATCCCGGGCGAGACGCCGTCCGCAGCCGAGAAGTCGCGCACTCCGGTGTGGCGCTGGAACTCGTGCTGCATCTCGCGCAGGACCTCGATCTTCGGCAGGTAGGGGCGCATCCGCGCCACCTCGTCGGCGTAGATGAGGTGATCCTCGAAGACCGCGAAGGCGGCCGGGTTGGCGAGCCGGTAGCCCGCCCCGTACTCGGAGGTCAGAAAGGCGTGCACCTGCGCGGTGGTGAATTCGTGGGAGTAGCCGCCGTCCACGCTCACCACCACCGCATCGCCGGGTTTGACGAAGCGCTCGCCCTCGCCGCTGGCGAGGTGGCGCGCCAGGATCTTCTCCGCCATCGTCATCGGCCGCGGCGGCGTGTCGAGCCGCGGCAGCTCCACCGCCGCCTCGGCGAGCGCCTTCGAGAACGGGAAGAGGCCCCCCCACTCGACGATCTGGCGCGTGATCGCGTCGTAGCCGCGCGTGAACTCCGCGAGCGGGACGCCTTCGCCCGCCTGCAGTCGCCGGAGCGTCTCGTGATCCCCCATCAGCGTGCCGAGGGCGATGTTGTTGCGCGCGTGGATGGGCGCGAACGAGGCCGCGATGGCGATGCGGATCCCCGAATAGGCCTCGCACTGCGCCGCCGTCTCGCGCGACGAACCGACGCCCTTGCGCATGCCGGAGACGACGACCTCGAAGCCTCCGTCGGCGAGGGCGTTCTCGGGAATCAGACGCGCGCCGTCCACGATCAAGCCGGCGTAAGCGTTCTTGGCGATCTCGCGCGGGTCCCAGTCGAAGCACACCCAGGCCGGGGTCATGGCGTCGGTGTTGATGTCGTCGAGCAGGTCGGAGACCGCGAGGTCCTCCATGCGCAGGTCGAGCTCGCCAGAGAGCTGGCGGCGCACCAGATCCGGGTCCTTGGTCAGGAACAGCACGCGCTTGCCGGGGGTCAGGCGGACGATCGACGGCGGCCTCATGTCGCCTCGATCCTAACTCCTCGGCCCCACCCCGGTCCGCCGGGCCGCGGCGAGCGTAGGCTACGAGGATGGCCTTCCCGCAGCCACTCGCCGCGCCGCCGCCGCGCATCTCGCTCGTCGTGCCGGCGTTCGACGAAGAGCGCCTGCTGCCGCAGCTCCTCGCCAGCGTCGAAGTCGCCCGCCGGAGCTTCGCGCGCGGGCGGGAGGCGATCGAGGTCCTGGTCGCCGACAACGCCTCCACCGACCGCACGGCGCAGATCGCCGCCGACCACGGCTGCCGCGTGGCGCGGGTCGAGAAGCGGGCCATCGCCGCGGCGCGAAACGGCGGCGCCGCCGCGGCGCGGGGCGAGATCGTCGCCTTCACCGACGCCGACGGCAGGATCCACCCCCGCACCTTCGACGAGATCGACCGCGCGATGAGCGACCCCCGACTCGTCGGCGGCGCCACCGGCCTGACGATGGAGCGCTGGTCGCTCGGCATCGGGCTCACCTTCGCGCTCGCCCTGCCCTGGCTCTGGCTGTGGCGGTTCGACAGCGGCGTCGTCTTCTGCCGTCGCCACGACTTCGACGCCGTCGGGGGCTATGACGAGGAGCTCCGCTTCGGCGAGGACGTCGCCTTCCTGCTCGCGCTGAGCCGTCACGGCAAGGCGTCGCGCCGCCGGCTGACGCGCCTGCGTGGGGTCAAGACCGTGGCCTCGGCGCGCAAGTTCGACCTCCACGGCGACTGGCACTTCTTCACCCGCATGCCGGCCCTCGGCTGGCGATTCCTGCGCGGGCACCGCGATCTGACGCGGTTCGCCGAGCGCTACTGGTACCGCCGCGAGCGCTGACGCACCGTTGGCGACCGGCGCTCAGCCGCGCAGCGCTGCGATGGGGTGGAGCCGGCCCGCCTGGCGTGCCGGATACGTGCCGCACACCGCGCCGACCACCAGCGCCGCGAGCAGGCCGAGCGCGATGCCGAGCCAGGGCGCGCGATAGTCCCAGCCCACGGCGCTCGCGATGCCGAACGCCGCCACCGCGCCGAGGATCGCGCCCGCGATCCCGCCCACCGCGGAGAGCGCCATCGCCTCGGCCAGGAACTGCCGTCCGATGTCGCTCCGGCTGGCTCCCAGAGCGCGCCGGACCCCGATCTCGTGCCGCCGCTCGGCCACCGCCAGCACCATGACGTTCATCACTCCCACTCCGCCGAGCACGAGCGCGATCGAGCCCACGATGCCCAGCACCAGGGTGAGCACGCGCAGCTGCCGGTTCATCTGCGCGAGCAGCTCGGCCGCCGCGCGCACCTCCACCTCGAGCCCGCCGCGCTGCCGGAAATAGCGCCGGATCTCCTCTCCGGTCCGCCGCTCGTCGGCGCCCTCCGCCAGGCGCGCGAGCACGGCGTCGATCGACTCGCGGCCGGAGAGGCGCGAGGCCGCCGGAAGCTCGACCAGCACGGCGCGGTCGAGGGGCGCGTCGAGCACCGGCAGGGGCGCGCGCGGAGCCAGCACGCCGGTGATCACGAACAAGCGCTCCCCGACCTCGAGGCGCGCACCGATCACCTCTGCGGTGCCCGACTCGCGGAGCACGCGCGCCAGGTCGGCGCCGACGACGCAGAAGCTCGCCGCGCGGTCGAGCGGCGAGAGAAAGCGGCCCTCGGCGAGGCGCAGCCGCGCCAGCGCCGCGAACTCCGGCGCCACGCCGAGCAGGGTCCAGCTCGAGGCCGCGGCGCCGGTCGTCACCCGCACCGCCTCGCGCAGTACCGGCTGCGCCTCGGCCAGCGCCGGCACGGCGGCGCGCAGCAGCCGCGCGTCCTGCGCCCGCACGCGGCTCGGTCCGGCGCCCTCCCAGCTCACACCCACGATGTCCACGCCGAGGTCGCGGAACTGCGCGCGCGCGTGACGGCGCGCCATCGAACCCACGCCGGTGATGGCGATCACGGCGGCGATGCCGACCACGATGCCGAGCACCGCGAGACCGCTGCGCTGGCGCGCGGCGACGAGCCCGCGCAGCGTCTCGCGCACCAGCACGCGCAGCTTCATCTCGCCGCCTCCGCGCCGCCGGCCAGGACTCCTTGCCGCAGCTCGAGTCGGCGCGGACAACGCGCGGCGATCGCCGGGTCGTGGGTGACGAGCACGGTGGTCAGGCCCTCGCGCTCGTTGAGCTCCACCAAGAGGTCGAGCACGTCCGCCGCCGCGTCGCGGTCGAGCGCCCCGGTCGGCTCGTCGGCGAGCAGCAGCGCCGGCTCGCCGACCAGCGCGCGGGCGATCGCCACGCGCTGCTGTTGTCCGCCCGAGAGGTCGGCCACCCGCGTGTCGGCGCGCTCGCCAAGACCGACCCGCCGCAGCGCCTCGCGCGCCTTCTCCGCCGCCGGCCGCCAATCGAGGCCGCGATAGAGCAGGCGCAGCGCCACGTTGTCGAGCGCCGACGACCCGGGCAGCAGGTGGAAGGCCTGGAACACCATGCCGATGCGGCGGTTGCGCAGGCGCGAGAGCTCCTCGTCATCGAGCCGCGTGACCTCGCGCTCCTCGAAGCGATAGCTCCCCGAGCTCGGCGCGTCGAGCAACGCCAGGATGTGGAGCAACGTCGACTTGCCGCTGCCCGAGGCGCCGGTGACCGCCAGGCGCTCGCCGCGCTCGAGCAGGAGATCGACCCCGCGCAACACCTCGATCGCGGTCGGACCCACGCGGAAGCTGCGCCGCACGTCGGTGAGGCGGATCACGTGCCGAGCTCAGCCGACCGGCACCGCGACGCGGTCGCCGGCCGCGAGCCCGGAGACCACCTCGACCGCGTCCACCGTCGTCTCCCCGAGCCGCACCTCCCGGCGCGCGGTCCGGCCGTCGCCGCCGACGACCTCGACCCAGTCTCCCCGCTCGTCGTTGCGCACCGCCTCGATCGGCACCATGAGCGCGTCCGGGCGCGCGTAGACCACCACCTCCGCGGTGGCCGAGAGCCCGAGGCGGAAGCCCGAGAGCGCCTCGGCGGGCACGTCCTCGAGCGCCACCACCACCTCGAAGCCGGTGGCGCCACCGGCGCGCGCCGCGGTGGCCTGTGCCGACACGCTGCGCACCGCGCCGGCGAGCGTCCGGCCCGCGAAGGCCTCGGTGCGCACGCGCGCCGCCTGGCCGAGGCGCACGCGTGCCACGTCGACCTCGTCGGCCGAGCAGACGACGCCGAGCGTCGCCAGGTTGCCCACCGCGAGCAGCGGCTGCCCCTGCTCCACCCGCGCCCCCTCCTCGAGCGCAGCGCCGCCGACACCGCGCGAGCCGGGGAGCAGCACCACTCCCGAGGCGGGAGCGATGACCGCGGCCTGCTGGCGGCGCGATTCGACCTTCTCGAACTGCACGCGTGCGTTCTCGAGCTCCATGGCGGCGATCTGGCGGTTCTCGGCGCTCCCCTTCTCGATCACCGACGTCAGCTGCTCCTCCACCGAGCGGTGGTCGAGCTCGCTCTTGGCCAGGCCGTCGCGCGCCGCTTCGTTCTCCTCGCGGCGCACGATCCCTTTCTCGAACAGCGCTCCGACCTCCGCGAAGCTGCGGCGCGCCGCCTGGAGCTCGAGGTCGGCGCGGCTCAAGTTGCGGCGCGCGTCGGAGACTTCCGAGCTCGAGTCCCACTGCTCGAGCTCGCGCACGCGCTGCGCGGCGCGGATCACCGCCGCGCGCGCGGTGCGCTCCTCGACCTCGACCTGGCTGGTGTCGAGCTCGAGCAGCGCCCGGCCCGCTTCGACGCTCTCGCCGTAGCGGAAGGCGAGCCGGCGCACGGCGCCGGTGAGCGGGCTGACGACGGTGGCGAGGTCGAGCGGCTCGAGTTTGCCCACCATCGGCACCACGACCTCGAGCGCGGCCGGCGCCACCTCCACCACCCGCGCGCCGCCGCGCGCTCCCGGACGGTTCGTCTCGGGCCCCGCGCGCCGCCATGAGAGGCCGATCAGGACGGCGAAGAGCAGCAGTGCCCCGGCGCCGGCCGCGAGCCGCAGGCGATGCGCGACCTCGACCGCCGAGCGCAGCTCGGAGTTGGTCTCCTCGAGGCGGCGGAAGGCGTCCTGCAGCTCGCCGTGCTTGAGCTGCAGCTGGCGTGCGAGGCTGACCTCCTTGGCCCGCGCCACGCGCAGCCGCTCGTAGAGGTGTCCGTTCTCGATCGCGATCGCCGCCTGGGCGTTGAGCGCCGCCAACAGCTCGGCGTCGCGCTCGCTGAAGCTGCCGCTGCGCTTGTTGATCACCTGCACGACGCCGATGCGCGTGCCCTGGACGTTGACCAGCGGCACGCAGAGCACCGAGCGCGTCACGAAGCCGGACTGGCGATCGAAGCGCGCCTGGAAGCGCGGATCCTGGGCGGCGTCGTCGATCCTCACCCACTCGCCGGTCTTCATCACGAAGCCAGCGATGCCCTCTCCCAGGGCCACCCGAATCTCCTCGATGCGCGGCCCGGAGAAGATCTTCGACCACAGCTCCTGGCGGGACTCGTCGTACTGGAAGAGCGTGCAGCGCTCGGCGTCCATGAAGACGCGGATGCTCTCCACGATCTCGCGCAGCTGGCGGTCGAGGTCGATGGCCGCGCCGGCACGCTGCGGCGCCGCGGGGGCGGTCAACTGCCGGCTCCTGAATCGATCGTCACGCCCCAGGTGTCGAGCGTCGTGCCCACCGCCTCGTCGAGCAACGTCAGCGCGTCGAGATAGGAGATCGTCGCCGCCAGCTCGCGCAGCCGCGCCACCACCAGGTCGTCCTCGAGCCGCAGATACTCGAAGTTCGTCGAGCGGCCGACGCGCAGCTTCTCGCTCTCGATCTCGAGCTGGCGCTCGGAGAGCCCGCGCGCGCGCTCCGCGACCTCGACCGCCCGCCTCCGGATCTCGATGTCGCGCACGCGGTCGGTGAGCTCGAGGCGCAGCGCGCTGCGGAGCTCTTCGAGGCGGAGCTCGGCGCGCTCGACCTCGATCCGGCTCTGCGCGAAGCGGCGCTCGCGAGACCGGTCGCCCAGCGTGTGCCCGACCACGACCGCCGCCGACCAGCTGCGTTCGCGGGACACGTCGTCGGCGCCGAGCGGGCGATCGCGCACGTCGCCCCACGAGGCGCTCAGGTCGAGGTTCCAGAGCCGCCCGTTGCGCGCTTCGAGGAGGCCGAGGCGGGCGATCTCGAGGTCGAGCTCGGCGACGCGCTGCTCGGGCCGGTGGAGCAGCGCCCGGCGGTAGAGCGCCTCGAGATCGAGCTCGGACTCGACGATGGTGACCGGCTCGGCGGACTCGAGGCGCGTCCCATCCTGCAAGTCGAGCACGTCGACGAGCGCCAGCCGCGCCCTCTCGAGGTCGTTCTCCGCCGCGAGCAGCTCGACCTCGGCGTTGGCGACCTGGGTCTCGGTCTGGATGAGGTCCACCGCCGCCATGCGCCCGGCCTCGATCAGCGCCTGGTTCACCACCACCAGCTCGCGCGCCTGCTCGAGCGAGCGGCGGGCGATCTCCAACCCGCGCTCGGCGCCCACCAGGGCGCGGTAGCCGCGCACCGCGCCGGTGACCACCCGCATCAGGCCGCCTCGGAACTCCTGGTCGCTGATCTCGTCCGCGAGCCGCGCGCGCTTGAGCGCCGCGGTGGCCACGCCGACGCCGCCGCCGCGCAGCAGCGGCTGGCGCAGCGTGAACGCCGAGGTGCGACCGTCGCCGTCGACGAGCTCGCCCTCGGGCGAGAGCGGCTGCTCCTCGGCGCGCGTCGACTCCCAGGCGTAGGCGACCTCGCCCCCGGTGGGGAGCGCGAGCCGCACCGCGGCGCCGAAGCCGGCGCCGTCGCCGCGCGTCTCGACCGCTTCGGCTCCCGCATTCCGGAGCTCGATCTCGCGGCGGTCGAGCGCGCCCGCGAGGTCGAGGCGCGGGCGGAACTCGGCCTCCGCCTCGTAGAGGTCGAAGCGGTCGGACTGCCGGCCGAGCGTGGCGTCGCGGATGGCGCGGCTGTTGCGCACCGCGTGCCCGACCGCCTCGGCGAGGGAGAGCCGCAGCGCGGGCTCCGCCACCGCGGCCCGGGCCGGTGCGCTCGCGGCGGCGAACGACATCCAGGCCGCCGCGGCGCAGACGGCGGCGCGCACGAATCGATTCGACAAGACCCCACAAGCTAGGGGGCCGGGCGTGCCGCTGTCAAGCACAGCGCGCGGCCGCGAGCCGGCGCGCCGCTGTGCCATGCTCGCGGCGCGTGAACGTCGAGCTCGCCCGCACGGGCGTGACTCGACCGCCACGGACTGAGCCATGTGCGGGCGTTACTTGCTCACCGCTCCGGGCGAAGTGCTCGCCGAGCTCTTCGAGCTCGACGAGAAGCCGCCGCTCAAGCCGCGCTGGAACGTCGCTCCGAGCTCGGAGGTCGCCGTGGTGCGGCCGCGCGCGGAGGGAGGGCGCGAGCTCGCGGCGATGCGCTGGGGGCTGGTGCCGGCCTGGGCCAAGGAGCGGGCGATCGGCAACCGGCTGATCAACGCGCGTGCCGAGTCGGTGGCGGAGAAGCCGTCCTTCCGCGACGCCTTCAAGAAACGCCGCTGCCTGATCCCCGCCGACGGCTTCTACGAGTGGCAGCAGACCGAGGGGCGCAAGCAGCCGTGGCTGCTTCGCCTGCGCGGCGGAGGCCCGTTCGCCTTCGCGGGTCTCTGGTCGCGCTGGCGGGATCCCGAGAGCGGCGAGCCGCTCGAGACCTGCGCCATCCTCACCACGACCCCCAACGAGCTCGCCTCCGCGATCCACGATCGCATGCCGGTGATCCTTCCGCGCGAGCGCCACGCGCAGTGGATGGAGGCGTCGCCGGCCGACGCCGGCGCGCTGCAGTCGCTCCTCGTGGCCTACCCGGCGGACGAAATGGAGGCGGTCGCGGTTTCGACCTGGGTCAACGACCCCCGGCACGACGACCCGCGTTGCGTCGCGCCGCTCTGAGCCGCCGCGGCGCCCGCCCTAGCGCGGCTCGAGAGAGCCCTTGGCGGCGCCGAGGCTGCGCGAGACGGCGAGCAACTCGCCGAAGTTCTCGAGCGTGATCATGCCTTCGAGCCCCTTGTCGCCGATCACCAGGATGGGCCGCATCGGCCCGCCCGAGAGCTGATTCAGCACCTCCTCGAGCGGCGTCTCGGGAGCGACGGTGAGGAACTCGCGATCCATCGCCTCGAGCACCGCGGCCTCGCGTCCGCCGGCGGCGAGCGCGGTGAGCAGCGTCGAGCGCGGCAGGATGCCGGCCACCCTGCCCCAGGCGTCGACCACCGGAAAGTCCTGCTGGTGCGTGGCGAGCAACAGGTCGGCCGCGCGGCCCAGCGAGTCCTGCGGCGCCAGGGTGTCGAAATGGGTCACCATCGCCGAGCGCGCGGCGAGGCCCCGCACCGCGGCCCGCCCGCGCTGGTAGGCCTCCTCCTGGCCCGCGCCGAGGAAGACGAAGAGCGCGATCAGCAGCAAGACCGGCTTGAGCGGCGGCGGGAAGAAGGCGACGATCGCGAACAGGATGGCGAGACCCTGGCCGATGCGCGCCGCGATCGAAGTCGCCCGCCGCTCGCCGAGGAAGATCGAGAGCGTGGCGCGCAGCACGCGGCCGCCGTCCATGGGGAAGGCGGGGATGAGATTGAAGAAGAAGAGGATCAAGTTGGCGCTCAGCAGCCGCCACGCGATCGGCGCGCCGGCGATCAGCTCGCCGACGGTCGCCGGCTCGCGCTCGGGCGCGAGCTGCAGCCCGAGGAAGATCACCGCCGCCAGCACGGCGTTCACCGCCGGACCGGCGAGCGCGATCAGGAGCTCCGCCTTCCCCGACGGAATGCGCTCGAGGCGGGCCACGCCGCCGATCGGATAGAGCACGATCTCCGAGGTCTTCACCCCGTAACGCTTCGCCATCGTGGCGTGGCCGAGCTCGTGCAACACGACGCAGAAGAAGAGCAGGAGCAGGAAGACGACGCCGCCGAGGAAACCGCTCCCCTCCTCCTGCGAGACCGCCCCGAACCAGAAGAGCAGGAAGAGGAAGGTGACGTGCACGCGGATCGGCACGCCGAGCAGCGTGCCGACGCGGATCGACCACGACGACCCGCGCGCGCTCCGCCGCTCGGCCTCGCCCTCCCTTCGTTCGTCGTTCATCGCCCGCGAGCCCTCACCAGCCGCACGTCCGTCCGCGGTTCTGTTCCGTGAGCCAGCTCTGGAGCGGCGCGTAGTAGTCGAGGATGGCGGTGGCGTCCATCTCGCGCTCCCCGGTCAGCACCTCGAGCGCCTCGGGCCACGGCCGGCGCAGCCCCAGGCGCATCATCTCGTCGAGCTTGCCGCCGGCGGCGCGCGAGCCGTAGATCGAGGCACGGTGGAGCGGTCCCTCCTGGCCCGCGGTGCGGGCCAGCGCGCGGTGGAACTGGTACTGCAGGATGTCGGCGAGGAAGTAGCGCATGTAGGGGGTGTTGCCCGGCACGTGGTACTTGGCGCCGGGATCGAACAGCTCCTCACCGCGCGGCGCCGGGGGCGCCACGCCCTGGTAGCGGAGCTTGAGGTCCCACCAGGCGCGGTTGTAGTCGGCGGGGGAGATCTCGCCCGAGAAAACTCCCCAGCGCCACTTGTCGATGATCAGCCCGAAGGGCAGGAACGCCACGCGGTCGAGCGCCTGCTCGAGGAGCAGCGGGATGTCGGCGGCCGGCGGCGGCTCCTCGTCGATCAGTCCGATGCGCTTCAGGTAGCCGGGAGTGATCGAGCGCGCGATGGTGTCGCCGAGCGCTTCGTGGAAGCCGTCGTTGGCGCTGCCGCGGAAGAGCGGGTCGTTGAGGTTGTGCAGGCGCTGGTAGAAGTTGTGACCCAGCTCGTGGTGGATGACGTCGAAGTCCTCGGACTCGACCTGGATGCACATCTTGATCCGCAGGTCGTCGGCCTGGTCGACCGACCAGGCGCTGGCGTGGCAGACCACGTCGCGGTCGCGCGGCTTGGTGAGCATCGAGCGCCGCCAGAACGTCTCCGGGAGCGGCTCGAAGCCGAGCGAGGTGAAGAACGCCTCGCCGGTCTTCACCATGCGCAGCGCGTCGTAGCCCGCGGCCTGCAGGCGCTCGGTCAGGTCGTAGGCGGGAGCCGCGCCGCCGGCGGGCGCGACGAGCGCGTAGACGTTGTCCCAGTCCTGCTGCCAGAGGTTGCCCAGCAGGTGCGCCGGAATCGGGCCCGCGGGCGGCACCACGCCGGCGCCGTAGGTCTCCACCAGGCGCGCGCGGACGTAGCAATGCAGCGACTCATAAAGCGGCTTGACCTGGAGGAAGATGCGGTCGAGCTCGGCCGCGAAGGCGTCGGGCGGCATGTCGTAGTTCGAGCGCCACATGGCTCCGAGATCGGCGAAGCCGAGCTCCCGCGCCCCCTCGTTCGCCAGCTCGACGAAGCGGCGGTAATCGTCGCGCATGCCCTGCGCGGCGATGGCGTGCCAGCCCTCCCAGACCTCGCGCAGCCGCGCCGGGTCGCGCGAGGTCGCGAGGACGTCCTCGATCTCCGTGATCGCCAGGCAGTCTCCGCCCGCGGGCGGGCAGTACTTGCCCTTGCCGTAGGTGCCTTCCATGCGCGCTGCGATCTGGGTGAGCTCGGCGGTCTTCGCCGGATCCGATGGCGCGGGCATGGTGAGCGCGATCTTGAGCAGCATCAGCTTGCGGGCCAGCTCCTCCGGCAGCTCGACGCCGTCGAAGCGCGTCGCCGCCTTGGCGAGCTCGACCGACGCCGCGATCACCGCCTCGTTGGCGCGCGCGGCGAGCAGCTCGGTGTCGTCGGTGATGTAGGTCAGCTGCACCCAGGCGGCGCGGTCGCGCTGGATCCAGAGGTCGAGCAGGCGCGCCTCGCCGTCGGCGAGGAAACGGCGCGCCTCCTCGACCGTGGGCGCGTCCGACGCGCCGGACGGCGCGGCGAGCGCCGGCAGGGCGAGCAGGGCGACGAGGACCGGGAGCGCGTCCCGGAGGCGGCGCATCGGCATGGCGGTGTCCTCCTTGGCTCCCGCGGCGGCGTCCGGCACCGGTCCTGCGCGCGCTACGGCCGTGGGCGAGCCGTCGAAATCGTATCGGAT
>Ga0209640_10003530_pt1 | contig 13662 bp, 15 predicted proteins | sample RifCSP10_1_FD_184018 | JGI IMG/M metagenome (GOLD analysis project Ga0209640, IMG submission 184018) | Soil microbial communities from Rifle, Colorado - Rifle CSP2_sed 10_1 (SPAdes) (version 2) | ecosystem: Environmental > Terrestrial > Deep subsurface > Rock core/Sediment | place: Rifle...
GGATTTCGCAATGTTCTTGACGACGACCTGGTGAGCCATGTGGACCACGGCGCCGGTCCGCGCGTACGCAAGGTTGCAGTGCTCGATGTCGCGATAAAGGAATACGTTTTCCCAAGGCACGAAGACGTCGTCGAAAACCACCACGGCATCCATTTCTTCGAACCGCGAGCCGAGCGGGTGATCGAAGTGCGAGCCCCGTAGTCGACGCTTTCGCGGCAGATGAACTTGAGCCCCGGCGTGTCGTTCGGAATCACGAAGCCGAACGCGTACGGCGCGTCTTGCTCGGAGCTTTTGAGCAACGTCGAGGGGAACACCATGAGCTCGTCGGAGATCGGCAGCGTCGCAAGCATGCGGCAGCCCCGGATCACGATGCCGGCATCGGATTTCTGCTTGACGCGGGCCGCGAGAAAGGGGTCGGCTTGGCCGCTCGAGGTTTGCGCACGATTGGCTTGCGGCGGAATCAGAGTGTGCGTGAGACTGGCATCGCTTTCGCGCAAACGCTCGTGGTGGCGCACTGCGTTGTCGCCGAACCGCCGATCGGCTTGAGCCAAGAACGGGGCTCCCGCCGCGAAGCCCGTGATGGCCCGATTGAGGTAGTCCGGCGCCCGGCCCATCATGCCGCAAGTATGCACAGCGGGAATTCTCATCGCGCGGCTTATGCTCTCGAGCTCGTCGTGCGTCTTCGGGATCAGGAAGGAGCGTGCGACCTTGCGGCCGGTGGTCGGCGAGTCGTAGAGAGAGACGTCGGGGTCACGCCATTGGAGATCGTAGAGATCGGCGAGCGTCCGGACACCGCCCGCGAACGCGGGATGCGAAGTGACGTCCTCGACCTGCTCGCCCGCGTGCCAGAGCGCCGGCGGCCGCTCGCGCAACCGCTCTAGAACTTGCGTTCCGCGTCGAGCTTCCTGCGTCTCGTGCACCCTACCGGCAGCGCGATCGTCGGAGCGCAAGACTCGTTACTGCGTGCGCGTGTCGTCCGGCATCATTGCCGTCAACGCTCCGGCCTGATTCTCGAGGCTTCCTGCCGCGAGCTCCGTCTTGATCTCGTAGTCCTGGCCGGCGCGTAGCGTGAGCTCGGTCTCGAACGATTCGTAGCCGGGAAGCGCGATCGTGAATCGATAGGTGCCCGGTGCCAGGCGCATGCCTCGACGTCCGTCGAAGCGGTCGGTGTGGCCCGCATAGGCATCGTTGATGAATATCGCGGCTTCCTCGGGCTTCACCGAGACTCGCAAGCGCGCCGTGTTTGCCTTCTCCGGATAGCTCAAGTTCGCCGCGGGAGACAAACTTAAGCGATAACGCTTTTGCTCGCCGGGCTCGACGACGATCGTGGTCGCGATGTCATCGAATCCGACGAGCTTGAAGAGCAGGCGGTGCTCGCCGGGCACGAGCACGAGCCGGCCGCTGCCCTCGAGATCCTTGACGAATCCCATATATTGGCCGTCGAGCCAGAGACCGGCATTGCGATCGACTCTGGTCGCGGCCTCGATCTCGACTTCGCCTTGTATGGGATTGGCTGCGAACGCGCTCGCCGCAGCAAACAACCACACGACCCCCAGCAACGACGTTTCCTTGCGCATCGACAGTCTCCGTGAATGCATGAGGTCGGATCATCCCCCACGACAGATTATGTCTGTAATGACGCAGTTCTCAAGACGGCATTTCGGCCTCGCCGGGACGATACAGCTGTAGGAGCGAGCTTCGCTCGCGATGATTGGTCGGAGCTACAAGGATTCCTGCGCCAACGCCCTAATCCTCGCGTCGTATTCGTCCCTGGTCTCACCGGTGCCCGCGTGATCTCTGGCCCGAATAAAGCTGGTTGCGGCGCTCGGCCGTTGGCCGAGCTCGAGATGCACGAGACCTTGCAGATAGTAGAACTCGGGGTCGTCGCGCTTCAAGCGCACGGCTCGCTTGAGTGCGGCCAAGGCGTCCTCGAACCGGCGTTGCCCAAAAGCGTCGCGCGCGATTGCATAGTGATAATACGGGTTGCGCTGTTGGTAACCGCGTATACGCGCGCGGTAGGCTTCCGCGAGCTCCTGGTTGCCGAGCGCCGTGTGCAGACTCGCAAGATTCGTCAATGCCGTTCGATCGCGAGAGTCCGCCGCCAACGCTTGCAGATAGGCCGCTTCGGCATGCTCATACCGCCCGAGGCGCGAGTACAACAGCCCGAGATTGGTCCATGCGCCCGCGACACGCGGCTCCGTGGCGAGCGCCTGCCTAAAGTAGCGAAAGCCGAGATCATATTCTTTGCGGATCAGCGCCTCGGCGCCCAAGTTATTGTAGAAAAGCGCGAGCGCGTGGCCGTCTGTCACGTCACGCCGCGAATGTTGACTGCTGTAATCCATGAAATTGAAATCGACGATGTAATCCGTCCCCGGCAAATCGACCCAAGCATTGATATGGTTGCCGATGACCACCAAGTCGGATTCGTTGACCCACGTAGGCGGGACGTCGACGATCTGGAAGGTCGTCTGAAGACCGGCTTCGCGAGCAAGAGCTACGAACAACATCGTGAAGGAAAGGCAATTGCCGCGCCGCTCATGAAAAGTCGCGCGCGCCGTGCGCGTTGTGCTCGGCGTGTAGTCCAACGAGAGAAGGCCAATGTCCTTCATTCCGGCCAGCAGCTTATGAAGGATCACGTCCTGTGTACGGCTGTCCCCGATTTGTGCGGCGACGAAAGCACGCATTTCCTCATCGAGAGAGAAAGCGTCTTCGCGAGAGATTGGGGCCGGCGCCGGGGCGACGGCTATGGCCGCTCCCGACAAGAGCTCCGCCTCAGTGAGCGCGGCGCGGCGTGGGCTCGACGTGGCACACGCCGCAACCGTGAGGGCGAGAATACAGAGGAGCGGAGCTCGCGCCATGAAGCCTTCACCGGCAATTAATGGACGATTCTACTCCTCCGCGGGCGAACCGGCGACTCGGGTGCCCAGGGATGCCCAACGAATGTGGCTAATGTCGGCGCTCAGGCCCCCGAAGGTGACGAGCAGGTTCGTCATCTGCGCGACCATGTCGGCCGTATGTCCGCCGCGAACCTCGCGCATCAGCTCCGTGTCGCTCGATGTCGTCACCGTGCCCCTGGCCGCGTTTTCGCGGTGTCCTATGCTTGATACCGGCAGCGAAAGGGAAAAGTTACATGCCGCAGGGTTCACACAACCGTAAAGCGCCTCGACGGGCCGCCGAGAAACGTGACCTGCGTCGGGTACCTCGGGGACCGAACAGGCTAGTTTGCGAGGCTCAGACTCAATATATTGGCTAAGCACCTTCGCCAACTAGGGTGTCCTGTGCCTGGACTGGTCCGAAATGAAAGCCACGTCCTTCTGCTGGCCGCGCCGGCAATGAGCGGCGGCGCGGCCCTACAAGGTGCGGCCCACCTGCTGCATATGAGCATCGGCTCGGCACACCGCGAGCCCGGTGCGCTTGAAATCCGGCGCTGTAGTCGCGGAGCGTCTGCATGGGAGCCCTGAGCACGGCACCCGCAACTGCCGAAACAACCGCGCCCATCCGGATCTTGATGCTGGAAGATAACGCATCGGATGTCGAGCTCATACTGCACCGACTGAAGGTCGACGGCCTGAACGTCCTGCATCGTGTCGTCGCCGACGAGCACGAATTTCGCACGGCGCTCGCCGAGTTCCTGCCGCAATTGATCTTGTCCGACTTCTCGCTGCCGCGATTCGACGGACTGGCCGCCCTCAAGATCGCGCGCGCGGAAGCGCCCGCAGTACCCTTCGTTTTCGTCTCCGGCACAATCGGTGAGGAGCGCGCAATCGACGCGCTGAAAACCGGCGCTTCGGACTACGTTCTCAAGGAAAACTTGAGGCGCCTCGTTCCGGCGATACGCGCCGCGATACGCCAGTATGAGGTGGCCAAAGCCAGAGATGTCGCCGAGGACATGCTGCGCAAGAGCGAATCGCGCCTACAGGACATCATCGATACATCGGCCGATTGGATTTGGGAATGCGACGGCAAAGGCAGATTCACGTTTTCGAGCCCGAGCGTGCTCAACATCTTGGGCTTCACGCATCACGAGCTCTTGAACAGACCCATGTTCGATTACGTCGAGCCGGCCGACCGCGGAGCGTTGGAGGCCGCGCTCGGCGAGCCCGAAGCCGCCGCCGACTCTGCGGAACCCCTGACTTTGCGGTGGGTGCACCGCAACGGCAGGACACGCTGGCTGGAAAGAAAAATGGCCGCGCTCAAGGGGAAAGACGGGGAACTGCGAGGCTTCAGGGGTGTGGACCGCGACGTCACGGGCCGCAAGGTCCAGGAGGCGCGCATCGCCCGTTTGAATCGTGCCATACGTTTCTTAAGCGGTGCGAATTCCGCAATCGTGAGGATTCGAGACCGCGGCGAGCTGCTCGCCGAAGCGTGTCGGCTGGCCGTGCAAATCGGCGGATACGCAATGGCCACGGTCTACCTGCGGTCGCCGGATGGGTCGGATAGCGGCGTCATCGTCCGCCGCGCCGTGAGCAGCCGCCAGGCGGAGGCAAAGCGTCCACACCGAGAACCGTTGGACGGCGCCGGGCCCGTCGGTCGGGCGATGGCCACTGCCGAGCCTGTCGTCGTGCCGGATCTGAGCGACTCCGCCGTTCACGTGCCGGACCGCGAGGTCTTGCTCGGAATGGGGTTGCGCTCGTGCATCGCGCTGCCGCTCGTCATGGACGGCACGCCCATCGGTGTCACGCTCCTGCATGCAGACGAGACACACGCGTTGGGAGAAACGGAGCTCGCCCTGCTGCGGCAGGTCACGGGCAACATCACGTTCTCCCTTCAGTACCTGCACAGCAAGGAGAGCGCCGAGTACCTCGAGTACTTCGATACCTTGACGGCGCTCGCGAACCGTTCTCTCTATGTGCAGCGCCTGGACGCGATGATCAAGGCCGCCGAGCGCGAGAGCGGCGGGCTCGTGTTGTTGGTGTTCGACATCGCGGGCTTGACCGTCATCAACGACGGCTTGGGCCATCACGCCGGTGATCTCGTGCTGCAACTGGTCGCGGAGAGAATGAAGAACGTCTTTCGCGATTCCAATACGCTGTGTCACCTCGGCGGCGGACGGTATGCCGTAGCTTCCCACGATACCTGCGAGGCCTCGGCTGCGACGACCGTGTTGCGCGAACGCGTCGGCTTTCTGTTCGACAAGCCTTTCACCGTCGGCGATCAGGACCTGCGCATATCGGTGCGAGCCGGCTTTGCGCAATTCCCCGAAGACGGGCGCAACGCGGAAGCCCTCTTGCACCACGCTCAAACGGCCCTCGATCACGCGAAGCAGGCCGGAGAGCAATACCTGCGGCACCGCCCGGATATGAATGTCGTCGCCTCCGAGCGGCTGAGCCTCACGAATGCTCTACGGGCGACCGTCGCTCAACAGAAGTTCGTGTTGAACTATCAGTCCAAGGTGGGTATCCGAACGGGACAGGTGGACGGGGTCGAGGCCTTATTACGGTGGCCGGATGCATCGGTGACGCCGGATGTGTTCGTTCCGATGCTCGAATCGCTCGGCCTCATCAACGAAGTGGGCTTATGGGTCATCAGGCGGGCGCTGACGGAGAGCGCCGAGTGGTTTCGAGGGCCGGCAGGCGTCAATTCGCGCGTCGCCGTCAACGTATCGGCCCTCCAACTCAAACGCGAAGAGTTCGCAGACGAGGTGCTGCGCGTGGTGAGCGATTTGGGCGCCGGAACGCCGCGTCTCGAGCTCGAAGTCACGGAAAGCATGGTCATGGCCGATCCCCGACACGTAGGTATCATCCTGGGACGACTCCGCGACGCCGGCATCACGGTCGCGATCGACGACTTCGGAACCGGGCATTCGTCGCTCAAGGTGCTGTCCCAGCTGCCCGTGGATGTTCTCAAGATCGATCGAAGCTTCGTGCGTGATCTCGCGTCCAACCGCCGGCATCGTCTCGTCGTTCAGGCAACCATTACGCTCGCGAAGTCGCTGGGGATAAGAACCATCGCGGAGGGCGTCGAGACACCGCAGCAAGTCGACGTGCTCGGCGAGCTCGGTTGCGACGCGATGCAAGGGTACTTCATCCATCGCCCCTCGTCCGCCGCTGAGACCGGCAGCTGGCTCGCGACGATGAAGGGCCGCCCCGGCACCGCCTTTCGACGCGCCTAGCTCGAAATCATCCGAGCAACTAGCGTGCGCGCCGCCAAGCTCTCGTTCCGACTCGCGCCGGGTTCGATACGGTCCGCCGCGTTCGTGCTCATAGTTCTCGCTGCTTGCGGCTTCTCATGGGCGCAACAGACGGACACTGACCGACCGAGCACGCTGCGCGTCTCGGAGCAGAGCGTCAAGGCCGCTTATCTATATAAATTTGCCGGCTACGTAGAGTGGCCCGACGCACGGCCGACCGATGCCCCGACTCCGGTGACGATCGGCGTATTCGGTGCCGCTTCCCTCGCCCAGGAGCTCGCGCAAATAACGATCGGCCGAACCGTCAACGACCGGCCCATCGACGTGCGGCGAGTCGGCTTCGACGATCGACTCGACGACTTGCAGATCCTTTTCATCGGCGCGCAGGAGCGAAACCGTTTGGACGAGCTGTTTGCGACGGTTCAGCGCTTGCCGGTATTGACGGTGACGGAATCCGAGGGTGCCCTGGCGCAAGGGAGCATCATCAACTTCACGCTCGACGAGCAACGCGTGCGCTTCGAGGTATCACTCTACGCCGCCGAGCTCAGCCGCATCAGGCTGAGCTCGAGGCTCCTCGCAGTCGCCCAACGCGTTTATCGGTCACCGGAGTGATAGCAATGGTCGCCCAACGGACGTCAGTGCACGGCAAGTTATTGTTGCTCGTGCTTGCGACCACGGCGTCTGCCCTCCTGATCACCGGCGCCGCGATGGTTACCTATGACCTTTATACGTTCAGGCTGACATGGGTGGCTGATCTCACGGCGCAAGCGGACATCCTCGGTCTCGCCGCGGCGCCCGCTCTCGAGTTCGAGGATGCCGAGTCTGCCGAGGAATACTTAGAGCTGCTGCAAGCCAAGCCGAACATCATGGGTGCGGCCATCTACACCGCGACCGGCGCGCTGTTTGCCGAGTACCAGGCCGCGGGGCAGGCCGGCCTCCCGTTTCCACACCTGCCCGACCTGGATGGCTATAACATCAAAGGGGGTGAGCTCACGCTATTCAAACGAATCGTCGCCGATCGCGAGATTCTTGGAACCGTATATATCAAGGCCCGGTACGGGATAGTCGGACGCTTGCTCGATTACCTCGGCATTGTCGGGGCCGTGGCGGTCTTGAGTCTCCTTGCCGCTGTCTTGATCTCCCGACAACTGCAGAAGAGCGTCACCGGACCGATACGCGAGATCACTTCCGTTGCGCGTAAAGTGGTCGACGATCGCGATTTCAGCGCGCGGGCATCGAGAACTACCGACGATGAGATCGGCGTGCTCGTCGACGCGTTCAACGGCATGTTGTCGGAAATCGCGAACCGCACTCAGGTCCTCGAGGAATCGAACTTGCACTTGGGGCGCGAGATCGCGGAGCGGGAACGAACGGAAGAAGCGCTGCATGCGAGCGAGAATCGCCTGCGCTCGTTGAATACGGAGCTCGAAGAGCGTGTCGCCGCTCGAACGGCGCAGCTCGAAGCTGCCAATAAGGACTTGGAGGGCTTCAGCTACTCGGTGTCCCACGATCTTCGCGCGCCGATACGAGCGATCAGCGGTTTCTGCACGCTTCTCGTGGAGGACCATAAGCATCAGCTCGACGAGGAAGCATCACGCAAGCTTGGTATCATCGCCGCCGAATCCGAACGCATGGGAAGGCTTATCGACGATTTGCTCGCCTTCTCGAGACTCGGGCGAAAAGCTCTGGATCCAGCCGAGTTGGACATGTCGGAGCTGGTTAGGGACGCCCTCGAGCGATTGAACCATACGGGACAGAATCGCAAAATCGACTTCCGCGTGGGCTCGATGCCCCGCGCGCGGGGCGATCGAAGTCTCTTCGAGCAGGTATGGATCAATCTGTTGTCGAACGCGATCAAGTTCTCCTCCAAGAAAGATGCTGCGGTTATCGAAGTGGGCGGGATAAGCGAACAGCAAGAACATGTTTATTTCGTCCGCGACAACGGCGCAGGATTCGACGGCCGTTATCAGGGAAGGCTATTCGGAGTGTTTCAGCGCCTGCACCATGACCACGAGTTTCCGGGTACCGGTGTCGGCCTCGCGCTCGTGCACAGGATCGTAACGCGGCATGGCGGCCGCGTCTGGGCGGACGGCAAGCTGGACGAAGGCGCCACGTTTCATTTCACCCTGCCGAAGGGAGCATCCGATGGAAGAGTTTGATCAAGTAGACATCCTCCTGGTCGAGGACAATCCATTGGACGCCGAGCTCACGATGCGGGGCCTCAAGAACCAAAAGGTGGCCAACAACATTACGTGGGTCAAGGACGGCGAGGAAGCACTGGATTACGTATTCCGACGCGGGCAGTACGCGAATCGAACCGATAGCGGTCCGCGCCTCATCCTTCTCGATCTAAAGATGCCTCGCGTCGGGGGCATCGAAGTTACCAGGGCGATCAAAGCCGACGAGCGCACGCGACGCATTCCGATCGTGATCATGACTTCCTCCAAGGAAGATAGCGATATCGTGAACAGCTACAACCTCGGCGCGAACAGCTACATCGTAAAGCCGCTCGACTTCGATACGCTCGCCGAAGTCGCTCGTCAGGCGGGGTTCTACTGGCTCGCGATCAACCGCCCGGCACCGTAGGCGTCGACGGGTCCGAACGGGTCGCAAGTGATTGCAGGGCGTATCAGCCCGAGACGATCAGCCAGTTCAGAGAAAACACCATCGCGGCCGATCGCAACTATAGAGCGACTCGTGGCCAACGACGGCCCCAGTCGAGCAGCTCCGCGTGCGCCAGTATCGCCGCCGCAAGCGACTCCTCTCGGCCGAGCAACGCCTGAGCGTAGCGGCACGCCTCGTCGCTCGACATTCCCGCGGCGAGCGCGTCGCTCTCGAGGTCGGTGTAATGCTCGCTGAGCTCGAGAATCGCGCGTCGAACATAGAACGGGGCGACGCCGCCGCGCAGCAGCTCGAGCTTCAAGTCATTGAACTGCGGGCTAGGCATGCCCCGGTTCGCCGAGCGCGGAATTCACTCCCGCGCTCACGCGCCTCCACTCCTCGCTGAGACGCTCCAATCGGCGCCGGCCCTTGGCCGTCAACGTGTAGTAGACGCGCGTGCGACCGTTGACGGCCTTGCGTTTTGCTTTCAAGGCGCCGCCATGCTCGAGCCCATGCAGCACCGGATAGACCACGCCTTCGCCGAGCCCGATAGCCTCTCCCGTGACGAGACGAACGGCCTTCACGAGCTCGTACCCGTACATTTCACGATGCGCGAGCAAGCGCAGCACGAGCAATTCGGGCACGCCGGTCATAAAGGGTGGATTCGTTTGCGCCATAGTCGTTACTACGATAGGCCCAAAGGAGCCGCCACGGCAACGGATGCCGGTCGCTCGACGAGGCCCCTACTCTTCCAGACGGAACCGAATCAGCGTCTGCATACCGGCGCGCTCAACGGGCACGCCGTTCACGACCTTCGGCTCGTAGCGCCAGCGCCCGATGGCCTTGAGGGCGGCTGCTTCGAATACGTTCTCGGGAGCGGCGTCGACGACGATCGCATCGCCGACCATGCCCGTCGCCGTGATCGAGAATTCCACCTTGACCCAGCCCTCGGTGCGCCTGCGCAATGCGCTTAGCGGATAGTCGGGGTCCATGCGCACGACGGGGCTGGGCGGCATGGTGATCCCCGGCCCTCGCGGTATGGTCGGCGGAGGAAGGAGCTCCACCCTTACGCGAGCCGGGGGTTCGACGGGCGGCTCGGTCCGCTGATGAGGCTCCAAAGCAGCCAGAACATGCCGATGCCGATCAAGCCGCTCGTGCTTACTGCCAATGGAAGTCTTAGCGCTGCCATGGTGACGTCCTCCCTCGAAGCTCAAACCGCCCCACGCTGATCAGCGACGCCGTCGGAGCCGCCTGGACGATCCAAGTGTACCTCGCAGTTCAAGGTATAGAAAGCCGAACGCGGCGCGGCGCCTGAGCTCGGCGTTACATAATCAAGAAATCATCGGCGGACGGAAAAACGTGAGCATGCGGCCGCAACACATCACGCCGACCATGATCAAGAGCGACAAGGCGGCGGAGAGCTTGGTGATCCGCGGAGCGTCGTCGCCGGGCCCGAGCGACTTGACGACGCGAAATGGGGCCGAATAGAAGAAAGCGACGTTGATGCCCATCGCCAAGAGAAACACAACCTTCAAGTGAAACGCCGAGTTGTAGAAGTACTGATCGGGAGTTCCCGCGATGAAAAGGACACCCGTGCAAATCGAGATACCGAAACCCGCAAGGCCGAAGGGCACGAGTCGGTGTATCGCGGACGGCGCGATGCCCTTGCCTACGCCGAGCACGCGCAAATCGAAAGTGCTGACGGTGCCGACGAGCAAGACGAGCCCCATGAAGTGCAGTGCCTCGCTGATGGGCCAAACCCACCCGTTATAGAGGACGAAGCGCGATAGGTCCGTCGCGACGATCCACTCGATTAAAGCTTGCACGTCAATAACCCGCGACCAGGTCGCTCGCCATGAGAAAGTTGTACGTGTAGGCGAGCAATCGACCCGTCAATACGGCACCGGCCCATAGCCCAATCGACAACGCCGCCGTGAAGCGCAGGCGGCGGTCGGGCTGCAAAGGCCGGCTCGGGTCGGCCGCGACGAAAATCTTGCGGCGCATCCACTGCAAAAGAAACAACGCGATCATGATCAGGCCGATCTTGAGATAGAAGACCGGATCGGTCAGCGCCTTGGTAGGATACGCGGCGAGCAACAAGAGGCCCGAGATCAAATTGACCGTGAAGCCGACCCAGATGATCGGAAAGAACGGCTTGAGCGGCGCCACCGGATGGCGCTCGGCAAATTTGAGAATCCACACGTTCATCGCGACGCTCAAGCCCGCGACCACGCCGAGGCCCAGCGTGTGCAGAAACAGAACGAACGGGAATGCCCAGAGAGTCGGGGCCTCCCGAACCCAAACGCTCACGCCCGTCTGTTCGAGCCAGACGAAGAAACTCATTCAATCCGTGCAGGGCTGCGGAGGATTCACGGGAAACGGCCGCGACCATTTCCAATCGTCGCGGACGCGGCGAACTTCCGTGAGCAGCGCCAAGACGTTCAGCGCCGGATCCATGTGCTCACTGCCTGTCACGACTACGCGATCACTGCTTTTCGATTCATGCTGAGATTCCTCACAGATTACGCAACTCGGCCATTCTGACGTCCATCATGGGCGAGTCGGCCACCTCGAGCGTGCCGAGTCTCCGCGTCTCGCTCCCGTTGTCCTTGACGACGTACTCGATGCGCAGTCGCTCGCTATTCACGACTTCGAGCAACTCGAGGCCACTCGTCCAGTCGAATATGGGCAGATCGACTTCCTGCGGCGTATATGCCCCGAGATAGGCGCTCATGAGTCCGAGATCCCCATCGTTGAACGCTCCGAGCAACGTCGTGAGCGCCCTGCCGGCCGGAGTGGCCGGAATCGGCACACGGCTCCACATCGGTCTGTCCGGACTCTCGAAAACCTGCGCCGCGGCTACGGTTGCGCCCGCGGTCGCCAACAGGCCGATGAGCACGTAGTCACGCGCACACAGACGCAGCCTGCGCTTCAAGAGCTTGACCCTCAGCACGTTGAGGCTTGGACAAAGCGCCGTGGCGACGAGACGCGGCGACCTCGCGGCTTCGGCATCGAGCATCATGGCGGCCAGCTGCTCGACGTATCGTCGCCGGCCGAAGCAGCGTGCGCTTCGGTGGTCGCACATCGACTCCATCATGAGAACCGATTGGCGCGCGAGGTGAGCGACGATCGGGTTCCACCAGTATGCCCGCCGGATCGCCATGATCAACGTGAGCCAAATCGGATCGCGATGCAGGATGTGGCAACACTCGTGCACGAGCGCAAGCGTGAGCTCCGCGCTCGCGAATCGATCGCCGACCCATATCGTCGGCCTGATCCAACCCGACGCGGCAGCCACGCGTGCGTCTCGAACGATTCGGATCTCCGCGCGAACGCCGCGGAGATCGCTCGGCAGCAGCGCGCGCAATGCTTCGCCGCATCGACTCGTCCGTCGCCAGCCTCGCGCCGAGCGATTGAGCGCAAGACAATCGGCGACGAACCACAGCACGCCCGGCAAAAAGAGGGCGCCGACGTAGCCCCAATACTCCGCTGTCTGCGACGCATGCTCTCCGCTACCGGCGATCTGCCCGGTCAGAAACGCGATTCTCGGGAGCGCATTCTCGATGTCGCCGCCCACGACGACGGCACTCGGAAAATCGAGCGGCACGCGGACCCACGGCCAAGGCACGACCCATGCCGCGAGCCCGACGAGGGCGATGCAGAAGCGTATCCGCGGCGGTGCATTGGGCAATGACGCGAGACAGGTGCCGGCGAGTGCACTCAAGGCGAGCGCGGGGAAGAGCATTTCGAGAAGCGCAATCACTTTTTCTCGCCCGTCTCCGCGACGAGCCGTCGCAGATACTCGAGCTCTTCATCGCTGAGCTTCTCGTCGCGTATCAGTTGCGCAAAGAGCGGGCGCAGGTCGTCGCCGAACAAGCGGCGTAGAAACGCTTTGACGAGCGGCTTGCGGACGCGCTCTTGCTTGATCGCAGGTGCGTAGACAATCGTGCGACCCCGGCTCGCCGCACGCACGATGGCGCCCTTTTCTTCCAGTCGATCGACGATGGTCTTGACGGTCGAGTACGTGACACCGCGCTCGTCGCCCATGCGTTCGAAGAGCTCCGGCGCCGACAGCTCGCCATCGCGCCAGAAGTGCGCCATCACATCGAGCTCGAATTCGGAAAGCCTCATGCCTTTCTCGACGTCTGTAGATTTATTAATCTACAAGTGTAGTGATAGATCAGCCGTTGTCAACTGCAGGCGAGTTATGGTGAGTGGTGCGAGCCCGCGACGATCGCTCGCAAGTCCGCAACGCTCTCCTGGGCGGCATTCAACAGCCAATTCCTGATTGCCCGAACTGGCGGCTCGCGACGCCGCTCCGGCAATGAGACGAAGTAGTACTGTATCGGCGACGGCGCGAAGATCGGGAAAGGGCAAACGAGACGGCCTTCGCGCAAATCGTCGGCGACGAGCATGCCGCGCGCCAATGCGATGCCATGGCCGAAGAAGGCAGCCTGGAGCTGGACGTTGAAGTCGTCGCTGAGCCGATCGGGTCTCGGCGGCGACTGCTCGAGGCCCGCAGCCACGAACCAAGCGTCCCACAAATCCCAATTGGGCTGCTCACCGAGCAATCTCTGTCGCAGCAAGTCCCTCGGTGTCTTGAGCCGGCGGGCCACCTCGCGATTGCACACCGGAAAGATAACGTCGTCGAGAATGAGATCCGCGACGAGCCCGGCCCACTGGCCCTTGCCGAAACGAATGCCCGCGTCGATGTCGGTCGAGACCGCAAAATCGATAACTTGGTAGGACGCGCTCAGGTGCAAAGAGATCTCGGGATGCTGCCGCTCGAAGTCGTGCAATCGGGGCACGAGCCACTTCGAGATCACCGAAGGCAGCGTGCTGATCGTCAACACCGGCCGTGACCCGAGTCGAAACAGCCGGTCGGTGCCGCGTTTGATGACGCCGAGACCTTCCTGCACGACGGCACGGTA
>Ga0209640_10003531_pt1 | contig 13661 bp, 12 predicted proteins | sample RifCSP10_1_FD_184018 | JGI IMG/M metagenome (GOLD analysis project Ga0209640, IMG submission 184018) | Soil microbial communities from Rifle, Colorado - Rifle CSP2_sed 10_1 (SPAdes) (version 2) | ecosystem: Environmental > Terrestrial > Deep subsurface > Rock core/Sediment | place: Rifle...
AACCGATGCCGGCGGATGTAGCGCTGAACCATGGACATCTCGTTGCCGTCGGGCGGGGCGGAGTAGTCCATCCAGGCGATCGGCCCGTAGCTCGCGCGCGGGTCGAACTTGCGGGGACGGTAATTGCCATCGGGCAGCTGCACGAACGAGTGGTGGATGCGGAGGCTGGCCGCTTCGGGATCGGCGGCGACGTCCGGCACACCTTCGAAGTAGCTGGCAGGACTGCGGAATGGATTGAATCCCCCCCCGCCGCCTCATCCGCCGAACCCGCCGCCGCCCGCACCGGCCGCGGGCTGCACCACCCACGTCACTTCCGCCTCCATCTCCGTGTTCAGCGGGAAGTTCTTGGTCATGGGCACGTAGACGGAGCTACGCGACGCGTCCACGCGATAGGTGCCGGGCCGGAGCCGCTGGCTGATGGTGTGCGGATCACGGACCAGAAAATCCGTGAGGTCCACCAGCACTCGACCGTCCGACTCGGCCACGACGGTGAAGCCCCAGCGCACGCTGCGCGCGAACGACTCGCGCACCGACCGGTTTTCCTCGGGATTGGTCGCGAACGACGCGCGGTAATTGTAGTTGGGTTCCACGAGGAGCACCTTGGGCCCCTGCCGCTCGAAGTACACGATCTCGGATGCTTGCAGGTTGCCCCGCTCGATGCCCACGTCATTGGAGCCCAACCCTGAGCCCATGCCCTGGATGTGCATGAACTCAGGTCCGAAGCGGGCGATCTCCAGGTAGAGATGGCCGGCCGTCGAATCCCAGTGGAGCGGGAAGAACCCGTCCATCCGGTGCATGCCGGCGGTGCGCGCCTCGATGGTCTGGGTCGAGGCCTGTGAGGCCGCCGCCTGGCGTTGAGCCAGTAAGGGGTGAGGGGTCAGGAGTGAGGAGATTAGAGATGTGTAAATTTTTATTACTTCCTTTATTTACACTTCACACATCACTCCTCACTCCTCACTCGTAACACAGACTATGAACCAGAATGAAGTCGACAAGGTTGCTGAATATCTCGGGACCCTGCACCACCTGTCCCCGCATACCCGGGCGGCCTACCAGCGGGACTTGAGCAGCCTGCTGGAGTTCTGCCAGCAGCAGGTGATCCGGAGCTGGCAGGATCTCGATGGCAGGCAGATCCGCGCGTATGTCGCCAGGCGTCATCGCCAGGGTCTCGGCGGCCGCAGCATCCAGCGCAATCTCTCCGCCATTCGCGCTTTCTACCGCTACCTTATAAATACCAGGGTCGTGACCCGTAATCCCGCCACTGGCGTTACTTCCCCCAAATCACCGCGGAAACTCCCAAAGACCCTGGATGCCGATCAGGCGGCGCAATTGGTGGATATCCAGGGAGACGATACGGTTGCCGTCCGGGACAAGGCCATATTGGAATTGCTATATTCCTCCGGATTGCGCCTGTCGGAACTGGTCAGTCTCAATGTTGACAGTATCGATTATAACGATGCGTTGGTGACGGTTACCGGCAAGGGCAGGAAGACCCGCAAGGTGCCGGTCGGCAGGTATGCCATAAAAGCGTTGCAGGCCTGGCTACAGCAACGCCGGGAACTGGCGGCAGATGATGAAGCGGCGCTGTTCGTGAGCCGGCGCGGCCGGCGCATCAGCCCCCGCACCGTGCAACAGCGCTTGCGCGATTGGGCCATCAAACAGGGACTCGCCACTCACGTCCACCCGCACATGCTGCGCCATTCTTTCGCCACTCATATCCTGGAATCCAGCAGCGACCTGCGCGCGGTACAGGAGTTGCTCGGCCACGCTGATATCAGCACCACGCAGGTATACACGCATCTGGATTTTCAGCATCTGGCCAGGGTCTACGACGCCGCGCATCCCCGGGCCAGGAAACGTTCCTGAGCGTATTTAACCGGAAATCCCTTCCCCGGCGGTGAGAAAAGCCGGCTGGCTTCGTGTACAATTCAGCTTTTGCAATCGCCTTAGGAGGCCACCGTTGGAACAATTCAGAGGTACGACCATACTCTCCGTCAGGAAAGGCAGCCACGTAGTGCTGGGCGGTGATGGTCAGGTCTCGGTCGGCGACACGATCATGAAGGGTAATGCCCGGAAAGTACGGCGTTTGTACAATGATCACGTCATTGCCGGCTTTGCCGGCGGCACGGCCGATGCCTTTACGCTGTTCGAAAGGTTTGAAGGCAAACTCGAAAAACATCAGGGTAACCTCATGCGCTCGGCTGTGGAACTGGCCAAGGACTGGCGCACCGATCGCATGCTGCGGCGGTTGGAGGCAATGCTGTGCGTGGCCGACAAGTCCTCATCGTTTATCATTTCCGGCAATGGCGACGTCATCGAGCCGGAAGACAGCCTTATGGCCATCGGTTCGGGTGGTGCTTACGCGCGGGCCGCCGCCAGGGCCTTGCTGGAGAATACCGAACTCGATGCCAGGCAGATTGTGGAAAAGGCCCTGGGTATCGCCGCCGATATCTGCATTTATACCAATCATTCGTTAACCATTGAAGAAATAAAATAACCAGCGGTACCAGCAATGAAGGAATTAACACCGAAAGAAATCGTCCGTGAGCTCGACAAACATATCATCGGCCAGGATGCCGCCAAGCGCGCCGTGGCTATTGCCTTGCGCAACCGTTGGCGCCGCAGCCAGGTGGACAAGGAACTGCGCGATGAAATCACGCCCAAGAACATCCTCATGATCGGACCGACGGGTGTCGGTAAAACGGAAATAGCCAGGCGGCTGGCGCGACTGGCTAATGCCCCGTTCATCAAGGTCGAGGCGACCAAATTCACCGAAGTCGGTTACGTCGGCCGCGACGTCGATTCCATCATCCGCGATCTGTCCGATGCCGCCGTCAAGATGACGCGTGAGATTGAGTTCGAAAAAGTCAGGAGCCGCGCGGAAACCGCTGCCGAGGAGAGGGTACTGGACATATTATTACCCATGCCGAAGACCTCCGGTGATGACGATACACCAGCGGACAGTACCCGGGAGAAATTCCGCGTCATGCTGCGCGAGGGTAAATTATCCGAAAAAGAGATTGAGGCCGAATTGAACCTGCCGGCGATCGGTGTCGAGATCATGGCGCCCCCGGGCATGGAGGAAATGACCAGTCAGTTGCAGGGCATGTTTCAAAATCTGGGTACGGGTAAGAAGCGTGTGCGGAAATTACGCATCAAGGAGGCGCTGAAACTGCTGACCGAGGAGGAAGCGGGTAAACTGATTAACGAAGACGATATCAAGCTGCGGGCCATCGAGAGCGTCGAGCAGAACGGCCTGGTGTTCCTTGATGAAATCGACAAAGTGACCCGGCGTTCCGAAACGAGCGGTCCGGATGTGTCGCGCGAGGGCGTGCAGCGGGATTTGCTGCCGCTGGTGGAAGGTTGCACCATCTCCACCCGTTATGGCATGGTCAGGACCGATCATATCCTGTTCATTGCTTCGGGCGCCTTCCATCTGGCCAGACCTTCGGACTTGATCCCGGAACTGCAAGGCCGCTTTCCGATCCGGGTGGAGTTGCATGCCCTCAGCGTCCATGATTTTATCCGTATCCTGACGGAGCCGGATGCATCCCTGACCGAACAATATGCGGCTCTGCTGCAGACGGAGAACATCGCGCTGGAATTCAGGGCGGACGGCATATCGAGGATCGCGGAAATCGCCTGGCAGGTGAATGAAAGCACCGAGAACATCGGTGCCAGACGACTATACACGGTCATGGAGCGGTTGCTGGAGGAGGTATCATTCGAGGCCACGGACATGCAGGGCAAGCTGGTCGTGATCAATGCCGCCTATGTTAATGATCATCTGGATGAATTATTAAAGAACGAGGATTTGACGCGGTACATCTTGTAAAACAGTGACAAGTAAAAAGTGCAAAGTGAAAAGTGGAAAGCTAAAAGTAAAAAACGGAATCCATGTCTGCAGATAAACCACAGCCCGTAGCCATCAACCTGCACCAGAAGTCCAGGCTGCTGACCGTCAGTTTCGATAACGGCAAGACCTTCGAGTTAAGCTGTGAATATCTGCGCGTCCATTCACCCTCCGCTGAAGTGATGGGGCACGGTCCGGGGCAGGAGGTGCTGCAGACCGGCAAGGAAAATGTCAATATCAGGGATATCGAGCCGGTCGGCCATTACGCCGTCAAGTTGCTGTTTGATGATGGTCATAGCACGGGGTTGTATACCTGGGATTATCTCTATGAACTGGGCGTCAATCACGATCAATACTGGCGGAATTATCTTGATGCCTTGAAGAAAGCTGGCATTCACCGGGATATACAATAGGCCCGTGACTCGTAATTCGAAACTCGTAATTGGTGTTATATTGTGCGAATAACGAATCACGAATTACGATTCACGAATACATAGATTACATCAACATGACTGTATCAGGTTCCACCGATTTCGGCTTTAAGACCGTGACGCCAGAGGAAAAGACCAGGCGCGTTGCTGCCGTCTTCAGTTCCGTGGCCGGTAATTATGATTTAATGAATGACCTGATGTCCGTGGGCATGCACCGGTTGTGGAAACGCTACGCCGTGCATGTTTCCCCCGTCCGGGCGGGGTCCGTGGTTCTGGATCTGGCGGGTGGCACCGGAGATCTGGCCGTACTTTACCGGCGGAGAGTCGGCGCTGCGGGCAGGGTGGTGGTTAGCGATATCAACAACAAAATGCTGCGCCGGGGACGAGACCGTTTAACCGATGCCGGTTTTGTCAGCGGCCTGGATTATGTGCAGGCGAATGCGGAACGACTGCCGTTCCCCGACAACACCTTCGACTGCATCAGCATTGCTTTCGGACTGCGCAACGTAACTGACAAGGCCATGGCCTTGTCCAGCATGCATGACAAACTGAAATACGGCGGCGCCGTGGTGATACTGGAGTTTTCAACACTGGCCCTGCCGTTGTTGCGTAAGCTGTATGACAAATATTCGTTTGAGGTCATCCCCGCCATCGGTAAATGGGTGGCGAAGGACCGCGACAGCTATCAGTATCTGGTGGAATCGATCAGAAAACATCCGGATCAGGAAACGCTGAAAAGGTTGATGCAGGACGCGGGATTCTCGCAAGTATCTTATTATAATCTGTCGGGCGGGATAGTCGCCGTCCACAAAGGTTATAAAATCTGAACATGTGTTACAAATTCGAGCGAGCGCGTTTCCTCTCCAGAATCGATAGTCATGACTAACGCGATCATTAAAAAACTTGAAGCAGCCATTAACCGCGCTCTGAATCTGGATCCGGATGCGCTCGCCGCTCTGGCGGAGTTGGCTGGTAAGGTTCTGGCCTTTGAATTCATCAATACCGGCCTGGTGCTCTTTGTCTTTCCGGCCGCGGATGGCGTGCGGCTCGACGTGGAGCACACGGGCGAGGTCACTGTCACTATCCGCGGCACCCCGGTTAACATGCTGGCCTATCTGCTCTCGCGCTCAGGCAGCGGCGAGGGTTTCACGGGCAAAATGGAAGTCAGTGGCGATGTCGGGCTGGCGCAACGATTTCAGAAGATAGTCAAGGATCTCGATCTGGATTGGGAGGAACACCTATCCCATTGGTTCGGAGACACCCTCGCTCATAAACTGGGGAATGCGGTCAGGGGATCGGTGCAATTCGCCAAAGCCACCAAACGCACGCTGGAACTCGATGTCAGTGAATATCTGCGTTACGAAAAGGAAGTGTTGCCGGAAATCAGCGAGGTGAATGACTATATCACCGCCATCGATGTCTTGCGTGATGATGTGGAACGGTTGAAACTGCGCATCGATAAACTGGCGCGAGCCGCGGTGGGAACGAAATAGATTTATGCTGACACCCGGCCAACTACTGAGGTTGTTTTATATTCAGCGGGTCATGATCAAACACGGCCTGGATGAGATAATCTTTGCCACTAAATATTTAAAACCCGTCCGTTACCTGTTTTACCTGTTTCCCTGGAATTGGGTCAAACGCGACTATGGTCCGCGTGGGAACCGGTTGCGCCTGGCGATCGAGGATCTCGGGCCGATTTATGTGAAATTCGGCCAGATCCTGTCCACGCGACGGGACCTGTTACCGAAAGACATCGCCGATGAACTGGCGAAACTGCAGGACAACGTGCCGGCCTTCCCCGGTAAGGAGGCGCGCCGTATTATCGAGGCTGCCTATGAGAAACCGCTGACGGAAGTGCTGCTGGAATTTGATGAAGTTCCCCTGGCGTCGGCCTCCATCGCTCAGGTGCATGCCGGGAAACTGAAGAATGGCAAGGATATTATCGTTAAGGTTATCCGCCCCGGCATTGAAAGAAACATCCGTCGCGATATCGGCCTGCTGAGTTACCTGGCGCAAAAGGCGGAACAGTTCTATTCCAATGACAAGTCGTTACGGTTGCAGGGTGTGGTCGCCGAATTCGAGAAAACCCTGTTCGGGGAACTGGATCTGATGCAGGAAGCGGCCAACGCCTCACAACTGCGGCGGAATTTTGAAGACGAGGAAAGATATTACGTTCCGGAGGTTGAATGGGAATACACCCGCCGTAATGTCCTGGTGATGGAGCGGATCTTCGGCATCCCCGTCAGCGACATCGGTCAGTTGCGCGCAGCCGGGGTCGATTTGAAGTGGCTGGCCGAATACGGTGTCGAAATCTTTTTCAAACAGGGGTTCCGTGACAGTTTCTTCCATGCCGATATGCATCCCGGCAATATCTTTGTCACCAGGCCGGAAGCCGACAAACCGGCGCGGGTGATGGTCGTCGATTTCGGTATTATGAGTTCCCTGACGGAATTCGATCAACGCTACCTGGCGGAAAATTTTCTCGCCTTCCTGAACCGTGATTACCAGAAGGTCGCCGAATTACATGTGGAATCCGGCTGGATCCCGGCCGGCACCCGGGTGGATGAATTCGAATTTGCCATTCGCACCGTTTGCGAGCCTTTGTTTGACCGGCCGTTGAAGGAGATTTCCTTCGGCGATTTGTTGTTACGACTGTTGCAAACCGCGCGGCGCTTTCACATGGAGATACTGCCGCAACTGATATTACTGCAAAAAACCATCGTCAATATCGAAGGCGTCGGCCGCCAGCTCTATCCGGAGCTGGATCTGTGGAAGACTGCCCGGCCGCAACTGGAGCGCTGGATGAGCGAGCGTCTGGGTGTGCGCGGTCTGATAAAGGGTACGCGGGAAAACCTGCCGCACTGGATCGATCGTCTGCCGGACATGCCGAACAAATTGATCGATCTGGTCGATCGCATGCGTGATGGCAAGCTGCAGTTTGAAAACAAGTCGCGTGATATCCGTGAACTGCGCAAGGAACTTAAGGCTTACAACCAGCGTACGGTCAGGGCCCTGATCGGTTCAGGGGCGATGCTGAGCGCGGCGATTATCTACGGCCTGCATGAGGAATCCGTGACCGAGTTTGCGGGTGCGCCATTGATCGCCTGGATTGCGGCGGGGATCGGATTCGTCGTTTTGCTGCTGGCCCTCCGCGAATGACAAATAGTAAAGAGTGCAGAAAAAATCCGCGAGGGGTCAGGAGTGAAGAGTGAGGTGTAAAAAAACCGGGGGAAACCAATATAGTCCTCGCTCCTCACATGTATAAATTCTGATTTGATCAAACAGTGGGGATTATTAGTCAGGAAAACATCTGACACCACAACACACCTTAACGGCCAGGGATTGGCCGCCCACACTGGCGTGTCAAGCGAACCGACAAATCGTCAGGACTGACGATTTGCACGGACGGAGTCCGCCATGAAATGGCAAAGTACAGGGATGTACTTTGTGAGGAGCGCAGCGGTCGCTCTTGTGCGTCCCTGCACCCGCGACATTAGTGCTCCTGCACGTCATTTCCAGGTAAATCCGCAGGAGGCGGATTTAGCGCTCAATTCTCACAGGAAGTGTAGTGAGCGCGGCCGCCAGAGATCGCCAGCCTCGCAGGGCAGCCGTGCATACGGATGTGCAAAGGCCGAGCGCTATCACGCCAGATGGTTTTGGGCACTTTTGACACAAAATCGCCGGGAGCGAATTTTGAACGGTCGCAGGCCGGCCCGAAGGGGAAAATACAGGGATGTATTTTATAAAACAAAAGTGCCTCGCCCAGCAGGGCGAAACCGGTACTAAAAAACGTCCTGAATCAGAAATCAGTCAGCTTAACTTCGAAACAACTTCTAGTTTTGTAAGATTAAATCGTGATTACTACACCTCACATCAGTTTGACAGCAGCAGATGTTTGTTTCCGGACACAGCCTTCGTTTTCATCAGATCCTTCAGGCTGACCAACACGACGCCATATTTATCGAGTTCCTGCAATTCCCTGGTCAGCACCCGTATGGTCTGGGGGTGCGGGTGGCCGATGCCGATGGCTTTGCCTTTGGTCCTGGCTACCCGAATCAATTCCGCCAGTTGTGATTTGATATAGGCCTCGTTCTGTTCATTGTCCAGAAAAACGTCGCGTTTCAGATAGGGGACGCTTTTCTCCATGGCTACCCTGCTGGCGACACTTTGCTCGCTGGTGACACTGTCGATAAAAAATTTCTTATTCTTCTTTAATCCATCCATCAGCCACTCCATGTGTCCGTAGTGGCGGGTCAGCAGACTGCCCTCATGATTGTTGACGCCAACCGCTTCCGGCAGGGAATCGAGATCGATGTTCAGGGTCAGCATGAACTGTTCCCTGGTCATGTCCAGCCACAGGGCGCCCGGGCCGAGAAAGCGGTTTTTTTCCTGCATGACAGCTTCCATCGGCAGATGCAATAACACCAGCTTGCCGTTTTGACTGGCGAGGCGGGACATTTTCCGCGCGTAGGGTGAATGGGGCATGATGGCGTAGGCCACGGGGCCGGGGATCGCTATTGCTCGCACATCTTCACGTATGCGGTAGCCTATGTCATCGATGATGATACTGATTTCCGGGGTATTGTGGGGTTCGCCTGCGGCAACTGTTCGCGGCGGTAATACCAATAAGGCGATACAACAGCAGGCAATCGTGAGACAAAGAACGTATTCATGCATGGATTAACCCCGTCGTAATCCCCTGTCACGGTTTTTATAATCAAGTAATCAAGGTAATCAAGGGGTCAGAGAACTTGAAAGATTCATAAGCTTGAACCTAATATCCCGTATTTCAAGTTCTCTGACCCCTTGATTTCTTGCACGGGCAAATTGGTTGTCCTGCCGGTTTGTTGTACTTAACGTGCCTGTGTTATTCGGCCATTGGATCAGAATGGCAGCGGTTACCCTGCATTTTTTTCGAGTAAGGCCAATCCTTTTAAAACATTCAGTGCCTCGTACAGTTCGTAATCCGTCGCCGATAACGGCTCCGATTTGAGGTCCTTTTTTGCAGGTGGAGTAATTGCGTCCGGTTGATCAGTCGTGGAGATATCGTTTATCAGGTGGCCGCTGAGATTAGATTCCTTGACGATCTCTGAATTATCATTGAGGTTCTCAACCTTGAGTTTGTCGATGATGATGTCCGGTGTAATCCCGGAGGCCTGGATAGACCGGCCTGATGGCGTAAAATAGCGCGCCGTCGTCAGTTTCAGCGCCGATTCGTTCGGCATCGGCAATATGGTCTGTACCGAACCCTTCCCGAAGGTTTGTTGTCCCATGATGATCGCGCGTTTGTGGTCCTGCAGGGCCCCGGCGACAATCTCGGAGGCGGAAGCCGAGCCTTCGTTAACCAGGACGACTATCGGGGCTTTGTTGATCAAGTCTTCGGGCTTGGCGTTAAACTTGAGCTTGGCGTCACTGACCCTGCCTTCGGTATAGACGATCAGGCCTTGTTCCAGGAAATAATCAGAGATATCAACCGCGGCGCTCAGGATACCGCCCGGATTATTGCGTAAATCCAGCACCAGTCCCTTGAGCGGTTTGCTGGTGTCCGCCGTGAGTTTAAGCAGTTCATTGCGGACATCTTCCGGCGTGTGGGTTTGAAAGTGCGTCACGCGCAGATAACCGAAACCCGGTTCGAGAACCCTGGACCTCACGCTCTTGACCTTGATGACATCCCGGACTACCACGATATTAAGAGGTTTGTCCTCATCGGTGCGGATAATGGTCAGGTGAATTTCCGATCCGGGTTTGCCGCGCATCATGTTTACCGAATCGTTCAGGGACATGCCTTTAACGGGTGTGTCATCGATACGGATGATAAGATCGCCTGACTTGATACCGGCCCGGTACGCCGGTGTATCATCGATGGGGGCGATAACTTTGACGAAGCCGTCTTCTATGCCGACTTCTATGCCCAGTCCGCCGAATTCACCGGTCGTGCCTTCCTGTAATTCCAGAAAGGCATCCCGATCCAGGTAGGCGGAATGCGGATCGAGTCCTTCCAGCATGCCGCGGATCGCATTTTCCAGAAGCTTGCGATCATTGACCCCTTCGACATAATCGTTTTTGACCTTGGCGAAGACCTCAGTAAAGGTCCGGATTTCATCCAGGGGCAATTCCTCGGCTGGGACCTGCGCAGGCTCCTGCTCCTGGCCTTGATCCTCGACGACCTCGGGTATTTCCGTGGTTTCCTGCGCATAAACAGGTTGATAGCCGATTACCAGCAACGGTGAAAGCAGCAACGAAAATTGTAAACAGCGATTCATTTTAAACTCCATAGAGACCGAAAGTTATCGAATTATGACTCTTATACTCAGTACTAATTCAATTGCCAACAAGGATTATGTCAGCAGCCTGAATACAAGCATACATGCGCATGGCAGGGCGTGACAAGCCGGCTGGACCGGTCAGGTTTTGCACCAGAGTCCGGGATCCTGGGGGCTGCCGCTATGCCTGATCTCGAAATACAGATTGGGTTGTTGTTGTCCGCCGGTGTCGCCGACCTTGGCGATAGCCTCCCGTTCACTGACCCAATCACCAACCTTTTTCAACAGCCTTTCATTATGGCCATACAGACTCATGTAGCCACTACCGTGATCGATGATGATCAGCAGGCCCATATTCCTGAACCAGTCGGCGAAGATCACCCGGCCGGGACTGACGGCCTCGACATCGTTGCCGCTGGCCGCGGCAATGCTGACACCCTGCCATTTCAGTTTACCTCCCTTGCGTGGTCCGCCAAAGCGGCTCTTTAATTCGCCTTTAACAGGCCATGCCAGTTTTCCCTTGAACTGATTGAACGGCGGAATATCCTCGAAGGTTTGCACAATCGAATCGGGTTGTTCCAGTCGGCTGACCAGTTCCGCCAGTTCCTGTTCGTCGCGTTGCAGAATATGCAGTTGTTTGTCCTGTTCCTCGATGAAATTCTCCAGCCGGACGATGATGCTCTGTCTCGAGATGCGGTGGGAAGTATACTCTTCCAGCTTTACCAGCTGCGTGGCACGCAGTTGATCCAGCGCTGTCTTTTCCGCCTGGATTTGCTGCTCGAGCAGGCTGATCCCCGCAAGTGTTTCCTGGACTTGATTAATGCGCAGTGTGCGGGCCTGGTTAAAGTAATCGTAATAAGCGAGCATGCGTCCTATCAGCGCCGTGTCTTCCTGGTTCAACAGCAGTTTCAGGTAGTCGTTTTTGCCCATCTTGTAGGCGGCACGGATCTGCTGAGACAGGTATGCCCGCTCTTCAGCCAGTGTGCCCTGCATGGCGGTTTGTTTGACATTCAGTTCCGCGAGGGATTGTACGCTGTTGTTGATATCTTTATCGATATCCGCCAGTTTCTGCGAGACAGCGGCGGCCGCGATTTCGTTTTCCTGCAGTTCCTGGTAAATCTGATCGGTTTCGGAGCGAGCTGCCTGGATATTCGATTCTACATCCTTGATGCGCGTGCGCAGTGACTCCAGTTCGGCGGCCTTTTGTGAGTTGTCCTCTTCAGCAAAGAGCAAAGTGCTGCAGATGAGATAGAGCAGGGCTGCGCGGCAGAAACCTTCTGTCTTTAAAGTACGCAACTCCTAACTCCTGACTCCTCGCGCCTGTTTCATTTGCGCCGTCAGGGTCACCAGGGATTTGCCGGTCATCTCCCGCGGTAACTCAAGCCCCATCAGATATAGCATCGTCGGTGCGATATCGCACAAGGCTCCGGGTTCAACGGCGGCTGCGGCGGGACGGCCGATGTACAGGAACGGCACCAGATTACTGGTGTGAGCCGTATGCTTCTCTTCCTGCGGCGTACCGATCGATTCCCGCATCTTTTCGGCGTTGCCGTGATCGGAGGTGATTAGCAGTTCGCCACCGGCCGCGACACAGCAGGTGACGACCCGTTCCAGACATTGATCGAGGGCTTCGATGGCCTTAACGGCGGCATGGAAATCGCCGGTATGCCCGACCATGTCGGCATTGGCGAAATTACTGATAATGACATCGTATTTATCGCTCTCGATCGCCGCGGTTAAATTGTCCGTCACTTCGAAGGCACTCATCTCCGGTTTCAGGTCGTAAGTCGGCACGGTCGGTGATGGCACCAGGATTCGATCTTCACCCTCGAAGACGGTTTCCTCGCCGCCATTGAAAAAGAAAGTAACATGGGCATATTTTTCCGTCTCGGCGATCCGCAATTGTCGCAGTCCATATTTCGCCAGATATTCGCCCAGGACGTTGCGGAACTTTTCCGGCGGGTATGCCGCCGGGAAGGTAAAATCGGCCTTGTATTCGGTCATGCTGATAAAGTTCAGGAGCTTCGGTACGCGGCCGCGCTGGAAACGATCGAAGTCCTGTACGGTAAATGCCATGGACAATTGCCGGGCGCGATCGGCGCGGAAATTGGCGAAGATGATGGCGTCACCGTCGGCCACCTGTACCGGTTGCGTTCCGGGTGGAACAATGGCGGTCGGTTTGACGAACTCATCCGTCTCGTTGCGGGCATAGGCGGCGGCCAGTGCGTCCCTGGCGCTGGCCGAACGATACTGACTGTTGCCCTGGCTGATCAACTGGTACGCCGTGGCCACGCGATCCCAGTTATTGTTTCTATCCATCGCGAAATAGCGCCCGGTGATACTGGCGATACGGCCATGGCCGAGGGCGAAAAACTGCCGTTCAGCCTGGTCGATATACTGCGCGGCGCTTTGCGGCGGCGTATCACGGCCATCCAGAAAGGCGTGCAGAAATATATTTTTCACACCGGTGCTGTGCGCCAGCTGGATGAGGGCATGGATATGATCCTGATGACTGTGCACGCCGCCGTCCGACAACAAACCCATTATATGTATGGCCGTGCCGGCTCTGGCGACTCCCGCACAGGCCGAGACCAGGATTTTATTATGGAAGAACGACCCATCTTCGATGGCCGCGCTGATGCGGGAAAATTCCTGCCTGATGATCCGGCCGGAGCCCATACTCATGTGTCCGACTTCGGAATTTCCCATTTGCTCGCCTGGCAGTCCTACATGTGTCCCGGAGGCGTTAATGAGGGCATGCGGATATTCCCGCCATAATCGATCCCAGGTCGGTGTGTGAGCGGCCTGAATGGCGTTGTATTCAGACTGCTCCGAATAACCAAAGCCATCGAGTACGATGAGGATGAAGGGTTTGTGCGCTAATTGCATGAATATGTCTTTTACTGATGTCTGGTGATAATTTACCTGTATACAGCGATATGTAAATATTACTATATATATTCTAACTGGTTCACGTATTATTCTGACCATTCATCAATTAGCCAGAGGATATTTATGCAACAATTGTTTGACTTCATCGGCAACCATCTGGTTCTGGTTTCCCTGCTGGTTGCCATCTCGCTGCTGCTGATCTGGAATCTTTACGGCAGC
>Ga0209640_10003533_pt1 | contig 13660 bp, 18 predicted proteins | sample RifCSP10_1_FD_184018 | JGI IMG/M metagenome (GOLD analysis project Ga0209640, IMG submission 184018) | Soil microbial communities from Rifle, Colorado - Rifle CSP2_sed 10_1 (SPAdes) (version 2) | ecosystem: Environmental > Terrestrial > Deep subsurface > Rock core/Sediment | place: Rifle...
TCGGCGATCACAGCGGGGCGCAAGTATTCGCACTAAGCTGCATTCATTGAGTTGCAGGGCCGCTCATTTCAGCGGGGTCACAGATGAAGTACGTTTTGGTTGCAGTGCTTGGGCTTCTTATTAGCGCGTTGTTGACGTCGGGCGATCTCGGTTTCCTGCCCGTCGTCTAGCCCGTTACGTTGTCCAGTGGTCATGCGGCGCCGGCAACGGCGCCGCATTTTTCATTCGGCCGCGGCGGCGCGCGGCGCGCGGCTCGGCAACTCGGGGAAATCGGTGAGCAGCGAGCCGAAGCCTTCCACCTGGTCTGGGATCCCGTTGTCGCGCAGCGCATACCAGTAGATCGCGGTGTTGATCGCGATCACCGGCTTCTTCAGCCACTTCTCGGCCTCGGCGGCGAGCCGCGCCATCGCGAGGTTGGTGCCGCACTGGATCAGCGCCTCGCATTTCGAGTCGTTGATCTCGATCAGCGCCTCGCGCAGCTCGTCCTCCTGGACGTGGGCGATCAACATCGGGCTCTTGCATTTGAGGCCCTTGATGGTGACGACCTCCAAGCCGCAATCCTCCATGAACTTGACCACGTTCTTGTCGCCCACCGGCCAATACGGCGTCAGCACGCCGATGCGCTTGATGTCGCCGTAGCAGCGCAGCGCCGCGCGGACTGAATCAGAGCCCATGGCGACACGGAGGCCGGTGTGGGTCTCCACCTCCTTCTTCAACTCCTCGCTGCGCTTCAGCCCGTCCCAGAACGTCTCCGACGACATGCCCATGACCATGTAGTCCGGGCTGCAAGTCATCACCATGTCGAGGGCGGAGTTCATCTCCTTCCTGATGTTCTCCATCAGGCGGTCGAAATCGGCGTCGCTTTCCAGCGGATCGTCCGGAATGTGGATGCGCGAGAAATGGTTGGTCACGCCGCGCGGCCGCATGTCGTCGAACTCGGGCTGCACCGAGGTGTTGGTGGACGGCGCAATGACGCCGAACTTCCGCCGCCAGCCGAGGGAATCAACCATTGGCATTGCTCCTTGTCTGGCCGGGAGAAAGCTTCTCCAGCTCCTTGACCACGTCCTTCACCGGCATCACGTCGGCGTATTTCTGATCCATGTCGAACAGGTTTGCCTCATGCGGGCCTTCGGCGCGGTCGCCGACGCATTCGCGCGGCACCATCGGACGGAACCCGTGGCCCATCGCGTCGAGCACGGTGGCGCGCACGCAGCCGGACGTGGTGCAGCCGGTGACGATCACGGTGTCGATCTGGCGATGCGCCAGCCAGCCGGCGAGGTCGGTGGCGAAGAAGCCGGAAGGGTAGTGCTTCTCGATCACCCGCTCGCCCGGTCGGGGCGCGAGCTCATCGACGATCGCGGTGGCGTGCGTGCCGGGCTTCAGCGCCCGCATGCCCGGCGCTTTGAGGTTGAACAGCCCGTCCTCGGAGCCGTCGTCCTTGTAGGTGTGGGTGGTGAACGCGATCGGCAGCTCCATGTGGCGTGCAAGCGCCAGAAGATCCTTGGTGTGCGCGATCGCCTCGGGGATATTGCCGCCGCCGAACTGCTCGGGATCGCTGAACGCGTTGTTGAAGTCGATGATCAGGAGCGCCGGCTTCTTGCCGAACCCCATGCGCTTGCCGAATCCCTGCTGTTGGTAGATCGCCGCGTCGTTCATGCGCGTTCTCCCGTGTTGGCGGGCAGTTTAGCGCGTACCGCGCTGGTGAGATAGATGCCAAGCGCGATCAGCGCGATGCCGACGGCGTGATACGAAAACATCGGCTCGCCGAGGACAACGATGCCCAGAATGATGCCGAACACCGGCAGCAGATGAACGAATGGGCTGGCGCGCGTCGGTCCCAGGAGGTTCAGAGCGCGTATCCACATCGACAGCGCGACGACCGACGCAATGAGCCCGAGATAGACCACGCCCAGCATCGCATCGGCGGTGATCTGGAACGCCGGCCGCGTGGCTTCATCCCACGCGAACCAGGGCAGCAGGAACAACTCGCCGAAAAACGTGATCGCGATCGTCTGGCTGAACGGCCGATCGCCGAGCGGCAGCCGCCGGATGCCGGCGGCATAAAGCGACCAGCTGATGATTGCCACCAGGCACCACAGATCGCCGCTGTTGACCTCGAGCGTGCCGAGCACGGCCGGATCGCCGCGGACGACCAGGAACAACACGCCGGCCAGCGACAGCGCAATCCCCGCCGCTTGGCGCACCGTGATGCGCGTGCGGTACATGAGCCAGCCGAACACGATGATGATCATCGGTTCGGACGCGTTGATGATGCTCGCGTTCACCACCGTGGTCTGGGTCAGGCCGATGGTCATCGCCGCGTTGCCGGAAACCACCATCAGGAAACCCGCGCGCGCGAGCGGTTTCCAGCCTGCGATGATGGCGGGCAGATCGCGCCTGATGCGGGGAAACGCGATCGCGACGAAGATCGCCAGCGCCACGGTGTTGCGCCAGAACGCGATCCACACCGCCGGAGCGTCGGCGCGCAGGTCGCGCACCAGCACGTAACCGGTCGCCCAGATCAACATGCCGAGGACGGCGCACACGTAGGGATCGAGCAGCCAACGGCCGAGTGCCGCGCCGGACGATGTCGATGGCTGAGCGGATGGCATGGGCAATGCCTGCCGTTTCAGCGGGCCTTGGCCCGCACGAGGCTGGTGAGATAGATGCCCAGCGCAATCAGCGCGATCCCGACGATGTGGTAGCTGAACAGAGTCTCGCCCAGAAACGCGATGCCGAGCAGAATACCGAACACCGGCAGGAGATGCGCAAACGGACCGCCGCGCGCGGGTCCCAGCAAGGTCAACGCGCGAACCCACAACCACAGGGCGATCACCGATGCGATGACGCCGAGATAAAGTGCGGCCAGCACCGCGTCCCAGGTCACTTCGAATGCCGGCCGCGTCGTAGAATCCCAGACGAACCAGGGCAGCATCAGCACTTCGCCAAAGAAGGTCACCGCCGCGGTCTGGAGGAACGGGCGATCCGACAGCGGCATGGTGCGCAGGCCTGCGACATACAGCGACCAGCACAACACCGCCGTCAGCGCCCACAGATCGCCGCCATTGAACTCGACATTCAGCAAAACGTCGATGTCGGCGCGGGCGATCAAGAGCAGCATCCCGACCAGCGACAGCGCCACGCCGATCCATTGCCGCACCGATATCCGCATGTGGTACAGCAATACGGCGAACACGATGATCATCATCGGCTCGACCGCGCTGATGATGCTGACATTCACGAGCGTGGTCTTGGTCAGGCTGATGGTCATCGGCACGTTGCCGAATACGATGAGCAGCAGCGAGCCCCAGGCGAGCGGCCGCCAGCCGCGGATGATCTCCGGCAGATTGCGCTTCAGCCGCGGATAGGCGATCGCGACATACACCACCAGCGCCGTGGTGTTGCGCCAGAAGCTGAGCCACACCGGCGGCACGTCGAAGCGCAGTTCGCGCACGACCACGTAGCCGAGCGCCCAAATGAGCATGCCGAGAATGGCGCACATCGCCGGACCGAACAGCCAGCGCGTCACGAAGGCGCCGAACGGCGCGGAGTGTTTGAGCGATGTCACGTGGATCAGCCGGAAGGCTTGCCGGCCGACAGTGAGAGCCAAGCCGCCACTAGTCTTTGGCGTCCGCCGCGACCTGCATTTTCACGATGCGGTCGGGATCGATCACCTTGCCGTTCTGGCTGGGAGAGCCCTGCTTGATGCGGTCGACGAATTCCATGCCTTTCACCACCCTGCCCCATATCGTGTAGTTGTTGTCGAGATGGGTCAGCGGCTTCTGCGACAGCACGATATAGAACTGGCTGTCGGCGCTGTCCGGTGAGCGGCTGCGCGCCATGGCGACCGTGCCGCGCACATGATGCTCCTTGGAGAACTCTGCCGGCAGCTTCACGCCCGATCCGCCGCCGCTGTCGCCGCGCGGATCGCCGGCCTGCGCGACGAAATTCGGAATGACCCGATGAAACGCAAGGCCGTTATAGAAGCCCTTACGCGCCAGCTCCTTGATCCGCGCCACATGCTTGGGCGCAAGGTCAGGCCGCATCTCGATCACCACGCGGCCGTCCTTCATGTCCAGGTACAGCGTGTCCTCGGGTCCGGCCGCCTGGGCGCTCATCGCTCCGGCAAGCACCAACGCGAAGACTGCGCCGATGATGCGGCTAATCATACGGGTCATGATCGCCCCTAATCCTTCGCCAGCCGCATTCTCACGATCTTGTCCGGGTTTTGCACCCGGCCGCCGTTCTCTTGCGCGGCTCCCTTCTTGATCCTGTCGACGAATTCCATGCCGCCCGTCACCTTGCCCCATACGGTGTACTGGCCGTCCAGATGCGGCGCCCGTAGAAACACGATGAAGAATTGACTGTCGGCGCTGTCCGGCGAGCTGCTGCGCGCCATGGCAACCGTGCCGCGCTCGAGCGGCTCTTTGGAGAATTCCGCCGGCAGCTTCTGCCCGGAGCCCCCCGTGCCGTCGCCGCGCGGATCGCCGGTCTGCGCCATGAACCCCGGAATCACGCGGTGAAACGCGAGCCCGTCATAGAAGCCCTTGCGCACCAGCTCCTTGATGCGCGCCACGTGCTTGGGCGCGAGGTCCGGCCGCATCTCGATCGCCACGCGGCCGTCCTTCAGGTCCAGATACAACGTGTCCTCGGGCCCAGCCGCCTGGGCGACCGCGCCGGCAAGCACCACCGCGAAGGCTGCACCGATGATGCGGGTAATCATTCGTGTCATGAGCGACCCTCTTATTCCGCGAGCTGCATCTTCACGATCTTGTCCGGGTTTTGCACCGCGCCGTTCTCATGCGCGGCCCCCTTCTTGATCTTGTCGACGAATTCCATGCCGCTCGTCACCTTGCCCCAGACCGTGTACTGGCCGTCCAGATGCGGCGCCGGCTCGAACACGATGAAGAACTGGCTGTCGGCGCTGTCCGGTGCGCGCGCCCGCGCCATGGCGACCGTGCCGCGCACGTGCGGCTCATCGGAAAACTCCGCCGGCAGCTTCTGGCTGGAGCCTCCCGTGCCGTCGCCGCGCGGATCGCCGGTCTGCGCCATGAAGCCGGGAATCACGCGATGAAATGCGAGCCCGTCGTAGAAGCCCTTGCGCACCAGCTCCTTGATGCGCGCAACGTGCTTGGGTGCGAGGTCCGGCCGCATGTCGATCACGACGCGTCCGTCCTTCAGGTCGAGATATAAGGTGTCGGAGGCCACGATGTTGTTCCTCAGGCTTGGTGATCGGCACCAAACAGAATCTTGTCCCGCAGCCCGGTGTCGTAATCAACGCCGGCCGGCGTCAGGGTGATCGCGACCGGAAAACCGGAATGGGCGAGCCCCCTGCGCGCCAGCGCCGCCCACACCGCAGGGTTGCGCAGACCGGTGGCGTCGCTCGCCCGCGCGACCTTGCTGCCGATGTGGAAATGGTCGCCATGCGGATCCGGCAGCAACGTGAGCAGAACGTCGCCGGTCTGCGAATCCTTGGTCGATGTTTCCGGGTGGCGCGCGAGCTCCTGCAGCAAGGTCAGCGTCTTCAGCTGCAGATTGTTAAGACCCAGCGGGTTCTTCTTCGCGGCCATGGTCAGATCTTGAATGTCGCATCGAGTCCCGCTGGATATAGGTCCTCGGGTTTCATTTTCTTGTGACAGACGCCCTGCTCGTAGCAGAACTGCAGGAACGTCGCGATCGTGGTGCGGTTCGCCTCGATGCCGTACGGCCAATACTCGTTGTCTCCGAAGATCTTCTTCCCGGTCTTGAGCGCAAAATCGGGCCCCCACGGCACGGCGATCTGCGAGGCCGTCATCTCCATGATGCGGTGGATCGAGCGCCGCTTCGCCTCTTGGAATGCGTTCATCAGGTTTCCCAGCACCCACGGGTGCTTCTCATACACATCCCGCTTCACCGCGACCGTGTGCATGATCGGGTAGACGCCGGTCTCCTCGAAGTATGCCTGCTCCACCTTCTGGTAATCGGGGTACAGCCGGACGATGTCCGGGTGGCCTTCCTCGAACAGGCGCGGCGGGTGGGCGGTGAATACGGCGTCGAGATCGCCGTCCACGAGCATTTGCGCGAGCGAGCGGTCGGTGATCTGGGTGATCGAGATGCCCTTGGGGTATTTGTAGTTGCCGACCTCGATGCGACCCGGCTCGTTGATGCCGGAGCGGAACCACTTCACGCTGGCGAGCGGCACGCCGCAATTATGCTGCAGCCAGCCGCGCATGTAGATGGTCGCGGTCTGCGACCATTCCGGAATGCCGATGCGGCGGCCCTTCAAATCCTCCGCCTTCTTGATCTTGCCCTTGCGGTTGATGAACACGCTGGACTGGCGGAATACGCGGGAGGGGAACACCGGGATGCCGACGATCGGCGGGTTGGGCTGCGACATCACGCCGCAGAACTTGCCGAATGACATTTCGGAAACGTCCCACTCGAGCCCGCGCAGGAAGCGGAAGAAGATCTCCTCGACCTGCATGGTGAGGCCGGTGATGTCGATGCCCTGGGGGCGGACCACGCCGTTCACGATGTCGCGGATGTGGTCGTAGTCGTTCATCGCCATGGTGAGATGGATGTTCGGCATGCGTGTCCCCGATTTGAGGCGCGGACAATAGCAAGGGACTCCAAGAGAGTCTTGTGTGTGGCAAACACGCTATCCGCCGCCATGAAGGCGTGTTGCTCCCAAAGTGAGAACATGATAAGAATGCCCGGACAAATCGTGACCGATGCGCATCATCGCGGTCAGCACGCTACGGGAGTTTTGGAACCAGCCGGGCCGTGGCGATACCGAGCAGCCATTGCGGGCGTGGGTGCATGTCGTTCGGGCTGCCGATTGGTCAAAGCCGACAGATGTGAAGCAGATGTTCAATACCGCCGACATTGTCGGTAAGGATCGCGTGGTTTTCGACATCGGCGGCAACAAGTATCGACTTGTCGCGGCCGTCCATTATCGCGGCAAGCGAGTGTATGTGCGGTTTATCGGCGGACATAAGGATTACGACAGAATCGACGTCAGGACCGTGTAGGAATGCGCGTCATGGAAATCCGACCTATCAGGACCAAGGCAGACTATCGCGCCGCGTTGAAGGAAGTGGAACGGCTCTGGAATGCCGAGCCCGGCACCGGCGATGGCGACCGCGTCGAGGTGCTGGTGACGCTGATCGAGGCATACGAAGCAAAACACCATGCGATCCCTGCGCCGGACCCTATTGCCGCGATTGAGTTCATGATCGGGCAAAAGGGATTGAGCAGGCGAGACCTCGAGCCCGCGATCGGCAGCCGAGGCCGCGTTTCTGAAGTCCTCACCCGCAAGCGCCCCCTGACGCTTCCAATGGTGCGGGCGCTCAGCGCCCTGCTCAGCATCCCCACGGATGTTCTGGTGCAGCCCTACGAAACGCGCGCGGCAGCCTAACGGACAAGCTGTGGGAATATCACGGTATGTCTGACGGCTCGGCCTGGCAGCTTGTGATCGGCGGCGACGCGGGGCTGTACGCGATCGTCTGGTTGTCGCTCCTGGTGAGCGTCGCGGCGGTGGCGTTGGCCTCGGTCGTCGGCCTGCCGCTCGGCGCGTTTCTCGCACTGGTCGATTTCCCCGGACGCACCACGCTGGTGGTCATCCTCAACGCTTGCCTTGGCTTGCCGCCGGTGGTGGTCGGGCTTGCGTTCTATCTGATGCTGTCGCGGTCCGGGCCGTTTGGCTTCCTCGGCCTGTTGTTCACGCCGCACGGCATGATCCTGGCGCAGGCGTTCCTGGTGATGCCGATCGTCGCCGCGCTCACCCGTCAATCGATCGAGGACCTGTGGCGCGAGTATCGCGAGGAGTTTGGCGCCATGCGGGTGACGCCGCTCCGGCGCATCGCCGCGCTGCTGTGGGACGCGCGCTTCAGCCTGGTCACCGCAGTGCTCGCCGGGTTCGGCCGCGCGGCGGCCGAGGTCGGCGCGGTGATGATCGTCGGCGGCAATATCGACGGCTTCACCCGTACGATGACCACGGCGATCGCGCTGGAAACATCCAAGGGCGATCTGCCGCTGGCGCTCGGGCTGGGGCTGGTACTGATCGCGCTGATCGTTGCGGTGAACGCGCTGGTATGGGGCGTGCGCCGGATCGGCGAACGTGCGGCCGGGTAAGCCGATGCGCGCCGAGCCGAGCAACCTGCCGATCGTGTTCGATGACGTGAGCCTCCGCGTCGGGGCCATAACGCTGCTCGATCGCATCGGGCTGGGCATACCGGCAGGCTCCCCGACCGTGCTGGTCGGGCCGAACGGCGCCGGCAAGACCAGCCTGATCCGGCTCGGCATGGCCCTCGCCGCGCCGTCGTCCGGCCATATCAATTGGGGCGGCCGTGAGCAGCCGCATATGGCGCGCTGCGCCATGGTGTTCCAGCGGCCGGTGATGCTGCGCCGCTCGGCCGCGCAGAACGTTGCGTTCGCGCTCGTCGCCGCGGGGCGCGCCCGCAGCGGGGGGCGGATCGCCGCGCTCCTGGATCAGGTCGGGCTTGCACCGCTTGCGGACCGGCCGGCGCGCCGGCTGTCCGGCGGCGAGCAGCAGCGCCTCGCGCTCGCCCGCGCATTGGCGCGCGATCCCGAGGTGCTGTTCCTCGACGAGCCGACCGCGAGCCTCGACCCGGCCGCGACCAAGGCGGTCGAGGACATCGTGGTCTCGGTCGCCGTCGCCGGCATCAAGATCGTGCTCACCACGCACGATCTCGGCCAGGCGCGGCGGATCGGCGGCGACATCGTGTTCCTGGTGCGCGGGCGGGTGGTCGAGCACGCGCCGGCGGAGCGCTTCTTCACCGCGCCGGCCACGCACGAGGCCGCGACATTCATCCAGGGAGGGCTCGTCCTGTGAGGCGTTTGCTCGCAGCGCTGCTTGCGGTGCTGATCGCCGGTTCGGCGGCGGCGCAAGAGCGCGTGATCACGGTCGCATCGACCACCTCGACGCAGGATTCCGGCCTGTTCGGCCACATCCTGCCGCTGTTCAAGGCCAAGACCGGCATCGCGGTGCGGGTGATCGCGCAAGGCACCGGCCAGGCGCTCGACACCGCGCGGCGCGGCGATGCCGATGTCGTGTTCGTGCACGCCAAGGCGGCGGAAGAGAAATTCGTCGCCGACGGCTACGGCGTGCAGCGGTTTCCCGCGATGTACAACGATTTCGTGTTGATCGGTCGGAAGACCGATCCGGCCGGCGTCGCCGGTTCGCAGGACATCGTCGCGGCGCTGAAAGCGATCGCGGCAAACGGTGCGCCGTTCATCTCGCGCGGCGACCGCTCGGGCACGCACCAGGCCGAACTCGAATTGTGGAAAGCCGCGGGGCTCGATCCCGCCGCACGGAAGCCATTCTGGTACCGCGAGATCGGCCAGGGCATGGGCGCGGCGCTCAACATGGCGTCGGCGTCCAACGCCTATGTGCTGGCCGACCGCGGCACCTGGCTCGCATTCAAGAACCGCGGCGCGCTCGCCATCGCGGTGGAGGGCGACAAGCGCCTGTTCAATCAATACGGCGTGATCCTGGTGAATCCGGCGAAGCACCCACATGTCGCCAAGGTCGCCGGCCAGGCGTTCATCGACTGGCTGATCTCGCCGGCCGGACAGGGCGCGATCGCGTCCTACAAGATCGACGGCCAGCAGCTGTTCTTCCCGAACGCGAACGCGCCTGGGGCATGAAGCGCGTGTTGTGCTTCGATACGGCCGCTGCGCGGCCTACTCAGCACGAACGGAGTTTGGAATACCGTTCGCCCTGAGTAGCGCTTTTGCGCGTATCGAAGGGCGGCCACAAGGACAATGGATCGTCACGCCGGCGCGCCAACGGCCGTTCCGGCGCCGCGCTGCGACGGTTTGATCAACAGGTAGATCATGATCGCGATGTTGAGCACCGGAATGATCGCGAGGTACGCGAGGGTCTTACCATGTCCGGCATCGCGCGCCCTGCGCACCAGCGCTTGCTGATAGAAATACGCGGCTGCGAGGAATGCGATGAACCAGACCACGGTTCCCGCCATCCCGAACAGTTCACGCAGAACAAAATTGAGCGCGGCGGAGCCGGCTACAATTCCGATCACCCAAAGCAGGAATTCCTTGCGCGATAGGCGTCTGTCGGACCGTTCCAATGCCACGGCGATGAGCGGGACGCCGAATATCGCCAGCAGGATAATCCAGTGCCAGATCGAGAATGACCCCACGGCTGGCCCGGCTATACCCGGCGTCGATGTTTATGGATCGACGATCACGTTCAAGATTGCGGTCTTGCCGTCGAGCGTCGCCTTGTGGGCTTCCTTGATCGCCGGCACGAGCTCGTTCGGATCGCTGACCTTCCTGCCCCAGCCGCCGAACGGCGCGCCGAGCACCGCGTAATCCGGCCCGCCGATCGGCTCGCCGTAATAGATGCCGGTCTGCTTGCCGACGCCGTCCGGGTAGTAGTCGAGCTGGTTGTCGCGCATCGCGCGGTAGCCCTGGTTGTTGAACACCACGATGATGATCGGCAGCTCCGCCTGCGCGGCGTAGCCCAGGCTCTGCGTGATCGGGTTGTACAGGAACGAGCCGTCGCCGATCAGCGACACCACCGGCCGGTGCTTGGCCGCGAGCTTCACGCCGATGGCGTGGCCCAGCCCCTGCCCCAGCCCGCCGCGCACCTTGACGAAGCTGCCCGGCCCCTGGTTGCGCAGATGCGTCTCCACGATGCCGCGGTGCGTCACCGTCTCGTCGACATAGATCGTGTCCTTGGGCAGCGCCTCGCCGAGCGCGGCGGCGAGCCACACCGGGCTGATCGGCGATTTCGTCTTGGCCTGCGCGACCGCGCCGCGCCGCGCCTCGTCCATCTTATTGTGCGCGGCGGTGACACGGGTGCGCCGCTCGTCGATCTTGCCGTTGGCTTTGCCCTTCACCGCGGCGCCCAGCGTCTCCAGCGTGAACACCGCATCGCCTTCCAGCACGATGTCGGCGTGCAGGTTCTGATAGACCATGTGCGGCCGGTACGGGTTCTCGTCGATCAGCACGACGGTCGCGTTGGGCGGCCGGTTCTGCGGCGGGTACCAGGGCGCGCGGCTGCGCACCACCAGCACCAGATCGGCGCCGTCGAAGAACGGCTTGAAGCTCGGCCCGCCGTGCAGCGGATGGTCCTTCGGGAAATTGGAGAACAGCGACGACGGCGTCTCGACCACCGGGATCGCCAGCGCCTCGGCGAGCGCGACCAGCGCCGCGTAGCCGGCCGACGTGCGGCCGGCCGCCTCGGTAGTGATCACCGGGTGCTTGGCGTCCATCAGCAGCTGCGCGACCCGCTCGATGTCCGGCACCGGCGCGCGCGGCGCGGTGACCGGCGGCGCCTTGGGCAGCCGCGCCGGCTTCGCCCATTGGCCAAGCTGCGTCTCGACCGGCACGTTGATGTAGACCGGGCCCATCGGCGTGCGCTGCGCCATGTAGCCGGCGCGCATCACCGTCTCGTACAGCGTCTCGACGCTCGGCGCCTGGCCGGCCCATTTGGTGTAGGGCTCCACCAGCCGGTGCGGGCCGCCGACCACGCTGAGGTTCTGGTACCACTGCTGGCCGGGATCGAAGCCGGTCTGCTCGCCGTAGGTCAGCGTCTCGCCCGACAGCACGATCATCGGCACGTTCTGGATGTGCGCGGCGTGGATGCCGACCGAGCCCTGCAGCAGCCCGACGCCGGCGTGCAGCATCACCGCCTGCATCTTGCCGGTGGCGCAGGTGTAGCCGATCGCCATATCGACGGCCAAAGTCTCGTGCCAGCACGACAGGTATTCCGGTCCTTTTGCGCCGTTCACCTTCTGGCGCGCCAGCGCCTCCCATACCGAGCCCCACTCGGAGCCGGGCGAGGACATGATGTAGTCGATGTCGAGATTGCGGAATCCCTCGAGGATCGCCTCGCCCCCGTCCAACGTGTTTTTCATTCGCAACTCTCTTTCACCGTTTGGCCGCACGCCGGCGGCAAAGAAATTTCACCGCAGAGACGCAGAGGCGCAGAGATGTCCAATGGTCGCCCACACAAACGCGCGGAGGCAGCTTTTCCAGTGGATGCCCGCCTGCGAGGGCATGACAAAAAACTTGCTTCTCTGCGTCTCACTGCCTCTGCGGTTAACTGATCTATTCCGCCGTGATCTTTGCGTCGCGAACCAGCTTGGTCCATTGCTGGGTGTCGTTCCTCAACAGCGCGCCGAACTGCGCGACCGATAGCGCAGGCGCCGGATCGAAGCCGATCTTGAGCAGCTGTTCCTTCACCCCGGGCAGCGCGACGACGGCGTTCATCTCCTGATTGAGCTTGGCGGCGACCGCCGCCGGCGTGCCGGTCGGCGCCACCACGCCGAACCACGACGTGACGTCGAAGCCCGGATAGCCCTGCTCGGCGATGGTGAGGATGTTGGGCGCCTGGGTGGTGCGCGCCTTCCCCGACGCGCCGATCGCCTTCAGCTTGCCGGACTGCAGATGCGGGCCGGCGATCACGTAGCTGCCGAACATCACCGGCACCTGGCCCGCCACAACGTCCTGCATCGCCGGCGCGCCGCCCTTGTACGGCACGTGCACGATGTCGATGCCGGCCATCTGCTTGAACATCTCCATCGCCAGGTGATGCGGCGTGCCGATGCCCGGCGACGCGTAGCTCAGCTTGCCCGGCTGCGCCTTGGCGTAGGCGACGAACGCGCGCACGTCGTTGGGCGCGAGCGACGGATGCAAATTCAGCAGCATCGTCTGGGTCGCGAGCATGGCGACCGGCGCGAAATCCTTCACCGGATCGAATCCGGGTTCCTTGGTGAGGCCGGGGGCGGTGGTGAGGCCCGGATGGGTCGCCATGAGCAGCGTGTAGCCGTCGGCCGACGCTTTGGCGACCAGGTTGGCCGCGATGTTGCCGCCGGCGCCCGGCTTGTTCTCCATCACGATCTGCTGGCCGAGCCGGGCGCTCAGCTTGTCGGCGACCAGCCGGCCGAGCACGTCGGTCGCGCCGCCCGGCGGATACGGCACCACGAGATGGACCGGCTTCGAAGGATAGCTCTGGGCGGACGCGCTGGCCGCAATCAGCGCCCCGCACGCAGCCGCAACGATAGTTCTGAACATGCCGCACGCCTCCCCGCTTTTGACGCAGCATAGCCGACCTTGACGGGTGCGGCCATCGGCTCCCGCGGCGCGGGCGCCGTCCTTCGCCGGCTAGTTTGGCGCAGCCATTTCTGATACGCGATACCTAATTCCGGGCCGCCTGACGGGGAGATGCGACAATGGCTTTCAGCGAAGAACTCAAGACCATGGTCTACAACGCGCGCGACGAGAAGTGCGTATGCGTGCTGGGAACCATCGGACCCGACGGGCCGAACATCAGCCCGAAAAGCAGCATGATCATCCTCGACGACCGCCACCTCGCCTATTGGGAGCGGGCGAGGCAGAAGGCGCTGGAGAACCTGAAGCACGACAAGCGCGTGGTGGTCTCGTACTGGAACTGGCCGGCGGCCGATGCTGGCAAGCTCTGGCAGCCCGGCATGCTGCGGTTCTACGGCACCGCCGAGCTGCACGACAAAGGCCCGGTGTACGATCGCATCAAGGCGCGCGTGCACCCGCGCGAGATCGAGCATGCCGGCGGCGCGGAAGGCATCGCGGTGCTGATCAAGCTCGACCGCGCCATCGACATCCGCGGCAATTCGATCCTGTAGAGAGCGTTCACCCCCTCCCAAAAAGTGTC
>Ga0209640_10003535_pt1 | contig 13655 bp, 11 predicted proteins | sample RifCSP10_1_FD_184018 | JGI IMG/M metagenome (GOLD analysis project Ga0209640, IMG submission 184018) | Soil microbial communities from Rifle, Colorado - Rifle CSP2_sed 10_1 (SPAdes) (version 2) | ecosystem: Environmental > Terrestrial > Deep subsurface > Rock core/Sediment | place: Rifle...
TAGATCGAAGCGGCTTTTACCGCGTCTTTTAGATTCGGTGTAATCACTTGGTAGTCAATTCGCCATCCGACATTCTTAGTCCATGCCTGTCCCCGGTTGGACCACCAGGTATATTGATCCGCTTGCTGGTTCACCACCCGGAACGCATCCACATAAGCCAGGGGGCCAAACACCTGATCGAGCCAAGCGCGTTCTTCCGGCAGGCAACCGGAATTTTTCTGATTGCTTTTCCAGTTCTTGATGTCGATTTCCTTGTGCACGATGTTCCAATCGCCGCATAACACATAATCGCGCCCCTTGCGCTGCATGTTTTTCAAGGTGCCGGTAAAACGTTCCATAAAACTGAACTTGACTTGTTGACGTTCATCGCTGCTGGAACCCGAGGGCAGGTAAATGGATGCGACACTGAGGGCGCCGAAATCCGCCTGGATGTACCGGCCCTCGGCATCCATGTCCTCCCAGCCTTCACCCAAACCAACTACTATATTGTCGGGTTTCTCCCGGCAGTAAATGCCAACCCCGCTGTAACCTTTTTTTTGCGCTTCAAAATAATAACTATGATAATTTTTTGGAAAAAAAATTTCCGTGTCCAATTGATGGGATTGCGCCTTGATTTCCTGCAGGCAAACCACGTCCGCTTTTTGGTTTTTCAGCCAGTCGAAAAAGCCTTTTTGTTGCGCGGAACGAATGCCATTGACATTCACGGAAATTATTTTCATTGGCGAATTCTTTTATGGGCAAGTGAAAAATAACGGTGGCTAAAGAAGCCGTATCATACTGAATTACGGCCAGCGGATCCATGGTTGCGGGACGGGATTTACGCCGGGCCATGGCGATCAGCCGCAGTAATTGACTATAGCAGTACTTGACTATAATAGCGCTCATCGATCAAGCTTGCCTGGCAAAAATCGCATATCACAAATAGTTCATACGCACGCGTTATAACAGGTTGATAATCAAGAGGTCAAAACCCGCCATGGAGAAATATCAAAAAGAATTTTTAGATTTTGCCGTTGAGATCGGCGTATTAAAGTTCGGCGCATTCACGCTGAAATCGGGCCGCCACAGCCCGTATTTTTTCAACAGCGGTTTGTTCAATACCGGGCGTTGCCTGGCAAGGCTGGGCAGCTATTATGCGCAAGCCATTGTTCGCTCCGCTGTGGAATTCGACATGGTTTATGGACCGGCCTACAAAGGCATACCCTTGGCGTCGGCGCTGGTCATCGCGCTGGCCAACGACTATCAAAAAGATGTGCCTTACGCCTTTAACCGCAAGGAAGCCAAGGATCACGGCGAAGGCGGCAACATTGTCGGTTCACCATTGAAGGGCAAGGTGCTGGTCATCGACGATGTGATATCCGCCGGCACCTCCGTGCGGGAGTCCATCGATATCATCAACGCGCAGGGCGCCACACCGGCCGGCGTGATTATCGCGCTGGACCGCCAGGAAGTCGGCAAGACCGACAAGACCGCTATTCAAGAAGTGGAAAAAGAGTTTGGCATTCCGGTGGTGAGTATCGTGCGTTTAGGCGATCTGATTAACTATCTCGAACAGCAGGCTGATATGCAACAATACGTGGTGGCGATCAAGGATTACCGGAAAAAATACGGCGCCAGTTAGAAGTGATTCCCAACGCGAAGACGCCAAGGCGCAAAGGTGAAAATGAAGATTCTATTTCTTTTGTGTGCTCTGCGTCTAGACGCCTTGGCGTTAGATTTCAGCAGGTCTCTCCTGTCCCACAACGTGAATAGTTATCCAATAATCAGTTTGAGGCCTACAATCAAGGTGATGGCCTCATACGCGCGTTTGATCCATTGGCTGCCTTTCACGATGGCAAGATGGGCGCCGATATAACCGCCCAGCAGGGAGCCCATTATCAACGCGGGTAACCACGTCCATTTGATTTCCGAGAGCATGGCCAATACGGCGGCGCCGGCGCCGTTCCAGAACAGTCCTACCAAAATCAGGGTGTGCGCCACCGCCCGTTTGTAGTCCAGGCCAAACCAGCGGACCAGCCACAGCGTGACAAACAAACCGGTGCCCGAGGTCAACGAACCATTCAAGGCGCCGATCACAAACAGCACAAGGCCGCCGATCAGTAGCGAACGCGCGGAAAACGCCGCCGGCTTTTTCGTCAAACCCAGTTGCGGTTTAAACACCGAATACAGGCCAAGGCCGGCGGTCAGCACGCCTAAGGCGATTTCGGCGTTGCGGCCGGGCACCAGCAGAATCACGTTAGCGCCCAGAATCACGCCGGGCAGGCCAAACAATAACATGACGAGCACCAGGCGCTTATCGAGCGAGCCTTCCCTGAGGTTGCGGATGGTCGCGCCCACACCCAGGGCGACACTCGCGATCTTGTGGGTCGCCAGCGCTATGCCAAACGGCAGTCCGAGAAAAATCAAAACGGGAAACTGGATGAGCCCCGCGCCGCCGCCGGCGAACGCGGAGAAGATATTGGCCGCCAGCGAGATAACGAACAGTAAGAGTTGCTCGAGCCCCGGCAAGTTTGGCGGCCTTTTCGGATGAGCGGATTAGCGGTTGGAAGATTTAATCAAGGTGCCCACGCCTTCATCGGTAAAGATTTCCAGCAATACCGCGTGCTCCACCCGGCCATCGATAATATGCGCGGTGTTGACCCCGGATTTCACCGCGCTCAACGCGCTGCCGATTTTCGGCAACATGCCGCCGTGGATGGTGCCGTCTGCGATCAGTTTATCCACTTCCGCGGCGGTAAGGCCCGTTAACAACGTGCCGTTTTTATCCAGCAGGCCTTGGGTATTGGTCAACAGCATCAGTTTTTCCGCGCGCAGGGTTTCCGCCAGTTTGCCGGCCACCAGGTCCGCATTGATGTTGTAGGACAAGCCGTCCTTGCCGACACCGATGGGCGCAATCACCGGAATGAAATTGCCGCTGATCAGCATGTTCACCACGGCCGGGTCAATGCTTTCCACTTCACCGACATGGCCGATGTCGATGATTTCCGGCACGGTCATTTCCGGCGCGTTTTTAACAAAGGTGAGTTTCTTGGCGTGAATCAAATCCCCGTCCTTGCCGGTCAAGCCCACCGCATTGCCACCCTTGCGGTTGATCAGGTTGACGATTTCCTTGTTGACCAGGCCGCCCAGCACCATTTCCACCACGTCCATGGTTTCGCTGTCGGTCACGCGCATGCCTTGCACGAACTCGGATTGCTTGCCCAGGCGTTTCAGGAGATTGCCGATCTGCGGTCCGCCTCCGTGCACGACAATCGGGTTAATACCGACGGCTTTCATTAAGACGATATCGCGGGCGAAACTGGCTTTTAAGGTTTCGTCCACCATGGCGTTACCGCCATACTTGATGACAAAGGTCTTGCCGGAAAACCGTTGAATATACGGTAATGCTTCCGCCAGCACATGGGCGGTGTTGACGGCGGATTCGCGGGTTAATGACATAAAGTTGTTGCGCTCACATGTTCACTATTGTTGTTGGCACTTACGTTGGGTTTAAAACAATTTAAAACGGTATTTGCACCGCGTTGCCGGCCTGTTCCCTTAGCAGCTGGCGGAACGCAGCCTTGATCCGGTCCAGTGCCTGCTGGTTGTCGCCTTCAAAGCGGAATACCAGGCAAGGCGTGGTGTTGGACGCGCGCACCAGGCCAAAGCCATCGTCCCAATCCGCGCGCACGCCGTCAATGGTCGTCAGTTTGGCGCCTGCGAATTTGGCGTTATCCACCAGCTTTTTAATCAGTTTGAAATGCTCGCCTTCCGCCATGTTAAGGTTCAGTTCCGGCGTGTTCACGCTATCGGGCAGTTCGCCGAATATTTGCGTGGCCGGCCGCGGATCTCTGGATAATATTTCCAGCAAACGCGCCGCGGTATACAACGCGTCGTCAAAACCGTACCAGCGTTCCTTGAAAAAGATGTGGCCGCTCATTTCACCTGCTAACAAGGCGCCGGTTTCCTTGAGCTTGGCCTTGATAAAAGAGTGGCCGGTTTTCCACATGATGGGATGGCCGCCCGCCTCTTTAATGACCTTGGGCAGTTTGGTGGTGCATTTGATATCAAAAATAATATCGCCGCCCGGGTTGCGCGCCAGGATGTCCCTGGCGTAGAGCATCAATTGCCGGTCCGCCCAGATCACCTCCCCTTGCGGCGTGATAACACCCAGCCGGTCGCCGTCGCCGTCAAAGGCGAGGCCGATGTCGGCATCACTGCCGGCCAGGGCTTGTATCAAATCTTCCAGGTTCTCGGGTTTGCTGGGATCCGGGTGATGATTGGGAAAGTTGCCATCCACCTCGCAATACATTTCCGTCACTTCACAACCCAGCGCCCGTAATAGGGTGGGCGCGACCGAGCCGGGCACGCCGTTGCCGCAATCAATAATCACTTTCATGGGGCGGGCCAGCTTGACATCAGCGGTGATGCGCTCGATGTAATGCTGCACGACTTCCTGGGTTTGGTATTGGCCTGCGCCGCTGATGAGGTTGTTGGTTTCGATGCGCTGGCGCAAGGCCTGGATATCCGGGCCCGCCAAGGTGGTGCCGCCGATCACCATTTTCAGCCCGTTATAATTAGGCGGGTTATGACTGCCGGTCAGCATCACGCCGGAGCCGCTGCCCATTTGATACGCCGCGTAATAAAGCACCGGCGTCGGCGCCATGCCGATGTCCACCACATCCCGTCCGCTGTCGAGCAGGCCTTGCGTAAAGGCTTTGAGTAATACCGGGCCGGACAGGCGGCCATCGCGGCCCACATAAATTTTCTGTTCAGCACGCGCCGCGGCTTCACTGCCAAACGCCAGGCCGATCCGGTAAATGGTGTCTTCAGTCAGGGTTTGATTGACGATACCCCGGATGTCGTAAGCCTTGAAGATGGAGGCTTCGATGGGGCTCGCTTTATAGGGTGCGGACATGTGGTTCCCGATGCGAAAATTATTAACTGGATGGACGCTAGCTTTTTGAGACAAGCATCAAACAATAACCAGACCGGCGCCGGAGTTGCTTAATGGCGGCCGGTATGGCCAAAGCCGCCGGCGCCACGGCTGCTGTCGTCAAAATCCGTGACAATTTCAAAGGTGGCCTGCACTACCGGCACAAACACCATTTGCGCAATACGCTCACCGGGGTTTACCGTAAACCCGGTTTGGCCGCGGTTCCAGCAGGAGACAAATAACTGTCCCTGGTAATCGGAGTCAATCAAGCCGGTGAGATTGCCCAGCACAATGCCGTGTTTGTGACCCAGGCCGGAGCGGGGTAACAACACCGCGGCGAGACCGGGATCGTTAATATGAATGGCAATGCCGGTGGGAATCAGCTCCGTCGCGCCCGGTGGCAGGAGCATGGGTTCATCAATGCAGGCGCGCAGGTCCATGCCCGCTGAACCGCCGGTGGCGTACTCAGGCAATGGGATATGTGTGCCGATGCGGTCATCCAGAATTTTCAGTTGTACTTTTTTCATAACACCCGATGTCTTGTTGGAATAGTGGAATTTGCCCATAAATTCACGCGGTTCGGTTAAGAAGGTTTTTCAGAAAACGCAAAGCATGGCGGTATTATACCGATTTGTGGCGGGCGGGGTAGTTGGATATTCGCCAGGCGCGGTGAGCGGCCGCGCCTGGCGAACAGGGGATGGTGTTACTGCTTGCCGACCAGCACGGTGATCATTTTGCCGGGATCCACCCGGCGCTGGAAGGCGTCCTGGACCTCGGCCGGCGTAATCGCTTGAATTTTGTCATTGAAGGTATCCAGGTAGTCCAGGGGCAGGCCATAAAAGCCGATCATGCCGATGTAGCCCAGGATTTTCTTGTTGCTGGAGATGCGCAGCGGGAAACCGCCGGTAATGTTCTTTTTTGCGGAGTCGAGTTCCTCGGCGGAGGGCCCTTTATCGATAAAGGTTTTTAAGGTATCCCGGACCACCGAAAGCGCTTCTTCAGCCTGATCATTGCGGGTTTGCAAGCCGATTTGGAACGGACCGTTTTTGCGCATGGGCAGAAAATAACTGTAGGTGCTGTAGGCCAGTCCGCGTTTCTCGCGAATTTCGTTACTCAGCCGGGCGACCAGGCCGCTGCCGCCGAGGATATGGTTGCCGACATACAAGGTGAAGTAATCCGGGTCGTCGCGCTGGATCCCCGGTTGCCCCAGCAGTATATGGGTTTGCGCCGAAGGGTGTTCGAGCTTGATGACTTCTTCACGGGCGAGATTGGCGACATCGGGTAATTTTTCCGCGGGAATGCCCTTCGGTAATTGCTCAACCACAAGCGCGGCGACCTGCTCTGCCTTGGCGCGATCCAGATCACCGACGATGGCGATAACAGCGTTGGAAGTCACATAGTAACGCTGATAAAACGCTTCCAGATCATTGATCTTGAGAATTTTCACGGTTTTTTCATAACCGGATGGCATGATCGCATAGGGGTGGGTCTTAAAAACCGCTTTATAAAAAGCTTCTTCGGCCAATACGTTCGGCGATTGCTTGCGTTGCTCGATGCCGATGAGCATGCGTTTGCGTTCCCGCTCAAACGCGTCCTTGGGAAAGGTCGGTTGGGCCAGCACCAGGGCCATTGTCTCCAGCGCCGGGGTCAGGACTTTTTCATCGGACAGGCTGCGTAAGGACAATGTCGCCATGTCCCGTTGCGCCTCGTTACTAAATTGGGCGCCCAGTTCGTTGAAACGCTCGGAGATCTGGTCAGCGTTGAGGCTGCCGGCGCCTTCGGCTAACAAGGCATTGGTCAGCAGGGCGGTACCCGCTTTATTCTTGTCGCGGGCGGCCCCGGCATCGAAAATGACCTGTATGTCAACAATGGGTAATTCCGGGGCGGCCACAAAATACACCCGGGCGCCATTTGGGGTCGTCCAATGTTGAATGTTGACCCCCGCCAATAACGAGGGGCTGAAAATCAAGGCGCCAACGAACACAAATAATCTATTTCGCATGTTGGGCTCCCCCGTGACTGCCGGCGAGTGATTTGGAATTGATGGGCTGGGGATCCAATACGGCAACCGTGAGCCGGTCATCGATCAGGTATTTTTGCGCCACCTGCCGCACCTGCTCGGCGGTGACAGCGCGGAAGCGGTCGACAAACTCGTCCATTAAGCGCCAGTCAAGACCGACGGTCGCCAGGGTGCCCATTTGCATTGCCTGATAGAAAATGGAATCCTGCTCATAGATTTTGCTGGCCACCACCTGGTTTTTGATGCGCTCCAGTTCTTTTTTACTCACCAGCTCGGTTTTTAAGCGTTCAATTTGAGCGCGAATGGCCTTTTCCAAATCCGCCACCGTATAACCTTGTGCCGGTGTGGAGTCGAATAGGAACAACTCATCCATCCGGCTGAACAAGTCATACTCCGCGCCAATGCTGGCGGCCATTGCCTTACCCCGGATTAGTTCGCGGGTAAAGCGCGAGCTATCACTGCCATCCAAAACATGGGCCAGCATCTCCAGGGCATAGGGTTCCCACTCCTGCTCGGCGGTCCTTATCACCGGCACCTTGTAACCCATCAGTAAATAGGGCAGTTGCGCCGGTTCTTTAACAACAATGCGCCGGATACCGTTTTGCGGCACCTCTATTTGTGGTTTAAGTCGCGGAATGTTCGCGGGCGGCAGTTTTCCATAATGTTTTTCGGCCAGTGCCAGTACTTGCCGGGGATCCACATCGCCCGCTACCACCAGGATGGCATTATTCGGCGCATACCAGTCGTTGTACCATTTTTGCGCATCTACAACCACCATGTTTTTCAAATCATCCATCCAGCCGATAATGGGATGCTTGTAGGGGCTGCTGGTATACGCAGTGGCCAGGAACAATTCATAGGTTTTGGATTTGGGTTGATCATCGGTGCGCATGCGCCGTTCTTCCATAATCACCTGAATTTCCTTGCTAAACTCCTCGGCGTTCAGGTTTAGGTTGGTCATGCGGTCGGCTTCCAGCTCCATGGCGATGGGCAAACGGCTTTTCTCCAGTTGCTGAAAATACGCGGTGTAATCCTTGCCGGTAAAGGCGTTTTCACTGCCGCCGTTTTCAGCAATGATGCGGGAAAATTCATTGGGAGCGTATTTATCGGTGCCCTTGAACATCATGTGTTCCAGCACATGGGCCACACCGGTGCTACCATTTTGCTCGTAACTGCTGCCGGCTTTGTACCAGATTTGTGACACCACGATCGGGGCGCGGCTATCTTGCTTAACCAGGATTTTGAGCCCATTGTCCAGTTTGAATTCATAAACACGGGGATTGCTTGTTTTGCCGGGTTCTGGCGCGCCAGTTGCCTGACTATCCGTTTGTGCGGCGGATGTGGCGCCGGTTGCCTGTGGCGCGGGACCTGTTGCGCAAGCCGCTAAGAGGGCGGAAATCAGGGCAAACGACGTGACGGTCTTCCAATATCGGCATCTACTCATGCTAAATTCTCGCTTTTTTTGGTGTTAAACGGTGTGGAATCAGTGGCATCACTTTAGTTTGAATTTTTCTTCTAACTACAGAGCATAGACGATCGTGTTAGAAATCGTATTGCTGTGAATAATATTCACTATTAATGCCAGCCGCGCTGAGCGGTTTTGGTAAAAATTTGCGCGATACCGGCGGCTTTTTTCGTTACAATTCCCAGTTACCTAAAACCCGCAATGTTTGAGCGGTGGTTTTATCCATTAACTACCTGCGGCAATCCGCCGCGGCGCTAAATGAGACAGCCATAAATCATGTTTGGTTTCAAAAAGGACAAATCCGGCAAGCGGGCCGATAAAAACGCAACGCCGTTGACCGACAATCCGGAAAACGTCCAGCCGCAAGCAACAGAGCCCGTCAATAAACCCGGATTTTTTGCCCGTCTGGCGCAGGGATTAAAACGCACGCGTAGCGGTTTTACCGACAGCGTGGCGAATCTGGTGCTGGGCAAGAAAACCATCGATGCGGAAGTCGTGGAAGAAATCGAAGCCCTGCTGTTAAGCGCCGATGTGGGTATCGACGCCACCCAGGCGATCATCGATGATCTGACACAACGTTTAAAGCGCAATCAATTGAGTGATGCCGATACATTGTTTAGCGCCCTCGCCGAAGACATGAGCGCCATTCTCGAACCCGTGAGTCAACCCCTGTTGATTCCGGCGTCCGGCAAACCGTTTGTGATTCTCATGGTCGGTATCAACGGCGCGGGAAAAACCACGACCATTGGCAAACTGGCGAAACGGTTTCAAAACGAGGGGAGTAGCGTGATGCTGGCCGCCGGGGATACCTTTCGCGCGGCCGCCGTTGAGCAATTGCAGGAATGGGGAAGGCGCAACGAAATCCCCGTCATCGCCCAGCATACCGGAGCCGATTCCGCTTCGGTGATTTTCGATGCCTTGCAAGCGGCGCAGGCGCGCAACATCGATGTCTTGATTGCCGATACCGCGGGCCGGTTGCATACCCAAGCCAACTTAATGGAAGAGTTGAAGAAAGTACGCCGTGTCATGTCCAAGCTCGATCCCGCCGCGCCGCATGAAGTGATGATTGTGCTGGACGCCGGTATCGGGCAAAACGCCGTGATCCAGGCCAAACAGTTTCATGACGCGGTGGCGGTTTCAGGCATCACCCTGACCAAGCTGGACGGCACCGCCAAAGGCGGGGTGATATTCGCCATCGCCAAACAACTGGGCATACCCATCCGTTATATCGGCATCGGTGAAGGCATTGACGATCTGCGGGATTTTAACGCCCGGGAATTTGTCAACGCATTGCTGGAGCATGAGCCCGCCAATTCATGATCAAGCTGGTTAATGTTTCCAAGCGCTACCCCGGCGGTCATGAAGCGCTGAGCAACGTCAGTTGCCAGCTTGCGAAAGGCGAGATGGCGTTCTTAACGGGGCGATCAGGCGCTGGCAAAAGCACGTTGCTGAAGTTGATTACCCTGGTGGAGCGCACCACGCGCGGCGAAGTGGTGCTGGATGGCCAGAACCTGTCGCGGATGCGGCGCCGGCAAATTCCGTATTTGCGCCGCAAGATCGGCATGGTGTTTCAGGACCATAACCTGCTCTACGATAAAACCGTGTTTGATAACGTGGCGTTGCCGTTGATCATTGCCGGCGAGCATCACGCCGAGACCGGGCGCAGGGTACGCGCCGCGCTGGACAAGGTGGGATTGCTGGGCCGTGAAAAAGAGTATCCCGTAACATTATCAACCGGCGAACAACAGCGCGTGGGTATTGCGCGCGCGGTAATAAACCGGCCGCCGGTGTTATTGGCCGATGAGCCAACCGGCAATCTGGACCCGGATCTGTCCCGGGAAATCATGGAGCTGTTTGAGTCCTTTAACAATATCGGCACGACGGTACTCATTGCGACGCACGATTTGGAGCTGATTAAACAGTTGCCGCACCGGTTGCTAATCCTGCATCAGGGCCGTTTAGTGGCGGATAGCACCACGGAAGATTTACTTCAAACCGCATAACGATAACATTGCGTACTCTTATTTTTCATTCCAGCATCACGTTTTAATTACATGCGCACAAACAAAAGCCGTCACCGCAAAAAGTCGCAAGCGCACCGGCAGCCGCCCACCTCGTCTTATGCCGAACATGAGGCCGAAGGCCGCACGCGCGCCAAGTCCCGTTCCCGATTCGGCCGCTTGATTGCCCACCATGGCTGGGTGGCAAAAACATCGTTACAGCAACTCCTGCAGACACCTTTATCCACTCTGCTAACCGCGGCGGTGATTGCAATTGCGCTATCCTTGCCTGCCGGTTTGTATTTGTTGTTGAACGACCTGCAAACGGTGGTTGTGGGTTGGCAGGGAACGGCCCAGATTTCCGTATTTGTAAAAAAATCGGTACCCGATGCTCAAGCAAAAAGTGTGAGTCTGCTGATAAAAGGCTGGGATGGGATTTCCGAAGTGCGCTTTATCAGCGCGGAGCAGGCTTTAGCCGAATTTCAGCAACACTCCGGATTTGGTGACGCGCTGAGTATCCTGAAGGAGAATCCATTACCAGCTGTACTGGTGATTACGCCAGCGCGGGAGTATTTGTCAGCCGATAAATTGCGGCCGCTCACAGACAAGCTAGGTCAATTGCCGGAAGTGGAACTGGTGCAGCTGGATCATCAATGGATCGAGCGGCTCAACACCATGATAGACTTGGGAAAACGCGGCGCGCTGATATTATCGGCAGTGCTGGCGCTCGCGGTCATGATCGTCATTGGCAACACCATTCGCCTGACGATTTACAACCGGCGGCAGGAAATTCTGGTCACCAAACTCATCGGCGCCACTAATCAGTTTATCCGCAGGCCTTTCCTTTATACGGGCTTCTGGTACGGAGTGAGCGGCGCGGTGCTTTCAATTTTATTGATATCTTTGCTGTTCTGGCTGATCAGTGGGCCGGTGAAATCCCTGGCCGGCCTTTATAACAGCCCGTTTCAATTGACCGGCCTGACAACGGGGGGCGCTGCACTGATGTTTTTGACAGCGGTAGGGCTGGGGCTGGTGGGTTCGTGGATTGCGGTAACCCGGCATATCCGGCTTATTGAGCCGAAGTAGTGCGGTTCGCCTGACTATTTATCTCCTATCTTACTGTTAGTTCACATGTTTTTTCTGCCTGAACTTTTGGAAGCCTTAGCACTCCTATCCGCTGAGTGCTAAAATTCCTTGGCGCTCGCAAAATTCGAGTGCTAAACTCACACCGACACAACATAACTTAGGGGTAACATGATGCCGAAAATCCATGCGTTAGATTTGGTGAATCCCAGCGGCAGTCTGGAGGCCTATATCCAGGCGGCCAATCAAATACCAATGCTGGAAGCCGCCGAAGAACGGCAACTTGCCGAACGTCTGCAACAGAACGGCGACCTGCAGGCGGCTCAGCAACTGGTTATGTCCCATTTGCGGTTTGTGATTCATGTCGCCCGGGGTTACAGCGGGTATGGACTACCCCAGGCTGATCTTATCCAGGAAGGCAACATTGGTCTTATGAAAGCCGTGAAACGCTTTGACCCTACCATGAATGTCCGCCTGGTGTCTTTCGCGGTGCATTGGATACGCGCCGAAATTCATGAATTTATTTTGCGTAACTGGCGTATTGTTAAACTGGCCACCACCAAAGCGCAACGCAAGCTTTTCTTTAACTTGCGGAAAAACAAAACCCACCTGGGCTGGTTCAGCCAGGCGGAAGTCGAAGCGGTTGCCAAAGATCTGAACGTCGCGCCTGAAATCGTGCTGGAAATGGAAAAGCGCATGAGCGGCCAGGATACCCCGTTCGACGGTTATGCCAACGCCAACGATGATGACGACTACAGCCCCGCCCCGGCAGGTTATTTACAGGACAACAGCCACGAACCGTCCATGTTGCTGGAGCGGGAAAACAGCGAAGTGGACAACAATGAAAAGCTGGCGCAGGCCCTGGATACGCTGGATGAAAGAAGCCGCGATATTCTGCAGCTGCGCTGGTTGGCGGAAAAGAAATTAACGCTGCATGACCTCGCTGCCAAATATAATGTGTCCGCTGAACGCATTCGTCAGTTGGAACAAAACGCCATGAAGAAAATGAAAGCGAGCCTGGCCGCATAATTCATTTGCTTGTTTTTGTGACATGTTGGACAAAAAAGCCGCGAATCGCGGCTTTTTTGTGCACCTGAGTAAACTAGAAAGCAGGTAACGCGAGGGTGCTATGACCCAAGCCGGGTCAATTTTCTAAATGGATCAAGTCTTTTTCAATGCTAAAACAAGCGGTTATGAAGAGTTTCTTTTTATGATTTGTTGGCGCCAAGGAATTTATACCGACGAAATTTTTCATGTAGAAAATAGGGTAATATCACGTATAATATTCGACATCTATCGCCAACCATAATAAAGCTTGCAAAGCCCACAATTTAATTTTCAATTATTATTTATAGATACAGGGGAGTTGTTATGCAAAAATTTAAGAGAAATTTTAATTGCTTAGCAGTTTTAGCATTAGTAGTCGGTTTGTCTGCATGTAGCTCAGGTGATGAGAGTCCGCCTCCGCCGCAAAGCGCAGCGATTAGCGCAACCAATGCGCAAGCTTTAAGTATCGCTGCAACTGACGCGAGTATTGAAGCGTCTGTGAACCAAGCGGCTAATCCATTTGGAGTATCGATTGCAGTTGACTCCACAACGGTGGCGGTATCCCAACAAATAGCAAACATGTTCCAACAGCAAAGATCACCAATTGGCGCAGTAGTTCTAACCGGAGATTGTGGCGGCAGTGTTGAAGGTCCCGATGATCAAACCGCTACCAGCGGAGTGATGTCATTTAACAATTATTGCACCAATGTGCCCGGTTACGGCAACATGACCATGAATGGAAATGTTGCGTTTTCATTCAGAGATCCAGTGTTAAGTTTAAACTATAATAATGTCCAAGTAAGTTTCGGTGGTCAAACCGAAACATTAAATATGTCGCTAACAGTGAATCTTGATACCGGTGATGTTTCATGGAGTTCAAGTTTTGCAGGTACCGGCGGGCAGCAACTCACAATATCCAACTTTGAAATAACTGGAACACCTTCGAGTGGCATTAACATTATTTCTGGCCGTGTGACGCACCCGAGTTTCGGCTATATTGACATAACTACTAGTTCGCCTGTTGTATTAACAGGGTGCGAAAATAACAGACCAATGAGCGGTACGATTGTTGCGCAAGGCAGCGGTGGAACAAGTGCTAGTATCACGTTTAATGGGTGTAACAGT
>Ga0209640_10003538_pt1 | contig 13643 bp, 10 predicted proteins | sample RifCSP10_1_FD_184018 | JGI IMG/M metagenome (GOLD analysis project Ga0209640, IMG submission 184018) | Soil microbial communities from Rifle, Colorado - Rifle CSP2_sed 10_1 (SPAdes) (version 2) | ecosystem: Environmental > Terrestrial > Deep subsurface > Rock core/Sediment | place: Rifle...
TACATATTCTTTTCCTTGTACACACCATAGGCTGTCGACACCTTGGCCTCCTCGTCGCACAGCAGCGAGAACGGAAGACTGTACTTGGCGATAAATTTCTGGTGGGAGGCCTCGTCGTCCAGGCTCACGCCGAGCACGAACGCGCCGGCCTTCCTGATCGCCGTTTCCGCATCACGAAATTCGCAGGATTCCTTTGTGCATCCCGGCGTGTCGTCCTTGGGATAAAAATACAGCACGACCGGGCTCCCCGTGACGTGCTTCAGCGTGACCATCCGACCTTCCTGGTCCGGCAATGAAAAGTCCGGTGCCTTGTCGCCGGCACCGACGGGCTTAGCCATGCTGGAGTGCTCCACCTGTCATGCGCAACCGGGCCGGATGGCGTTCGGGTCAGCGCGGTCCGCCACCGCCAGGACTACGAGCGGCACCGCGGTAGGGGTCCGGCTCTTTTTTGGGAATATTCGAATCGGGAGAACCGTACGGGCTTAATGCGGGCGAATCCCAAATGACCTTATTGCCCGGGGCCAGATTGGCAGCCTGCATAAAATGCTCCCTCGCAGCCCCGGTATCGCCCAGCTTGAACAAGACCAGGCCGAGGTTGTAATGGGCTTCTCCGGAATTGGGCGCCGACGACACCGCTTGCGCGAACAACGACTTCGCCTCATCGTACTGCCCGGCTTTGTAAGCGCCGGTCCCTTGCGACGCATATTGCTGCGCGGCTTGAGGCACGTTCGGCGCCAGCAGCAATGGCTCCCGTCCCTTGACCTTGGATTCGCTCGCACAGGCCGACAGGCCCCAGACCAGCAGCACAGCCAGCAGCGTCATCGCACTGATTCGTTGTGTGTTCATGAATGCACCCTCTTTCGGCTTTCCTCTTCGAACGTTTTACGATACAGGACATCCCACTCCTGGCTGCCCTCGATGATCTGCCGCGAATAGGAGGCCAGCCGGGCCCGGACGGCACGATCGACCGCCTCCTCCTGCGCGAGTTCGGCTGCCAGCACGCGCTTGATCTCGCGCAACGCCGCCGTGTCGTCGCCGGCGAGCTTCGCCGTCATGCTCTTCTTGATCGCGCCAAGAATGACGTGCGAAAGATGACTGATCTTTTCCTCGCTCAATAACATCGCGGTCAGTTTTCAGCAATCAGCCGTCAGCTTCGGAACTCGACCAGCATGTACTGAGAGCCGAGCGCTGATAGCTGACAGCTCTGCTTCACAGAATCACTCCACGATCTTTTGTCAACTGCTTTTTCACCATCACAAACATCTTCTGGTAGTCCACCTGCCCCTTTTCGATTTCGGATTCATACTTCTTCATCAGCGTCCGTACCTCGGCGTTCAGCTTATCCTCAACCGACAGCTCCTCCGTGATGGCATGATGCAGCGTCTGCACCAGCGCCTGGTGGGAACCGGCCAGCGTCACCACCTTCTGCTGCGTCAACTGTTGGGCGAGCGACTCGGCGATGTGCGCGACCCGTTCCCTGGACAGCTTCATGCCCGCTCCACCTTGATGCGCGTGGAACCCATCGCCTGCCGCAGCACGGTGGCGTCGCCGACGATGCGCCCGATGACGTTGACCCGGTCGGCCGGGACCGGGTCCGGTCCCATGCTCATGGGCGTCCGTCCGAAGAACACGGCCAGCATCTCTCCGGCCCCCCAGAACGCCACATCGCCGACCTTCACCTGCGTGGTCGCCGTTTCCCGGTGATCCTTCACTCCGGGAATTTTAAAATAGAACTCCTCGCCCCACATATTCATGGGCGCCTCGACCGGCAACGCGGCATAGACGCCGTCCGCCGTCCTGTTCGACTTCAGTTCGGCTTCCAGCTTGACCGGTCCGACGATGATACGAATGCGTTGCGGTGCTTGATCTGCCATAGGGGGTAAGTGGACGGCGCATCATCACAAAATGACGTGCTGACTCGCGGGATGCTAACTTGTTTCCCAGGTGAAATCAAGGCTGGCCCGCATTATTCATGAGCACTTCTGCTACAATCGCACCCTCGCTGTTGCGACAAGCCTGGCGGGAATATAAGCCTACTGGAGGCAAAGTACCTATCCGCCCGAAGCTTTTAGAAAGAAGCACTGGAGGGTTTTATCCTGCGGCATAATTACGAATCACCCCAGAATAGCCGCCGGCTCAACCGAAGGTTGGTATGGCGGTTCAAGCGAAGCTTGGTATGCTGGAATCCACCTTCATTTTCCTGAAAGGCGTCGGCGAATGCACCGAGCGCCGGCTCTGGGACGAGGGCGTCGCGACGTGGGACGCGTTTCTCTCCGCCCCGGCGCTCCCCGGCATCTCGCACGCGCGCAAAACGCTCTACGATGCGGACGTGGCGGCGGCGCGGGAGCATTTTGCCCGGCGCAACGCCCGCCATTTTTCCCGCTGCCTCAAGCCTCGTGATCAATGGCGGCTGTACGACGCCTTCCGGCCCCGCACGGTGTTTCTCGACATCGAAACCACCGGCACCGCGCCCCACGAAGGCGAGGTCACGATGGTCGGCCTCTACAGCGCCGGTCGCATGACGACCCTCATCCGAAATGAATCGCTCACCGGCCAGCGGCTGGCGGACGAACTGGACCAATACGACCTGATTGTCACTTTTTTCGGCAGCGCCTTCGACCTGCCGTTCCTGAAAACCAAGTACCCGCGCCTGCAGATCGATCAGCCGCACTTCGACCTCTGCTTCGCCGCCAGGCGGCTGGGCTATCACGGCGGACTGAAACAGATCGAGTCCACGCTCGGCATCGCGCGTCATGCCTCCGTCCAGGGCATGGACGGCTGGGAAGCCGTCCGGCTCTGGTACCAGTGGCAGGCGGGCGACGAGCAGGCCCTGTCCCGGCTCGTCACTTACAACGCCGCCGACACAAGGAATCTCGAACCGCTGGCGGAGCATCTCTATCGCGAGCTCGTGTTGCGCTATGGTCCTGCCGCTTTCCATGACAAACGCCCTTAATCTGCTCTGCCAAAAAGATTGACAACTCGACGGACCGGCAGGTAGCCTCACAGTTTAGATGCCCGCGTTTCATTGCACACGTACCCGACGATCCCCGTTCATCGGCGGCATCCTGCTGCTCGCACTGATGGTCGCATGCGGGGTTCCTCCGTCCCGCGCCGCCGATCTCAACACGCCCGAAGACGTCATTCGTCTCCTCGTCCGCGCGAACGCCGAGAAAGACATCGCCACCCTTTCGCGATACATGGTTCACGACACGGACGTGGTCGGCTACACCATCGGCGGACGGAAGTATGTCGGCTGGCCGGCCTTCGAGCGGGAGATGAAAGACGAATTCGACGCCGTGACCAGGCTCGAGATTCCGATCACGGAGTTGAAAGTGTGGCAGAAGGGCGACGTCGCCTGGTTCTCGATGGAACTGGACTACATCCGCTATGTCGGCACCGGCGCAGGCCAGTCGAGAATGTCACTCCCCCTGCGCGAGACCGGAGTGCTGGAGCGCCGGGACGGACGATGGATGCTGCATGTCTGGCATGAATCATCTCAACGCGGGCCGGCCCTCAAAGCCGTCAACCCGGGCGGCACCGCGTCCGCGCAAAAGATTTCCACCTCGTCCGAAACACCCGATTTCAGCGGCGAATGGGAGATCGAAGAAGAGGATAAATCCTACCGTGCGATGTTGGATAAGGCCGGCAACGGCACCTACACCCATAAAGGCGGAATTCTGAAAACCACCGGTTTCGCCAACCGTCTCTGGCAGGGCACCTGGCAGCAACCGGAGAACGACCGGGAAGGCGGCTTTGAGGTGCTGCTCTCCGAAGACGCGAAAGAAGCCAAGGGGATTTGGTGGTACTCTCGTGTCGGCGACCACAAAAACATTCCTCCGCGCGAGCACGGGGGAACCTACACCTGGAAGCGGCTGACACCGCCGCCAGCACACTAAACACGACCAGGCCGGATCACACTCAGGAGGAGAAGTTATGAACCGCGTGCTACTTGCAATACTGCTGACGATCCTGCCGGCGGGAACAGTCCTGGCCGACGGCGGCCATCACCACGGTGCCGCACCAGCCGTGCCGACGCTCAAGAACCAGGTGACGACACGAATTTCGGTCACCGAAGATACCGTTACACTGACGTTCGGTCCGATCGATCTACCCTCCCCGCACGAAGGGGATCTGGCCGCCAGCCTGCCCAGGCATATCTTTCAATTGCCTGAAGACAGATATATGACCGGCTACAAGTCCGAAGTGTTCACTCAGGACGGCAAGGCCCTGCCGCAGAACTATCTCCACCACATCCTGATGATGAACAACGACAAGCCGAGCGTGTCCTGCGACGGAGAGCCGCTGTTTTTCGCCGGCGCCGGCCTCGAATTGCTGGAAACCAGGTTCCCGGACGGTTATGGGGTCAAGCTCGAAAAGGGCAGGCATCTTATGTCGGTCGTCGCCTTCTATCATAAGGCGCCGCCGACAAAGAACGTCATGGCACGATTCACGATGTACACCACCAAGAAAGGCACGCCGGTAAAAGAGATGGACGTGTACCAGGTCGGCGTGAACATCGTCTGCTACAGCAAATTCTCCCAACGAGGGTCCGATCAAACGGATGAAGGCATCGAGATCAAGCCCGGCGTGTCCATCCACTCTGCGCCGCTGAAGTTCAAGATGGACGGCTGCGTGAAGTTCGCCTATCCCCACGGACACGACGAACTGCTTCTGATTACGCTGGACAACAAGACGACGAAGCAGACGCTGTTGCGGACGGTGCCCGATGTCGGCATGGACGGCACCTTCATGACGTTTCAGCCGCATCAGGTTTATAAGGATGCCGCGGGATTTTCCGTCAATACAAAGGATGAGTACGAAATGACGATGGTCCACCACCATCCAATCCACAATCCCAACGTGCAGCACGGTATGGGGAACTACCTGCTCTACATGACGCCGGGCGAATGCTCCCCGGCCAATATGGCGTCCTCCGTGCAGTAACGCACTCCCGCACTTGTCCGGGTTGATAAGCCCTGGTTCCGATGAGGAATCAGGGCTTTTTTATCTTTTCGATTTCATATCGATATCTATATATTGTGGCAAAATAGCTGCTTGACTACAGTATCTTGTTGTGGCATAGACTATGGCGTTCAATCGAAGCGCGTTGGACCAGAATCGAGCCTGCGCTATAGATGAATCCACCTCGTCTCAAAAAGCCCTATGCGTCGATGGGTTCGCCAAGTCTGGCGGCCGATTCATCTCAAGGCATCGCACTCTCCGATACAAAATCGCTTACCCTTCTGCTCATCCACGAGCAGGCCGAGGAAATCAAACAAACCACCATCTGCATGAGACAGGTGTATCCCGGATGCCGCGTTGAGGCGGTGTATTCTGCGGAGGAAGCCCTGGAATGGGGTCCCAAACAGGAGTGGGGCGTCATTTTGCTCGACGAGCAACTGTCGCACCGCAACGCGCTCGATCTGCTTCCCGAACTGCGGCGCCAGGCTCCGTCGTCGGTCATCATCGTACAGGCTGACCACCACGACGCAAAAACAGCTGCCAAGGCCATTCAAGCAGGCGCAGATCTCTTCCTCTATAAAAAGTCGCCGGCGTTTCTGACGGAATTGCCGATCGTCACCCGGGGCGTACTGGAACAGCGGACCCTGCAGAAGGAACTGGCCGCCGCCCGGGAACGGCACTCCTGCCTGGTCGAGCACTTCCCGGGTCTGCTCTATGAGCTGGATGCGGACGGCCGATTCGTGGCCATCGGCACCGGCGTTACGGCGCTCCTCGGCTATAGTTCCCAGGAATTGACCGGCACGCATTATTCGTCGCTGCTTCACCCGGATGAATGGCGACTCGCCCGGCACCATCTCCACGAACGCCGGACCGGCCCGCGGGCTCAGCGCGACAAGGCCGTGCGGCTCATTGGAAAGCATGGCGGTGTCGTGAAGGTCGCCTGCCAGACAGCCGGCCTGTACGGCTTGCAGCGGCAATTCCTGGGCACCATCGGCATCATCAAACAGGCAAGCGAAGGCAGTTCAACGGCATCCGCTCTGACACGTCCCCACGATCATGGGCGGCGCGCCGACCCTGCCCCCTTCTCCGCACCCGCCGTCAAAGAACCACGGGCGTTCTATCCCGACCGGCGTCGCGCCGGGCGCGTCTCCGTTCAGATGGAGGCCTCCCTGCACCTTCGCGATACTGCATTTCCAGGAGTCGTTCAAGATATCAGCCTGACGGACGTTTATGTGGTCCTTGACGTGGCTCCGCCCGTGACGCAAGACCAACCCGTCCGGCTCGATTTCTTTCTGGACGGAGCCATCCTGCAGGTTATGGGAAAGATTGCCGAGATCCGGCATGTGCCTGCGCAATCGGAGGCGCCACAGGGGCAGCAACGGCTCGGCCTCGCCATCCTCTATTCGGACCTGGGAGCAATCGAACAGCCGATTCTCTCCTCGTTGCTTGAGGAACTCCACGTCCAGCCCAGCTGTGCGAAGCTGACCATATTCCCTTCCTTATCCCGCAACGTCGAATCGCACTGACCAGTCGAACATCAAAAATATTCCACGGCCCGTTAGACTGTACAAAATTGGCCGGCGCATCTCTTTCGTTAGGTGAATGCCACAGGTTGTTGAAAAGACAAATAATTTTGCCAAACCAGACATGACTTGCTATAGTCGTCGAGCTTACTCCCTTCTCTTGCAAGGAGGATTTGATGCGGCACAGCGCCGGCATGGCCTCAAAGGCTCTTCCTGCGGATCCCAAGAATGCTACAGCGGCTTTGCCGACACCGATTCAGCCCCGCACGATTCAGCCGCGTCGCTATCAACGCGGAACTTTTTCTGTCCCCGTTTGCATTCAACAAGGCGCTCACCAGATACACGGCAAAACCATGGATTTCACGCCGGGCGGTCTGCGCTTGCTCTGCCGGAACGCTCAGGCTCTGGCGCCCGGCTCCGCGCTGAACATGACCCTCCAGTTCGGCGAGACGTGCAATCTCACCACCGCGGCACAAGTGGCCTATTGCCTGGAGTCATCCGCCGACAAGACATGCACCATGGGCATCCGGTTCGCGGGCCTGCGGGATTGGGAGCAAACGATCGTCCTCTCGGCGCTCAAGGAACTCTCTGAATCCGACCACTCCAGGCAAGCCTCGCTCATCACCATGCACGTCAGTGAAAGCGCTCTCGCGCAGGAGGCTGTTGCGCTCAGGACCGAGTCCGCTCAACCGTCATTCGTCGCCGCCGAACCGGTCATTCGTGAAACTCCTTTTCTGTATCCAGAACGCCGTAAGGCCCCCCGCCTCACGGTTCGGGCCCTGGTGAATATCAAATTCAACGACACGCTTCACAAAGCTACGCTTCATGACGTGAGCCTGTCCGGCCTCTATCTCACGTTCGACATGCCGCTTTCCGTCAATGCACTTCAGCCCGTTCAACTTGGATTCGCGAGCGACATCGGCGTCCTGGACATCCGTGGAACGATCCGCGGGATTCGTGAGGACACGCAGGAACAAGGCAACGGAGTGAGCACACCGGTGCTGGGCATCGCCATTCACTACCCCTCCTTGGATCCGGTCGAGGAGAAAGGGCTCGCCTCACTCCTGGAAGAGGTTCGCGAACATCCATCCGCCTTGAAACTGACCGTGTTCCTGGTTCCCCTGGAAACCGGTGACTTGTTGCTCGAAATCAGCTCAGCGAGTGCGGACACCGTTGACGTAACGCCAATCCATCCAGGCCAATCGCACCGGACCGACGCCCTTCCCGTCGATCGACGATTAGCCGGACGAGCGGACTTGGCACTCCCTGCGTGGCTGCGATTCACGCCTTCCGGCCTGGAGCAGCGGGTGCAGACCTCGAATTTCAGTGTCGGAGGCGCCAGCATTCGTCTCGTGACGCAATATCAGCCCCTTGAACGTCAGGTTGAACTCAAGCTTACATCACCAGAACACGTCATGGCCGGTGAACCGCTGCGCGAGATTCGCGTAGAGGCCGAGATCATGTGGATGATCCAGGACCGGCCGGCAACCTTCGGCCTGCCGGCCGAGTCATCCGATCGCACCTGCCGTCTCGGTCTCCGCTTCATCTACCCGGACGATGAAAGTCAACGCATGATCGCTCGACTGGTCGGAAAACTCCTCGTCTCCTCGCACCGCGTCGAGGAACGACGAGGCACCGATCGAGTCGTCAGCGCGCTGCTGGAGCACCGAAACCCACACGGGCAACGGATCGCCCTGTACCATGATCACCTTCGCATCCCTCTCCCGCCAGGCTCGCCCCTCATCATCATCTCCCCCGGTTACGGAGAAACGAAGAAGGAATATGTGGCCTTGGCCCATCACTTCGCCATCAATGGATGCCATGTCCTGCGGTACGACCATACGAACCATGTCGGGGAGAGCGAAGGCGATATTCTCCATTGGACGCTGACTCATATGTGCCGGGACCTCATCGCGATGCTGAACTTTGCAGAACGCGGATGGCCTGCGAGCCCGATTGCAGTCGTTGCCACCAGTCTGGCCGCCCGGGTCGCGTTGAAGGCCGCAACCGAAGACTCGCGGATCAAACTGCTGCTACTGCTTGCCGGCGTCGTGGATCTCCAGGCGACACTGGAGGCTGTCCACAACGAGGACTTGATCGGCACCTACCGGCTCGGAGTCCGTCGGGGAGTCGTCAATGTCCTGGGATTCAGCGGCAATCTTGACAACTTTTTGAACGATGCCATCAAAAACGGATATGCCGACTTGCCAACGACCCTCGCCGATGCCGGGCATATCCGAACACCGGTGATCCTCTTCACAGCCGAGCAGGACGCGTGGGTACGCTTGGAGTCCGTCAAAACGGTCCAGTCGGCATTGGGTCCCAACCTCAGACACCTCTATCTGATTCCCGAGGCCCTCCACCGCCTGCACGAGAACCCGGCCAAGGCATCGGCCGTATTCCGACAGTTGCTCTCCTGCTGCCTCGATGAGTTTTACCCCCTCACTTCCCAGGGAACCATCGTCGAGCCATCGCTGCGGGAGATTCGTCTTCAGGGCAGGCTGGAACGAGAACGGTCGCGCACCCAGCATCTCATGGCCAAAGGTGAAACCCTGGAATTCTGGCGGGACTACCTGGCGCACTTTCACTATATCGTCAATTCTTCCGATTACTGGCATCTCCTCGATCAGATCTACAGCCTGATCGGCTCCTGCGATCATGAAGAAAAGATACTGGACGCCGGATGCGGAAACGGCAACCTTGGCGCATTCCTGCTCATCAACAGGGCCTACGGCGCTCGCGCCTCGTCCAAGAACAGAAACCGACCCATGCATTACATCGGAATGGATTTTGTCCCGGCTGCGCTGACCGAAGCGGGCCGCAATTTTTTAAAAGTCCGCGCTGATTCCCAGGGCTCGCCACTCGCCGTGGTCGACCATCACACCCTCTTGAAGACTTCCCTGTGTCTGGCCGACCTCAATCTGCCTCTCCCGTTCCGTGACAACGAGTTTGACCGGGTGATTTCCAACCTGGTCATCGGCTACGTTCAGGATCCCCTCTACACACTCCGAGAATTGCTACGGACGTTAAAGCCAGGAGGACGCCTGATCATCACCAACCTGAAGCCCCACGCAGACCTCTCGCAAATCTACCGCAACTTCGTGGCGGCGGCTCGTTCGACCGAGGAAATCGAGGAAGCGCGGCAAGCCCTGAACAATTCCGGCAAGATCAAACAGGGCGAAAGCAACGGCATATTTCGGTTCTTTGACAAGCAAGAACTGGTCGTATTGCTGACCTCCGCCGGCGTTTCCCATCCTCGCATCTATTCCACATTCGCAAATCAAGCGTTTATCGCGGTTGCCGAAAAACCGAGCGCAAGTACCACCCTAGAGTCTCCGAAAAAGACTCTTCTGCGTGATTGACGAATGAACTTCTACGCCCTCAGCAGTCTCGTGAACGGGCTGTCCGCCACTGCGCTGGGGATACTTGTTTACTTCCGTTCCACCCGCAACCCCAAACATCTCACGTACGGGATGTTCTGCCTGACCGTCTCGCTGTGGAGCTACGCTTCCTTCGCCTGGCATTACACGGATTCACGGGAATTTGCCTTTCTGTTCACGCGCCTGTTGATGGCGGGCGCCATTCTGATCCCGATTACCTATCTCCACCATATCCTGGTTTCACTGGATCAACTGGACAAACACCGACTGCTGTTGAAGATCGGCTACGCATTGAGCGGCTTCTTTCTGCTGACCAATTGCACTTCATATTTTATCGCCGATCTGCAGCCCGAGCTGTCCTTCAAATATTGGCCGAAGCCGGGTCCTGCCTTCCACCTGTTCCTCGTGTGGTTCGTCAGTTACGCCGTGTATGCCATCTATTTGATCACCACTGAATATCGCCGAGCCACCGGCCTGCAACGCAACCAGTACCTGTATCTGCTGATCGGGTCTCTCATCGGCTACGGCGGTGGAGCCACAAACTTCCCCCTGTGGTACGGCATTGCGGTTCCACCGGACGGGACGATTCTCGTCTCGGTCTACACGGCGCTGGTCGCCTACACCATCATTCGTTTCCGATTGATGGATATCACCGTCGTCATCCACAAAGGTGTCGCCTATGGGCTCCTCCTCGCAGCCATTTTCATCCCTGTTTATCTGACCAGCGCCGCCAGCCAGCGCGTGAGCCTGTACTCGGCACCGCCCCTCTTTGCTGGCACACTGCTGTTCGCCTGCGGCCTCTGGGTCTTTTTGAAGAACCCGCGCGCGCTGACCAACGTCACGTTCGGCCTGACTTGTTCGGCGGCCTCGATCTGGCTCTTTAGTTTCTTCCTGTCCTATTCCGCCACCGATGAAACCGAAGCCAGGTTCTGGGGCAAATGCGTCTATGTTGGTGTCGTCTATCTTCCGGCACTCGTCTACCACTTCTGCGCCAGCCTGCTGCACCGGCGGACCCACAAACGACTGATCGTCAGCAACTACCTGATCAGCACAGTGTTTCTGTTGCTGATCCCGACCCCCTACCTCGTCAACAACCAATACCACTACTTCTGGGGGTACTATCCAGCGACGGGCATCCTGCACCCTGTTTTTCTCCTGTATTTCGGCGCCATCGGAGGGTTGTCGCTGTACCAGTTGTATCACGGCTATCACGTCACCAAGGTGCACAGCCCGACGGAGGCCGCCCGCCTGAAGTACGTTTTCTGGGCCTTCGCGATCGGCTACTTGGCCTCCCTCGATTTCGTGCAAAGCTACGGCCACGAGTTTTATCCGATCGGGTATGTGCTGACCTGCGTGTTCGTCCTGATCGTGACCTCCGCCATCGTCAAATTTCAGCTCATGGGCGGCGCGCTCATGCCGGCCACGCCCAAGATGCTCCCCTACCTGCAGGCTCTTGGTCTTGTCCCCTTCTATGCCGTGGTTCTGCTGCTCATCCGCCTGTTCACCGGTTCCATGCACTATCTGCTGGCCGGCATTCTGCTGGCTACGTTCCTGGCCTTCGCCGGTGTGCTGGCCGGGCTGCAGAAACGGATCGAGAAGACCATCGAGCGGGTGCTCTTCCGCCAGCGCTACGACGCCTACGAGACGCTGATTGAATTCAGTAAAGCGATGGTGACCATTCTGGACCTGAGCGCATTGAACAGCACCATCATGGACACGCTGGCGCGGGTGCTCGGCATCGAAAAAATCTCCGTTTTTCTGCTCGACAAAGAGCGGAACCAATACTCCCTGGCCGCCGCCCATGGATTGGATTTCGACGAGATGAAAACCGTCACATTTTCATCCAGCGCCCGTCTCCCCCAGCACCTTGCCCGCACGCGATCGATCGTCCTCCTGGAGGAATTACGGCAGGACCGGGACGACCCTTCTGAGCAGGCCGTCATCGACACCCTGCAGGTCCTGCACGCCGAATTGTGCATCCCGCTGGTCAACAAGGACCGCCTGATCGGGTTCTTCAATTTCGGGAAACGCGCCAGCCGCAGCATGTATTCCGAAGCCGACCTCGCCCTGCTGACCACGTTGGCACAAAACGCGGCGGTAGCGCTGGACAATGCCATGCTGTACGAAGACCTCCGCCGGTCCCGGCTGCTGATGCGCCGGACGGACCGGCTCCGCTCCCTGGAAACCATTGCCGGCGGATTCGCGCACGAGATTCGCAACCCGCTCACCTCCATCAAGACATTCGTCCAACTGGCGCCGGAACGCAAACATGACGACGAGTTCATCGAGCACTTCAGCCAGATCGTCCATGAGGATGTGCTCCGCATCGAACGCCTCATCCAGGAAATCCTGGATTACGCCCGGTACATGGAACCGAAGTTCTCCTTGGAAAACCTGAACGACATCGTGATCTCGTGCCTCTACTTCGTGGAAGTGAAGGCCGAGAGCAAAAACATCACCGTCGAAAAAGACTTCGTCCGCACCCTGCCGAGCATCATGCTCGACCGTCAGCAGATCAAGCAGGTCTTGCTCAATCTATTGATCAACGCCATGGAGGCCATGGGCGACCGCGGAGGGCGGCTGGCCGTGCGGACACGGGGGTTGAGCAAGCCGGACGGGGATTTCTGGATTCAGATCGAAGTGCAGGACACGGGACCCGGCATCGCCCCGGCCGATCTGGACCATATCTTCGATCCCTTCTATACGACCAAACATCACAGCGAAGAACGGGAAGGAACCGGCCTCGGCCTGACGATCGTCCATCAGATCGTCCAGGAACATCACGGGTACATCGAGGTCGAAAGCCAGCCCGGTCGCGGCACGACCTTCTTCATCAATTTGCCCATCCGGCAGCCCGAAGACCTCTTCGCCAGGGAGCGCATGGAACATGAAAAAACGGATTCTGTTGGTCGATGACGAAGCGGGCATCCGCGCGTCGCTGAAAGTTGTGCTGGAACCGGCCTATGAAACGCTCAGCGCGTCCACCGCGCAGGAGGGGCTGGACCTGTTCCGCCGCGAATCCCCGCATCTGGTGCTGCTGGACGTGATCATGCCCGGCATGGACGGACTGACGCTGCTGAAGACGATCCGCGAGGAAAATGCCCGCGTGCCGGTGATCATGCTCACCGGCACCAAGACCGTCAAAACCGCCGTGGAAGCCATGAAACTCGGCGCGGCGGACTACCTGTCAAAGCCGTTCGACGTCGAAGAACTCCGTCTCATCGTCGCCAAGACCCTCGAAACCGGCGAACTCGAGCAGGAAGTCCTCCAACTGCGCGCGCAGGTGGCGAAGCGCTACTCGTTCCACAATCTCATCGGGAAAAGTCCGGCGATGCAGGAAATTTACTCGAAGATCGAGCAGCTCGCCGATACCAGAACCACCGTCCTCATCACCGGCGAAAGCGGAACCGGCAAGGAACTGGTCGCCCGCGCGCTCCACTACAACAGCGCGCGCAGGGACAAGCCGTTCATCGCCATCAATTCCGCCGCCCTGCCGGAAACGCTGATCGAGAGTGAACTCTTTGGGCACGAGAAGGGATCGTTCACGGATGCCCAGGCCCGGCGCATCGGCCAGTTCGAGCTGGCCCACACCGGCTCGTTGTTTCTCGACGAAATCGGCGATCTGAGCCCTGCCACGCAGGCCAAACTTCTGCGCGTGCTGCAGGAGCGTGAATTCACGCGGGTGGGAGGGGCCCAGCCCATCAAAGTCGACGTGCGGATCATTACCGCCACGAACAAGCAGCTGGCGGATCTCGTGAAGCGGGAAGCGTTCCGGGAA
>Ga0209640_10003540_pt1 | contig 13638 bp, 11 predicted proteins | sample RifCSP10_1_FD_184018 | JGI IMG/M metagenome (GOLD analysis project Ga0209640, IMG submission 184018) | Soil microbial communities from Rifle, Colorado - Rifle CSP2_sed 10_1 (SPAdes) (version 2) | ecosystem: Environmental > Terrestrial > Deep subsurface > Rock core/Sediment | place: Rifle...
GCCGCGAAATGCTGGATCGTCCCGATCGGGCAGGAAAAGAGGGCGGAGGGACAGGCATAGCAGTTGAACAGCGGGGTGCAGACCCCTTTGAGAGGCCCCTGGTAGAGGGTGGCCGACAGGAACCCCTGCACGTAGGCGTTGGGCAGGACGGCCCCCAGCGCCTGGTAGACCCTTCGCCTTAAAAATGCCACGGGATCACCCGACCCCGATGCAGTGCAGTCAAAGGAGCGCGCCGTTGACGAGTGCCTTGACGAATTCTCCGCGGAACAGCCCGAAGGCAAGCAGGGTGACCGATGCGGCGGCCGTCAAGAGGAAGGCGAGGATTTTGAACTTCATCGGGCCCGACGGTTCTCTCTCGAGAAGTCTCCCCCTTTCGGATTACGCCCCGCCATAGGAGTGCAGGCCGGAGAGGACCAGGTTCACCCCCAGGTAGCACATGATCGTCGCCAGAAACCCGACGATCGAAAGGATCGCCGCGCGACGCCCGTGCCATCCCCGGGTGACCCGCGCGTGGAGGAACGCCGCGTACACGAGCCACACGATGAGCGACCACGTCTCCTTGGGGTCCCACGACCAATACGTGCCCCACGCGTAGTTCGCCCAGGCCGCCCCGGTGATGATCCCGGCCGTCAGGAACGGGAATCCCCAGATGATCGCCCTGTAGACCAGCTCGTCCAGGACCTTCGTCGACGGGAACCGTTGAACCACCCCGCCGGTCACCTTTCTCTCCTCCTGCTTCGCCTTCATGAGATACATGACCGCCACCCCGGCGGATACGGCGAATCCCGCATACCCCACGAAGCAGGTGATGACGTGCGCGTGAAGCCAGTAGGACTGCAGGGCGGGAACCAGCGGCTGGATGCTGCTTTCGTTCGTGAAGGCGAACAGCATGGTGCCGAAGGCGATCGGCATCACGAACGCCCCGAAGGCCCGGCTCCTGTATTTCCACTCCACCACCAGGTAGAACAGGTTGACCGACCAGGCGAAGAAGACGAGCGACTCGTAGAGGTTGGTCACGGGAATGCGCCCGATCCCCATCTTGTACGACTCGGCCCACCGGACGCCGATTGCGGCGGTCGACACGACGGCGGCGGCGACACATATCCAGGTCCCGATGCGGGCCAGCGTCTCTTTCTTCCCGTACAGGGCGGCTACGTAGTTGACGGACGCGACGCCGAAAAGCAGTGTGGTGATATCAAACAGACGGACGTTCAACATGGCAAGTCATCTCCCGGTTGCCTAACCGATACGGTGCGCGGTCAGGCACCGACCGCCTTCATATCGGCTTGTATTTTCTCAAATCTCTTTTCGAAGGCAAGCCTGTTCTTGTTCGTGGAGCCGGCGAGGACGACCTCCACGCGCCCATCGCCTCCGCGCGAGAGCCGGATCCAGAGCCGCTGGTGGGACATGAAGAAAGCGATCATGATCCCGATGACCATGAGCGTGCAGCCGACCCACACGATGTTTACCCCCGGGTCCTGGGCCACCTGGAGCCCGGTGTAGAAAATCTGGTCGACCCCCGCGAACGACAGGTAACGCGTGTCCCCCCGCTGGCGGTCGAAATTGGGGTAGGCCTTAAGAAGCCAGAACTCGGCCGGCGGCTTCCCATGCTTCTCGAGGACCACGAGAAGCGCGGGACCGAGCCCCTGGAAGTCGTTCTGGTAGTCGATCCCGCTCACCTTCCCGTACCCGGGGATCTCCACCTTCTGACCCGGGGTGAGGGAAAAGGTCTCCATCCGACCGCCGTCCGGGCTGTTGACCGCCACGGTTGCGCTTGCCGCCCCCGCGGGCCCGTAACTCGCCTGGTAGAACCAGATCCCCTTGTACTGGAGCGGGTCGTTCACCTCGATCGTCTTGCGCACGACCTCCCGCCCGCCCTCGATGACGCTCAGGTCCGAGGAATATTCCTTCGGCTGGCCGGTGGGGTAGAAGTCGACCCGGAACTTGTTGCAGCGCACCGCGAACCCGAGATCGACCTGGTTGGCCCCCCCCCGCGTCGGGATCGTCCGGACCGACTGCCCCTCGACGATGTTCGCGAACCCCTTGAACCCGAAGACGTTGCCGATGATGGCGCCGATGAAGATAATGATGATGGAGAGATGGGTCACGTAGACGCCGAAGCGGGAGACGACCCCCTTCTCGGCGTACAGGTGGAGCGTCCCGCTGTTTTCGGTCACGCGAGGCCTGGCGAAGGCGCTGCCCATCGCCGTCTTGTACGTGTCGGCCAGTTCCTCCATTCCCCCCTTCTTCTTCCACCGGTCGACGTGCGAGAGCGACTTCTCGAGGTTCTCGTCCAGGGTGGTCTTCGGATTCCGGACGACCTTGACGGTTCGCGGAAGCCTGTCGAGGGTGCAGCAGGAGAGGTTCACGGTGAGCAGGACCAGCAGGAGGAGGAACCACCAGGAGTGGTACATGTCGAACAGGTTCAGGGACTCGAACAGCCGGATCGTCCCGTCGCTGTAGAACTGCCGGTATTTCTCGAGCGGCTGGTTCTGCTCGATGATCGTCCCGATGATGGAGGCCACCGCCAGGATGATGATGACAAAGATCGCGAGCTTCAGGGAGGTGAAAAACTTCCACACCTTGTCCATCGGAGATTCCGTGCGCTTTCCCTCAACCATGGGAATTCACCTTCAAGCGATGAATAAATACCAAACCAACATTATACATGCATCGGCGGGGACGGATTTTGGGGAAAGAAACCGGAGAGGGGAACCGGCCCCCTCTCCGGCGCGAATCGTAAGAAAAACCCCGTTACTTCTTGTGGCACCCGTCGCACTTGGTGGTCGGAGCCTTCTTGCTGGCGTCCTTCTTGTGGCAGTCCTTGCACTGGGTATGGTACGCTTCCTTCAAAGCCACCACTTTCCCTTCGGCCGCCTCCTTGTGGCACGCCTGGCACGCCTGCTCCTTGCCCTTCTCGTTCTTGTGGTGGCACACCTGGCAGTCCTTTGCCCTGGTCGTGTGCGCCTTGTGGTCGAAGACGACCGGTTCCTTCGTCTTCTGGATGTGCTTGATGGTCACCTTTCCCGCGGGAGCTTCCGCGCTGATCACCAAGCCGGCCGAGAAGGTCACTGCCACGATGATCGCCATGAGAGCCGCGAACTTCTTCATTCGGTTTCACCCCCTTCCGTGGTGGATTCATAACCGCAGATTGCATCTCGCGCACCGCTCGGATTCCTTGCGGGCGCAATCCTCGTCGTATCGCTTCTGGACTTCCCGAAACGTTCGCCGGCTCTCCTCCGGGGGAAGCCGGGGGGCCTCCCTCCGGACCCTCCATTCCGGCCGGTCCTCGATCTGGGGTTCGGCCGCACGCCGGAACCGGTCCTCGAACCGCGCTTTCCTGACTTCTTCGACGCAGAGGTCGCCGTAGATATTCAAGGCGGCCGCCCTGCCGGACGCGGATGCCTCGACCACCGTGCCGGGGCCCCCCACGCAGTCCCCGGTCACATAGGCCGGAATTGTAGATAGCTTCCCGGAAAAAATCAACCGGGAAAAATTGCGCCCGGGATCGATGCTTTCCTGCCTCGCCGCGGGGGGGAAAAAGTCCTGAGCGGGACGGCTCCCGATGGCCGAAATGACCGTCTCCGCGGGGATTGCGAACTTGCTGCCCGGGACGGTGCGGGGAACGATCCTCCCCTTCTCGTCATAGTCGATCCGCTCGACCCGGAGCGCTTCGATCCCGGCCACCCGGCCGTCGCGCTGGAGGAAACCCTCCACTGCCGTCCCGGGAAGGATTCTCACGCCCTCCGCAGCCGCCTCCTCGACCTCCCACGGATAGGACGGCATCGAGTCCCTGGACTCCAGGCACGCCATCGTGACTTCCTGCGCGCCAAGCCGGACGGCCGTCCGGGCGGCATCGAGCGCGACCTTTCCCCCTCCGATCACCGCCACGCTCCCGCGCAAGGGGGCCGCCTGCCCTTCCCGGGAGCGGGAGAGAAACGTCAGGGCGTCGAAGAACCCCTCCGTTTCGCCCCCCGTGAGCGGAAGGCGCACGGGTTCCCCCGCCCCGGCCGCGAAAAGGACCGCCTCGAAGTTTTCCCCGGCGAGACTTTCGAAGAAGAGGTCCCGCCCGAATTTTTTCTCGCCCCGGAAGTCGACTCCGCGCGCGAGGATCGTCCGCACGTCGGACCATAGCGCCTCTTTCGGGAAACGGAATTCGGGGACGGCGTACCGCATCATCCCCCCCGGCTCGGCCTCCTCGTCGAACACGGTGACTTTGCACCCCAGGCGCGCCAGGGTGTCCGCCGCGCAAAGCCCCGCGGGCCCCGCTCCGACCACGGCGACCTTCGGCCTGCGCATCCTTTCGGCGACGGGAGGGGAGGGCAGGAACGCAGCGGCGTACCCGAGGTCGGCCGCGTACCGCTTGATCGCCATGATGGCGATCGGCGCCCCGTACTCGGTGCGGACGCATTCCTGCTCGCACGGGTGGGGGCAGGCCCTGCCGCAGAAGGCGGCAAAGGGGAGCTTGTCGTGGACAAGGGCCAGGGCTTCCAGAGGACGCCCCTCGCGCACCAGGGCGATGTAGTCGGGGACATTGATGTCCGCCGGGCATGCCTTCTGGCAGGGTGCGGCCGGCTCCCCGGCGCCGCGGCCTGCGTCGAGCCAGGCCAGGTACCAGATCAGCCCGAAGGCGACGAGGAGGAACGCGTGCCCCGGGGTCGGCCCGCGCCAGGTCCCCTGGACCAGACCCGCCGTCAGGGGAAGCAGGGATGCCCAGAAGACGCCCGCGAGATACCGGCCGCTGTAGAAATGGCCTGCGCCGGGGTAGGCCAGGGACAGCCGTGCCGCGTTCCGGCGGATCCTCTCCCGGTTGATCTCCCAGAGGAGGCGGTCGCGCTGCTCCGCCTTGCCGGAACAGCGAAGGCACCTTTTCTCCTCCCCCTTGCGCTCGACCTCGCAGAGCAGGCAATCCTTGTACCCGGACTGAAGGAGCTTTTCCGGACGGAGGAAATCCATAACCTTGCTATTCTGCGGCAGTCACAAGTTCGGAAGCAAGACAGGAAATGTCGGGGGCGGATAGGTGCAGATAGACCATGGTTTCGACCATCCCTGTCCATGTTTGCCTTGCGATTCAATGTTTCCAGGTTTCCTTCCCGGCATGGGGAATCGGGAGGTGGCCCAAGAGTGTGATAACGTGCTGTGATAAAAAACCATAAAAGATGAAAAGCGGATTCCGGTTTTGGCCGAAATCCCCTTGTTTTATGCTGGCGTCCCCAGGGGGATTTGACCGCCTGAGCCTCTGGCGGTCCACACCTCCGGCCTTTGCGGCCGCGGCTTCCGGCTGACGCGCTCCTGAAGTCGCGCTTTTCGGGGACATTCCTTGACTCGAGTTTTCCGTTGAAGGAGTGTCCCCGCATATACGCCGTCGCCGGTTCAAATCCCTGAGGGACGGTGGGAACAAAATGGCGTCCCCAGGGGGATTTGAACCCCCGTCGCCGCCGTGAAAGGGCGGTGTCCTTGGCCGGACTAGACGATGGGGACGCGCAAAGTGGTGAGCCCAGTAGGAGTCGAACCTACGACCCTCTGATTAAAAGTCAGATGCTCTACCAGCTGAGCTATGGGCTCCCCGGAAAAACTCTATGGTAAAGGCCGGCAAACAGAAGTGTCAAGCGCGGAATGGGTTCTTCCGCAGGATGGTCTGGTTCCGGTCGGCGCCTACGGAGATCAGCGAAACCTCCACGTCGGTCAGCTCCTCCAGCCTCCGCACGTACCGCTGAGCGGCTTTCGGAAGGTCGCCGAACTCCCGGGCGTCCGACAGGTCCTCCTTCCACCCCTCCAGCTGCTCGTAGACGGGCACCGCCCTCTCGAACTCGGAGAGGGTCAACGGGACATCTTCCCGCCGGACGCCGTCGATCTCGTACGCGACGCACACAAGGAGTCGGGGAAAGCCCGAAAGGACGTCGAGCTTGGTGAGCGCTATGCCGGCGAGGGCGTTCAGCCGGTTCGCGTACCGGACGACGGGCGCGTCGAACCAGCCGCATCGCCTCGGACGCCCCGTGGTCGATCCGTACTCGGAGCCGCGGGCCCGGATCTGCTGGCCCTCCTCGTCGAAGAGTTCCGTGGGGAACGGGCCGCCTCCCACGCGGGTGATGTAGGCCTTGGCGACGCCGATCACCCCGCTGATCCTCGTCGGGGCGACGCCCGCCCCGGTGCACAGGCCGCCGGCCGTGGTGTTGGACGAGGTGACGAAAGGGTACGTCCCGTGGTCGATGTCCAGGAGGGTCCCCTGCGCCCCCTCGAAGAGGACCTTGGCCCCCCGGTTGATCTCCTCGTTCAGGAAGAGGGAGGTGTCGATCAGGAACGGACGGAGGCGCTCCCCGTAGGCGAGGTATTCGTCCCGGGTGGACCCGAAGTCGATCTCGGAGGTGTCATAGTAGCGTTTCAGGAGAAAGTTCTTCAGCTCCAAATTGGCGCGAAGCATTTCCGAAAAGGTGTCGGGGTCGGCCAGGTCGCATGCCCGGATGCCGGTGCGGGCGATCTTGTCCTCGTAGCAGGGGCCGATCCCTCGGGCCGTCGTGCCGAGCTTCCGGCTCCCCAGCTTCTCCTCCCGCGCCCGGTCGAGGGCGATGTGATACGGGAGGATGATGTGGGCCAGAAGGCCGAGCTTGAGCTGAGAGTCGTCCTTCAGGTAGTCGCGGGATTTGAGCTTGTCGATCTCCGAGAGGAGGACCTTGGGGTCGACGACCACCCCGTTCGCGATCACGCACTTTTTCCCCGCGTGCAGGATCCCGGAAGGGATCAGGTGGAAGATGAACTTCTCCCCCCGGACCACGAGCGTGTGGCCGGCATTGTTCCCCCCGGTGGCGCGCGCGACCGTGTCGGCGAACTCCGAGTAGATGTCGACGACTTTCCCCTTGCCCTCGTCGCCCCACTGGGCGCCGAGGACGATGATGTTCTTCATCGATTCGCCTCTTTTCCTAGAACATCAAATATTTCGCGGAGGTGATGTTCGGAAGCTTGCTCAGCTGCGCGAGAACCTTTTCCGGAACCGGGTTGTCCACGTTAATGAGGGAAACCGCCGTACCCCCGGGCTCCTTCCGCCCGAGCTTCAAGCCCGCGATGTTGATCCCCTTCTCGCCCAAGAACGTCCCGACGCGCCCGACCACGCCGGGGACGTCGAGGTTCTGCAGCATCAGCATCCCGCCGGCAAGTTCGGCGTCGATCGGGAACAGGTTGATCTTCACGATGCGGGGGGTGGTGCCGAACACCGTGCCGGAAACGGAGGCCTCCCCCTTCTCCGTCAGGGCAATCACCCGGATGAGGCTCGTGTAGTCTTCCGTCTTCGCGGCGGTCGCCTCGACCACCTTGATCCCGCGCTCCTCGGCCACCATCCGCGCGTTGACGAGATTCACCTCCTCGGTCTGGTACTGGAGGAGCCCTTTCAGCACGGAGATCGTCATGGGGGCCGTGCCCAGCTTGCCGACCTCTCCCAGGTATTCCACCTTCAGTTCCTTGATGGGCGAATCCAGAAGCTGCCCGTGGAACGCGCCGAGCTTCTCGCACAGGTCGAGGTACGGCTTGAGCGTAGGCAAGAGCTCCGCGGACACCGAAGGGAAGTTGACGGAGTTGCGGATCGTCCCCTTCTTCAGGAAATCGCAGATCTGCTCCGCGATGAGGACCGCCACCTTCTCCTGCGCCTCCGTCGTCGCGGCGCCGAGATGCGGCGTGAGGATGAGGTTCGGGTGCTTGAGGAGCGGGTTATCCGGCGGCGGCGGCTCCACCGGGAAGACGTCGAGCGCCGCGCCCCTCACGTGCCCCGACTCGAGCGCCGCCAGGAGGTCCGGCTCGTTGACCAGGGCGCCGCGAGCGCAGTTGATGAGATAGACCCCCTTTTTCATCTTCGCGATCGAGGCCGCGCACACCATGTTCTTCGTTTCGGGCGTGAGAGGGGTGTGGAACGTGATGAAGTCGGACCGTTTGTACAGATCGTCCAGCGGGACGAGTTCGACACCCAGCTTCCCCGCGTCCTCCTTGCTCACGTACGGGTCGTACCCGATCACCACCATCTTGAGACCCAGAGCGCGCTCGACGACCACCTTGCCGATGTTCCCCAGGCCCACCACGCCAAGGACCTTGTCGGTGAGCTCGGTCCCCATGAACTTGTTCTTCTCCCACTTCCCCTGCTTCATCGAGGCGTCGGCCTGCGGGAGCTGGCGCGCCATCGACATCATCAGCGCGATGGCATGCTCCCCCGTGGTGACCGTGTTCCCCCCGGGGGTATTCATCACGACCACGCCCTTCTTGGTGGCCGCCACCTTGTCGATGTTGTCGGTCCCGCTGCCCGCCCGTCCGATCACCTTGACCCGGGAGACCTTCTCGAAGACCAAGGCGGTCGCCTTCGTCGCGCCGCGGACGACCACGCCGTCGTAGTTGTCGATGACCGCGGCAAGCTCCTCGGGCGTCATCTTCCCCTTGACGTCTGCCTCGATCCCTTCCTTGGCGAAAACGTCAAGACCCACCTTCTGCAAGTTGTCGAGGGCCAGAATCTTCATTCCCGAATTCTCCTTTTGCCAGTATTTACGCTGCGAGGATTTCCATCGTGGGGGGAGGCATATTCGGCGGCGCGCCGGGCGGCGCCGGGGCAGGGCCGGGGGCCGGGGGATGCCCTTTTTCCATCGAAACACCTCCGGGAATCGGGGGGGTAAAGCAAACAACCTTTATCAAAGGCGGGAGGGAAAGTCAACCGCCGGAGCGGACCGGTTTCCAGGAAAAAATTAGGGCAGGGGGATTGTGTCCCCCTGCCCAGGAAGTCCCGGCCCTTTTGGGGCGGGACCGTCCTTTACGCGAAAGATATAATGCTACCACACTTCCGCAAGTTTCAACAACTTATTTTCGTGTCCCGTTACTTCTTCCCTGCCGGAGCCGCAGGAGGAGCCGCGGGAGGAGTCATCTCTTTCTTCATCGGCTCCGCCACCTTCGCGGGGGCTTCCTTCTTCGCCGCCTTCTTCGCGGGGACCTTCTTCACGCTCGATGCGGTGTCGCCCTTGTAACTCACGGTCACCTTGTCGCCGACGCTGATCCCCTCGAGCTTCACCTTCTCGCCAGCCTTCAGGTCGACCAACTCTTTTTTCCCCTTCACGGTGAAGGTCCCGGCGGCTACGTCGACCGCCTCGACCGTGCCGGTGAGCGGGATGGCCTTCGCGGCTTTCTTGGCGGCCTTTGCGGGCACGGCGGCTTTCGCAGGCACCGCCGCCTTGGCGGGAACCGCCGCCTTTGCGGGCTCGGCGGCTTTCGCAGGCTCCGCCGCCTTGGCGGGAATGGCGGGAACCGCCGCCTTTGCGGGCTCGGCGGCTTTCGCAGGCTCCGCCGCCTTGGCGGGAACCGCCGCCTTTGCGGGTTCGGCCGCCTTTGCGGGTTCGGCCGGCTTGGCGGGTTCGGCTTTCGTTTGGGCCAGTGCCACTGCCGAAAGCGACAGGACGAACATCAGGGCGACGAACACGGAGAACAGCTTCTTCATCGCTATTTCCTCCCGTACGGAGAGATAGAGTGCATACCTTTTCTTATACTCAAGTTTGGTGCCAAAACGGGAGGAAGGAAATTTCAATGGATATCAAATAGATAGAAAATCCTGCCGAAGGAGCGGAGGGGCAAGGATTCCCCTTTTGGGGAACAGGTTCCCCGGATGGGGAGCCTCGCGCCGGGAGCAACCCCGGAAAACCGGGTTACGGCGGGATGATCCCGAATTTCTTCAGCCGGTACATATAGGTCTTGTAGCTCATTTTCAGCAATTCCGCCCCACGGGTATGGACTCCCCGGGACCGCTCCACGGATTGCCGCAGCAGTCTTTCCTCGAGCTTTTCGAAATCGACTCCCCCGGGGGGCAGGTCCGCAATCCCGGAAATCCCCGTCTCTCCCTTTTCCTCTCCCGACCGATTCCGGAATGGACCGGGCGGACGGGCCGGCCGGATCCGGGACTGCACTTCCGTATCCTCCCGCAGTTCGGAGGGAAGCTCCGCCGGGCCGATCCCCCCCCCCTCGGCAAGGACCACCGCGCGCTCGATCACCGAGGAGAGCTCCCGGATGTTTCCCGGCCACGGGTAACGCACAATGAGGCGCATCGCCTCTTTGGAGATCTCCCGCACCGGGGGAACACCTTTCTCCCCGTGCTTCGCGAGGAGATGCCGTGCCAGAGCGGGGATGTCGGAGATCCGCTCCCGGAGCGGGGGGAGGTGGAGCGCCAGGATGTTCAGCCGGTAGAAGAGGTCCGCGCGGAACCTCCCTCCCCTCACCTCTTCCTCCAGGTCCCGGTTCGATGCCGCGATGATGCGGACGTCCACGGTGATGTTCATCTTCCCCCCCACGCGCCGGATCTCCCCGTCCTGCAGCACGCGGAGGAGTTTCGCCTGGGTTTCCGGGCGGACCTCGGCGATCTCGTCGAGGAAAAGCGTCCCTCCCCTGGCCGCCTCGAACAGGCCGATCTCCCGGCGAATTGCTCCCGTGAAGGCGCCCCGTTCGTGGCCGAACAACTCGCTTTCGAACAGGCTGTCGGGAAGGGAGGCGCAGTTGACCGCCAGGAACGGGGCGTGGCTTCGGCCGCTGAGCGAGTGGATGTTCCGGGCGACGATCTCCTTCCCGGTCCCGCTTTCCCCGGTCAAAAGGACGATGGCGTCGCTCCGCGCGATCCGGGGCAGAATCCGCTTGATCTCCCGGATGGCGGGATGGTCCCCGATGATGGAGGCGGCCCCCGGGAAGAGGCGCTGCGAGAGCACGCGGTGCGACTCCTTGAGCCTGAGGTTCTCGATCGCCCGCTCGATGATGATCAGGAGACGGGCGCGGTCGACCGGCTTCTCGAAGTAGTAGAACGCCCCCCTCTTGATCGCTTCCACGGCGGTCTGGACCGTCCCGTACGCGCTGTTCAGGATGATCGGAATACCGGGACTTTTCGCCAGGATGGCGTCGATCAGATCCTCCCCGGTCATTCCGGGCATCACGAGATCGGTCAGGACAAGATCGAGATGCTCTCGCTCCAGGGTGTCCAAGGCCTCCTGCCCGCTCCCTGCGAGAAGTGTCCGGTACCCTTCGTCCGTGAGGATCGACCCCAGGATCTCGCGCTGGTTCCTCTCGTCGTCGACGACGAGGATGGTCCCCTTCATCCCATCCCCCCCGGAAGGAACACGCGGATAAGCGTTCCCCTCCCCGGCTGCGAATCTACCACGATTTCGCCCCCATGGGCCTCCACGATCTTGCGGGTGAGAACCAGCCCGAGCCCCAGGCCGGAGGTCTTGGTCGTGAAATAGGGTTCGAAGACCTTGTCCCGGTCCGTTTCCGGGATTCCCGCCCCGGTGTCGCCGATCACCAGCACGTACCGCCCGTCGCCCGAGGGGCCGGCGGCGGCAAACAACTCCCCCCCGTCCGGCATCGCGTCGATCGCGTTCCCCACGAGGTTTACGACGGCCCGCCGGGTCATGTCGGGATCGACGGCAATCGGGGAGGCCTCGCGAAACTCGCGCCGGACGGAAATCCGCTGGATCCGCAGCCGGTCGGAGGCCATCCGGAGCACGCTCTCCACGATCTCCGGGACGTGAACGGGCGCCCTCTGCGGCTCCGCCGGCTTCCCGACCATGACGAAGTTGGTCACCAGATCGTTCAGCTTCTGGGTCTCCTCCTTGATCCGCGCGATGATCTGCGCCTTCTCCGCGGCGGCTTCGGGGGTTTGCCCCTCGGTCAGGACGTCGAGGCGGTCGACCGCCAGACCGATGAAGTTCAGGGGATTGCGGATTTCGTGGGCGACGCCGGAGGAGAGGCGCCCCAGCTGCGTCAGGTATTGGGACTCCCGGACCCTCTCCTGCAGCTCCAGGTTCTGCCGAAGCCGGGAGATCATCTCGTTGAACGAGCGCGTCAGGCGCCCCACCTCGTCCTTCCCCAGGACCGGTTGCTCCTGGGACAGGTCCCCGGCGGCCACCTTCTCCGCCGCGAGAGCGAGGCGTTCGAGGGGCCGGACGTAATGCGAGGAGATGCTTACCGCCAGGGCCAGACCGACGGAGAAGATCAGCAGCGTGCTGACCAGCCGGAGGTAGAGGTTCTTCCGGATGGGCTCGGTGAAGTCGTCGATCTGCATGCGGACGTGGATCAATCCCAGCGTGTCCCCCCCCACCTTCACCGGAATCACCAGGTCCTTCGACCGGAGCTTCTCCTCCCCGGGCTCGGGCTCGTCGCCGAAGGTCGCGTTGATGATCAGCTTCTCGCGCGGCAACCGGATCTTCGCCGCCTTCCCGATCGCCTTGGGGTTCGTGCTGTCGATGACCCCCATGTCCTCCCCGACGATCGAGACCTCCCGAATCCCCGACTTCTTGAGGGACTTGACGTAGGCCTGGAGCCTGTCTTCCTCGGAGGTGGCCGGCGCGGTGAGCTGGCCGACGCTCACCTGGATGGCGTTGGAAAGTTCGAGAAAACTCTTCTCGAGGTCCGACTTGAGGCTTTCCCGGCCCCAGTAGTACGGGATGAAGACGATCCCTATCGAACAGGCCAATAGGATCAGCATCACCATCGTCAGCTTGAACCGCAGGCTGTGGTCCCGGATCCACGACTGAAAAAACCTCATGGGAATCTCCTCATGAAAACGGCCCCCGGGAGGATGTCCGCGGGGGCCGATGATGCATTCGAGGCCGCGTCACCCCTGCAGGGCGGGGACCCTGCCCGGGACCGGCAGAGGCCCGAAACCGGCCCCCGCAAACTTCTCCCTCACGTCGCGCGAGAGTCGCGCCACCCTTGCCCGGTACGTCTCCACCGCGGTCGGGGAGTACCGCGTCGTCTCCGTGCCGGAGGAGGAAACCACCGCCACGAAAACCGAGCCGTCCTGTGCCTGCGTTGCCGTGGTGGTTCGGGACACCTTTCCCTCCTCGACCAGGTCCGCGGTCACGGAGCCGGCTCCGTCGTCGCGGATGCGAAGCGTGGAGACGAGGGAGCCCGCGCGATAATGCGCGACGGTGGCGACGGTCGCTCCGCCTTCGCGGGCGATCGTCATCACTGCACGATCATCCCCCTTTGCATACACCCGGGTCTGCGGGCCGCTGACGATGGGGTTCTCTCCGCTCCAGAACTCGATCAGGTTGAATACGGCGAAGTCCAGGAATCCGGCGATCCCGTACGGTATGATGAGAAGCCAGGTAACGGCGCTGCGAACGTACTTGTCCTCGACCGACTGGTTGATGTCGTACAGCTTTCGGGTCAGCTGGAACTTGCCGAAACACCCCGTGGAAAACACGACCCCCACCGACACCACGAGCACGAGCGCCACCACTTTCCCGAGACGGCTTTTCCCCATCTTCTCCTCCTTGTCGTCGGAATCGGATCTGGATCATTGTAAATCCCGGCGCGAACTCCTTCAATACGACAGAATCCCCCCCGATGCCCAGGTCGACGATCGTCCCGGGTTCTTCGATCGCCCTCTGGATCAACCCGACGGACTGGTGGCACGCCCCCTCAGCCGATCGATCGGGAAGACGACATTCGGGTCGCGACGGTCACTTCCCGGCCGGGCCTAGTGTACCGTTTCGTAAATAGCTTGACGCACCGAGAGCGTCGATGCGCCGCGCCAGCAAGGCGCGCGACTGAGGATGGGGGGGACACTCCCACCGGGGACATTCCTGATTCATCTCCGGGATGCGGGAGAGGAGTGTCCCCGCCCATCAGGAGTGT
>Ga0209640_10003541_pt1 | contig 13637 bp, 18 predicted proteins | sample RifCSP10_1_FD_184018 | JGI IMG/M metagenome (GOLD analysis project Ga0209640, IMG submission 184018) | Soil microbial communities from Rifle, Colorado - Rifle CSP2_sed 10_1 (SPAdes) (version 2) | ecosystem: Environmental > Terrestrial > Deep subsurface > Rock core/Sediment | place: Rifle...
CCGGGATCCGCTGGCCATCGCGAAGTAGACGGCGAGCCCGGCGGCCTCCCGGTCGAGCTGCCGGTACCGCTCCGGCACCGCTCCGACCGTGACCGCCATGTCGAGGACGTGGTCGTAGAGCGAGAAGTCGTTACAGGGGACATGATCGAGCCCGCTGCCAGCCTGAACCGCCCAGCTCCCCTTCCGGATGGCGCGCGCGGCGGCCAGCAGATCGCCCGCCGTCGCGTCGGCGGACCAATACCGCTCGAGCGCCAGCTTCAGCTCGCGGTTCGGTCCGATGCGCGGGAAACCGAGGTTCGCAGCGATGACCACGCCCGCTTGTCGAGCAAGCTCCATGCCTCGCGGCAAGTTCTTGCTACGCGAACGAGTCGGGCCTGGCCGCGCGGCTGGAGACCCGGCAGGCGTGCCCCATGTGTGGCGGCCCTGCCTCATCTCCACGAGAGATCGCCGCTCGGCTGCGATGGACAAGTCGCGGCAAGCGCAGAGATATCACATCCGTCACCAGAGAGAAGGCGCGCTGGCACGGGCGATGCTCGCCCTGTTTGCCGCTCCGCCTTCTTCACCAGCAATCATACGGTGCCCGACCGCACCGGGGACATGAGATGGACAACCACTTGTGGGGTGTTGTGCTCGCCGGGGGCGGGGGTGTGAGGCTGAGGGCGCTGGCCCAGCGGATCTGTGGCGACGACCGCCCGAAGCAGTATGTCGTAGGGAGTGCCCAGGACCGGCCGGCTTGGGTTCTCACGTCGGACCTCGCCGCATCATGACGACCAAAGGAGGAATCCCATGCCGACTTACGTGGTGCTGACTCGACTCACGCCCGAGGCCGTGAAGACTCCGGGCGAGCTGAAGCGTCTGGAGAAAGTGGTGGCCGATCACGTCCGGCGCGACTGCCCCCAGGTGAAGTGGGTGGCCAATTACGCGATCCTGGGGCCCTATGACTACATGGACATCTTCGAGGCCCCCGACGAGACCATCGCCGCCAAGGTGGTGATGATCATCCGCTCGTACGGCCACGGGCAGACCGAGACCTGGACGGCCATGCCCTGGGAGCGGTTCGAGATCGTGCTCCCGAGCTGAGCCAGGGACACGGGAGGGACTATGAACAGCATGGCGAGGAGTATCTGGATGGCGGCCCTTACCATCGTCGCGGTCGTCGCTCCAGCGGCTCCCGGCTGGAGCGACGCCCGGGAGGGCAAGTACTCGGGCACGGTCGTCGCCGTGGATCAGTCCGCCGGGACGATCGTCGTCGAGGGCATGGGTCCTTGGCGGGTCAAGGAGGGCGTGACCCAGGTCGAGCGCCGCACCTTCGGCGTGGGCCCCTCGACCCAGTTCATGCGGCTCAAGCGCGCGACCGGGCCGGCGCCGAGTGGCTGGGTGGGAGATTTCGTCGAGAGCGCGCTCCCTGGCTGGCAAGTGAAGCCAGGAGACTGGGTGATCGTGACCCTCGAGCCCGACGGCAAGCGAGCCGCCGCGGTCCGGATCGCCGTCTGGGAGCCCAGCGCGCTCTGAGGGCCGCCGCGCCGCCGGGGGCAGGGTCGGTCCTGGGCGCCGACCATGGCGGCCGCCTCACTCGGGGCGGAGCGCCAGAGTGCCGTCGGCGGTGAGCTCGACGCGCGCGCCGAGTGGCTGGCTTATCCGGCGGAGCATGCTCCCGAGCCACGCGGCATCGCCCGGAGTGGCGCGGTTGGCTCTGAGATTCCGGATCTGCATCGGCGTCATACGAAGGCTCTCGAGGCAGCCGGTCTCCGGCCGCAGCGTCGGGAAGTACATCAGCGTCAGGTCGTCCCGGAACTCCTCGTAGCCGGTGATGCCTTCGTAGTCGTTGAGAAAATCGCCGCAGCCGTAGAGGATGAGCTTTCCCCGGTATATCTCGATCGGCCGGACATGATGGGAGGAATGGCCGTGGACGATATCGACGCCTCCATCGAGCAGCCGGCGCGCGAAGCGCTGTTGCGCCGGGGGAACGTCGTAGCCCCAGTTGCTGCCCCAGTGGATGGACGCGACGACGATGTCCCGCGCTCGCTTCACCTCCCGGACCCGGCCCACGATCCCGGTCGCCGTTGCCTCCGACAGGTCGGGCAAGAAGTCGATCCCCGGCCGGTCCCCCACCGCGGCCCAGCTCGAGGGAATGCCACTCGACTCGTCTCCGAATCCGAAGACCACCAGCCGGCCCTTTCCGGAGACCTCCACCACCGCCGGCGCGCGGGCTTCGGCCAGGGTGCGCCCGGCTCCCGCGGTCCTCAATCCGACCCGCGCCAGCGTTCCCAGCGTCTCCCGGAGCCCGGCGTGGCCGAAATCCAGCACGTGGTTGTTCGCCAGGGCGCACACGTCGATTCCCGCCGCGGTGAGGCACTGGACATTGTCCGGATGCATCCGGTAGTGGATCTCCTTCTCCGGCCAGAACCCGTCACTGCGGGTGATGCTGGTTTCCAGGTTGACGATGCGGGCGTCCGGCGCGACGCGGGCGAGCTCGTCCAGCGCTGCGCCCCAGATGTACGAGAAGTCCACCGGCCGTGGGACCGGGCCGTTCGCCGCCTCGGCCAGATCCACGTACCGGCCGGCGTCCTTGACGAACGGCTCGTGGATGCGGGGGTCGCTCGGATGCGGGAGGGCCTGGTCGATGCCCCGGCCGGTCATGACGTCCCCGCACAGGAAGACGGTCAACAGCCCGGCCCGCCGGTCGGTGGACGTGGGACGCTCCATGATCGACACGAAGGTGCAAGCGGCGTACCTGGCGCCCGCGTGGACGGCGGGTGAGTCCCGTCCCATCCGTCCAGGACTCCGAGGGCATCCAGTTTCTCCAGTGGTGCCTCCCCCGGCTTGGGCTGCGCTGGCCGGGCTTCCGGAAGGTGCGCAAACGCGTGTACAAGCGGATGACCCGACGGATGCAGGAGCTGGGCTTGTCGGGCCTTTCCGCGTATCGCGCCCATCTCGATACCCACGCCGGCGAATGGGCGGTGCTCGACGAGCTCTGCCGGATCCCCATCTCGCGCTTCTACCGGGATCGCGGCGTCTTCCAGCATCTGGAGGAGGAAGTCCTGCCGGAGCTGGGAGCACTGGCGGTGGCCCGAGGCGAGACCGAGCTCGGCTGCTGGAGCATCGGTTGCGCGTCCGGGGAGGAGCCCTATTCGCTCGCCATCGTCTGGCATCTGGGGCCGGGCCTCCGCCTGCCCGACCTCCGTCTACGCGTCCTGGCCACCGACGTCGACCCCGAGAATCTCGCGCGCGCGCGCCGCGGCTGCTACACGTGGAGCAGCCTCAAGGACCTGCCGCCGGCCTATCTCGAGCGAGCCTTCGTCCCGACCGCTCAGGAGTGGTGCGTAGGTGAGGCGTACCGGGACGGCGTGACATTCGTGGAGCAGGACGTACGCCGGGCGGCCCCACCGGGGCCGTTTGATCTGATTCTCTGCCGGAACGTGGCATTCACGTACTTCGATGAGGCCGGGCAGCGCAACGCCCTGCGAGCGATCGTCGAGCGTCTGGCGCCCGGGGGCGCGCTGGTGATCGGCAGGGGCGAATCGCTGCCGGACGGTGTCCCCGGGGTCGAGGTCTGGTCCGCGAAGTCCGGGGTATATCGCCGGAGGTGACCGGGGCATGGGGAGTGTTCGCCTCAGCTGGGGAGGAGGAGCCTCAGCGGTGCCTGGCCGCATGGCGGCCAATGTCGGATTTCAGAAGGGGTCGCGGCCGCCGACGATTGGCAGGGGGGTTGCACCCGGGCCAGCACGAGCCAACCACGAAGAGAGGAGGGATCTCATGAGACATCCGAAGCGAGCGATCACCCGGGACATCAGGACTCGGAATCCGAAGCGCCCGGCCCGCGCGCGGCGCGAGCTCGAGGAGTCTGCCTGGCCGGAGGGGGTGGTGCGGGTCCGCGACGTCATGGCTCGCCCGGCGGTGACGTTCCGCCAGGCGATGACGGTGGGCGCCGCCGTGAAGGCCATGCGGGCCCGGAACATCCGTCACGCGCCGGTGGTCGACGACAAGGGGCGTCTCGTCGGCATGGTGAGCGACCGCGACCTCCGCTCCGTCGTTCTCGAGCCCGCCCTCCGCGACGCGTTCGAGGACCTAGATCGCGTGCTCAGGAGCCAGACCGTCAAGGACGTGATGACCTGGGGGACGATCAGCGTGAAACCGGAGACGCTGCTCCGGGAGGCGGCCGGCGTGATCCATGCCAACAAGGTCGGGGCCGTACCGGTCGTGGAGCACGACCGGGTGATCGGTATGCTCGCGGTCGGCGACGTCCTGAAGGCGGTGATCCAGATGCTGGACGAGGGCGTGATCTCCCAGCCCGGCCGCTGGGGCGCCGAAGCCTGACGGCCGAGCAGGGCGGGCGGCCTCCGGAGAGAGGGGCGGTGTCGGCGCTCCCACACTGGAGGCGGCACGGACCGCATGGACATCGTCGGCCTTGTAGTTCTCGCCGTCCTGGCGCTGCTCTTCTCGGCGTTTGTTCTCCGATGGCGCCGGAATCGGAAGGGGAAGCCGAAAGGGTAGGGGATCAGTCGAGCTCACGGGGCGCCGATGTCCCACCGGGGAGGCCTCGGCCCACCTCGGGGCGGCCCCAGAGATCCGTAAGCAAGCGTTTTCACTGCCGAGTGCCGTGGCACTTCCGTTGCAGCTTGCTCCTCGCGGAGAAGGGAGATAGCCGGCTATGAAGATCGATAGGATCCTGGTTCCGCTCGACGGGTCCACGCTCGCCGAATCTGCGATCACCACGGCGGTGGGGATGGCCCATCCCGGGGTGGCCAGCCTCGTGCTGGTGCGCGCCGCGGAGGCGCACACGTTCCCTGGAGCGGATCCCACCGATGCCCAGGTCGCGGTGGTCCGGGAGGCCGAGACGTATCTGGCCGGCGTGGCGGAACGCCTCAAGCAGCAAGGCCTCTCCAGGGTGGAGACCAGCGTATGGTACGGGCCCGCGGCCGCCGCCATCGTGGACGCGGCGCGGGCGCGCAAGGCCGACCTCATCGTGATGACCACACATGGACGCGGCGGGCTGGGCCGGCTGATTCTGGGCAGCGTGGCCGAATCGGTGCTGCGCGGAACGACCACGCCGATCCTGCTGCTGCGGGCCCCCGAGGCGCCCGTCGAGGCGCCTGAGGGAACGGGCCAGGCCCGACCCGCCAAGGAGAGGTCCAATGTATAAGCGCGCGCTGGTACCGCTCGACGGCTCGCCGGTGGCCGAAGCCATCATCCCGTTCATCCTCGACATCGCCGGCCCGCTCGACATGGAGGTGGACCTGCTCCGGGTTGTCGAGCCGCTCGCGCCCATGGTGATCGAGGGCTCGCGGCACGTCGACGTGGAGGACATCGAGGCGCGGCGCACGGATGCCGAGGAGTACCTGGCGCCGATCGCGGTGGAGCTGCGAAACAAGGGCGTGAAGGTGGAGAGCCGGGTACGCCGGGGCAATCCGGCCGAGGAGATCGTGGCGGCCGCCCGCGAGACGGGTGCCGACCTCATCGCGATGTCCACCCACGGCCGCGGCGGTCTGGGCCGGCTCGTGTTCGGGTCCGTCGCCCAGGCCGTGCTCCGCCATGTCGACATGCCCGTGTTCCTGATGCGGACCACGGAAGCCCAGGTGGCCAGGCGTGTCGCCCGGGAAGCGGTGAAATGACGACGACGGCTCGGGCCGCGGAGGCGCGTGCATGATTCCGAAGATCAAGATGGTCGTCGGGGCGCTGCGCCGGCTGGCCGCCGCGGCGAAGCGCATCAGCGCGCGCACCGGGACATAGCCGGGATGGCCGTGATGGCGAGCCGGGCGGGACACCGCCGGACCCCCGGCCGCCGGCCGCCGCAGCGCGGGCGGCGGCCCACGCGCTACTGGGTCCGCACCGTGACCACCGTATCCACGGCTCCGCCCGCCGGCCTCTTCACCCGAGACGCGCGCACCATCGCGCGGGCGCTGGCCTCGAAGCGCGTGAGCCCGAAGGGGCCGACCTCTGGCCTCCGGATGCTCCTCTTCTACATCAACCGCGCCGGCCGCCAGCTCAGCCGCCGACAGCGGGCCGAGCTCCTGAAGGCCAAGCGCCTGCTGCAGGACCGGATCGCCGAGCGGCGGCAGGGACGGTGAGCGGTGAGGCCACGCCTGCTACGGTCAGGCGTCGGCGATGACGGGAGCCCGGGTCATGGGCCATCCGCTATAGGTCACCCCGTGACCTGGCGCGGGGCGTCGCGTCATGGGAAGGAGATCGCCGGCATGGACATGTGCATCTGTGGGCATCCGGAACGGGAGCACGACCCGACGGGCGAATGCCGCGCCGCGGGCTGCCGCTGCAGACACTTCAAGCCGGAGATTCGCCTCCCGCGCCATCGCGCCGCGTCGAACGATGGGCTCACGAGCGCTGGGGCGCCGCGGCCACACGGGGGCGAGAGCGCCCCGGCGGTCGTCCGCCGGGCGATGGCAAGCTCTTGAATCCATGGAGCTCCCGGCTGGCACTGGTGATGCACCGGCGGTGGCCTGGGGTTCACCGAAACACTCTCATCAGAAGGAGGAGTAGTCATGGCGCGTGGACTGATGCCGTGGACGGGGTTGGGAAGCATGAAGAGCGATCTCGATCGCTGGTTCGATCGCCTCGCCGAGCTCAAGTGGGACGAGTTCCCGGCCGCGCTGGGCGAGTGGTCTCCGAGCATGGACATCTCGGAGACGAAGGACAGCCTGGTCGTGAAGCTCGAGGTCCCGGGGATGGACCAGAAGGACATCCAGATCTCGCTGCAGGAGAGCCTGCTGACGATCAAGGGAGAAAAGAGGCAGGAGAAGGAAGAGAAGGATGAGCGGTATCACCGGGTGGAGCGGTCGTACGGCGCCTTCACCCGGAGCGTGCGGCTCCCGGTGGCGGTGGATGGCAGCAAGGTCGCCGCGACGTTCAAGAATGGCCTGCTGACGGTAACGCTGCCCAAGACGCCGGCGGCGAAGGGCACGACGATCCCGATCAAGGCCGAGTAGGGGGGAATCCGCCGGGGTGATGCTCCGATGCCGCACGACGACCGAGAGCGCATGGTCGCCCAGATCGAGGCGCGGGGCATCACCGATCCGCTCGTGCTGGAGGCCATGCGGGAGGTTCCGCGGGAGCGGCACGCGCCGTCGTTCGTCCCCCTGATCGGGGCCGAGGGGTGGACCGAGGAAGGACAGGGCTGATGTACAAGCACATTCTGATCCCCACGGATGGGTCCGCGCTCTCCGAGATGGCGATCCGGCAGGCGGTCACGTTCGCCAGGGCGATCCGCGCCAACGTGACCGCGCTCGCGGTCTCGCCGTCTTTCCACGTCTTCGAGGTCGATCCGATCATGGTGAGCTACACCCCATCGCCGGAGCAGTACGCGAAGGATTCCGAGGCACGGGCCGAGAAGTATCTCGCGGTGGCGAGGGTCGAGGCGGGGCTCGCCGGTGTCCCCTGCGAGACGGTGCACGTGACACGGGATCATGTGTACGAGGCCATCATCGACACCGCCACCCAGAAGGGCTGCGATCTCATCTTCATGGCCTCGCACGGGCGCAAGGGGATATCCGGGTTCCTGCTCGGCAGCGAGACCTACAAGGTGCTCAGTCACGGCAAGATCCCGGTCCTGGTCTGCCGGTGAGCCGCGGAAGGACGCCGGCTACCCCTTCACATCCCGAATCCCGAGCCAGTAGCCGAGACGATTGACGAGCACGTGCCCGACCACGCTGAGCAGGAGGATGATCACCAGATCGGCCCATGACAGCGCCGCGGCGCCCCAGACCAGCGTGAGCGCACCCAGCACGAAGTCGATCTGGTCCCACGGGATCCAGGGGTCGCCCGGGGCGATCCCCGCCCGGCGCTTCACGAAGCTCTTCGCGACGTCGCCGGCCATGGCGCCGACGCCGAAGCGGAGTCCGAGCGTCGCCCAGTGCTGGTAGGCGACGAGCGCTCCGTCCCAGCCGATGCGGGACTGGATGAACGTCGCCATGACCGCCACCAGGACGCCGAGCCCGAAGCCCACGACGGTCTTGTGCGTGCCGAGCCACCGTCGACTGATCGGCCGGTTCCACCCTCTCCAGTACCGGACAAACGGGGGGGCCATGTTGGCGGCGTAGGCCGGCGCCATGAAATAAAGGAGCTGGACCACGCGGCAGAGAGCGGTGGCGAGAGTGGTCATGCCTCGGCGATGGCAGCTTGCCATGACCAGCCCGCGACTCCAATGCGCTGAGGAGGCCCGAACATGGCGAAGATCCGGAAGGTGATGATGGCGTCCGATTTCTCCTCGGCCTCACGCGCCGCGTTCGCGCGCGCGGTGGAGCTGGCCAAGGCCAATCGCGCGACGCTCCTGCTGATCCACGCCGTGACGCTCCCTCCTCCGACCCTGGGCGGCGAGTATATCCCGCCGCAGACCTGGGACCGGATCGAGGCGGCCTCGCGCGCGGCGGCCCAGAAGCAGATCCGGAGCCTGGTGACGAAGGCCAGGCGGGCGGGTGTCCGCGCGGTGAGCCTGATCATGGCCGGAAGCCCGTATGAGGTCATCGTCCGGGCGGCCAGGTCGAAGCGCGCGGACGTGCTCGTGCTGGGGACGCACGGTCGCACCGGATTGCCGCGCTTCTTCCTGGGCAGCGTGGCCGCGCGCGTCCTGGCCACGGCGCCCTGCCCGGTGCTCACGGTCCGGGGACGATAGCGTCGCCCGGGGCGCCGCCCCCCGGCGCTCAGATCACCCCGTGCGCCCGGCCGACCTTGACGAACGCGGCCACCGCCTGCTCGAGGTGCGCCGGCTCGTGGGCCGCGCTGATCTGCACGCGGATCCGCGCCTGGTCGCGGGGCACCACCGGGTAAGAGAAGCCCACGACGTAGATCCCCTCGTCGAAGAGATCGGCCGCCATCCGTTGCGCGAGCCGCGCCTCACCGAGCATGATCGGCACGATCGGATGCTCGCCGGGGCGGAGCCCGAAGCCCGCCTCGGTCATGGCGCGACGGAACCAGCGGGTATTGGCCGCGAGGCGGTCGCGCCGCTCGGTGGACTCCGACAGGAGCCGGAGACCGGCGAGTGCGGCGGAGACGAGGGCCGGAGGCAGAGTGTTCGAGAAGAGGTAGGGCCGGGAGCGCTGGCGAAGGAGGGCCACGATCTCGGCGGGGCCCGCGGTGAAGCCGCCGCTGGCGCCGCCGAGCGCCTTGCCGAGGGTCGAGGTGATGACGTCCACGCGACCGGCCACGCCGCAGTGCTCGGGCGTGCCCCGGCCGGTCGGGCCGAAGAACCCCGTCGCGTGGCTGTCGTCCACCACCACGAGCGCCCCGTACCGGTCGGCCAGATCGCAGATGCCGGCCAGGGGCGCGACGTCGCCGTCCATCGAGAACACGCCGTCGGTCACGATCAGTCGCGTCCTCGCCTGCGGGACGGCCTTCAGGATCCGCTCGAGATCCGCCATGTCGCCGTGGGCATAGCGCTCGCGCCGGGCGCGGCAGAGTCGGATGCCGTCGATGATCGAGGCGTGGTTCAGCGCGTCCGAGATGACGACGTCGGGCTCGTCGAGCAGCGTCTCGAAGAGCCCGCCGTTGGCGTCGAAGCACGAGGTGTAGAGCACCGCGTCCTCCGTGCCCAGGAAGCGGGCGATGGCCGCCTCGAGCTCCTTGTGGATCGTCTGCGTCCCGCAGATGAACCGCACGCTCGCGAGGCCGAACCCCCACCGGGCCAGGCCCTCCTGGGCCGCCCGGATGAGGGCGGGGTCGCTCGCCAGGCCGAGGTAGTTGTTGGCGCAGAAGTTGAGCACCTCCCGGCCGCCGACGGGCACGCGGGCGCCCTGCGGCCCCTGCACGACCCGCTCGTCCTTCCAGAGCCCCGCCGCGCGGATCTCGTCCAGCTCGGCCCGAAGGCGTCGCCTGGTCTCACCGTACATGAGTCATCTCCTGGTCAGCGCGGGGCGTAGCGCCGCGTGATGTTCGGCACGAGGTATTCCTCGAACGTGCGCCTCAGATCGTAGGCCGGCCGGAAACCCCAGTCGCGTCGCGCCGGGGTGTCGTCGACGTCCTCGGGCCACGAGTCGACGATGGCCTGTCGGCGCCGGTCGGGCGCGAACGAGATCCGGGCGTCCGGGAACGCGCGCCGCACGAGATCGGCCAGCTCGCCGGCGCTGGGGCTGAAGGCGGCGACATTGTAGACCGCGCTGGTCAACGATCCGGCCGGAGCCTCCAGCAGCGACAGCAGCGCCGTGACCGCGTCGGGCATGGCCATGAGCGGGATGCGCGTGTCCTCCCGGACGAAGCAGGCGTACGGGCGCCGCTGGGCGACGGCGTGGATCATCTCCGGCGCGTAGTCGCTGGTGCCGCCACTCGGCATCGTGAAGGCCGAGATCAGCCCGGGAAGACGGATCGCCCGGAAGTCGACCCCGCTCGGCTCTCCCGCCGCCAGCTGCCGGTAGTGACGCGCGAAGTAGCGGCCGAGGTGCTCGCAGTAGAGCTTGTTGCAGCCGTACATCGTGATGGGCGCGAGCCACGCGGACTCGGCCACCCGGCCGGCCGCGCGCTTGGTCTCGAGGTCCGGCAGCCCGTAGACCGCGACGGAGCTCGGGAAGAGGAACCTGACCGGATGGCCGAGCGAGCGGGCTTCATCGACGGCCAGGCGGAGGAGGTTGAGCGTGCCCTGGACGTTGACCTCGTGAGCCGTCTCCGGGACGAACTCCGCCCGGGTGGACAGGAGCGCGGCCAGATGGAAGACGACCGAGATCTCGAACTCGCTCCGCAGCCGGTCCAGCAGGTGACGGTCGAGGATGTCCCCGACCCGCGTGGCCGCGCACCGCCGGGCGACCTCGTCGTCCACGGCCCGGATGTCGAGGGCCAGCACATCGTAGACGCCGAGCTCCGCGAGCTGATGGATGAGGCCATGCCCGACCTCACCCCCCGCGCCGGTCACCAGGACTACCGGCCTGCGTCTCACCAGGGTCTCCCCGCACCGACCGATAGCAGGGCCGGCGCCCCAGCGCAAGGGCGCCGGCGCCGTCGCGCCGGGGCTCCGCCGCCTCATCCGGGGAGCCGGTGCCCCACCGCGCACGGCCGGAAGAGGCTCGGTCCGCGGGAGAAGAGCGGGATTCGTCGGCCACTCCCGTGGCACCGTCCTTGCTCCCGTCCCGCGGCATGGAGGGAAGGAGGCCCACATGATCGCACGTGAGCTGATGACGCCGGATCCCCTGACCGTGACTCCCCAGACGAGCATCGCGGAGGTGTGGGACCTGATGCGCGAGGCCGACGTCCGGCACATCCCCGTCGTCCAGGGGGATGCCCTCGTGGGGATGGTGAGCGACCGCGATCTCGCGCGCGTCGACATCGCCCGGCTGCTGAAGACCGAGGGGGCGGACGCGCTCCGGGAGGAGCTGACGACGCCGATCGTCAAGATCATGAGCGCGAACGTGATCGCGGTCGAGCCGGAGGCGCAGATCGGCGACGTGATCGATCTCCTGATCGAGCACAAGATCGGCGCGGTTCCGGTGGTGCAGGAGGACACGCACGAGGTGCTCGGGATCATCAGCTACGTGGACGTGCTGCGGGCGCTCCAGGGCGTTCTCGACGAGGACTGACCGGGCCTCTCGACCGGAAGGCGGTGCCGTATTGGAGAGTCGGCTCAAGGTGGTCGAGGTCTGGGGAATCCCGATCCGCGTCCACGTGAGCTGGCTGCTCGTCTTCGGCCTCGTGACCTGGTCGCTGGCGGCCGGCTACTTCCCGGGCGAGTATCCCGGCTGGGCCGGCGGGTCCTACTGGGCGATCGCAGCCGTCACCGCGCTGGCCTTCTTCGCGTCCATCCTGATCCACGAGCTCGGGCACTCATGGGTCGCCCGGCGAAACGGGATCCCGATCCGGAGCATCACCCTGTTCGTGTTCGGCGGCATGGCCCGGATCTCCCGAGAGCCGGACACGCCGGGAGCGGAGTTCCGGATCGCGCTCGCCGGACCCGTGACGAGCTTCGCGCTGGCCGGCCTGTTCGCGGGAGCGTGGCAGCTGGTCCGCGACGTGCCTCTCCTGGCGGCGCCCGCGATCTGGCTGGCCCGCATCAACTTCCTCGTGGCGGTGTTCAACCTCGTGCCCGGCTTCCCGCTGGACGGCGGCCGCCTCTTCCGCGCGGCGGTGTGGCACTTCACCGGGAGCTTCCACCGCGCGAGCCGGGTCGCCGCGTTCGCCGGCCAGCTCGTGGCGTTCGGGCTCATCGGCTGGGGCATCCTGACCGTGATGGGGGGCAACGTGATCGGGGGGATGTGGTTCGCGTTCATCGGCTGGTTCCTCCAGAACGCCGCCGCCCACAGTCACGCCGAGGCCAATATCCGGGAGATGCTGCGTGACGTGACGGTGGCCCAGGCGATGACCCCGGACGGCCGGCGCCTCGAGCGTGGCGCGAGCCTCGAGCGCATCGTTCGCGAGGAGGTGCTGGGGGCGGGGCGGCGCTGCTTCACGGTCACGGAGGGCGGGCGGTTGACCGGCCTGCTCACGCTGCACGAGATCAAGGCCATCCCGCAGGACCGATGGGCGAAGGTCACCGCGGGTGAGGTCATGACGCCGGCGGAGAAGGTGACCGCGGTGGAGCCGAAGGAGAATCTGCTCGCCGCGCTCGAGAAGATGGACGACGCCAACGTGGCGCAGATGCCGGTGCTCGCGAGCGGCGAGCTCGTCGGGATGATCGGCCGCGAGCAGATCCTCCACTACATCCGGGTGCGCGGCGAGCTGGGGGTGTAGGAGGCGGCCGCCGGGCTAGTCCCGGCCACCCCGAGGGGCGAGCGCGGCCGCGGTGTAGCGATTGCCGGGATTCCAGAGCATCCAGCCCATCGCTCCGCCATCGAGGGCGGCGCGCATCTGGGCGCGAACCTCGGGCACCCCGAAGACGCGGCGGTCGAAGGCGTAGTCGCGGAAGTCCTGGATCCAGGGCCGGATCTGGACCGGCGCGTGCGCCGCTCGCGCGCGAATGCGCCGTATCGTCTCGAGGACGACCTCGTAGGGATGCGCGACGGGATTCGGGAAGCCCGGGATGCCGACGTGGTACGCGGACGGGTAGGCCATCGGGCAGAGGACGTCCACGAGCGGCGCCAGCTCCTCGATGCGTTGCCCGATGCCGGTGTCGTCCGGGTTGAAGGCCGTGTAGCCGAAGACGTCGACGGCCAGCGCCGAGCCTCCCGGGGCCAGGGCCGCCCGGGCCTGCCGGAGGAACCGCGCGATGGCCTGCACCCGGCTCTGCTGGCTACTGGTCTGCGAGTAGCGCGCCGCCCCGAGCCGGCCCTCACTCGGGAACCGCAAGTAGTCGAACTGGATCTCGTCGAAACCTCGGAGCGCGGCCTCCTGGGCGACCGCGATCGGATAGGCCCACGCTTCCTCGTGGAAGGGATCGATCCAGGCCAGCCGCTCGTTGTCGAGCCAGAGCGAGCCCGTCGTCGTGTCGGCGATGGCCCATTCCGGCCGGTAGCGCGCCAGCACGTCGTCCTTGAACGCGACGACGCGCGCCACGGTGTAGATGCCCTTCGCCTTGAGCCCGGCGAGCAGGTCATCGAAAGCGGCAAGCCGCACCGGCCCCATCGCGCCGGCGCTCCGGGCCAGGGGAATCCGACTTTCGTACGGGATGAAGCCCCGGTCTCCCTTGACGTCGATCACGACGGCATTGAGCTCCGTGCGGTCGAGCAGCTCGAGCACCCGGCTCCGGATGGTGCGATCGGCCACCCCGTAGT